>Ga0315277_10000622_pt1 | contig 55634 bp, 42 predicted proteins | sample YL17G05_15_MG_FD_203695 | JGI IMG/M metagenome (GOLD analysis project Ga0315277, IMG submission 203695) | Sediment microbial communities from Yellowstone Lake, YNP, Wyoming, USA - YL17G05_15 | ecosystem: Environmental > Aquatic > Freshwater > Lake > Sediment | place: USA: Wyoming | collected... | reverse complement strand
TTGAACCCGCGCCCATCGCATACGCGCTGGGGGGAAGATTTTGCGAGGTCTCGCTAAGATCCACATTCTCCGAGAGATCTGGACAAAGCGATTAGCTCATAGAGAATGGCCGAATATCCGGCATTTATATTTTACATGAAAATTATGTGGTCCAATTTACGTACGGGAATTTGGAAATTGTTAATGTTTGTGTGTCCTGCCGAGAGTCTGGATGAAGCCGGCGACTGATTCGAAGCTGAAGGCAGGCGTTGTTTTTTGGCACGCGGGTGGCAGGACTGCTAGATGCGAACGAGCTGTTCCATGGAAACGTGCGTGTACTTTTGGGTCGTGGACAGGCTCTCATGACCCAATAGCTCCTGGATAGAACGGAGATCGGCGCCTGCGCTGAGCATTTGGGATGCGAACGTGTGCCGATGCGGCCACTGACCCGTCCGCACATGAGTTTTGAGACGATCTCGAAGCGCAGCTCCCGGTTACCTTACAGTGCACACGGAGCCCTGGAGGGGCGATGGAAAACCACCATAATCTCTTGCATATTCAGGGTTTTAGCCGGCTCCTGTCTCCTCCTTAATCAAGCGCCATTCGATGCTGCGTCGGGATGGAATAACCGGCAGGCTAAATCCCCGCGCTCCGGAGCTCGCTGGAGATTGCTTCCGCCGCTTTTTTCACAGCTGCTGCGATCTCTTCCTGCGTCACCGCCTGATCAAGACGCATCTTTGGCAGGGAAAGGCTGATGGCCGCGATCGCCTGGTCGCCGTCTGCAAAAATGGGCGCCCCGTAGCAACACCCGTCTTTAACGCACTCCTCGAGATCCGTACTGAACCCACGAGCCCGCACGCGCTCCAGTTCACGCTTCAGCTCAACCTCATCCGTGATGGTCTTTTCGGTAAAAGGATTCATCCCGAAGCTTCGCTGAAGCTTGTCCCGCAGTTCCTCAGGCTGAAATGCGGTGATGCTTTTGCCCAGCGAGCTGGCATGAGGAGGAATGATGCGCCCCACCGTATTCCCCATTCGAATAAGCTGCGGGCTATCGATAACCTGAACCACCTCGATATGATTATCAAACAGGACCGCCAGGCTCACCGTCTCCCGGAACTTGCGGCTGAGGTCCTTCATTTGCGGGGTGGCAATCTCCACCAGCCTGGTCAAAACCTGGATCGGGACGAGAGGCCGGATGTCGAGGGAAAGTGAATAGTGGCCGGCTTCATTTCGGCAGAGGTATCCGGAAACCTCGAGCGTGTGCAGGATTCGAAATACGGAACTCTTCGCCAGACCCGTCTTCTGCGTGAGTTCGTTCAGGGACAGCGGATGGGGGTTCCTCTTGAGGATTTCGAGAATGTCGAGAGCCTTTCCGACGACTTTGGAAAAATACTTGCGCTCCTTCCGCGCCGGAATTTTTCTCCCCTGGTGTCTGAAATGGGCCGAACTCTTCCTGGCAGAGCTGATCATGACATCTCCTGTGTCGCTGGTTGATATTCAGCATGATATTTCAAAATGGCACTTATAGTCTACGTCTCCGACATGCAGAGGATTGATAGGCTGTTTGGGTCACAAGAAAAATGTATCCATCGGCGCGTCTGTTGCGCCAACATGGGATTGCGGGTGCGGATTACACCCCTCCGGGGCCACTGCTTTCCTTAATACGGGTGCATTATTTGGAACTGCGGATAGAATGAGATTCGATTTTTCGAATGGGGATGTTCGAATGAAAAGGCGAGCATTTTTGGGTTTGCTTGGTACCGGTGTCGTTCCGCTGGCGGGCAAGGGATTGGTGCGGAATCCGAAATTATCAGGCCGGGCCGACGACAAGATCCGGTTCCCGTCCGAGTGGCAGAATGTCCCTATGGAATTTTCAACGGCCCCGTTCTGGTTCTGGATCGATCGCCTGGTTCCCCCGGACGTGAAGGTCTCTCCTTCCTGCAATGGCCTCCGGGTGCGGCACGTAATCAAGGGCGGGATCCATTATTATGTTCTGTTCAACGAGGGGCAGGAAGAAATCAACTTCCGGCTGGACCTGTCCGTGAAACAGGTACGATATCTGCTCGATCCCGAGACCGGCCGGCATGAAAGCCTGAAACCCGATGCGGCATTGAGAATTTCCCGCCATGCCTTGCACGTTCTGGCGGCCGTCTGAAATTAGAGGCGAGGATGAAGATAAATCGTTTCGACCATTTGGGTTGGTTTCGAATTGGCGGAAGGAGACTTCCCCGGATTCTGGCCCTACTGGCCTTTCCGGCATTGGTTTCGGCAATGCAGCTCATCGCTCAGGAAATCTCACGCCAGTCCATCCCAAAGATACTCGGGGACCACGGCTCGATACCGCAAAAAATTGAACAGTTCGAGGTCATCCTCGGACCGGACAAGGACGCGGCCGACTGGTGGGCGGGCGCACCTTCCGTGGTTCGCGACAACCGCGGCACTTTCTGGCTTGCCTGCCGCATGCGGACGGCAGAGGGGCAGCGGGGCCGACGCGGTTACGAGATCCACATCCTGCGCAGCGAAGACGGCCGGGTGTTCCGCAAGGTCCATGCAATCCGTCGCGAGGAGGTACCCATCCCCGGCTTTGAACGCCCCTCCCTGCTCCTCGATCCGGCGGACCTGCAATCGCAAATGATGTTATGCGGAGAAAATTATGGGTGAGCTTGTCGGGCTTATCGGACTTGGGCTGGCCGGAACGGCGCTTGCGGAGCGACTTCTGACACATGGGTTCAAGGTGGTCGGCTTCGACATCGACCCCTCAAAAAACGATCGCTTCGCTTCTCTCGGGGGCAACGTAGCAGCCGGGGTGGCGGCCGCCGCGCGGGAAAGCCGTCGCGTCATCCTTTCGCTCATGACCACCCAAATTGTACAGGAGGTCGTCGAAGGTCCGGATGGGCTGCTCAGGTCTGGGTATCCTCCAAGTCATATCATCGATACCACCACCGGCGATCCTGACCTGACCGTCGCGCTATCGGAGCGGCTGGCGGAGCGCGGCATCTCTTATCTCGATGCCACCGTGAGCGGTTCGAGCCGCCAAATCAGGGACGGCAAGAGCGTATTTATGGTCGGCGGCAAGCTTGAAGATTTCGAGTCGTGCCGTGATTTGTTTGCGGCACTCTCGGAAAAAGTGGTTCACGTTGGACCTTGCGGGGCCGGAAGCAAAGCCAAACTGGCAGTCAACCTGATTTTGGGACTGAACCGCGCCGCGCTTGCGGAGGGTCTCATCTTTGCGGAAGGGCTGGGCCTGGAGCTGAACTCATTCCTGGATCTGCTGAGGATCTCTCCTGCCTATTCGGCGGCCGTCGACGTCAAGGGCGCCAAGATGATCGCGGGTGATTTCACAACCGAGGCCCGCCTGTCGCAGCATCTTAAGGACATTTCCTTAATTCTCGAACACGCTGAGAAAACAGGACAAGACTTGCCGCTCACCCGAACTCATTCGGACCTGCTTCAGCGTGCGGTCGAAGCCGGCGAAGGCGACCTGGACAACAGTGCAGTGATCAGGGAAATCCGCCGCCGGCGCGCCGGCCAGATGCAGTGAGCCTTCGAGCGCCCATTTCTCGCCGGCTTCCAGCAGGGTGAAAAAATCCATTTTCGGGTTGGTGCGGCGGAGGATGATGCGGCCGTTCCCACAGGAGAAAAACCTCAGGGTCCCAGGAGTGCTCGTTTCTTCCTTGAAGGTATGCGTGATTCAGTAGTCCAGCTTGAAGCCACTTACAAATGCATTAAGGGCTCGCGCAAGAATTAATTGGCATTTTGGCGCGAGCGCCGGGTGGGCAGATGCGAGGCGCCGCGACGCAGGCGATGTCGGTGTACATCGTCGAGGAGCGGCAACGAAGCAGATGCCCACCCGCCGCCGCGCCCTTTCAGGCTGCGGCCCGCAGGGCGGCTGAAATGGTCGTTCTGCCTCAAGCAGTAGAGCTCCATGGAGAGATGCTTCGAGAGTCGTTTTGATCTTCCAGCCGCCAATCGATTGCGACTCCAGGCATGTCATAGGTCTTCGTAATAAATCTCATCGTAGATAAATAGCTTCACATGGCTTTTGCCCCATTCGAGCGGGTGCTCAATCTGGAGCCGGTTGCGATAGCGGTTGCGCTCGCCGATCGGAAGATACCGCCGCTCGATTCGGTTGCGGTCGCTGAAGATGAGGGTTCCGATTGAAAACTGGAGAACACCGTCGACGTGAATAAGGGACAGCCTTCACTCAAAGGTATCTGACGAGGCCATCACAGTCGCTGCACAGTGCGGAGCGGCCACCGGGATTGAACGCACCTTTGCATCGGAAACAGTTCCATTATTTCCAAATAATTTCAATTTCCGCATCCTGTTTTATAATCGCCGAGAAAATTCTTGATTTGCCAGGGAAATGCCCTTAGAGTGGGACCGAAATCGCGCTGAAGAGAGCGAAGGGAATTGGAGCTGCTTGAAGCACCTGATGAGGCCGCCCAAATGGAACGCCTCTCCTTTGAGCAGCTCGCCGGCATTTCCTGACCGGCAATCTCAGGAACCTTCAGCATGCGACACCAGGAACCTGGCAGCCTGGTGCTAATCGATCGAGTTTGGACAGGAGATCCTTTCAGAGTCAACAACCTTAAGGGAGGGAGCAGCTATGAAGCGCAAGACAATTCTGCTTGCGGTATTGTGCCTGGCAATCGTATCGGCGACCTCAGCGCATGCCCAAGTCACAACTGCGACGCTATACGGGCGGGTGGTGGATCCCTCTGGCGCGGTGGTCCCGGGAGCATCCGTTACAGCGACGAATGAGTTGACGTCGACAACAAAGTCGACAGAGTCGAATGAGCGCGGCGAATTCGCGCTTCCCTTCCTCACGGTGGGGCGGTACACGGTAAACGTCGTGCTCGCCGGATTCAAAACCCACAAGGTCACGGGCCTGGAGATGTCGTCCGGCCAGAAACTCGACTTGACCTTCACGCTCGAGCTGGGAGCTCCGTCGGAAACTATTACCGTGACCTCACAGGCTCCTCTGCTGAATACGGTTAACGCGGAGCAGGATATCAGCATTGGCAATGTCCAGGTTGCTGAACTTCCGGTCGCGAGGCGAGATTTCACGAGCCTGCTCAACCTTGGCACCGGAATGAGTAGCGCGGGGGATTCGGTATCCATGAATGGGCTGCCGCCTCGTGGCTTTACCTTTTCGGTGGATGGTGTCAACGCTGCCCCGGACTCCGAGTTTTCCTCGATGGCGATGTACCAGAACTTTAACTATATCAAGGGCGTCAGCATGGAGGCGGTCAAGGAGGTCGAGGTTTCCAAGAACGTTTTCTCGGCAGAAATCGGCAAAAGCGTTTCGGGAAACGTAAACATCATTACCAGGGGTGGAACCAACCAGTTTCACGGAAGCGCTTTCGAGCAGTACCAGTCCGGCGGCCTGAACGCCGTCAACCATTTTACCGCGATGAAGTCGCCGCTGGTGCTTCACCAGTTCGGTGGTTCCTTTGGCGGACCGATCATCAAGGACAAGGTTTTCTTCTTCGGCGCCTACGAGGGATACCGCTACAACGGAAAATCCGCTATCTCCGGGTTGGTCCCCACCGTCGGCATCCGGCAACAGGTCACGGCGGTCCTGCCCGCAGCCAAGGGCTACTTTGATTTGTGGCCGCTGCCAACCGCGGCTGAAAAACCCGGGGACGTGACAGCGCTTTTCGCCGGTATCGCTACCGAGACACGCGACGAGAACCACGCCGTGATCCGCGGCGACTTCAACATTTCCAGCGGAAACTTCCTCTCGACCCGGTATACACGGTCCCGCCCCAACTACCTGCAGCCGAGACTTGCGATCGGGAACCCGCGCATCCGCGCCGGCATGAGCGAGAACGGCTCAGCCACTTACACGCGTGTCTGGTCGCCGAAAATGACCTCCGAAATCCGATTCGGCTACAACCTTGCGGACCTCTCGCGCATGGACAATCAGTATGGCCTGGCCGTAGGATCGATCAGCGCCGGCGGCCTGCCCAGCTCCGGAGCGGAGCTTTTCCTGAAAGGCGGATCGACGGCGACGCTCGAGTCTAGTTTCGCCCTTTCGAGGAACCGTCACTCGATCAAGTACGGCGGGGCGCTGGAGTGGGTCAGGACCGGCCGCACCAATGCCGAGGTTCCGCAGTACAGCTACTCCAGCATCGCCGACCTGCTGAAAAATGATGCCGCCAGCGCCCGCTTCGTGCTCGGCGTGGGCCCCTTCCACATCCGGACCATGAACATCGGTGTTTTCTTCCAGGACGACTACAGGCTGCGGTCCAACCTGACGGTCAATTTCGGCATTCGCTGGGACTACTCCACCGTGCCCAACGAGGAAGACGGGCACCTTTTCAACCGGGACGGGCCATTCGGGCCCTATCGCAGCCCGGACTCTCCCTGGGATGCTCGCTACGCCAATTTTTCGCCGCGCCTGGGTTTTGCCTGGACCCTTGACAAGAAGACGGTGGTCCGCGGTGGATTCGGGGTTTTCTATATCCCGTTCAACTTTATGGCCGGCCCGGTCGAGATTGTCAAAAACGGGCTGGACATTCCGAATGAGGCCACACTCGCCGGCAGCCAGTTACGAACTCTCGGTGTGAAATACCCGGATGGAAACGAAAAGGTCCGTCCCGTGGTTCAGGCCTCCAATATCATCTCGGACAGTGCGATCGATCCGCATTGGAAAAACTCCTACAGCATGCAGTGGTCTTTCGGGATCCAAAGGCAGCTCACCGAATCACTGGTTTGGGAAATTTCCCACGTGGGAAACCGTGGGGTGAAGCTCACCTACAGCCCCGTATTTAACAGGGTTGATATTCTCACCGGCCTCGTGGGCAACCCGAACTACTCGCAGTTCCGCTACTACAACAGCGGCGACTCGAGCGTTTACCACAGCCTGCAGACTTCGCTGAAAAAACGTTTTTCGAAGAACCTGATGTTCAACTTTAACTATACCTATGCAAGCAACCTCTCCTATTTCCTCGGGAACTATGACTGCTGCGGCGGCGGCGACAATCCCCAGGACTTGAATGACCTCAAATCCAATCGCGGCTCGACGCCTTACCATATCCGGCATCGTTTCATGAGCGACTGGGTTTATGAGCTTCCCCTGGCCGATTGGTTCCGGACGCAGCAGTGGCCGGCTGTGCTCAAAGGCTGGCAGATCGGCGGCATCCTCCAGGCGCAGACGGGGACACCCCTGAAATTCAGCCAGGGCAATGCCCCCAATACGCCGGGTGCGGGGCCTGACTTCATAGGAAAGTCCTACGGAAGCGCAATCTACGAGAATTGGAGCACACTGCGCTCCGACGGCACCTACCGGTTCTTCGATCCCACAGCATTCGCGAAGGTTCCGATCAACAACACAAGCAAAGCGCTCATTCGCCCTGGGAATATGGGACGCAACGCCATGCACGGCCCGGGACGCTGGACTGTCGACCTGTCCTTGTCGAAAAACATCAGGATTGGCGAGGCAAAACGGATCCAGCTTCGGGCGGACCTTTTCAATGCAACGAATCACACCAACCTGAACAATCCTACTATCGATGCCAACAATGCCCGGTTCGGGCAAATCACCGGCAGCGGTTCCGGCCGGCAGACACAGTTGAGTCTGCGCTTCGATTTCTGATTTCCAGTCAGTTACTGCGGGGGCCGGTTTTTTGCCGGTCCCCCTTCTCCATTCCCCTGCGAATCAGCGTCAATCCGATCCTTGAGCTTGTCCTGACTGCGTCACGCTTTTGTGAATGGCTATCGAAAAAAGAACGCAAGTCCTATCGCCTGCCGACGGAAGCAGAGTGGGGGTGCGCTTGCGGCGCGGGGACAACGATGGCGTACAACACGGGAGAAAGTTTGCCGGAGGCCTATCACAAGAACGCGCGGCAGCAGGAGACTCCGTTGTGCAGGTGCCCGGGGTTGCGGTCCGCTCGAAGCAGTCCTCAGACCTGCACCTTTACCACGACCTTGTGCACCTGATTGGGGCCGTCTGCCTGCAGGCAGGGCATGTGAGCATCCTGCGGGAAAAAGATACAGAAGCTTCCGGCCTCCAGCCTGATTCGATTCATTTTTGAGTGCGGCTGATAGAGTTCCTTATCTGTCGCGATGTCGTAAGGTTGAGTCACTGCGAGTTGCTCCGGGCGGGCATGAAGAATGGCCTCCTCGCCGCTCACAATAAATTGCACGTCGATATATTTCCGATGTGCCTCGAGATTGCACTTCTCGGGTGGCCTGGATGTATACCGCTGAATCAGGCAAAACACCCTGTCGCCGTCGATTTCGTGGCGGCCTTCGGTCCCGTGAACCAGATTATCATCCTGCAGGAGGCTCAACGCCTCGGCAAGGCGTTCTGAAATACCGGAATATAAATGGGCGTTATCGAGTTTATCCAAAATCATATTAGATCTCTTCCTTTGCAGTTCCATTTGGATCAGCCAAGCGGATCATCGACTTGCTCTGACCCTAACAATCGCCATTTAACATGAAGCGCAACTACGTTTCATACTAAAATCATCAACTTGTTCGGCATCGGGCGGGCGAACGGTGCAGATCCAGTTCCGGAGTCTTCCCCGGAAACACAACTGGTTTGGACTTCACAGAGTGTCGGAGAGCCGGAGCACCGGGCACGCTTCTGCCGTGGGCGCGAGTTTGATATGAATGAATTCCAGGAGAAAACGCTCCAACTCCGCTATTACATCGCTCTCTCCGTCGGCAATTGCGTGCTCAACATGATCAGTCCTCGCCATTACAGGGAGTCCCTTCTGCCGTATGATCTGCGACTGCGCTCAGCCTTTGAAGCATTTGGAGTTCATAACTGCGCCTGGACCGTGGATCCCCATATGGATGCGTATGCCGCCATCCCCCGCCTAGGATACCTGGACATGGGACTCTCTTCAGACCTGCAGCGGGCACGGCGGCTCTTCCCCAAGGCACGCCGCAATCTGCTCTATACCTCGATGGATCTCAAACAAAAGAGTTGGGATCACATCAAGGCCGATTTCGACCGGATCGCGAGTGAACTCGGACCCTGCGACCTGGGATTGGCCGACATCGAACAGGACGTTCCCGATGATAGAATTCGCGCCGCCCTGGATTACTGCCGCGACGTTAACGACCGCCATGCGGGATCTCCACCCGAGTGATTTCGTCTCGCACTGCATGGCCGGGAGCGTTTGGATCGCCCGCTGACAAGGAATCCGCCCTTAAAGCCCGGTACTCACGTCGGATTCCATCATATTTGAATTCAATCTGATGAATGGCAATTATAATTGACAATTTCCGATATCCGTGCAGAATCGGGAGATAACAGCCAGGTTCCTTGGTTCCGAGTTCGGGAGCGTCCTCCTCCGGCGCGCGCCGCGCGGGTTCGGCCGTGCCCGCGCGGGCAGCTTCCATGCGAAAAGGAGGCCTGTTTCACGGGAGAAACATCGATGGGTTGGAAAATCTTAATAGCTGCCTTTGGCATCTGTCTGCTGTTCGGATTTGCGGCGGCCGTGCACGCACCCGCACAGAGCAGTTCAATGAAGCTGATTATCGGCCGAGAGAGCATATCATGGACGACGCCAATCATGGACGGAGATCAGCGATCATCAGCAGGCCATAACTCGTTAGAGAGTGTGAAATCACTGGAAGATCTGCCCTGAGCAGCAAGTGACTCCACTCAAAGGAAGTCTCCGCCTCAGGCGATGGAACAATCACCCCATATCAATTCCTGGAGAGGGACATCCGCACGGGCGCTCTTCAGAAAGCTTTGAGCGCCTGGGATGGGACAATAGAGGAGAGAAGCGCAATGTCTACAAAATCCGTAAATGAATCCAAGCTTACCCGGCGCGAAATGCTGGGCACGGCCGCCGCAATTGCTCTATCGGGCGTACGCGTCCAGGCAGCCGAAAAGCGCGAATCCCTGAGGGGACTCTTTCCCATCATGGCCACGCCGTACACCAACAGCAAGCAGGTCGACTATGAGGATCTTGCCCGCGAAGTGGACTTCCTGAACCGGTGTGGCGTGCCCGGCATGGCCTGGCCTCAGCTGTTCGGCGAGACCTTCAAGCTTTCTCCGGAGGAGAGGAAACGTGGAATGGAAGTGATCGCCAAGGCTGGGAAGGGAAAAAAGGCGGCCATCGTTCTGGGCGTGGACGGGCCGAACATCAAAGCGGCGCTCGGTTATCTCGAGCATGCCGAAACGCATAATCCTGACGCGTTAATCGCGTTGCCCCCGGCCGAGGCTAAGACTCTCGACGAGGTCATGAGCTATTATCGCACTCTCGCGAAGGCCACCAAGCGCGTCATGTTCATTCAAAATGCGGACATAGGCAACGGCGTGAAGCCGCCGATTGAGGACATGATCAAGCTGGCACAAGAGTACCCGCATTGCGGCTATTTCAAAGAAGAGATCGCGCCGGCGATCGAGCGGATGAAGCAGTTGTCGAGCCGCCGGCCTCCGGTGAAGCGCGTGTTCGCCGGCGGCGGAGGCAGAAACTTCATGTATGTGATGCGCCTCGGATTCGACGGCGTCATGGCGGGCAATGCATATGCGGATGCTTTCGTCCAGGTCTGGGATCTCTTCGAGGCCGGGCAGCGCTCCAAGGCCCAGGAGATTTACAGCAAAATCGCCTTGCTGCTCACCTGCGAAGGGTATCTGCCCGGCACGCGGCAGTACGTCATGATGAAGCGTGGGGTCTTCAAGACCATGGTCTCGCGTCGAGAAGAATTCTCACTCCCTCCTGAAGGCATCAAAGAGGTGGAGTTCCACTTCGAGGCACTCAAACCTTACCTGAAAGCGTAAGCCCCGACAGGCCGTTTCATGATTGATTTTCTCGGCCGCTTCATGAAAAACCCGAAATGAACCTATAAATCCACAAGATCTGCGTGACTCGATATTACCAACTTAAAAATCCTTGCCGACACGGGAAGGATTCTCTGTGAGCCTTAGTGTCATTGCGTCTTCGTGTTGTTCTTTCAACTGACAACACGAAGGCAAGCCGGGAGACACAGGAAAGAGGGATCGCGCGTTGGCAGCAGAGTCTCAATATCGGATTGTATTGCGATTCTACGGTTGAAATAGGGAAAAAACAAGTTTAGTTTTACAAATTGATTATTAGGATTGACAATTTTCAATCACTTGTGAAAATATCGGGATTGTCTTCGAGTTGCAGTTTGGATCACGCTGATAAACAGTGTCAATGCTTTATCTCGGCACTTCCAACTTTATGGCTCACCTTGCATGCGTAAGACTCTCCTGCCGGAATACGAGCCGCGCATGCCGCGGCCGAACACGGGAACAGATTCCGGCAGATAACCACGACACACAAGCTCCATACCGTCCGTTCTCAGTCATTCCCGTCGGCGGCATGGAAGTTGGCAGTTCACAGTGTACGATTTCTCGCAATTTGTCTTAATGACGCTGCGGCATGGACCTGACACGTGCGGCGGCAAACTGAACCATCCCGGACGTATCGGGGAAGGGACCGAGCCGGCATTCGGAGCTGGTTGTGAAAGGGGTTTGGCTCTTATGAAAAGACAAAGAACAGGCATCCTTGTCGCGATGCTGGTTGCCGCCCTTCTGGTCTTCAGCGCAACCGCGCTCTGCCAGAGGACGACGGCCAATCTCTATGGCACGGTCAAAGACGCATCAGGCGCCGTTGTTCCCGGCGTTGCCGTTGAACTGACCAACGAGCAGACCAACCAGGTAATCTCGGCTGTTACCAACGAGCAAGGCGAATTTACCGCCTCCTTCATCCCTGCGGGTCTTTATACCATCAAACTTGAAGCCAAGGGATTCAAGACGTTCGTCCAGAAGACCCTCCAACTTACGGCCGGCCAGCAGATCCGCTTTCCGGTGACGTTACAGGTTGGCGGGATAGCCGAAGTAACCACTGTAACAGCGGAGGCGGCACTTTTGCAGAATGCCTCCGCGACCTTGAACGACAACATTTCGCGCACGGCGCTTACGGAGCTGCCGCTCCCCCGCCGCGATTTCAGCAATCTCCTCAGCCTGCAAAATGGGGTGCGCTATGACACTCAAGGCATGTTCTCGATCAATGGTTTGGCCACAGCCGGAATCTCTGTGACTGTGGACGGGGTCGATGCCGCCGGAGATCCCGAAACGAAGAGCATCGCATCCTTCCAGGGATTCAATCAGATCAACGTCATGAGCTTGGAGGCCATCCAGGAAGTGACCGTTTCCAAGGGTGTGATGTCCGCCGAGGTGGGCAGCACCTACAGCGGCAATTTCAACCTGATTAGCAGGCGCGGAACGAACCGGTTCCACGGCTCGTTGTTTGAAAACTGGCAGAACGACTTCCTCAATGCGCGCAACGTCTTCTCGACGACGCGGCCCATTGTGCGCTTCAACCAGTTCGGCGGCTCTGCCGGAGGTCCCATTTTCAAGGATAAGCTTTTCTTCTTTTTTACCTATGAAGGGTATCGCCAGAGCAATATGAACATCGTCTCCGGGCTGGTCCCGACGCCCGAGTTCAAGCAACAGGCGATCGCCGCCGTGCCGGCATACAAGGCGGCGCTGGATTTCTGGCCCAATCCGACGGAAACCTATGCTGCCGGCGCACTCACAGCGCTCTACCGCGGCACCAGATTCAACGCGGCGCACGACAATCACACGGTCTCTCGCATTGACTATCAGCTCAACAACAGTAATATGCTGACCGCACGCTGGACGCGCGGCCGCCCGTTCCAGGAAAATCCGGCTCTATACAACAATCCGCGCGATTACATCGGTATGTTGGATAGCGGAGTTCTGACGTGGACCCGTTCGGCCCCTTCGTGGACCAGCGAAGCCCGCTTCGGCGTGAACAACAGCGACACCAATCGTTTGGATACGCTCTACTCCTCGCAGGTTACGGCGCTTCAGCTGCAAAGTCAGTTCAATATGGATGCTGAGCTGCTTATACTCGCGGGCCACACGTACACGATGGAGGAAGTGATCGCCAAGAACTTTGGCAAGCACACCTTCAAGTTCGGCGGCATTCACGGCGTCCAGACCCCCGGGCGATTCGACGAGCAGGTTCCCAACTTCCGGTACGCAAATCTGGCCGACCTGTTGGCCGGCAGGCCCAATCAGGTCACATTTACGTTTGGTGTTCCCCGTTATCACGGACGCACCTGGAACATTGGCGTGTTCTTCCAGGACGACTTCCGCGTCACCCCGAACCTGATCCTGAACCTCGGCGTGCGCTACGAGTACTATTCGGTGTTCAAAGAGGAGAAGGGGAATATCTGGAACCCCGGCACTCCGTATAATGCGATCAAGGTGCCTCCTGTCTACCGGCCCACCGATTCCATGTACAATCCCGACTACAACAACATCATGCCGCGGACCGGTTTTGCCTGGAGCTTCGGCCCGCAGGCGAAGACCGTGCTCCGAGGTGGTTTCGGTATTGCCGTTGCGGCTCAGAGCTTGCGGAATTATTCGGGGTACGAATTCACTGGGCAAAATATTCCTACACGCTTTACATTCACGGGCTCAGACATCACGACGCTCAATTTGAAATACCCGATGCTCAATCCCCAAGGACTCGCAGCCTTCGCGGGCAGGGTGGTTCCCTTGGGGCTATCTGTGTATGACGAGAACAATCCGAATCCCTACGCCATGCAGTGGACCTTGACGGTTCAGCGCCAGCTGACCTCGACGATGGTGTTTGAAACCGGCTACTCGGGGTCCAAGGGATTGAAGGTTACGATGACGCACAACTGGAATCTTCCGGACCGCGACACCAATGTCCGTCCATACCCCGCGGCCCTACAGTTCAGCTACAATGATGCTTCGGACATGAGCTGGTATCATGGCTGGCAGACCTCTCTGAGAAAGCGGCTCAGCCGGGACTTTTCTTTCGACCTCAACTACGCCTGGAGCAAGGCGATGGCGGTATCCATTGGGGACTTCTGGAATGGCAACAACAAAAGGGTGCAGGATGAGAACAACTACCGCGCTGATATAGGCCCAACAAACGTGGACAGGACCCACGATTTTCGACTCAACACCCTTTACGTATTTCCTTTTGCACGCCTGCTCAAAGCCGGCGGGCCGGTGAAAGAGCTCACGGAAGGCTGGCAGCTCAGCGGCGTCATTCGTGCCTCGACAGGCGCTCCCATCACGATCTCGCAAGGCAACTCCAGGGAGTTTCAGCGGCCCGATTATGCCGGAGGAGATCCATACCTGTATCCCTCCACGATAAATGGCCTGTACCTCAACAAGGCGGCTTTTACCGCCGTTCCTCTCGGCAAGACCGGCGGCCAGACCATCCGCCCCGGTAACGTCGGAAAGGCCAGCTTGCGCGCGCCGGGCTACTGGACGCTCGATATGAACTTGGGCAAAAGCTTCAAAATCACCGAACAGACCGCCCTTCAGCTGCGTCTGGACATTTTCAATGCGCTGAACCACGTGAACTGGGGCGGCCCCGGGACCGACATTAACAACTCGCTCTTCGGGCGGATTACCGGCGCCGGCGCAGCTCGCAGCATGCAGCTTGCCGTCCGGCTCGCATTCTAGCCCGCACTCATTGTGGCGGGGCGGGCTCTGCTTCTTGTGGACAGAGACCGCCCTGCTCTCTTCAGCGCGGTTTCAGGATTATGGAACCAATCCACTCCGAGTTTGCACCGATACGTTACGGAGGAGCAGTAATTCAATTTGCGCGGCCTCCTCTTCAAAGGAGTCCGGCCTCTGGCGCGGACGCAGAGAAACACGCTCTTTACCGTGCAGCTCGAGAGTGGCCGGCGCGCCGCTTCAGCAAACAGGAGAAATCATGATAGTTCGCAATGCCAGGAACAGAGAATCACTGAAGGTTCATGACTTGAACCAGATCGTTGTGTTGTTGGACCGATCAGAAACCGCGCTGACGGAAGTGGGGATCAACTTCTGGCCTGCAGGAATCGTGGGCCCGCCGCACGCCCACACGCAGAAGGAGCAGGTGTTCCTGATCTTGTCGGGTTCAGGTAAAGTCATCGCAGGTGGGAAGACCTTCCCTGCGGCGGCCGGAGACATTATTTATGTGCCGCCCGGGGTGCAGCATCAGACTCTGGCCGACGCCAGGGCGCCTCTGGTCTATTTCCTCTACAACGGGTTTCTGGACTCCAGCAAAGAAGGACACGCGAGCTTTGCGGATCACATAGAAAAGGTTCGAGACGACCGCAAGGCGCAGGCCGCGGGATTGGCGGATTCGGGCGCGGCCCCGGTCTCCGACAAGGTCCCCGTCGCTACAAATCTCGAAAAGGGGGAGCAGACGTTCGACTTCGGCGCAAACCTGGCAACCGTCTTGCTCGACCGCCCGCTCACTTTGAAAAACGAGGTCATCCTTGTCTCATGGCCGCCTCACCAGCGGGGTCCCATGGCGGCCCATCCGGAGAAGGAGCAAACTTTCTACGTGCTCAGCGGCACCGGTACGGTAACCGTGGACAACGAAACTCAACCGGTCGCGCCGGGCGATGTCATACACATTCCCGTGAATGCCCCTCATACGACCGAAGCCGGCAGCCAGGAGTTGCGTTACGTCGTGTTCAATACATTCATCACCGACGACAGAGCTGAAACCTTCGCAAAACATGCCACAACCGTCGCCCCGATGCGCAAGGCGCGATGGGAAAACCGCGATCCCAATGTCGGGGTGTAAGGAGGGTCCCGGCACAGCCGCGGAGCCCCTTTGTGTCTTGTATCTTCGTGTTGTCCTCATAAAAGACAGCACGAAGAAGGGAAGAACTCAGAGTCTCATAGGGAATTCTCATCAAAAGGGGAAAGTGCACATCATGATAAACCGCAGGAGTTTTCTAAAAGCCGCCGTTGCCGCGCCGATGGGCGCCAACATGCTGTTTCAGGGCAAACGATCTGACCGGCCCAATCTCCTCTTTCTTTGGGCAGACCAGCAGCGGCCGGACACGATGCGCGTTTACGGCAACTCAAAAATCCACGCCCCAAACTTCAACAAGCTGTCCGACGAGTGCGTTGTTTTCCAGAACGTCTATGTTACCCAACCCGTTTGCACGCCATCGCGTTCCACGGTAATGACGGGACTTTGGCCCCATGCCAACGGTTGCACAACGAACAACATCGCTCTGCCGGAAAACATCCCCTGTCTTAACAAGATCCTGGCGGACTCCGCATATCGGACTGGATACTTCGGGAAATGGCACCTCGGCGATGAGCTCTTCGCGCAACACGGATTCGAGGAATGGGAGAGTATCGAAGATATCTACAACGAATACTTCCGCCCCGGGAAGGACAGGAGTCGAAGAAGCACATACGACAAGTTCCTGCGCGAGCACGGCTACAAGCCCGATTCTCCAGAAGGGACCTTCAGCCGGCTTTTCGAAGCACATCTGCCTATTGAACACTGCAAGCCCAGGTTTCTCGAGCTGAAGGCGATCGACTTTCTGCGGCGGCATCGGAATGAGCCTTTCATCCTTTACGTAAATTTCCTGGAGCCCCATCCTCCCTATTTCGGCCCGCTCAACGACGAGCACAAGGTCGAGGAAATGGAGTTGCCGCCGAACTATGCGACCCCGCTGGGAGAAGATGATCCCCTTGCCTATCGTATCAAGAGTCAGCGAGACCGCCAGATGAGACCTGAAGGCATGGATCTCAGGACACACGCCGGCTGGCGTCGCTTCATCGCCAATTACTGGGGCAACGTAACACACATTGACAAAAGCATCGGCGCGATTATCAAATCCCTCAATGACCTCGGGCTGGCGGAGAGCACGATCGTGGTTCATACCTCTGATCACGGCGAGATGCTGGGCTCGCATAGCATGGTGCAAAAAGGTGTCATGTACGAGCAGGCTGTCAAGGTCCCCTGGCTGATCCGTGCCCCGCGCTTTGGCAAAAAGCAGCGTATCGTCAAGGGACGTTTCAGCCAGATCGATTTGGTTCCTACGGTGCTCGATCTCATGGGCAAGCCAATGGCGGGCCGCTTCCCGGGGCGCAGCCTTGTCCCGGCGATTCAGCGCGGAAATTACGCCGAGCCTGTTTTCATCGAGTGGAATCCCAACCCGGTGAATAACGAAGAACTCAAAAGTTCGCAATACCCAGCTGAAGTACTCAGAAAAGTATTGTGCGCGCACACGAGAACCGTGATTTTCCCCGGCGGTTGGAAGCTGTGCTTGAGCGATAGCGACAAGCATCAACTCTTCAACCTGGAACGGGACCCCTGGGAGACGAAGAACCTGTTCTATACGGGGCAGCATGGCGATGTGATTAGCCGCCTTGCTAAGAAAATCCACGACTGGCAGAAGGAAGTGGCGGACACCGTTGTGGTCAATCCGGCCTGAGAGTGCGGTTTCCGGCGTAGTTCGATTTGAGTTTTTTGATTCTCTGCGATCTTTGTGTCTCTGTGTTGTCTATCCTTGTGATGACACAGAAACCTAAACAACACGGAGAAGTGTGCAAAAGCGGGTGAAACGACATGGATAGACGTGAGTTCGTTAAGACAGCCGGCGGGGCGGTCATTGTTGCCGGAATTCGCCCGTGGGCGCGGGCAGCGTCCCGGCAGTTCACGGAAGTGGGCCGCTTCGATGCCGCCGAGGCGCGCCAGGGTGTAGCCGTTGATGCCGCCCATGTGTACGTTGTCGACAGTACGAACATTGCAAAGTATGGCAAAAAAATGCGCAGGCTTGTGCAGCGGAACGACGGGCCCCCTGAGGGAACGCTCATCCACCTGGACAGCGGCGTTGTTGTTGAAGGGAAGCTCTATTGCGCCCACTCCAACTATCCTGAGATACCGTTGACCAGCTCAGTGGAGATTTGGGACACACGCACTATGAAGCACGCGGGGAACCATTCCTTCGGGGTTATGTGGGGCTCGTGCACATGGATCGACCGGCATCTCGGCTCGTGGTGGGCCGTCTTTGCAAATTACGACAAGCCCCAGGGGCCGGAAAAACTTCCTTATGGATATACGCGTTCCACAACGCTCGTGAAGCTGGACGACCAGTGGATGTGGAAGGAAGCCTGGCTCTTTCCCGAACAGGTGCTCAAGAACGTACGGCCGATGAGCGTCTCGGGGGGATCTTGGGGACCCGACGGGTACCTCTACTGTACAGGGCATGATCCCGCCGAAGTTTACGTTCTTCGCCTGCCGAAAGCAGGCTCTATCCTGGAACTCGTGGACACCGTACCCTGCAACATTGCCGGGCAGGGGATCGCATGGGACCGCACGGAAGCGGGGATGTTTTATGGCATCGTCAAAAGCAAACGGCAGGTTGTAGTGTCCAAATTCACCGCGTCCTGAGAACTCCCGCCGGAGGAAGATCATGCAATGGGAGCAAGAGCTCCTTGAATGTAGCCTATAATCTCTCTGTGATCTTTGTGCCCCCGCGGTGAACCTGGATTTGCCGATTAATCTACGTACGCGGCGTAGAATTTGACACCCGCGGCCGCTGGTCCGCTGAATCTGGCTCGAATTCGATATTGCGCATTAATAAAATCCAGCACCTCCTTATGGCCCCAGGAGACTTTGACGCGCAAGCCGGAGGTTTTTACCTGCGCGGCATCCGACCCGGAAAATCCCGGGATCGGCTTACCGAGCCTGTCGATTAATTCGATTGACATCGAGGATTCTGCGTTGAGCCCGTCCACATTCAGATACAGGGAAGCACCTTTGCGGCTGTTCAAGATCGGGGCGGTCGTAAACTGCCCTTCCCCGGGCTGATAGGTCGAGAGATAACCGATACCATCGCGGCGCATCGTGACGAGTCCGATGGAGCCTCTGCTGCCCCCTCCCGAGATATCCCATGAACCATAGTATAGGTATGTCTTGTCGCCCACATTTTCATAGCCCTGCCCATGCAGCAGTCCCCGCTGATCCCACTCGCCGTCCTTCCCTGCGGGTATGATGACACGATCGGATATCGGTTCCCGGAAGTGAATCCCGTCGTTGCTGACAAGCAGGCCGAGGTCCATTCTTCGTTCGCTGGCAATCGTGGCGCCGTGGAACAGCCCATAAAGGCCGACGAGCACATTACCCCTGTTCCACACGCCTGCCGGTTCGTGCGCTTCTTCGAGGTTCTCGCGCACGGATCGATAGCCGTTCCGCTGGAAGGAGTACGACTTGTCGTTCGACCACTGGATAAAGTCTCCGGACCAGTGCGTAACCATGGTTCGCCGGATCGGGCGGCCGTCGGGCAAAGAGATGTCCGGCCAGAGCTCCTGCCCGGCGACATAATAGAGGCCTTCGAACCTGTAGAGTCCTCCAATCTCGAAGTTGTTCCTCACGGTGAATGGAACTTCGTTCTCGTCGAGCAAGTCGGCTTTGGGGGTCGGTAGAGCCAGCCTCCAGTCGAGTCCGTCGTCGCTGAAGTAAGGATAAATGGTAGACGGCCGATTATCGGCCGGCACCTCCGGATACCGGGTGCCGGAACGGTACCTGCCGGCAGCGAAGCCACTGGTTTTCCCTTGTCTGGAGACACATTTTTGCCCTGCTCATCCTGATGCTTCAAATCGTGCAGCCCGAAATTGAAATGTATGACATCCCATTTTTTTGTACCGAGCCATGAATCGAGCTGCTTGAGGCCGAGCGCGGTGTTTTCGCAGTTTTCCGGCGGATGCTGGACGTTGGCCTTTCCTTCGAGAAGTTCCCGCACCGGCAAGGTGTAGCTCATGGAAATGGAATCTCCGATGAGCAGAACACGAGGCAAGCCCGGGACATCCTCGATCGGAACCAGCGCCTTGAGAATCGGGTTTTCTTGTTCCCGCGGATTCACACCTGCAGGATTCTGGAGATCATGTGCCGCGAGTGGCCCCAAAAACACCGTTGATGCGATGAGCATCAGCTTTGGGAAAGCAAGATAGAACGGCAGATGTGCATTCATTTCGTCGCTCCACGAATTGTTGGCATCGATTTCGTGCGCGAGTCTTTCAAAGCGCGGGAGCCGACTCTCGTTCGTAGCGTAAAACCAAATGCCGGTGCAATGCGACTGAAAACTCCTGCCTTTGAGCGAATCGAACCCACGCGGATATGCGGTATATCTTTCCTTCCAGGTCGGGATCAAACTGATCTGCAACATCGGGCGTGACACCGGGCCAATCATGGGTAACAACGGCATAGGGCCCATTCTCCGCCAGGTGGAGCGTGTCGGCGGGAAACTCGTGGCGTTGAGGAGCCATGTGCACTCGGACGATGCCGGGCGCGAGAAAACTCAGACGTACCTTGCCGTTTTGGCATTGAAGCGTGAGGAGAGAGGCGGAGCGATCGAGAGAGAGAACTTTCCCGAGTTGGGTATAACGGGGCTCGCCCCAGCCACTCTCAAGCAAATCGCGGCCAACGCAAGAATCGGGATAATCCTTGATTTGACAACCCCCTTAACCATTAGGTCTCCTTCGATGAAGCATAGTCGCTGCTTATCGAGGTGAACGCACCGCGGCAGGCCGGCTGCGATGGACAACTGACCGCTATCTTGCCGCTTTCCACCACGATGCAAAGTGGCGCGCGGTCCACCGATTGGAAGCGCGTGATACGCTTGAAGCGCTCTCTGGCGTCCATGGGCCGTTTCCTCGGGCGATGGCACTCGCCGCGGACCTGGGAGTCGGATCAGTCTTGGCCGTCAAACTGGAAGGCATAGAGCTTCGCGCTTTTCAGCTCGAAACTCAACCGTACGATGGTTCCGGCCAGGCGGCTCACATCCGTCTTGCCTCGCCAGGCAACGATCCGGCGCACGCTGTCGCCCTGAATGGGATCGCAATCCTCGAAGCCGAACCCCTCCAGAGCACGGCCGGATGCATCGAGCAGGGCAACGCGCGCACTGCCCCGGACGGAAATGTTCAACTCGAGCCTCCTTCCCTGGAAAACAAAAGGCTTGGTAACAACGGAGCCGGCGGCGTCCGCGGCATCGAGCGAAACGAATCCGTCGAGACGCTGGACCAGCTTCAGCAACCGGTCGTGCACGCCGCCCTCATGCTCGACGCCTCCGTACAGGACACCTCCATGCTCAGTAAAGCGGACCGTGCCGAACTGCCAGATCTCGTCGCCTCTGCGCACCATTCCGTGCTCCATCAGCGCCTCCATCACCGTCCGCCCGCCCATCTTCCCGCCCGCCGCGAAATAGTAAGGATTTTCATAACGCTTCCAGTTCTCCCCATTCCGGCTGACCATCAGAAAGCTCCCTGGCCGGACATTCGCACCCGCCAGGTAGCGCCAGGGAAAAGCCACGTAGGTATCCGGTGCCCAGGAATACTTGTGAGCCTTGAACCGATACACCTGGCCTCCCGTGTCGATGAGCGGCAGCTCGCCGGAAACGGGCCGCGCCAGCTCCATATCCCCCAGATCAGGCCTGGCAGCGGGACGGAACGGCCAGGGTTTCAGTAGTTGAGGAATCGAGATCCGGGAGGTTCGGCGCTTGTCCCCGGAGTCGAAAGCGGAGCGGATAAATCCGCGATATATCCCGCATTGATCGTCCCAGAAACATGAGATGCTTCCGTCGGGATCGAAGGGCAGAGCGCAAGACTCGTTCCGGCGCCAGTGGATGGCGTCCGGGGAGGTGTAGACATAGAAGCCGCGATAGAAGCACCAGGCCACATACTTGTAGCGTTCTTCGGGAGGAACGAGCGGATTGGGGTCCTTGATAACACTGCCCTGACACGCGTCGCGGAGCACAATGTTGTTTTGGGACGATCCGTCCCAGGATTCCAGGTTCAGCACCGGCTTCTCCCAATCCAGGCCGTTCTTCGAAGTCGCCAGGCAGAGAGCCTGCGGCTTGGCTCCCCACATGCCTCCATTGGTATAGAGCATCCGTATCTCGTTTCCCTCATCCCACACGCTGCAGATGTCCGGGAGGGTCGAGCCGAAGCGCGGCGTCGGTTCCCAGGGCCGGTCATTGACGAAGCGGCTTATTTCGTAGGAAGCGGGCGGATTGGGCTTTAACTCGAGATTGGTCATCTGCTCAATCAACGCATTGTCGATGAAGACATGCTTTCGTGATCCGAGCTGAACCGGCTCACCGGCTTTTGAATCCGGCGGGAACAGGGGCGGCGGGCCGTCCGGGTGGTTCGGCAGCGGAGGGTTGGGCCCAAAGTTGCGCGAGAGGCTTCCCGGCGCGGAGAATTCGGTTGTATAGCGCACCAGGTCGGAGATGCGCATCTCATCGAGCAGGCCGTGGAGTCCATCGCCGATATGCAGTGAGATCAGCTGCCCGATCATGGGAAGAAAGCCGCCTTTCTCCGGCAGCGGCTGGAGCCTTCCGTCCACGTAGTGCCGCAATTGGCGCTCGGCGGCAGTAAAAGTGAATGCCAGGTGGTGCCACCCTCCGTCATTCAGCCGCGCCGGATCCGTCGGAATCGGCAACTCCAAATCGAAGCGCCGGCCAGGATCATCCGTGATGGTCCTGCTCGAAAGAATGAAGCGGATCCTGCCTTGATCCATTTTTAAAGCATTCGCCATTGGAGTGCCGCGCTCTTTTTTCTCGTTGCGCAGTTCGAAGATCACGCATGGCCGCGCCTGATCACCTGCCGCCCCAAACCAGAACTCGAGGGTCCAGTTTAGATACCCGAGATTCAGGCGCTCGGAGATGTCGTTTCCGCGGCTCGTCAAGTAGGCGGTTCCATAGCGCTGCAGGTTGCCCGGCCAGATTACTTCCCCGTGGCCACCGGCAGGGAGTCGAAGTGCTCCGCCGAATTTCCCCGGCACCAGGCCGGTACCACCCAGCATATGCAGGGGTTCTTCGTCAGGAGTGCCTTTGCCACCCGTTTTTGCCCACCATTCGGCATAGCCACTTATCAGGCGCAAATCGTTCCTGTACGGGCCTGCATCCGTCAGAGTCGCAAGAGGATATAAAGGATCATCGAACAACCACAGGGCGACCGTGTGACCATCTGTCGCAGCGACGCCCTGTGGTTCCGCGCCAGAATGCCCGCCGGGAGAGATCAGGAAGATCGGAGCCGTCGTCAATAAAATCAGTCGCGCAAGTTTCATTTTTTAGTCCTCTGCACCAGGAGCAGCCGCGAGTTTCTCGAATCATGGCAGCGAATTCGAGTAATTCATTGCTGATTCTTTATGCGCCGGAACACCGGAACCGCCTTGAAGCATCCCCGCATTTCGGAGTGCTTCGCAAATCTCGTCCAGCCTTCTATCTTGCCGCTTTCCACCCGCGGCGGATAAGATCGCGCAATTCGGCGCGCACGGCGGCGTGCTTCGGATCTTCGGCAAGGTTCACGCGCTCTTCGGGATCGTTGCGGTGATCATATAATTCCGCGCCTGCCGTGCTTCATCCCATTCCGTGTATCGCCATCGCTCCGTGCGGACGGATTTGCCGAGAAATTCGATGTCTTTGGCCGCTTCGGTACGTTCTTTTCCTCGTCCCTGCATCGTGAACGCAGCTTTTTTCCAGGGCTTGGACGGATTATCCAGCAACGGCAAAAAGCTGGTTCCTTCCAGAGTGGACGGTGCCGGCAGCCCGCAGAGGTCGGCAAGCGTGGGATAAAGATCCACCAATTCCACGAGACGCTGAGAACTGCGGCCCGAGCCGCGGCGCCCCGGAGCCACAACAATCAGCGGGATGCGCGAGGACTCCTCGTAAAGCGAGTTCTTGTGCCACAACCCGCCGTGTTCGCCGAGGTGATAGCCGTTGTCGCCGAAAAACACAACGGCCGTGTTATCCCAAAGCCGCAGGCGATCCATGGCGTTGAGCAGGACTCCGAGCTGCGCGTCCATGAAAGTCACGCACGCATAAAATGCCGCCAGAAACTGCCGGACTTCATCGTCGGAAAGAGGTTTTTCTGGTGGATCGTGATTCAGCGCAGCTGGAAGGATTTTGCGGAAATCCTCGGCAGTAGTCTTCGGCAGCGGTATCTTGTCAGCCGGATACAGATCGAAGTATTTTTTGGGCGCTGCGTAAGGAGCATGAGGGCGGCGAAAACCCGCCCCGAGAAAAAACGGCTTCTCTTCACGTGCGTATTTCTCCATCCAATCGGCCGTTTTTCGAGCCACCATTCCATCGGGCATCCGGGTGTCCTCGGTCTTGAGGATATTCCATTCGAAAGTGTGACCCTTTGGTCCCTGCAAATTGCTCGACCGTATTATTTCCGACTTCGGCGGAGTTTTGCCCGATTCCCGAACCTCCTCGTCCCAGGAGCGTGGGTCCTCGCAAACATCTCCCGTGTGATAGATCTTGCCGGCGTGAGCTGTAAAGTAGCCGTTCTTCCGGAAGAGCTCAGGGAGGAAAACCGCGTCGCCAACGGTCTGCCGCGTCGGAGTTTCGAGGGTCCAAACCCGTGTAGTTTCCGGGCGCAGCCCGCTCAGGAACGATGCTCGCGAAGGCTGGCAGAGAGGGTACTGGCAATACGCTCGTTCAAACAAAACACCACGCTTCGCCAGGCGGTCCATATTCGGAGTGCGAACCACCGGGTGCCCGTAACATCCGGCGACATTGGGAAGATCGTCCGATACGACAAACAAAACATTCGTGCGACGGTCGCCGGCCGCAAACAGCGCTCTGGCACCCGTTGCGGCAACCAGTAGACTGCGCCTCGAAATCGTCATCGGAGATCTCAGATTTCTATCTTCCACGAGCATGATTAACCTCCCGAAAACTGCAGAGCGTGCTCAGAATATTCAAAAATTAAGTCTTTGACAATGGAAACATTGAAGAACAATTGCCAGGATCCATGCCGACTGTGTAGCGGAGGCACCCGCGCCAATCCTCGGTCTACTGGAAGACAGCCGACTTGACTCCCGCGCCAGGTTTGTTCGGTCGACCATAATCAAATGGCCAGAGATGCATCCCGTTAGGGACGCATGCCGGCCTTGAGAGGCCGGCCTAAAGTCGGGCTGCCGATATGCGGCAGGTGTCATCTCCGTCGCCAAACCCGGTCGGGATTGTATTGCAATTGCAGGCCTCTGGTTGCCAAAGAATGGAGCCTTGTTCCAAAGATTGACTGTTAGGGTTGACAATTTTCAGTTACACGTGACAATGTAGGAATTGCCTTTCGATTTGCCGTTTCAATCACTGTGACGGAGACGCAGAGAGAACGACAGATTCTCTTCGTCCTTTGCATCTCTGCGGCGGAGTCTTCTATAGGCCCGGAAGGAAGGAGGAACCGTGACCCTGGATCGACGAAAGTTCCTTGAACATTTTGGAGCGGCCGGTGCGGGCATCTGTGCTTTCGGAGAAAGATTGTCCGGAGTATCCGCTCATGCAAGTCATTCCGGTCCAATCGTCTGCCGGTTCATCGACGCCTCCACAAGACACCCGGTCCCGGTCAGGGTCCGTTTCGTGGACTCGCGCGGGGAGAATGTGATCCCTCTCGGACATCCGGAACGGCTGGCCGAGGAAGCGCCCGAGGGGGATGTGCGGTTTCAATCCTTGCGGTTTGCCTACTCGGGCGGCGAGTTCAGATTCGATGCGGACAGGCTTCCGATTCGGTACCAGGCGATCAAAGGGTATGAGTACGTCATCGCCGAAGGCGAAATCCGGGCGGACAATATCCAGGACGGTGTAACGGAGGTCGCCCTCTCGCGGTGGTCGAATGCGAGCGGGCAAGGCTGGTACAGCGGCGACATCCATATCCATCACATTTCCCCGCAAACCTGCCGGCTCGAGATGGACGCCGAAGACCTGAATGTAGCCAATATCCTGACCTCCGACTTCACAACGGATCAGGCGCAATTTGAGGGAAAACTCAGTTCGTATTCCGGCGGGAAGCATCTCGTCTACGTCAACCAGGAATTTCGCGTCAGGGACAAAGGTATGGGGGAAGAGGTTGTTCTAAAGGAGCCGGGAACCGTCCTGGTAGAGGCGCGCGTCCCCAACGATCCGGCGCGGGACGACCTGAAACGGCTGGAGGTGGTCCAAAATGGGAGCGACCTGCCATCTCCCCCAACTATTCCGGTTTCGCCTTTTCATTGAGTTCTCGACAATAGTCGAGCACGTCCCGAACTCGACCATCTGGGACGTCTTCCTCGATGTCTGGAAGGCCCAAGTCACAGGGCGCCAGTTCCCGGGCGATCCGATCAAGGTCGGATCGGATTGCATCCCAACTCTTATTCTTGAGATCCATCGAGGTATACAGCAGGTTGCAGCGGGCCTCGGGGAAAAGCTCCCGAGCGCGCCGCAGGTTCGAGCTTAGTCCCATGTCGATGTAACCAAGTCCTGGCACCGTGGCGTAGGCTTCCATGTGAGGGTCGAGCTTCCAGGCGCAGTTGTGAATTCCAAATCCCTCGAATTCCGACCGCAGTTGCAGATCGTAAGGAAGCAGCAGGTCACGATAGAGCCGCGGACTGATCATGTTGAGCATGCAGTTGCCAATCGAAAGAAACCGAACCAGAAAGCCTGCGCGACTCTGGCGCTCATAAAGCAATCGTGCGCCCTGGATAATGACACTCGTGACAGCATCGAAGACCCGTCGCGCCCGCGAAGGTGTTTCGATCATGTCCGCGAAAATCGCTTCCCCGCGCAGCCTGTAAGAAGCGTTCAACACCCCCTGCCAGTTAAGGTATCCTTCGGCGCTGCCGCTGAGATGCGCCGCCTGATCCACCTGGTCCAGAACACCGCTGAAGAATTCGTTCCGGCTCAGGTCGGGAGCCTGCAAGCGGTCCGCTTCCTCATCCGTCAGGGTCGGGCCGGAAGGCTGCGGCCAGCCGTTCGGCGAATATCGGATCGGCATTCCAAATGTCGCGGGGATTATGGCGACACCGTAAACCCCCGTGATGAGGTCGCGCGGGATGGCGTTCCCTTGCACCCCGCCGATCGAGTACCCGGGGAAACATCTCCGAACCGTTTCTGACATGACCTGGATTGTATCCCAGCGATAGCCTGGGTCCTGATGCCAGCGTGATGAAAAATCGATCCCGCAGCGGCTGTGGAACCAGTTCGGATTAAACCCGACCTCCGGCCGCAGGAATGGTTCGCTCTCTCTCGCTTGCCTGCGTGTCGGCGGAGCCGCCAGAGCTATGTAATAGCAAAGTTGCATGTTTTCCCTCCCCTCCCTGGGTATCTTCTCCCTACGGAAGTGTTTGGACGGTTTCTCCCGACAACCTGCAAATAATTTCAAAGCCGAAATATTAAGGCGTAATTGCCACTATATCCAAATCTGTTTCCTGGTTGTGTTCTGCACCTGCTCTGAAGCGTTGATAACCATTGAGGGAAACTGCTCGCTTCCGAACAGTGGAACCACCGCCTCCGGCAATTCGACCCGTGGTCCGCTGACGCGAGCGGCCTTACGCAACTCGACAGTGAATTCAAGGTCGAGCGTGGTTTCGATGCCGTTCCCGGTGGGTTCTCCGTCGGCCTGCAGCGCGGGCCGCGGACGCTGCGAGCAAAAGACCAAGGAGACAGCGGTTCCGCGACTCCATCTAAATCACTCCTCCCCCAAAACAATCTCCTGAACTGCGAGTAATCCCCATCCGTAGGGCACAAATCAGGACGAGCGCGAATAGATTCATTATCGGTGAGCTCTCCATTTTCCTGCAAGAAGAATTCTGGAATTTAGATAATTATTGTCTGGAATTTCCATATGTGCGATATTGAGCTCGACGCCGTTGCGCCGGTTACGCGATCGTGTCTCTCGACTACCGCCTCGCCCCCGAAACCAAGCTGCCGGAGATCTTTCAGGACGTTGAGGACGGCATCGCCTGGGTGAGACGTGATGGGGCGCGACTTTTCCGGGTTGACCCTCGCCGCATTGCCGTCATGGGCAGTTCTGCGGGCGGATACCTGACCCTGACTGCAGGATTCCGCGTCCAACCGCGACCGGATGTCCTCGTGTCGTTCTGGGGATATGGGGATCTCGTCGGCGAATGGCTGACAAAACCGAGCCGCTACCCGCGCCATTGGCAGGTCGCGATGTCGGAGGAAGATGCAATGAGAGTGGCGGCAGGCCCACCGGTCTCGAACGCCGGCGACCGCAAGGGGGATGGATCCGCATTCGCCCGCTTCTGCCGGCAGAAGGGACTGTGGCCCAAAGCAGTGTCCGGCTGGGACCCCCAAACTGAGGCGGAAAAGTTCAAGCCCTACATGGCCTATTTCAACGTTTCCAAGGATTATCCGCCGACCATGCTGGTGCATGGATCGAACGATACCGATGTTCCCTACGAACAATCGCTGCTGATGTCGGTCCAACTCACAAAATTCGGAATAGAGCACCAACTTATCCCGCTATGTGGCCAGGAGCATGGATTCGGAGGGAAAGACGATCAAATGCTACGCACGATGTTCCAGTCGGCCGTCGCGTTCATTGATCGGCATGTGAAAGTTTCCCGGTAGCGGCGCTGATCATTTGTACTCCTCACGGTGCTGCCGGCGCGTGAAGCATCATTTGCAGGCAATACTTAGACGAATAGCGGATACCCCTAAAACGCGAGGTGTGGAATGATATGTGACAAAATGGAAAACGCTTCTTTGTATGCTGCTATCTCGCCCGATTTCGCTCGGGCATTCGAGATTCTCGGCAACAGCGAGATCATACACGGCAAAGACGGGAGATACGATCTCGAGGGAAGCAGAATCTGGTACTCGGTCCAGCGATATAAGACGAAGCCCGAGGATACCTGTAATTTCGAGTCGCACCGCAAATTCATAGATATCCAGCTCATCATCAGTGGCGAGGAATTCATCGGCCACTCGTACCTGGATGGACTACAGACCAGATCTCCCTATGATGCCGCGTCGGACAAGGCTATTTACGAACACAAACCGCTGGGAGAGCTGAGCACAATCAGGCTCAGCGCAGGTATGTTCGGAGTATTCTTTCCTCAGGATGTCCATTTGCCTTGCTTGCAAGCCAATGGGATCAGCGACGTGCATAAAGTCGTAGTAAAGGTGCCAGTCCACGACTAATAAAAGGATACCAGGACAATCATCGAAGTTGTGGAGGTCAATGCCATGAGTATCTCTCGCCTGTTGCCAGGGTCTTGTGGTGTCGCCATGGCTTTGTATTTGGCGATACCTTGCCATCTCTCTGCCCAAACGATCGCGTTTTGGCCGTTCGACGAGCCGCGCGGCCTGTACCCGAGTTGCGTCCTAGATGACGTTTCCAGAAACAACTACCCGCTCGTGCTCGGCCCCGGAGGGCAGATCGTCGAGGGGAAATTCGGCAATGCGCTGGATCCAAGCGCGCAGGCGACCGTGCGCTATCCCGACGCAGGATCCGTCCTCTTCGGACTGTCGCCGGCACCGAAACCTCCGGCGCGGACCGTCGAGCCGATGAACTGGAAGAACGCAATGTTTTGCGCTCTGATGACCAGCGGGGAAAAACATCTGCGGAAAGAGGTCCGGTTCCCGAACGCGTCACAAACAAAGCTAAACCTCGGGGATTTCGACTGGACCGTGGAATTCTGGTACATGCCGGCGCGAAGGAGCGCGAACTTGGGGACGGTATTTGAAATCGGTACAGGGCCGCGAGGCGAAAACGACCAGGTGACCCGTCTGTCGCTGGCAGCGGACGGCAAGGCCTTTGAACTTTACAATCAGGCAAGCGGCACCCGGTCTGTAATTCCTACGGATCCTGTGGCTATGTCGTCCCTCGGTGGCGGTTGGCATCACGTTGCATTCGCTTATTCTCAGAAGCAGAAATTGCTTCGGCACTTCGTGGACGGGAAAGCGCAGCCGGCCTCTCCCACCGCTGCGCTCAAAACTCTACCGGTCGGGGAGGAGTCCTATTTCACCATCGGCCGCACCGGGACGTGGCAAAACCCTCTGGCCGGGAGAATCGACGAACTGCGGTTTTCGGAAGGAATTATTTATTCGGCAGCTTTCACTCCCCCCTCGAGCTTGTCCCCCCTGGCCAGGTCAGTGCATGCGAAATCACTGATCAAAGGTCCGCCGCCGCTATTCGATGCGTCATCGAAGGTGCTGCCGCTTTTGTCTAGGAAGCATGTCTTCATCGACGGCTCCATTGCGCAGAGAATCGCAAATATCACGTTTGTCGTAAACCCTCCGCGCCGTGCCGAACGCGTCGTCGACAATATCCAGGGCACTTTTCGCAAGCACCTGAACGTCCTCGAAGACGAATCCGGACTGATCCGGATGTATTTTGGAGTGCAGAACGATTATCTCGCCGTCCTCACGTCAAAAGACGGGATTCACTGGGATAAGCCCGTGATTCGTCAGGACGCGGATCCCGTAATGCAGAATGTGGTTCTCGGGGAATCGACCGGCATGGGACAGGTGTTTATCGATCCGAATGCCCCCCCGGAGGAGCGCTGGAAATTCATTAGTGGCTACGAGGGGCGCGGCATTTATCTTTTTTCCTCCCCCGACGGCTGGTCCTTCAAGCGGTATCCCACCGCGGTGCTCCCATTCCGGTCCGGATCGCAGTCCAATATTTTTTACGACGATCAAAGGCAGCTTTACGTGGGCTACCACCGTAGCGATTACGGCACGACTCACGACGGAAAAACCCAGAGGGAATTCGTATTGGCCGAGACGCGCGACCTGGAAAAACCGTGGCCTGTTTCCTTCGTAACCCAGCAGGATGTCGAGAAGGCATCACAAACGCGTCGGTTGCATAAACTCAACCCGTGGTACCTGGACAACGGCCCTCTCACTCCCGGAGGATTCGGCATCGAGTTGCCGAGCGTGTTTCATCCCGACGATGCATTGGACCCACAGGGAACCGACATCTACGTGCCGAAGGTCGTCAAATACCCCTGGGCGCCCGATACCTACCTTGCATTTCCATTGATCTATTTTCACTACGAGGACGAAGGACCTCCCGCGCGCAGAGTCCTCGGGACTGAGGTACGCGGAATGGGTTCAGGCCCTGTGGAAACGCAGGTGGCGGTCAGCCGGGACGGGTTGCACTGGACGCGATATCCAAGACCCGTATACGTCGGAACGGGCGAGCATAATGGGGATGAGATCAACCAGGTTTACATGGCACAGGGCCTCATCCGCCGGCAAAACGAGATCTGGCAATACTTCTTCGGGGAGGAGGCGTTTCATTCGTCCTTTAAGAGAGATCTCAAGCGTGCCGTCTATCGTGTGGTGCAGAGACTCGATGGTTTCGTGTCCGCAGATTCGCCCTATGATTCGATCGGCGAAATCGTCACCCGGCCGCTCGTGTTCGAGGGAAACCGGCTCGTGTTGAACATCGACACGGGTGCCGCCGGGTACGCCCAAGTCGGCCTTCTCGATGGAACGGGGCGCCCGATCGAGGGGTATTCCGTCGATGATTGCATCTATATAAACGGCAACGCCGCCGAGAGGGAGGTCGAGTGGCTGAAAAAGGGTAAGGACCTTTTGGCGCTGCAAGGGAAACCCGTCCAGGTCATAATCCGCATGCGCGGAACGAAACTTTACTCGATGCAGTTCACAAACCGTTGAGCTCAAATTCGGGACAGCCCCGAATTGAAAGGCAAACAATGAAGCACGTGCTGTCACCGGAAGAACGTGTCACCCGAACATTGCTGGGGTTGGAGACCGACCGTATAGGAAACTTGCGCGCAATCCTGGATGAAGCGAACCGGTTTTCACGCTCCTGAAAATAGATTCCTCGCGTCCAGACTCCACACCAGCGCTTCAGGGCAATATTGATGTTTTGGAGACACGGCTCCCATCACAGTCCCCATCATGCGGGAGGCGCAGCGGCACGGACCAAGCCTTCCCGCGAAAAAAACTCCTGGTGAAGCACCTGGCCTCCCTGCTTGTGGATGGCGACGACAAGCCGCGGATTCTGCACGGTGCCTTCGATTTCTACCGTCACAAAGCCGCTTCCCTTGCGAACGAAATGATACTTCGGCGAGACCGGGATCGATTCGGCGGTATGTTTTTCCGCGGCCGCGCCGCATGAAAACTCGTTGAGGCCAGTCTCTGGGTCGATCGAGTGATACTGCCAGTTTTGACCTATAATCGCGTTCGTGATCGGCTGAAGTTCCGCCCGTTGCGGCAGACGGGGCAAAGTTGACATATCACCCCCAAATCGGAAGCCAGCCCAACCCCCGGAGCAAACCTGCGATCCCATAAATCGCAGCTTATGTTCTGAGTTCCAGTTGTGTTCTGAGTTTCGGCCTTTTCGTGCCAATTTCTGGTTCTTCCTTATTGCTATCTTATTGAGGAATATGGCTGTTCCCATTTACTTGACTTATGTTCTCAGTTTTCTATCGCGAAATCTCTAACTACCTTAATATGAATGTGTTACAAAGATATGACACATTTTCTTCTAACTTCTTGGCCAGGAAGCCATTACAGCAACTCAGAACATTAACGCGCTTATTCCGACTATCCGCCACCAACCTGGCGGGACGCTTCGCAGACGAGGCCGAATTCCGTCCGCTGTTTGCGCACGCGGTCGAGTACAACATCCCGGTTCTCCTGCATCCGGCCAAGCCAATCACCTCGGACATCGTCAAAGACTACGAGATGATTAGCTCTCTTGGAAACATGTTCGACGACACGATCGCGCTGAACCGGATCCTGCTGTCCGGCATCCTCGATCAATACACCGGCCTGAAGCTCGTCTCTCCGCATCTCGGGGGGACTTTGCCATACATCATCGGGCGCATCGATCACCAGGTGCTGGTGCTGAAGCGGGGCCCGAAATACCTGACGAAGGCCCCCAGCGCATACCTGCGACAGGTCTACCTCGACATCGTGTCACCCTTGCCGCAAGCCATGCGGTTTGCGTACGACTTTATGGGAGCCGACCGGCTGCTCTACGCCAGCGACCATCCGTGGGTTGACCCGAAGCTCATCCTGGACGGCCTGCGCAGCCTCTCGCTGCCGAGGGCCGATGAAGAAAAAATCCTCGGCGGGAACGCAAGAAAACTATTCCGACTCTGATCCGGTTGTGAGTGGAGGGGACCATGTCGATCATGCTGGCATTTTTCTTCCTTTTGCAGGCGCAGGCCGGGAGGAATCCCGGTAATCCGATGGAGCGCCTCCCGGCGAACATCGAAGTGCTGACCCATTTCGGCGAGCGCGCCGACATGTCTCCGGACAATCAGCGTGTTGCCTTCATGGCCAAGAGCTTCGGCGACGCGATGGTCGTCGACCTGAAGACGCGGGCAATCCGCTGCCTCACCTGCAACGTTCCGGGCGCGGCGTTCCTCAGGGTCATGCACCTTTCCAGCGGAGATTACATCCTGATCGGCCCGGACCATTTTGAGGACATCCGGATCAGCAGGTCGCGCGACAACGAACTCTGGTTCCTGAGCAAGGAGCGAGGCTCTAAACCCGTGAAGATCGGACAGAAAATGAGCGAGGGGGCGGCGCTCTCGAAGAAAAGCCTGAAGATCGCCTTCTCCCAGGTATCTGCCCAGGCGCCCGATCTGGCGCCGGATGCCTCGAGGCTGATCGTTGCGGAAATGGACCTCTCCGGGGGGAATCCGCGGCTCACGAATCATAAAACGGTCTACCAGAGCCCGGATCGGGGCTGCGTCATCGAGCCGCAGGATTTCTACGACAACGACACAAAGCTGACATTTACCTGCTACGAGCCAAAGGGGCTGGCGTCGGTGATGGGCATCGACCTTGCCTCGGGCAAGGTGACGAATTACTCGCAGGCGCCCGGCACCTACAACGAGGTCGAAGGCATTTTCCCTGACGGGAAATATACGAGCGTCGAAGCCGATCGCCAGTGCGACACACTGGGCGGGCAGCGCGGGGGCTCCAACATCGATATCTGGAAGCTGAGACTCGATGGGACTGGAAAGGACTTTGTCCGTCTGACTCACTTCAACGACTACAATGGCGGGAAGGCCTCCAACCCCGTCGTGTCGACCGACGGCCGTTTCATGGCCTTCCAATCCGCCCGTACGACCGACCCGGCCGGGGTCGGCTACGGCCTCCTGCTTTACTGGTTCAACAAATAGGCCTGTGTCGTGGGTGCCGGAGCGCTACCGGCTGCAACAATGGCCGCCAAATTGCGGGCCTCGTGTCCCGCGCAGCGGGACTTTCGGAGTGCGGTCGCTTGCGACCGCTTTTGAAAGCTGCCGCATGCGGCAGCACTCCAAAGCCCATCGTAACTGTTTTTCAGATCGAGTCAACTTTGAGTGGGAGGAATATCATGAACCGCAAGACCGTATCCATTTCCCTGATGCTGCTTTTGATTGGGTGCGCCACAGCTTTTGAGTCTGAGCCCGCCGGCAAAGGGCCAATGAAACACGTGATCGTCTCGGGCGCGCCGAGTCGCTTCAGCGCCTGGCCGGCCAACAATGGTGTCTGGATCTGGGGCAACGAAATCCTCGTCGGGTTCTCCTACGGCTACTACGAATTCAAAGGAGACTCGCACTCGGTCAGCAGCGAGAAGCCGCTGATTGTCGCGCTGGCGAGGAGCAAGGACGGCGGCGAGACGTGGGCGGTCGAAGAGCACCCGGAACTGGGCAACAACAAAGCGACCCCATGCCCCGGGGGAATCGACTTCACCCATCCCGATTTTGCCCTCCGCTGTGGAGACAGGGAAAGCTTCTTCCACGTGTCCTACGACCGTGGAAAAACATGGAAGGGGCCCTATGCCCTGGGGGATTTTGGAAAGGGACTGAAACTAACCAACCGGACCGATTACCTGGTCAACGGGAGGAACGACGCGATGCTGTTCCTCTCCGCGGAATCGGAGGGCGTCCAGGCCGGCAACTACAAAGATCGCGTTTTCATGGCACGGACCACGGATGGCGGGAAGACGTTTGCATTCGTATCATGGGTCAATGGAGAACCGCGGTCCGTCAGGGGTGTCATGCCGTCGACCGTCCGCGTTTCGCCGACCGAACTTGTAACGGCTATTCGCGGTCGCATGGATCCACTGAACGGCAAGGGGTCCGAGGTCTGCTGGGTGGACGCCTGGGGTTCGAAAGACAACGGTTCGTCATGGTCGTTCCTGTCTCGCATCGCCTACACCGACCTGGGAAGGCGCAACGGCAATCCTCCGAGCCTGATCCGCCTGAAAGACGGCCGGCTCTGCGTCGCATACGGCTTCCGCGCGGCCCCGTATGGAATGAGAGCCAAGATCAGCACCGACAACGGGGCGAACTGGGGACCTGAGATCGTTCTGAGGGATGACGCCGGAACCTGGGACTTCGGCTATCCGAGGTCGGTGGTGCGGCCGGACGGCAAAGTTGTGACGATGTATTACTTCAACACCGCCCAACGGTCGGAACAGCACATCGCCGCCACGATCTGGGAGCCGTAGCTTTGAAGTGCGGCAGCTTGTTCTGGACCTTACACGGATTTTTGGAGGAGCAAGCCCTGAGCAATATGGATCGCGCCCAAAGGACAACACAGAGGAACGGAGAACACAGAGAAAAGCGATCACAGAGACACAGAGAACACAAAACTCTATTTAATACCTGGATTAGGAGCACTGGGATTAAGGCGCGGCATTAATGGAATCCCTAAAATACTCTGTGTTCTCCGTGCCTCTGTGTTTGTATTTCTCTGTGCCTCTGTGTTGGCTTTTGAGGATTTGGGCAAAGTCGTCGGGGCTCCGCTAATTGCTCAATGTGTGTAAAGAGCAGCGTTTGGGATCGCCTGGTTTAATCCGCCTCAGCTCACGACATAGGGACTGCGATACGGGTGACGCGTCAGGTACTTGTTGGCCTCCTCGCCCCCGGCAAACCGTGTCGCCCCCGGCTCCAGGGCGAGCTTGCGGCGCGTGCGATAGCTGGCGTTTGCGATGTGCACGAGATCCGTTGAGATGACTCCTTCCTGGATGTCTGCTACGAGGTCCTGCCATCGACGGGAACGGACCGCCTCCAGGAAGTTCGTGACGTGCGCCGTGTTCTCATCGTCCTTTCCCTCGACGATCTTCATAGCCTCTCCGGGCTGACGCTTGTCGCCCAGGAAGATCTTGAACCCCGCGTCTTCCAGGACCATGTAGCCGCCGCTCCCGTAGAAGAGGTTCCCGACGAAGTTGTCGCCGCGCAATTCCATTTCGCTTTCGCCGCCTGTGTTCAAGCCGCGGACCTCGAACACCATTTCGCAATCCCCGTAATCGTAGATGGAGACCTGCGTGTTGGGCGTCTCCTGGTCGTCGTCGTAGATGTACTTGCCGCCTGAACTGAAGACGGTCTTGGGATTGCCGGTCTTTTTCAGGCCCCAGCGCGCCATGTCGAGCTCATGGATCCCCTGGTTGCCGATTTCGCCGTTGCCCGTGTCCCAAAACCAGTGCCAGTTGTATAGGAAACGGTTTTCGTTGAAGGGGCGCGTGGCGGCGGGCCCGAGGAACAGATCCCAGTTCACGGTTGCGGGAGCCGTCCCGTCCGGCTTCTTTCCTATGGTCTTCCGGCGCTTGTAGCACAGACCCCGCGCCATGTAGACCTTTCCGATGACTCCCTGGTGCAGCAATTCAATAGCACGCTTTTTGTGAACGAGGCTGCGGCGCTGCATGCCGCACTGGACAACCCGGTTGGCGCGGCGTGCGGCGGCCACAACGCGCGGCCCTTCGAACGGATTGTACGTTACGGGTTTTTCGACGTACACGTCCTTGCCTGCCTGGCAGGCCCAGATGGTGGCCAGGGCATGCCAGTGATTGGGGGCGCAAATTATCACCGCTTCGACGCCTTTGTCCTCGTACAGCTTCCTCAGGTCCTGGTAGGCTTTTGGCTTGACGTTGCGCGCGCTGCTGAACAATTCGACCGCTTGGTCGGTCTGGCGGGTGTCGACGTCGCAGACGGCGACCAGATTCGCGTCCTGCCGGCGCGCGAAATCGCGGACGTGGCCCTTACCACGCCCTCCGACTCCGACTATGGCGACGTTGACCTTGTCGTTGGCGGACCAGGAACGTGCTTCAAATGCGAGGCCGGCTGCCACCGAGCCCAGGAACTCACGACGGTTCATACATTGTCTCCTTCCGTTAGAATCAGTGCTTGCCTAGTATTTCCCCGTAAATCCCGGGGCGCCGATGCCCAATCGGACCCTTGCCGATGCGGCCATCGAGCGTGATCTTTGCGAGTACGATCCCCTCGGCCTCTCCGCGATTTTGAGCGACGATGCTGCCCGAGGGGTCGACGACGAACGTGTTTTTGGGATGGACGTGGGCGACATAAACCCCGTTCTCGTACGCGCGCGTCCGCATCATGATGTCTTCGTTGATCTCCTCGATGCCGAGGCCGAACGCGGGGACCAGGATCATCTGCGCTCCCTTGATCGCCAGGATTCGCGCGGTTTCCGGCAACTGGCGGTCGAAGCAGACGAGGAGCCCCAAGCAGCCGAGTGCCGTATTGAAAACCGGGAACTCGGTGCCCTCCTCGTTGAACGGCTCCTGCCCTCCCGTGTGGGATTTCGAGTACAGGCCGATCCGTTTGCCGTCCGGTGCGATGAGGGCCGCGGAGTTGAACGCGCGGTCACCACGGCGCTCGGCGAAACCGATGAGCATGTGGACGCGCAGTTCACGCGCAAGGCCTTCGACCTTGCGCATCCAGGGGCCGTCCAATGGTTCGGCGGCGGTCAGGTATTTCTCCCGGGTGAGTTCGGGATTCATCTTCGCATTGCCGACGTAGCCCTCGAGATACCCTTCGGGCGTCATGATGAACTCCGCCCCCGCCGCCGCGGCGCGGCGGGCGACGGTGTCCAGCTTGGAGAAGTTGGCTGCCTTATCCCACCTCGCCGGGAGGAGTTTCAGGCCGGCGAACATGAAGCTGACGGGTTCTGCCGGCCGTGTGATCCCTGCCGAAAGCGTCACGATCGCCATCATGGAGATGATTGCGACACAAATGCCCGGCCCCGGGTTACGGCGTTTGTGCATGAGCGACTCCGTCACTCCAGTCTGAGGTTTCGATTTTGCAGCAGGGCCTCGAGGCCCTGTTTCCACCAGCTGCCGGTCAGACCGTTCAGGTGTTCCTGGATCCAATTCGGTCTGGCAGCACTGATCGTGAGCGATTCCATGAGGATGTCTTCGCCGTAGATCGAAGCCTCCTGGAGGATATTGCCGTCGTCCTTGATAGTGCGGCTTTGCCCATGCGATCCGCTGTTGTCCTTCACGTCGCCGGGCGCGTTGGCTGCGACGACGAACATGCCGTTCTCCACGGCTCGTGCCATCATCTGGGCGCGGTAGCCCGCGAGCTTCGACTCCTTCTGCATCCCGGCCTCGTGGCTGATGTAGTAGACAATGCGAGCTCCCGCCATCGCAGGCAGGCGCACAAACTCGGGGAATCGCTCATCGTGGCAGATGATCACCGTCGAGGAGATGCCCTCGAGATCGAACAGCGCGAGGTGGTTTCCGGGAGTCGCCCATTTCTCTCCTGCGAGCATTAACTTGCCGTAGCGCTCGACTAGCTCTCCCTTTGAATTTAAAACGACGGCCGTGTTGTACGTGCGGGGCCCCGACTTCCAGATGCTGCCAAACACGGCCGCGATCTGACGCTCCCGGCAGGTGCGGCTGAGGGTGTTTTCGGCCTCCCGGATTTCGTCCGCAGTCGGTTCCATGACTTCTCGCGTGTGATAACCGGTGACAGCGCACTCCGGAAACACCTCAACCCGCACCTGCCGGTCCGACAGTTCCCCGAGGATCCTGACCATCCTGGCAGTGTTGTCCGCTACCTTGAACGATGACCGGAACTGCACGGCTGCGACTTTGACGTGCAGCGTGTCCCCCGCTGCCGCGGGCCACAGTGCCAACGTCAGAAGCAACGCCCATCGGAGCATGGCCACTCCTTTCTCATGCTTTCCGGAGCGGGAGGCTCGACCAGTGATCGCGGTACTCGCGGGTCAGGAGCTTGCTCGCCTCCGGATCGTTCAGGATGGTTTCTTTCGCGGGATCGAACCGGATATTGCGGCCGGTACGCACGACGATGTTGCCGAGGTGGCACAGGGTCGCGGAGATGTGTCCGACCTCCACGTCGGCGGTCGGCCTCTGCCGGCTGCGGATGCAGTCGACGAAGTTCCGGATGTGGGGGATGATCCCTTCGTCAAAGGTCGTCTCCTGCTCGTAGTGGACGAGTTCCCCTTTGGAGTCGTAGGCGCGGAACCCATAGCGGCCGCCGACCCATCGTCCCATCTCGACCATGCCTTCGGTCCCGTAGAAGATTATCGAGTTCTCCGACTTCTGGAAACCGTAAGGGGTCCAGAGGCGCTCGTCCCACAGGATCACTTTGTTCTCGTAGTTGTATGTGATCTGGTCGGTGTCGGGCGTTTCCTTGTCATCCTTGAACCGCAGCTTGCGGCCCGCGCCGCTGATTTCGGTCGGGCATCCGACGTCCAGCACCCAGCGGCAGATGTCGAGCCAGTGGGAGCCGTTGTCCCCGAGTTCGGCGGCCCCGAAGCTCCAGGTCCACGAGTAGGTGCGATGGAACCGGTTCCGGTTGAACGGGACCATCGGGGCCGGACCGACCCAGAGATCGTAGTTGACGCCGTTGGGCACCGGCTCATCCTGCTTGTGCCCGAGGTCCGGCCGAAGTTCGGTGTTCTCGACTTTTGCCATGAGCACTTCGCCGATCTTTCCCGACCTCAGATACTCGACCATGCGGTGCGTGTTTGGTCGGCTGCGGCTCTGGCTGCCGACCTGCACGACCCGGTTGTGGCGCCTGGCGGCCTGCACGGCGAGACGCCCTTCGCGCACGTTGTGCGACATCGGCTTCTCGACGTACACGTCTTTGCCCGCTTCGCAGGCGAGGATGGTGGCGGGCGCGTGCCAGTGGATTGGCGTTGCGACAACGATGGCGTGGACCGACTTGTCGTCAAGGACGCGCCGGATATCGTCGACGACCATCGGCGCTTTCCCCTTGGCGTCCTGCACGGCTTTTACGGCCGGGCCGACGACGCTCCGGTCGACATCGCATATGTACGGGATCTCGACGTCGGGCAGGAAAGCGAACATGCTGGTCAGACCTTTGCCGCGGCCGTTGACGCCCATCATGGCTATGGACACCTTGTCGGCGGGCGAAACTCGCGCCGATGCTGCCGGGGACCCGGCCACCATCGACCCTGCCATACCTGCCGCGACACTTTCCAGGAAGTTGCGTCTGTTCATAATCCTTCTCCTATTTGCATTCGTTTCGAGTTACTTCTACAGGTAGACAGGATTCAGGAGTCAGAATTCAGAATGGCCTGCGAATAACCCGCAAGCACAAACTGGTGGGCCTTTTGCCACACCACCAAGTCCTCAAATCTCGTCGCCGGCGTCCTCATTCTGACTCCTGAATTCTGGCTTCTGGCTACCTGAGTAGTTACCGTTTCGATAAAGCGAGTCTGAAGCGAGGTGTTACTCCATGCCTGATGCCAGGAGCAGCGTCTCCTGGACGGCGAGGTCGTCCTCGGGCGTGGCCCCCAGCTGCAACTTGCCCCTGATGGCGCCGGCGAGCTCCGCGAAGTCTCCCGCAAAGCGCTCCCACTTCGGCCAGTCCAGCTTGTTCATGCCGGCCTTGTACGGCCCGGCTTCTTTCGCGAGATCCATTTCGAGGGTCGGTGGCTCAATCGGGCGGATGGTAGCGGTCCCGTTGGTCCCCAGCACCTCCAGGGCACGATAAGCACCCGATCTGGGCTGGAAAGCCGCCGAGAAAACCGATGCGATGGCGCGTGGGTACTCGAAGATTGCCACCGAATTATCGATGAACGAGTCGTTGAAGCGGCCGTGCGTGAACAGGAACGGCGTCACCTTCGTGGGTTTCCCAAGAAGCCGGACGATCGCTTCGATCATGTGGCTGCCGAGCTCGAACATGATCCCGCCCTTGAATTCGCCCCACTCGGCGCGGCGCTCCTGGGCGAGCTGGTTGTTCATGGTTGCGCGGACCATGTACACCTCGCCCAGCCAGCCCTTCCGCGTCGCCTCGACTACCGCGCTGAAAGGCGGGCTGTAGCGATACTGGTAACCCAGCTGCAGCAAGAGGCGCTTTTCGCGCGCCAGCGTAATGATCTCGCGGAAATCGGCCAGGTGCATAGATGGCGGTTTCTCGAGGTGGACGTGCTTTCCGGCTGCAAGGGCCATGCGGGCATGCCGGGCGTGGTCGCGCACCACGGACTCGACGGCGACTACCTGGCTCTGTCCCAGGACTTCATTCTGCGAGAGGATTTTCACCCCCTGCTTTTCCACGGCGGCGCGCACCGCAGGCGCGTCGTCCCATGCCCCGACAAGCTCGAAGTCGGGGTGATTTTTCAGCAGCTTCAATTTCGCTGCTGCGTGCGAATAAGCCGCGCCCAGGAACCCGATCTTCACCTTGAGCTCGCCCCCCTGGGCCGCTTCCCCCCCGCGAGCGGTTGCCGACCGCTTTGCTCCCAGCACCGCGCCGGCCGCGGCTGCGATAAATTTTCTGCGATTCATGTCTGAATTTCTCCGTATGTTGAGGTTTGAAGTGATTTCCTGCGGACGAGTTCGCATTGCGATTCGTGGGCCGCTGCGCACGGCGGCCTCTGCCTTCGATGCTGCTCATTCTAACTCAATTAGCCTGATTCCGGTAGCAAACTATTGTTTTCGAAAACTTCGGGTTAGAATTATCATGATGTGATTACTTTGACAGGTTTTTGCGGCCTTGATGAAGGGTCGATGCTTGATGGGCGCAATTTCCTGACGCTCGGTTTTGAAATGAGGCTATCACTATGCTGAATAGAAGCAGATCAGACCACACTCGACGGGACTTTCTGCAGAGAGCCGGATTCGCACCGCTGATCCTCACCGCTTCGAAGACCTCCGCGAAAATCGCGGATCGAACCCGGCCTAACATCGTATTCATTCTTGCGGATGACCTGGGTTCCGCCGATCTCGGCTGCTACGGACAGAAACTGATTCGGACGCCCCGGATCGACCGAATGGCTCGAGAAGGAATGCGGTTCACACAGTGCTATGTGGGGGCGGCGGTCTGCGCCCCGTCGCGCAACGTGTTGATGACCGGCATGCACACGGGCCACACACGCATCCGCGGCAACTCTCCGGACGTCGGAGGCACGATCGAGACATTCGGCGAAGGTTCACGGCGGCTTTCGCTGGAGGCCTCGGATGTCACTGTCGCCGAGTATCTCAAGAAGGCTGGTTACGCGACGGGCCGCACGGGCAAGTGGGGCCTGGCGGAACCCGACACTGCGGGAATCCCGAACCGGAAAGGGTTCGACGAGTGGTTCGGATACCTCAATCAGAATCACGCCCCCTGCTACTTCACCCCATACCTGTGGAAGGACGAGCGGCAATCCCGCTCAACGGTAATCGCGACGGCCGAAGAGAGCCATACACGCACGACCTTTTCACCGGGTTTGCCGTGGACTTCATCCGCAGGCACCGGCAAAACCCGTTCTTCCTGTACGTCGCATACACCATTCCCCACGAGAAGCTCGAAGTGCCGGACCTCGGCGAATATTCCGACCGGCCGTGGCCTGAGCGAGCAAGAATCTATGCTGCGATGGTCAGCCGGATGGATAAGCACGTGGGACAGATCCTCGATCTGCTGAAAGAACTCGGTGTCGACGGCCGGACCCTGGTCTTCTTCTGCTCAGACAATGGCGCGCCCCGGAAAGACTTCGGCGACCTTTTCGAGAGTGACGGGCAGCTACGGGGTTGGAAGGGGGAACTTAGGGAAGGAGGAATCCCCGTTCCGATGATCGCACGCTGGCCGCGAAGAGTGCCGGCAGGGAAGGAGAGCAGCGCCCCCTGGTACTTCGCGGATTTCATGCCTACTGCTGCTGGCCTCGCCGGCTTGACGCCCCCCTCATGCGACGGCCGCGATGTGCTGCCGCTCCTGACAGGAAGGCAGTCCGAATTCCCAACCCGGATTCTGTACTGGGAGAGTCCCGGGAAGCAACTCGAGCAGGCGGTCCGGTTCGACAGATGGAGGGGCTATTGCGCCGGCCTCGACGGCGCACTGGAGCTCTACGATCTGGCGAGCGATCCCTGAGAGAAGCAGAACGTCGCCGCAGTTCATCCGCAAGTGGTTGCGCAGATCAGCGAGTACCTGAAGAGTGCCAGGACAGAGTCTCCGAACTGGCCGACCCGGTAGCCGTCGTAGCAAGCGACCGGAAGAGGTCGTCCTTTTCAAGTCAGCTGCTTCAGCAGATCTGTGTCACAAGTCTTCGACTTCGTGCTTTTCCGACACAATTCTTCGGCGCATCAGGGGCGTTTTTGGAGTGCGGCAGCAAGCTGCCGCACTCCAAAACAAGCCCGCCACGCTCGTCACAGACCTGCGATGCGAATGTTCGGATCAGCGGCCTCCGCCTCGAGCCGGTCGAGGTATTCGATCAGGGATTGTCCGTAGGCCTCATGGTAACGATCGTACGGGACCGCGTGCTTGCGGGAGTGCCTGGTGCGGAAGAGACCGCGGTGATGGAAGAGCTGCTTGTAGAAGTGAATCGAGATTTCCAGGTGCTGGCGGGTGAACGCAAGCACCGGCAGGATCCGGTGGAACCACTGTCTCGCAAGATCCCGATCCCCAGGCTGTATGCCTCGAAAATCCGGCGATACAGGCCGGTCATCGCGGTGGAGAAAAACGCATCGACGCCGCGGTCCAACGCCTCGATCATCTGATCGGACGCCCAGCCTCCGGACACATGGAGCCGACCGCCGGTGGTTTCCAGCACTGCTGAATACTTGGGGCCGGCGGGCGCGACTTCCACTTTGAGACAGCGGAACGCCGGGATGGTTTCGAACATCGTGGCGATGAGAGAGACATCGAGGCCGGGACCGCCCCACTGCAGGTCCTGGATCATGAGGGTTTCGATGCCCACCGCAGCCAGCGAGCGAAAGAACTCGATGATCCCGGCTGCATCACCCCTCCTTACCGGCGGGACCTCGGCTAAAACACAATTGCATCCCGCATCAATCGCCGCCTCGGCCAGGGCGAAGCTTTCGCCCTCGGAGTCGGCGGTTGCCCCGTCAATGACATGAGCCCGACCGGAGGTCAGTTTCCGGACGAAACGGACCAGTTCTATCCGTTCCGGCAGCGAAAGCTCCGTCACTTCACCGGCCTGGGCGGGGGTGAGAAAGCCGACGGCGCCTTCGAGGAGGTGCGATTCCACGGTGCGTTCGACCGAAGGGAAATCGATGCGGTCTTTCTCGTCGAACGGGGTGTTCAGGCTGACCACAACACCGCGCAGCGGATACCTGTCACTTGTCACCATGAAATCTCCCTGCCACGCTGTATGACAATTCTGCGACTTCGTGCTTTTCTGATACAATTTTTCAGCGCACCAGAGGCGTTTTTGGAGTGTGGCAGCTCGCTGCCGCTTTGCGGCATTACAATGCGGCGCCAAGGCCTTCTCCTTACACGCATTTCGCTTTTGGCGAAGCCTCTGTGACTATGGCCAAATCCTCAAAATCCAACACATAGACACAGAGAATACGGAGATAGCAGTGCAGTGCTGCGGATAATTCCATAGGCACGTCGATAGACAGATAAACTCGCATCTGATCCACTTCTTTCCGTCACCGCTCGCCCGATAATTCCACGGGCTGGGATCTGCGAAAATCTGTGTTCTCTGGGCCTCTGTGATTGCTGTCCTCTGTGTCCTCCGTGCCTCTGTGGTTTCTTTACTCGCCTCGCGCCGTTCAACCGTTCGGTGGTTTGACGAACTAGCGCCCGTACGGGTTCTCCATGCTGTTCTCGTCCAGCAGGAAGCGGAAGTCGTCGTGCACCCGCGACTTCGACATCCGGTGCGGTCCGGCCATGAAGGTCAGGTGATAGAGCGTTGCGCCCGGGCCGCACGCCGTCGGGTGATACCCTGCGGACATGTAGAGTGCGTCGTTTGTGCGCAGGCTGAATGCCTGGTCCATCGCATCCTCGTCGTCGAACTGCCAGGCGAGCCCGAATCCCTGGGGTTTGGAGAACTGAAAAAAGTAAACCTCTTCGTACTGGATCTCTTCGCCGGGAATCTCGTACTGGTGTCTGTGGGGGGGAATTGTCGACCAGTTTCCCGAGGGAGTCACGGTCTCTCCCGCGATGAGTGCGTTGCCGACGCTGTTGTCCGTCCAGCAGACGAATCGGACTTCCCGTCTCCAGTTCCCGAGGCCGCGCAACCCGCCGCCGACTTGCTTTGGGGTGATCACAGTGGGAGCGGTCTTGACGGCGGCGGACGCACTTCCGGCTCCTATCAGCGTGTTCGTCCGGGCGGTAAACGTGACCGTTTCTTCGCGCGAAACGAACAGCCCGTACGGCGGGGCATCGAAAGGGTTGTCGCGCGGTCCAAGCCGGGCCTCGATGCCGCCGCCCAGCCGCGCGTCGGCATCCCCGCGCACCAGCACGAATGCCATCTCGCGAGTCCCCGTCTCAAGCGCTGTGCTTTCGCCGGGCGACAGCGCGATGGTGCCCATGCGCAGGTCCTTGAGTTCGGCGTCCACCAGGGACGTCCAGCCATTGTTGAGAGGTTTACGTACTCTCCCACATCCGTTCACAGCGCCCTCCAGGCTTCGTGAAGCCGCTTCAGGTTGTCGTCGATAGTTTCTTCCGGGGAACGGCCGGGAAACGGTACGATCTCAAGGCTCATCATCCCCCTGCGGTCTCGGCCAAGGTAGCCGATGTCCAGCAGCAGCCGGAACAGCTCGGTGAGCTGGGGGATGTCTATTTCTCCCCCTTCGATCCCGATCGGGGGGTGGTTGCCCCCCCAGAGCCGGTGGCTGCGGTCCTTCAGTATGCAATTCCCCAGGTGCACGTGCTTGAGGTAGTCGCGGCAACGCAGAAAAGCATCTTTGAAAGGCTCCCCCATCAGGATCAGGTGATTTATGTCGAGGACCACCCCCAGGTCAGGAACCCGTTCCCTTATCCGGCGGACAAAGTCGGCCACTTCTGCCGTTGGCCCACACAGCGACTTCTTGTGGACGGCCCGATCCATGAGCTCGATCAGGAAAGCCATTCGGCTTTTCTTCTTCATGTGCGCATCGAGCTCCGAAATGTAATCCGCCAGAGCATCGAATGCGCGGGATCGCAGGTCGGACCCCGGATCCGCCCCGACACTCTGCATGAAGTACGCGGATCCAATCTCGCAGGCCACGTCCACCTGGTCGCGCGCAAGCAAAAGCAGCTACGCTCGTTCCGTCGGGCTGAGCGTGCCGAGCGGTATCAGCGGCGTCGGCATCAGGTAGCCGTTGTAGATCGTGGTTTTCCCCGACGCTCTCACGACCTCGACAGCTTTGGCGCGGTATTCGCGCCCGTACGGAATCGTGAGGTCCACGACCTCGATATCCTGCCGGTTCACTATCCGCGGCAGAGTTTCCAGGTGCCATGCCGGATCGTGTTTGGCAGGGAAGAGGCTGTTGTGGGTCAGACCAAGTCTGGCAAAATCGGTCAGAGGTGCCTGCATCTGTTGTCGTCCGCGACTCGTTTTGGAATACGGCAGCTTCCTGCCGCTTTGCGGCGCTACATAGCGGCAGCAAGCTGCCGCAAAGCGCCCTTCGGGCGCAGATCCTGCAGCTGGCAGATATTCTACCGGAATATCTGCCAGCAGGCACATAATTATGAAAAAAAATCGTCGACAGTTTCATTATTTTATGTCAATTTCCACCTGGGCCCAAAAGAGATGGCGTAAACCCGAAATGCAGGCCAATCATCCCGCCAAGGGATAAATCAGGAGGAATCCATGACCGCTGTTCTTGCTCCCGGCGAGCGGGTCAGGCGCGCCCTGCTTGGGCTCGAATTGGACCGGTTGCCGTTCACCGTCTACGAGAACAAAGTCGTTTACGGCAGAGCCGAAAGGGAGTTGCGCAACGACGGAATGTGTATCGTCCAGCGCCGGCCGCTCTTCTACCGGCTGGAGGTTCCGAACTGCGCGACCGCCGCTACCCACCTCACGATCGACGGCCGGGTAGTGGTGCACACCCGCATCGAAACCCCGCGAGGAATCCTGACGTCAACCCATTTCGACCGCGGCGACAACCAGCCATGGCGCACGAAATTCCTATATTCGGACCTGGCTGACCTGGAACCGCTGCGCGCTTACATCGACGATTTCCACTATGTGCCGAACTTTGAGGCCGTCCGCGAGAAGGAACGGGTTGGGGGCGGCGACTTTTTCCTGAGGGGAGCGCTCGGCTATTCGCCGCTGCTGGACCTCATTTATGTGTACATGGGTCTGGAGAGGTTCAGCTTTGAGTGGGCAGACAACCGCCCCGCCGTGATGCGGTTGTACGAAGCGCTGTCGCACAATAGGCTGGAACTGCTGAAGGTCGCGGCCGAAGCTCCCCAGTTGGTGCTGAACATCTGCGGAAACGTCAGCGCCACGGTAGTGAGCCCGCAGATGTTTCGAACTTTCTGTCTGCCGCGCTACAACGAGGCGGCCGAGGCGCTGCACAAGGCAGGGAAGCTCGTGGGCATCCATTTTGACGGGATTACGCGGCCCTATGCCGACGCCATCCGCGGTTCGGGGCTCGATTATATCGAAGCGCTGACCCCGCCGCCGACTTGTGATGTCAGCGTCGCCGAGGCGCACCGGCTCTGGCCCGACAAGATCCTGTGGATGAATTTCCCGTCGTCGGTGCACCTGGAACCGGTCGAGACGGTGCGCGAGGTGACGCGGCAGATCCTGGAGGATGCGCGTCCGCATCGCCGCTTCCTCCTGGGCATCACCGAGGATGTCCCCCCGGACCGGTGGGAATCGAATTTCCGGGCCATCCTGGACGAAGTCAATCGCCACGCACTGTGAAGGGTTTCGGCTGCCGTGTCGCCGACCCCGTTCTCCCGATGTCAGCAAGTCGCGTCGGATTAATGCCCGGGTATTATTTTCTCTAGCCTGGCCGCGCGGGAACTTACCGATCGGCTGAATGTATCCACCTTACAGGAGCAGAACAATGAAAACCAAGCCAACAAAAGCAAAAACTTTATTAGCCATGTGGAAAGAATTGCGTATCGCGGTCACGGGTGTGATGATCGCAGGCGCCGTCGGTCTCGTCTCACAGATTGCCGCGGCGCAGGGGGATGCCGGCGAACCGGTAAGGTATACCAGGTCCGAGAGCGTGGATATCAAGCGTCCGGACGGCGGACTGCGAGTCGCCGTCGGGGTTCAGAACTACCAGGTTCTGCGCTCGTTCCGCAACGATAAAGCCAGCTCGGATGGCTTTGGGTGGACCTACCATCATGAACCGATGATTCATTATTGGAACTCGAAAATTTACCTGAGTTGGAAAAGTACCCCCAAAGGAGAGAACACAGACACAACCAGAGGGCATATCCTCCTGTCGACATCTTCCGACTTAGGCAGAACATGGACATTTCCAGTGGCTATATTCCCGGAGCAATGGGTCGATGGGAAGGAGTGGACATTCAACGGCTCGCGAATGGGTCTCTGGACCTCTCCCGCGGGGCGGCTTTACTCAGTCGCAGAGTACAGTCCGCTTTCGGGTTATATTGGCGGCGATGCTTGTGACTGGCGTGAGTATGGTATGGCCATTAGGGAAATCAAAACGGATGGGACATTCGGGGACATTTATTTTGTTGCAGACAACCCAAGTCTCTACAGCCGGTCATCTCTTCCTTTCCCCTACTATGACACATCCTCTGATGAGACGTTTAAGGCTGACTGCGATACGTTACGGGCGGATAAACTGGTCACATTGGCATGGTGGGAACCGATCAGGCCCGAGAATTTCTCATTCCCGCAGAGCCTTGTCGATTTTATTTCGGTAAAGGGGGACAGGTCGTTCGCGAAGGCCATCTCTTACTACCACCGACCCGACAACACGGTTGTCGCATTGTGGAAGTTCTCATGGTCTGCGCTATCCTACGATAACGGCGCGTCGTGGACGAAGCCGGTGCAGTTGAAGACGATGGGGGCCGGATTTGACAAAGTGTGGGGTCAGAAGACCGACGATGGCAAGTACGCCTGCAGTTGGACCACGAGGGCGACCTCTGGCAACCGATACCCGTTGATTGTGGCCACGGGCAGCGATGGAATCTCCTACACGGGCGAAATGCTCAACATCAATGGCGAAGTGTACCGGCGCTATGACGGGAACTCCAAGCAAATCGGCCCGAGCAATTATCAGCGCGGTCTGCTCGAAAACAATTCGGCAGATATTCCGGGCACGGATATGTGGCTGACTTACTCCATGAGCAAGGAGGACATCTGGGTGTCGCGCATACCGGTCCCGATTCGCGGTGCGGTGAGTGGTCATGTCAAGGACAGCTTCAATAACATGGAGACGGGGGGTGTGGTGACGGATTGGAATGTTTACTCCCCGAAGTATGCGCCTGTGAGAGTTGTCGAGTTTCCGGGTTCCAGTGACAAGAGTCTTGAGCTGAAAGATGGGGATCCATTCGATTATGCCAAGGCGGAGCGGGTGTTTCCGAAAAGCCAGACGGTGAAGCTGTCGTTCAGGGTGCTGGCGAAACAGACATCGGGGCGGCTCGATGTGGACGTGAGAAGTCAGACGCCGGGCGCCTTCAGACCGGTGCGGATCTGGTTTGACGGAGATGGCCGGATCAAGGCGATGAACGGGAGTACGACGGCGGTGCTGGGGGCCTATCAGCGAGACCTCTGGTACTCCTTTGTGGTTGATGTGGACACGAGGGCAAAAAACTACTCGGTGAAGATCAACGGATCGAGTGCACTGATAAACGCCGGTTATGCAGAATCCGCAACAATAACGTCCATGGAACGGCTGGTTTTCAGAACAGGGGCCTATCGGGGTCTTGACACGACTCCTGTTAATCCCAGCCTGGATCATCCCATTTCTGCTAAAACGTTTTATGTGGATGATGTTTCGAGCAGTGGGCCGGATGGCGGTGGAGGGGGAAAGGGAGACGGGCACGCTCATTGATTCCATGCCGGCGCATTCTATGGGGCCTTGACTTTAATGATGGCCGCCATGTGGGGCGCGGGAATCGAATGCTGGTGATACCGAAGCAAATCGGGATAACCGATCGAATCACCATGCTGCTGGGCCGCTGTCAGGATCGCTTCGGTGCAGGTCTGGTTCTCCGAGTTGAAGGCAGGCAGTACCCATCTTCGTGAAGCTGCCAGAAGCGCCCCTAGTTGAATTGGAGCGCGTAGAGCTTGGCGTCGGTCAGTTCGAAACGGATGCACACCGGCTTGCCGGCGAGCGGGGCGACGCTCGACCGCTTTTTCCAGGTCACGATCTGGCGTACCGAATCGGCCTGGATCGGGTCGCACTCCTCCAGCGCGTACCCGGGTAGCTCCTTCCCGGAGGCGTCAAGCAGCGCCACCCTGACCTTTCCCTTTGACGCGACATTCAAGGTAAGCCGCGTGCCCGAAAAGATTAGCGGGCGCGTCACCGCGGTGCCGATCGCCGTTTTTGCATCGAGTGACACGAACCCATCCAGCCGCTGCACGAGCCGCACCAGGCGATCGAAGTAGCTTCCCTCGTGCTCCACTCCTCCGTACAGCGCGCCGCCGTGCTCCGTGAAACGGACCGTTCCGTACTGCCAGACTTCGTCGCCGCGCACGACCATCGCCGGCTCCATCAGCGCTTCCAGGACCGTGCGGCCGTCGAGCTTGAAGCCAGCGGCGAAATAGTACGGAGGCTCGTAGATCTTCCACTTTATGCCGTCGCGGCTGGTCATCATAAAACTGCCCGGCCGGATGTTGACGTCGCGCACATATCGCCATGGATAGGCAAGAAAGGCGTCCGGAGCGGCGGGATATTTATGCGTGTAGAATCGGTAGACCTCGCCACCCGCGTCGACAAACGGCAATTCTCCACTGACAGGCTTTGGCATCATCCAGCTATGCCAGATGGGCTGTGGCACCGGCTTGAATGGCCAGGGCTTCATGATCTCCGATGTCTCCACCCGCACCACGGCCCGGTAGCTGTCTGGCGGCTTCAGTGCGCGCAAATAACCCCGGTACAGGCCGGCCTGGTCGTCCCAGTAGATACCGATGCTCCCGTCGGGATCGAACGGAAGCGCGAGGGTTTCGTTGCGCTGCCAGTGAATCATGTCGGGCGACGTGAAGATGTAAAAACCCCGGCTCCAGCACCAGGCCACATATTTGTACCTTTCAGCCGCGGGAGCTGCGGGGTTGGGGTCGCGGAATGCCATGCCCTGAGATGCGTTCCGCAAGACGATGTTGTTGACCAGCGACCCATCCCAGGCGACGACGCCGAGGTCGGGCTTGGTCCAATGCACGCCGTCGCGAGATGTGGCGAGACAGACCGCATGGGGCTTGCCGCCCCACATGCCGCCGTTCGTGTAGAGCATCCCCAGGCGGTCGCCGTCGTCCCATATGCCGGCCAGATCCGGCATGCCTGCTCCGAAGCGTGGCGTCGGCTCCCAGGGTCTGTCGCAGCGGAAATCTGTGACGTCGTATTTCGTCGGCGGATTCGCGGCCAGCGCCACGTTCTCCTGTTTTTCGAGCAGGACGTCGTCCAGGAAAAGGTGCTTGCGCGTGCCGAGATTTACCGGTGTCCTGGCAACGCCGTCGGGGAAGAGGAGCCGAGGGCCATTCGCAACAGCCTTGGACGGCGGATTCGGGCCGTAGTTGCGCGAGAAGCTCCCGGGCGGCGTGAACTCGCGCGGATAGCGGACGATGTCTGAAATGCGCATCTCATCCATCAGTCCCTCCAGTTCCTGCTTGCCCTCGATGTCACGGCCTATCCGCATCGAGACAATCTGACCCATCTGCGGGAGGAATGTGCCTTTGTCGGGCAACGGCTGCAGGTGTCCATCCACGTAGTGACGCATCTGCCGCTCCTTGGCCGTGAACGTGAACGCCAGATGGTGCCATTCGCCGTCATTGAGTTTGGCCGCGTCGGTGGGAATAGACAAATCGAGGGAAAAATCCCTGGACTGGAGATACCCCGGCCGAAGAGAGAAGACGCGGCTGATCAGCAGAAACTGCTTGCGCCCCGCATCCAGAAGCAAAGCGTTGAACCCCCGGGGGCAGCTCCTCGCGCCCCGATCCGGTCCCTCGTTGCGGACCTCCCAGACAACTCCCGGGCTTGCCTGCGGCTCCGACGCCTTGAACCAGTACTCCAGCGTGAAATCGATATAGCCGAGGTTGCAGCGCTCCGGCACATCGTCGCCCCGATCCGACAGGGAGGCGATGCCGTAACTGCGCCACACGTTTTCAGGCCAGGTGACCCCCGCTCCCTCGCCCATCGGCACGTGCAGCGCCCGACCGAACTTGCCCGGCACGAGGCCGCGGGTTCCATCGACCATTGTCTTGGGTAGAGGATTCTCTCCCCTCAGCTGGAGCTTTTCGAGTCGCAGCCCCAGCCGCAAGTCAATGTGATACGGCCCGGCATCCGTCAGCGTCACGTTGCCGTATGGCGGGTCGTCGAACAGCCACAACGCCGTGGTGTGCAAATCCACGGCAGGTGTCGCACCTGCGCGGATTGCTGTCGGTGATGAGGTCTTCCCGGAGTGGATGACAGCGTCGGCCCCGGATGCTCCCGCATGCCATAGGAACGCCAGAAACACCGATATCAGCAGCAATTGCATGCTCCGGATTCCTGCCAAGCGTGACTGAATACCCGAATCTCTCATGGTTGGCTCCTGCGAAGAATAGATGATGCAGCGATCTGATCCCTCTGTGGCTACTTCGTCCAGGCGGGGAACGGTTCATTATGTCCGCGTAAATCCTATGCCGGCTTTATTAAGGAACTGAATATCCGCGTGCCGTCATGAGCTGGAGAGCGCGAAGAAGCCTGCACGTAGGAAGAGGAAGCGAAGGGGAGGGATAGCCGCCCGGTGCGGACATCCCTCCCATTTCACTCGGTGGTTAGAATACGAGGCGCAGGTTGATCTGCACCGTGCGCGCGCCGCGCGTACCGGTGAGCGTGCCGAAATCGGCGCGCCGGATATCGTTCCGGATGCCGGACAGGTTGGTGTGGTTGAACGCGTTGAACAGGTCGAAGCGCAGCTGGAAGCGCATCTGCTCCGTGATGCGCGTGGCCTTCCCGATCGACATGTCGAGCCGCCACCAGCCGGGGCCGTAGACCGAGTTGCGGGCCAGGTTGCCGGGCCGCACCGGGTAGCCTGCCGCGCTGAGCGGGATCTGGGCATAGGCAGCCTTGTTCAGGTAGACGTAGGAGGTCTGCCAGCCGCTCAGGATCTGCTCCGCGCCGGTCGAGTCGGGACGCTGCTCGGTATAGCCCGGGAAGGAGACATTGAAGGGATCGCCGCTCATGGCGGTGAAGATCCCGTTGACCTGCCACCCACCGAGAAGCGCGCGGGTTACTCCGGCGTTGGAAGAGGTGAGCTTGGCAAAGGGAAGCTCATACATCGCGTCCATATAGAAGCGGTGCGTCCTGTCCAGGTTGGCCGGGCCCTTGTTCCCTCGGATATTGTTGACGTCCTGGGGCGAGTTCGGCAGAAGCAGATCGGCGTCGCCCGAGAAGGACAGGGTCTTGGACCAGGCGTAATTTATGTTTGCCGAGAACCCGGCGGCGAGGCGCTTGCGAATGTTCAACTGCATGCCATGGTAGCTGGAGTGCTCGTCCTCGTTCCGATAACGGAACGTGGCGTACTTCTCCGGTTGGACGGGCCGGATGCCGGTGATCCGGTTTGGCTGGTTCACCTCGAGCACCATCATCAGACTGCGCCCGACCGTGCCGACGTAGGAGGCTTCGAGGGCCATGTCCTTCGTCAACTGGTGCTGCAGGCTGAGGGTCCACTGGTAGCTGTGCGGATTTCCCCAGTCCGTTTGCAGGGCGGCCGTCCCCTGGAGGCCCAGGCCTTTGGCAAGCGGCAGCACCTTGTCGTTCAAGACCGGGTAGCGCAGAACGCTGTACTTTAGAGCCTCTTCCCTGCTGAAAATCAGGCGGTTGGGCTCGTCGATGGCGTTCATGACGATATCCACCGGACCGCCGTAAACAAGACGAGGATTGTAGAACATGCCGAAACCGGCGCGCAGGACAGTCTTTCCCGCACTGTCCAGGGTGTACGCGAAGCCGACGCGCGGCGAGAAGCTGCCATACTTGGCGTCATAGATGCTGTCCGGATCCCGGAGAGGGCCGAATCCCCACGGTGCGCTACGGTTGAACAGGCGGCCATCCTTCTCTTTCGGCACCGTGTAGTGGTCCCACCGCATGCCTATGTTGAGGACCAGACGACGGCTGAATTTGAAGTCGTCCTGGATGAAAACGCCGAAGTTTTCCTGGTGCATCAGGAAGTAGTTCACACCCCAGGTGACCTGAATCCGGTTTGGAATGTTCGCCAGGAAATCGGCCTCGTTGGCGTATTGGATATCCGGTGTTTCGATGTTCTCGCGGCTGACACGCAGCTGGTCAAAATGCCCGCCATAGCGCAGGGAGTGTCGCCCGATCGTCATCCCAAAGATCTGATCGAGACTCCAGGTCGTCCCCTCGAGCAGCAGGGTTTCGCCCGCGTCGCCGAATCCCAGGTTGCCGGTGATCCCTCCGCCAACGTTGAGAGTGTAGATGTTGTCCAGGCGGTTGACGGAGTTGAAGTTCACGCCGAAACGCGACTCCGACGTCCATCGGCCGCGGGTATGGATGACACCAACGCTACCGACTTCCTGCTGTCCCAGGAAGTCCCTAAAGTTGGCGGTTACGCGGGGATCGCGGCGGGCCGGGCGGCCGCGGGTGTATCGGCCGGTCACGATCGTGTCGTTGCGCATGTTCCAGTCGACTCGAGCGATGGCGTGGTTGTCCTGACCCTTCTGGGAGTCGGCGCCATTGAAGGTGCCCGTAATCGCGCCCGGGGAATAGGGCTGGTTTGGCAGCGGGTAAATGTCGAAGTACGGCTTGTAGGCCGGTACGGCCGCGATCGCCTTGGCCCGGAACTCGGCCGTCGGGACGGTGCCGTTCAACGCCTGGAAGCCTCGCAGCCGGTAGCCTTCGTAGACGCCGAAGGCGAAGAGCTTGTTCTTGATGATCGGCCCGCCGATGGAGCCGCCGAACTGGTTGTAGACCAGCGGGGGCTTCGTCCTAAGAGTCTGGACACGGGCGTTCAGGTTCTCGGTCTGGTTCAGCTCGAACAGGCTGCCGTGGAACTCGTTCGTGCCGCGCTTGGTGATGATGTTGACGTTGCCCGACATCGTGTTGGCGATCTCGGCCGACGCGATTCCCTTGGCCACGTTCACCTCGTCCACGGCCTCGATGCTGACGCCCCGGACGAAGTTGAAGTTCTGGTACATGGAGATGTTCGGCTGCTCGGAATTCGCCGAGGCGTCCGTTCCGTCCACCGTGAACCGGAAGGACGCGGCGGGAAGCCCGTTCAGCGAGACCGTCATGCCATCTGAGGCGACACCGGCGTTCAGGTTCAGCAGGTTCGTCCAGTCGCGCCGCACCGTGGGAAGCTCCGTGATCTGCGTGGACGCGATGTTGGTTCTCTGTTCAGCGTTAACAGTGTTGATCAGTGGGACGGTTGCACTGATTTCCACCGTTGTATTGACGGAGCCCACCTCGAGAGCGTAGGTGACCCGGACACGCTGTCCGGCGGCCACTGCGAGCCCCATTTGCTTCTGTATCTTGAAGCCACTAGCTTCGATCTGAATTATGTAACGCCCCGGTTGCAGGGATCCCAAAGTAAACTCGCCGGCGGCGTTTGTCACGACCGATGCGGTTGCACCAGAGTCCTCGCTGGTAGCCGTTATGGTTGCGCCGGGAATAGTTGCCCCGCTCGGATCTGTCACTACTCCGTAAATCGTGGATGTAATCACCTGCCCTATGGCAATCTGCACCCCGAAAACCAGTCCAAGGATCGCGAGGGGTAAGAGAAGGGCTTTCTGTTGTCGCATCTCCACCTCCTGCAGTTTTTCAGTTTTTAAAATTAACAGTGAAATTCGGCAATTAATCTTCACAAAGTGTAAAACAACCAGGGATCTTTCTTTACTATCACGATAAAGGACACCTGTCAACGAATAATATGATAGAGTTATTCGCGTTGCGGCGGTTTTCTTGCCGCTGTGGGTTGCAAGCAACAAAGATGCCAGGGCGTCCGTTGCCTGTTCGCGTGCCCGCAGCGGCTTAGATTGGCGATTCCGCCGGCTTTGGGGAT
>Ga0315277_10000621_pt1 | contig 55654 bp, 47 predicted proteins | sample YL17G05_15_MG_FD_203695 | JGI IMG/M metagenome (GOLD analysis project Ga0315277, IMG submission 203695) | Sediment microbial communities from Yellowstone Lake, YNP, Wyoming, USA - YL17G05_15 | ecosystem: Environmental > Aquatic > Freshwater > Lake > Sediment | place: USA: Wyoming | collected... | reverse complement strand
GCACGTAGCCGTAGCCGCGGCGCTGAATGAATTGCTGCCGCTCTAATCGGTCCAGAATGCCATAAATCTCAATATCGCTCAGATTCTTCCGTAGATCGATGATAACACTTTTAACGACATCATCCGCCCGAGCAGGTCCACTGAGTTCATCCTCCATGATGCCAAGGGCACAGAGCACCGCGGTCTCAGAATCGAGCCACTTGTAAGGATCCAAGCCCAATTCATCAATTAACGCCGGATACTCCAATATCAATTTGTTAAGCTCTTCTATGTCCTCCTTTTTCAAAGCTCTTTTCAAGAGTTCTTTTGCCTTACCCTTATTCATGCTCATGCTAGCATCACGAAGTCCTTTGATTAAAATTTGAATTAATCTAAATTATCTTATTTGCCTTATTATTATAACTTTTACTTTTAAATAAGTAATATGATAAGTAACAATTAGCAATCGGAAAAAGTGTGCGATAAAAAGTGTTCGTTAAAAACAGAGTTTTTCCTATTATAAGTAAATTCTTCAAAGCATTCATTAAAAACATAGAAAAAAAGAGGTAAGAGATTGAAGGCATTCATTTTAGCGGGCGGAACTGGGCGTCGACTATGGCCCTTAACAGAGACCGTTCCAAAACCCATGCTCCCATTAGGGGGAAAGCCAACCCTTGAGCACGTGATAACCAACTTGAAAGATGCAGGTTTGAGCGAAATTATTATCTGCGTGGGGTATATGAAGGATCAAATCATGGATTATTTCGGAAATGGGTATGATTGGGGGGTTGAGATCGAATATGTGGAACAGGAACAAATGGAAAGCGTAGAAGCGGCAATGTTAGCAGGTGAAGACCTGCTCAAGGATGAACCTGAATTCTTCGTAGCGCATGCCGACTTCCTAGCAGATCCCGAAATTATTACCCGCACCATTGAGACTCACAAAAATTTAGAATCAGACCTCACTATCACGGTCAATTTAGTAGAAAATCCCAGTCTATTTGGCATTGCGGTGATTGATGAGCAAGCAAGAATCAATAAAATCATTGAAAAACCCAGAAAAGGAACTGAACCTTCTAATATTGCAATATCAGGACTCTATATCTATCCCAATGAAATTTTTGACGCTATTCGCAAGACTAAGGTCCTCGATCAGGCGATTCAACAGTTTATCGATGCGAAAAAACGCGTTTACGCCTGCATGTGGGAGAAGAATTGGTCGGAAATTACTTATCCGTGGGACCTTCTTACCGCGAACAAATTTGTGCTCGATAAATTGTTGAAAGGGAAAGGCTCCTATATTGCAGAAACCGCCAAACTTTCAGACCGAATCCGGATAGAGGGTCCAGTAACAATCGGTGAGAACGTCGAAATCAGACCCGGGGCTACTTTAATTGGTCCTCTGTACATTGGGAATAATACTTACATTGGGTCCAACAGCCTTCTACGAGAATATTGTAGTATTGGGAATAACGTTATCATTGGGTTTGGTGTTGAAATAAAAAACAGCATTATCTTCGATAAAACCTCCGTCGGGCGGCTCAGTTATATTGGCGACAGCATCATTGGGCGGGGCGTGGAGTTCGGGGCTGGAACTCAAACCTGGAATTTGCTCCCGGGCAATAAACCCATCTATATGGATTTCGATTCTGAGCATATCCCAGTCCCACGGGATAAATTCGGAGCGATAATTGGCGATAAAGCCTTTATCGGAATCAATATCTCCATTTTCCCCGGGAGAAAGATTGGCTATAAATCGATCATCTCTCCGGGCGTGATTATAGAAAAGGATATCGAATCCAAAGTTTCGGTACGCGCGAAACCGACGTTGGAAATCAGCAGGATCGAAGACAATGAATAATTAAAACAAATTATCCTTGTTTTTCCAAGAAAAATAGTATCCCCCTATTTTTTCTGATCTTGTTATCTTAATTCTTTTATAGACTTCTTTTTACCTAAATATCATCTTATTTACATCTTTAGCATTACTTATATATAAATATGTAGAATCTGAGGGATTTGAATTGATAAAGATGGCAAAAAAATTTACAATGTCTCTTTCAAAAGAGATGCATATGGCGATCGAGAGGGAAAAAACAGCGAGAAAGCTTGGTTCTATTCAAGAAACGATTCGATCAATTCTGGCTGACTATTTTAAAAAAGAGCAAGATAAAATTTAATTAATAAATTTAATATAAAATGGGAAAAACTTTGTCAATTCATCGTCATTGGTTCATGTCAAAAGTAAAAACACTTGACTTAGGTTTGATTAAAAATTTCATTGACTTAATAGATCAAAAATTTAATGGAAAAAAATGGAAATCGGAAGTACAAGCATATCTTGCAAGCGAATTGAAGACGCTTGCTGAAAAAACTAAAAAAGAATTACCACAAAGGGCCCGAGCATGGATTTCATTATTAGAATATTTCGGATTTGCAGAAATTAAAAATGAAGATGAAAAAAGAATTTATTTAACTGAAGCAGGCAAAAAAATTTCTGAAGCAAGAAATGATGATGAAATTCGAGAAATCTTCAAGTCACAACTTTTAAAATGGCAAATATATCCCATGAAACGTAATTTTGAAGTTAAGGTTCATCCATTTAGGGCATTGATTAGAATTTTAAAAAAATTTGGAATAATAGATCAAGCAGAACTAATAATTATCCAAAAAACTTATCTTTCTTATGAAGATGAAGATAAAGTAGTCGAGTTTATAAAAAAATATAGGGAACTTCTTTCTGAATTAGAAAAATCATCAGATTTGGATTTTAATCAAATGGATAATAGGATTTTTATCATTCATCAAGTAATAAATTCCGATAAATCTAATAAAATGATAATTGTTCTCATAAAATCCCAAGTAAAACAATTTATTGAATCCAAAAAAGTCCTTTTGGCGCAGAAAGAAAATCTTAAATTAACAAAAAAAATTTTTAGAGATGAAAATTCTATTCTTTTTGGAAAAATTGTTAATAATGCCTATTCTACGGACCTTTTAGAAGAATTAATTAATATTCACAAAATGAAAGAATTGAAAAATAAATCAAAAAGTGGGTCTTTAACTAAAAAGGAAGAAGTATTTGTAAAAAATTATGATGAAACTCTAAAAAAATTAAAAAGTGAAACAAGTTTTGAGAGCTGTGGTGATTCCTATTTTACTTTACTAGGTTATAATAGTTATATAGTTAATAATTTCTTACTTACTGGTTTAATTGAAGTTGAGGAAGAAGAAGGCGCAGTAGAGGAAGAGGAAGAGGAAGAAGAAATAGAAGAAGAGGAGGAATAAGAATTAGAAAATTAAAATTCCCATCCGATCCGCAAAAAATTAGTGAAATTGATAATATTTCGAGTAATAATTATCCATGGTATGACTTTAAAGGAGACAAAAATGAATGGTTATCCTATTATGGCGATCCCCAAAAAACAAAGCCTCCAATAGAAGTTCAAATCGAAACAAATCCAAAGGAAGACTTTTTTTATGTTATTAACGAAGATTCAAAAGAAAAATCTGTCTTTTCGGGTTATATTAATAAAGGATTATGTGAGGGTTTGCCTGTATTATATAATAATCTGAATTATACATTTCAATTTTTTGATTTATATTGCAGACCTGTATTTTCAGTTAAAACTAAAGTTAAAACCCCACTACAAATCAAAATCCCTTACAAAAAAGAAATAGTTTCCAATGATAACAAAGTGAAAAACTATGAAAATTTCATAAATCAACTCATAAAAGGATTGGATTCAGAATTAGAACAAAAAATCAATTGTATAAAAAAAGTAGAACCAGATTTTAAGATTATTGCTAATAAGGAGACATTATGGAAAAACATTCGTGGCGGTAGATTTGAAGAATTAATAAATATGATGTTCTGTATATTAAAAGAAGAGGGAAAACTAACAGATATTAAATGGGATGTCACATACAAAAAATACGGAATTCCTTGGCATGCCCCAGGTGGACGTTCTGATATTTTAATTACATTATTGTGCAATTCTACCAAATTTCTGATTCCGGTTGAAGTAACATTGATAGGGCCAACTGTATCTCAATTTAAAAATGAGGCTGCATCAGTTATTTATCATAAAGATAAACTAATTAAAACAACTAAAGATGAAAAAACTATTATTTTCGGATATTTCATAGCCCCCGAAATCGACAAAACTAATATGAAATTACTTGTTCAAAATGATATCCTTCCTGTTAATGTCATGGAATTTTTTACAGATTATGATTATATCCGGAAACTCGGTTGTGAGCATATTAAGAATTTCCCCCAGAAAATCAAACGATTCAAAGATATATATGAAAATCAATGAAAATCCAATTTTTTCAATGAAATTTTCTATAGGTTAAACGATTATTAATAACTCAAAATCGATTTTTAACCGAGGTAATTAATATAAGCCTCAGATCAATAAAAGTTATGAATTTGACCATTAAAGACATTAAAATGGAATATAAACAAAGCCAGAATTTTTGAATTTTTCAGTAAATCATTTAATCGCAATAAATCTCGAATAAATCCATAAAACAATATGTTTTTATTCTAAAGTCTAAAAAAAACTATTAATGCAAACCGGATTAGATAACTTCATCTGGAAAAAGCCGACGAAAAAGGGTGTTACCGAGGCAATATCAGGAAAAAAGTATTACACATATAATTCTGAATTATTATTAGAGATTAAAGAAAGAGGAAATAATGTTTTAGAATCTTATGTTGATTCAGATAAAATTCAAGAAAAAAAAATTAATAGAATATATGATTTAGAAGTTGAAGATATTTCTAGACCTTTAAACAAATTTATAGGTAATAAATTAATATATATGACGCATGGATTACATATTTATCCCGCAAAATTTATTCCACAGATCCCCCAATTATGTATCAGAAAATTCTCCCAAAAACTTGATTATATAATTGATCCATTTTGTGGATCTGGAACTACTCTTGTCGAAGCAACATTGCTATATCGCAATTCTTATGGAATTGATATTAATCCTTTGGCTCAATTAATGTCTCGAGTAAAAACTACACCCCTTAATTTAGAAGAATTGAAAACTAATTATGATGAAATGATTGAATTTTTAGATTTAGCTATTAAAGATAAAATAACGATGCCAGATTCAATTCCTGATAATTCAGATTTTCCCAATTTAGAATATTGGTTCTCTAAAAGAGTGCTGTTGGAATTAAAACAGCTTCAGGAACGAATAAATCAAATAAAGAATAATCAAATAAAAGATTTCTTCTTATTAGTTATATCTTCATTAATAAGAAAGGTTTCTTTAGCAGATAATGATCAATTGCATCCTGCAAAAACCAGATTTGCAGAAAGTCAGAAAAATCAGGAAATAGGAGCTTTTGAAGTTTATAAATTATCTCTAATGAAGAAATATAAAATAATAAAACGTTTTTCAAATTATGATTTCTCAGAGATTACTTGTAAAATTATTGGAAAGGATGCATGTTCAATAGACCTGAAAAATGGAATAGATCTAGCTGTTACTTCTCCACCTTATGTAAATGCATTAGATTATGTTAGAATACATAAATTAGAGGCTTATTGGGTTGGCCTTCTTAAGGAAAAAGATATTCTACCTCTTAGACAAAAATTTATCGGAACAGATAATATATATACTGATGATTATAAAGAAGTACCTCATTCTTCAAATGAAATTCTTAATGATATCCTTGAAAAAGTGTATAAATCGGATAGAAAACGTGCGGGAGTTATATATAAATATTTTACAGAAATGACGAAAAATATTGGAGAAATTCATCGAATATTGAAAGAAAAAGGTAAGTATTGTATTGTAATTGGCAGTAATATTATTAATAATGTCCTTGTTCCCACACCAAAGATATTGATTCAAATAGCCGAATCTGAATTTGGATTTAATAATATTAAAAATTATGTCTATGAAATTATAAACCGCCGATTAAAAATTCCTCGAGCAGATCATGGGGGCACTATTAAAAAAGAATGGATAATTGTCTTAGAAAAGTGATTCTGAGCAAGCGATGATTTTAATAACGAATTATCTAATTACTAATTTCAAAAGATTTATTTCAATAAAATATTAGAAAATTAGAAAGATTGGTTGAATATTATAGCAATCCTTGAGATCTCATAATATGATCTAAACCATAATTATCACTTTATCCTATTCGGATACGAAAATACCCTAAATCATTAATACGATGTCATCAATAAACGCCTAAAGATCCCCCGCGCCAGTCATGGCGGATATTAAAAAAGAATGGATAATTGTTCTGCAAAGAAAATTGTGATTCCACTTCTACTATAACAATTCGTTAAAGATTTAGGTCCTTAGATCTTATAAAAGGTATCAATTCTCTGATGTCTTTATATTTTTATTTCATCATAGCCTTGGAAAGGATCCTCAAGGCGAGGATGGGGCAAATCTTTCCCTTTTTGGGATCGCCAGGATATCGCAACTTCTTCGCCCTTTAATAATCACCCAAAGAATCGTTAATTTTCATATTCCTAGCTTCTTCACTTATGGATTGATTCATAATTGAATCCCTAAAATTTTCTAGTTTAAATACACTTCCATATTTTCGTTTTAGCCGATTTGCCTCATAAATATCTGCCCTATCTATACCAAAAAGTCTCCTATAATCTTCGATATCTCGTCCTAGAATAACAGAACTGAAATAAATTGCCCTAGCTTGACTTAAAGTCCAATAAAAATCTCTGGTATCCAATATTTGTGTATATAATGAGTGTAATTTCCAATTAGTTAAAACCAACAAAATGATTCGTGCTTCTGGTGAATTGGAATCCCTGCGACCTCCTAATGTCGCCTTTTGATTTAAAGTGTCATAAAATGATTTCTTTAAAGAATTCATTCGCGCAAGATCATCTATTCCTTCCGTAAAATTATTGCCATTTGATATTACACTAGAATAAGATTGCATCAAAAGCGCTGGGCTATAATTTAAATCCTCATTAACTTCTTCCATTTCCCTATAAATTTCGGGATCTATCCTTATCATTAGTTCTGAGGTATCTTCTAACCAATTTCGAATAACTTCATTAAAATAATTAATTTTTTCGTTGTTCTGAAGGTCCATTCCAGTAAATAACTCTGCCTCAATAATGTGCATTTTTTCATGCATAATCAGCCAGAGTAAATCCTCCTCTCTTAATTCGAGCCTACTATTAGAAATGCTTATCAAATTTAAGAAGGGCGTTACAAATGCATCTAAATGGGTATCTCTTCGCGTAAAGATAAGTATTTCATTATTGAACGGAATTAACCCTATTTGTCTTAAAATACGATTTAATCTACCCCGAATCCTATTAAGCAGAATCCTATTCTCCGCTGACCTATTTACTTCGTGATAGTAGCAAGAACCCGCTAGAACTATTCTTTCCTTCTCCCAAATTAAGGGGTCTTCGTCCATTATTTTTCCCTTTTCTTTATTCATGAGACATCATAACCTTCATTACTATGCACTGTAAGGTCCGATAGGCCTACCGCATTTAGGAGGTAATCTTAATAGATTTAAAATGTGGTGGAAAAATTGAAATTCAGAAATTTAGTAAGATCTTATTTGCTCCTATCCATTTTCATCTGGTTCTTTTAAATACATAAAGGACATACCAGAATTTATGAATTGGTTTAGTATCACTTCCGACTTTGATAATTTTAATTAAATCTCTATCAGGCCACTACTAACTATGTTTATAAATTTCCCAAACACTTTTTTCCCTAATCCTTTTGCTGCACTCAATAATAAATCTGTCATATTTATTTTTCCTTCTCGGTAGCGCGCCCAAACATCTTTAATCTTATCCCAATCAGTTTGAAATTGGTTTTTCAAAGTAATTTCTATAGAATTAAGTTTTTCTAGGACTAATTCCTTATTCGTTTTTACTTCGGTCATAATTTGATCCACAGTTTGAGCCATTTGCCCGATGAGGATGTCTATGTTGGCAGATCTTTCGTCTTCCTTTAAATATTGATCGAGTAACCGATTAATTTCATTAAACAATTCGTTTACTGTTCTTATTATTATGCTCATATCGACCTTCATTCCGCTCGTATCACTTTTTATTGATCTTATATCCGTTTTCATTTCATTCTGTTGATCTTCTACTTTTTCAACTTTTTTAAGTATTTGAAATAGTACAACCAGACTATCAATTTTATCATAATTCTTGGATTCATCCTCCGTAAATATGGATTGAAAAGTAGTTTCAGTGATTGCGCCACAATCTCTACAGATAGGACCCTTTAGTGGATCTCTTGGTAGAAATATATTTTCGGGATTAAGAACGGAATTACAATGTTTGCAATACTGCCCTTCCCAATAATAAATTGTTCCATGATTTTTGATATAAATTACTGCGCCAATTTCCTTTTTATTAATTTGTTTAAGATAATCTAAATTAGAATAAGAAATTTCAATTTTAAAATAATTATCTTCAGATGGTTCAATAAACCTGATTCTTAGATCTAAATCTTTAATGTTAGGATCTTTTAAAAAAATAATATTCCGCCTGCAACTATCTACTTTTATATGTTTCTCAACTACCATAAATGTAGATACTGCATTATAAGCGTCCGATCCTTGACCTATTGCAAGAAAAAGAACCCGATAGGGAAGATCATTAATAGTTTCATCTGAATCACCAGATACCCGAGAGGGGGAGAGAAGATAGCGCTTATCTCCTTCTCCAATTACAAATCCATTCCCTCTTTCGGTAATTAATTTGAGGATTTGATCTTGAAAATCGGATGGAATGATTATCCTTTCCTCTTCTGCGAGATTGGTGAGTTCCTTTCGAATATCAGATAATTGGCCTACACCTTGCTTTTCGCCCTTAGATAGGAGTAAGCCCATAACTCTTCCAAGCGCTTTAGATAGGAATTCAGGTAGAATAACAATTTCTGAAGACTGGACTCTGGATCGAAGAATTTTGCCCCTTGCTTCTAATATATTTAAAACACCATCCATATCCCTCAGAGCCGTTTCTTCGGGCTCCACTAATTTTTTTATTAATTTCTCTTCAGTTATCTGATAAATCTTTTCATCAGCTAATTTCTTGATTTCTTTATCTATTTTTTCGAATAATTCGGGAACATATTCGACTGCCTGCTCACTAAGTATTTCTTTCACAATACAATTATATAATTCAGAAATCCCTTGCTTCGTTCTTGCAGAGGTAACAAAGACTCCTTTATCGGCAAGACCTGGTCTATATTTTTTACAAAAACTTTCAATTTCTTTAGGTGTTCTTGTTAGCTCGTAACGATCAATGCGTGTCGCGACAATCATATTGTGTACTTTATGCCCACATTGTCTCTCAAGGATTGTGAGCCATTGCGCTAGCTCTTTGATCCGATCTTCTGGTTTTCCCTCCGCCTTTTGAGGGGGACGAAAAGCTAAAAGAGCAAGATGGGTTCCGGTAAGGAATACATGGTGATGTATTGTAAATCGGTCCTGCCCTCCAAAATCCCAAAAAACAATACTACGCTTAATCTCTTTATCCTCTAAGGGATATTCATATCGATCGAGCCCTTCGGTGGAATTTTGAGATTCTTCAAATGGTTTATTCCTATCCATCAATGCCTTAACCAGAGCGGTCTTTCCAATTTCGGTGTGGCCTAGAATGATTACTTTTCGGCAGACATGGCGGGCTAGGGTATGACCAAATGATGGACGAATTGATGCCTCAGCAATAAATCCTGCTTGGTTACAACATATAATATAATATCTATTATCTTTATCCTTCCTTGTATGGACAAATAATTCTCCATCAAAAGGAAGATTAAAATCTTGGAAGGTTCCATCAGTCTTGAAAAACCGTATCGCTCCTTTTTTCAACCCTATAACAATTAGGTTTGCATCTAAATATTCAAGACAGTAACATCGTGATTCAATATTAACTGAACTCAATCTATACCAAGAAGACTCGTCTGAGCCAATATCTACTGAAATACCGAGTTTTAATACATCTTGAGAAGCTCCATCGTTGGCTGAAAGACTTAAATTTTCATCGGATGACCAAGCTAAAGCAGTTATTTCGCCAGGTCGCGCTTGAGTACTATAAACCACGTCTTCTTTATGAATAATCTCAGCGTTATCCATATTAGGATTATTGAAATTAATGATCGACAACAGGGCATACTCAAAGGCAACAGCGACATAGTCTCCTTGTGGGGAAACCTCAATCGCAACAGGGAAAGATCTAATTTGATATTGAAATTTTCTCTTCTGCAAAGGATAGTTGAAAATTGTACTATTCTCAGTATCAAGCAGCGTTATCTGGTCAGGTTCAGCTAAAAGAATCTCGACTTCATTTCGCCATTGCATTTTTCTTTTATAAGAACTAAGTTTTAATGGTATCGAATTGAGGTGCTTAATGGAATTAGAGAAAAAATCTATTTCAAAGGTAATTACTTTGGTTGAAAAATCCGCAGACTGCAAAAGCACAGCCACTTTTCGTCCACTTTTATGAAGACAAACCTCACTAATAGATCCTTCTAACTCCGGAAAGGGAATTGTCTGAGGCTGCTGTTTTTCGGCTATAAGTCGAATACTCAATGAATTCTCTAGCTGATGCAGAAAAACTACACCATTATCTATTAATGAGCTAGCGACTACGGAACCAGGCACATCAGATTTTAGCATAAAATATAGGAAAGTATCTTGATTACCCCTATCTTCTACCCAAGCGTGAATATTATTTCGTTCACAGGCGATTATATTTCCAGAATCAAGCCATATGATTTTGGAAAAGGTTAAATCTTTTGTTTCCCAGAGACATTTTCCGGTTTGATTGAAGATAGAACTCAGCCTATTACAATAAAGGATTGCCAATATGCCTGTCAAAGACCATTGAAATCGTGTGACATTATTGGCGACAGAGAATTCTTGGATCAGTTCTGGTTTATTTGGATCAAAAAGACGGGCCATCATCTGTTCATCTTTTAAACCTCGAAATACTAGTTTTCCTTTAGAGGACCAAGTAAAATTTGGATAAATGGGAACAAACCCTAGATCAATAGTTTCATTTTTCAAAGGATCGAAAATATGGGCAATAAACTTCCCCTTTCTCTCTTCTAAGAAGGCCAATAGACCAAGAGGCGACCAAGAAAACCTTTGAGAAAAAATACAAGAACCAAATTCTAAGACTGATTGAGGTTTTCTAGGATCGAAAATACAACCGATCATATCCTTTTCTTTAAGTTTAATAAAAGCTAATTCGCCTTTAGGGGACCACGAAAAGGCTAAATTAGCAGGACTAATACGACCTAGGTCATGAACTATTTCAGGTTCTGTGGGATCATAACTTCGTAAAAAATATTTTCCATCCCTGTGTTCAAAAAACGCTAATAGACCTGTTGGCGACCATGTATAATGATGTAGGTATTCAATCGGTCCAAGTTTCTTTATTTCTTCAGATTTCTTGGGATCAAAAATGTGGATAATGTAAATCCCTTCTCGATATTCATAATATGCCAATATATTTGTTATCGACCAATCCACGTGATAACTAATTGATGGACCGAGGGATTGAAGTTTATTAGGAGGGTTCGAAGGATTGTAAAAATAAAGAATCCTTTCATCTGCTTTGAAATCAAAAAATACTAATTCGCCTTTAGGAGACCAAGAAAATTTGGGATCATAAGAGACCTGACATAAATCTCGAATTTTTTCAGGTTCAGATTTTGTCGGATCAAAAATGCGAACTATTCCTTTACCGTCTATTAAGCCGACAAATGCCAATAGACCCGTAGACGACCAAGAAAAACATGGATTGGATGGAATAAACCCAATATCTTGGATTTCATGTTTCGAAGGATCGAAAACACGGGCGACATGTCTCCAATCCCTATATCCCACGAATACCAATAGGCCATTAGAAGACCAAGAAAATTTTAGAGGAGAAGGAGCAGGACCTAAATCTTTAGAATTTACAGAATCCGCAGGATCGAAGAAACGAACTTTATATACTGTGTTTCTATATTCTATGAATACCATTTGTTCCATTGATGACCAAGTTAGGGATTTTAATCCATCTATAGTAGATAATTCTTCAAGCTTTTGGTTTAATAGATGAATTTTTTCTAGATTATCGGTGTAAAGTAGAAATTTTCCTTTAGGGGACCATTTAGCATCTTTTCCATTATAAGTTGCTAAAAAAATAACATCTTTTTCTGTAAATTTTACAACTCGTATAGTAGAATCTTTACTAACGGTGACTACGAGTGAGGGATCACTCGGATTCGGTATGATTTCATCAATAATATCTGCATGTCCTCTGGGCTTATAAATTAGGTTGAACGGAGTCTCTGACAATTCCCTTCACCTCTGCTTTCCTATTTTTTTCTATTAATATGGATAAGAATTTTTTAATATATTTAAATTTAATGGCTTAGAATTCGCCAAGGTCGAGAAGCCAAGTCGTTTTTTTAATTTTATATGATAATTGGAAATAAATATTGTTTCTCTCCGTCTGCTTGATGCTGATTCTCTTGTTTCCGACGTTTATACCACTCTGTGATGATTTCACGAACGATGCTCATTCCTAAAGCCTAAAGAAGAGAGAAAAAATAGATAAAATATCTAATTTGGAATCCGGTTGATAATAAACCGCTTTTAATTTACATTTTCAGAAACAACAAATTCCCAGAATATGCAAATTATCCCGTCTTGGGAATTGATAATACGATCTTCGCACAAAACCCCTCTATGAATATGACGTGAAACTCATTCCTCCACTCATCTGGACCCAGGTAGGCATTTAAATTTGAAATAAAACGGTGGATGAAATTGTGGCTGCGATCCTGATAAAAATAAATTCATTTTTACAAAAGAGAACCAAATAATGGGGATAAAAAACAGCTAAGGAACATATTCATTCTTACGCAAAAAAATAAGAAGAAATTCTTTCTAAAAGTCTCCCAAAATAAGATATTCGCGCAGAAAGATAGGTTCTCCCTTTAATTTCTTAGTTTAATAATGCATAAACACGTTCCTTATCATAATAATAGTGTTCTCTGGGTAATAATCGCCCTATTATCCGTGTTTGTATGCGAAAGTTATAGGAGGGAGGGCATGATGGGGTTAAAAGGGGTAGTACCTCCGATGTTTTTATTAGATAATAAATTTATAATACTCTTTCGAACTTTTACCTAACTAATAGGGTACAATCTGGTAAATAATAAAAGAATATCAATTTAGGCATTATAACTAGGTGTAAATTGAATGCAATCCAAAGAGAAGCAATTATATTCACGGCACCTCTTGCTTGAAGGCTGGGATCAGGAAGTAATAAAGAACTCCACCGTCTTTCAAATCGGTGTAGGCGCCTTAGGGTGCGAAATTACAAAGAACTTAACGTTAACAGGCGTCGGGAAAATCATAATAGTTGATGATGACACGATCGAGACTTCCAACCTATCAAGACAAATGTTATTCATGCCCGGCGATGAAGGCCGTCCGAAAGCAGAAGTCGCCGCCGAACGCCTGAAGAAAATGAACCCTTATTTGGAAGTTGAATGGTATTTTACCAAATTGCAAGAAGTCCCCATGAAGGTATATGAGAAAGCCGATGTGATTATCGGCGGATTGGATAATATTAAAGCGCGGTTGGATTTGAATAATATATGCCTGCGCTTGAAAAAGCCTTTAATTGATTCCGGGACTCTAGGATTTGAAGGGCACGTCCATCTCGTGCTTCCCGAGGGATCCATACCCGGGTATGACTTCAATACACCTTGCCTCCGATGCTTATTGCCAGTCCCTCCTGCCGACGAGAAAATCATCGCGGCATGCACCCCGAAAGGCATCCCAAAGCAGCCTGAACATTGTGTCTTGAGAGCCGAATATCAATTCACCAAATTGTTCAATCGCAGTGCCAATTTAAAAAGTCCTGAGGATGTCAAGGCTTTAGTGCAGTTGGCGAATCAGGATGCCGTCAAATTCCATTTCGATCGCAAATTTATTGATGAGGATATGGAAAATATTTTAAAGAATAAAATGCCTGCCATTCAATCAGTAACTGCTGTTGTTTCCAGCATTCAATCGCACGAAGTGTTGAAGATCCTTCATCTTTTACATAATAAAAGTATTGGCTTACCTATGTCTCCTCCCTATTTGAATTACAACGGGGTATACGGTTTGCTCGAATATATCGAACTCGGAAAATGGGAGGACTGTCCTGCCTGTGGGAAAGGAAAGGAAATTCGAGAAATCGTGATCGATGAGAATGCCAAAATCGGGAACCTCTTCGAAGCAATCAAGAAAATAGGGTTTGATTTAAACCAGAGTGTATGGAGCATAACTCGCGAAATTACTAAAAAAATAATTTGGAATCCTTTTATTCCAGCTTTCAGCGATCCAAATAAAACATTGAAGGACGCAGGCGTTCTCGATCATGATGTCCTTCTTTTCGTCGCCCCTAAAGAGAATCCCATGCAAATTTATATTGAATTTGCCGGAGCACCCGAAAAGCAGACCAAAGAACCATAATTAAAAATTATTTTTCCCCTTTTTCTCGCAAAATTTTCATTCTTCTTCCATAGTTCGTGGAGAGAATACCTGAATAATAGGTTCCCATCAATATTTCCTTCAAGACAATTTCGTGTATAGATACAAACCTAGTATTACCTATTTGTTTAAATAACCTTGAAAGAAAAGCCGACTAAAAAAATAATAACATATTTAAAAAAAGGATATGACATATTTAATCACAAAGATTTCTTTTTTTCAAGAGATTTTAAAAAATGGAAAGAGAAGATGAAAAACCATGTCTAAAGAAAAAAAACCAGCAGATAAAGATGCTGGAATAAAAGTAGAGTATAATGCAAAGGCGTTCAAACGTGAAAGCTTTCTAGAAAAAGTTAGGGTGAATGCCTTAAAAGATGCGAAAATGCCGGTGATTATTGAAACCAAAAATCCGAAGGCGTTCGCAGAAAAACTGAAAGCCAAGGGCGTCAAAGTGCTTCATGTTTATGACTTGATAAAAGCCGTTGCCGTTGAGATGCCGGCTAACGAAATTTTGAAATTGAGTAAGGATTCGGATACCGAATTGATCCACGAGGATTTAGAGGTACATACCTGCTTGGACAAAAGCGTGCCCTTAATTGGGGCGCCGAAAGTCTGGAAGATAAATGCCAAAGGGAAAGACGTGGTCGTTGCTGTTGTAGACACGGGGGTCGATAAAGACCATCCTGATTTAAAGGGGAAGGTCGTAGACTTTCAGGATTTTACAGGGGAAGGTGCATTCGATGGTAATGGGCATGGTACACATGTTGCAGGAACCATTGCTGGCACGGGAAAAGCATCTGGGTTCAAGTATGTTGGAGTTGCTCCTGAAGCAAAAATTATTGCCGCGAAAGTGTTAACTTCACAAGGTTCTGGGACCTTTTCAGGGGTGATCGCTGGCATTGAATGGGCAACAAAGCAAAAACCTCAAGTAATGAACCTCAGCTTAGGCTCAAACATCCCTGGGTCTTGCGATGGCACTGATCCTTGCAGTATGGCTGTCGATGCTGCCTTTGATCAAGGTGTGATTGTCTGTATTGCCGCAGGCAACGCGGGTCCTGGGTCAAGCACTGTCGGATCCCCCGGCTGTGCCAAGAAAGTTATTACAATAGGCGCTTCCGATGATAATGACAATATCGCTTGGTTCAGCTCTCGAGGACCTACACTAGACAAGCGTGTAAAGCCTGATGTCCTCTTACCAGGAGTGGATATAATTGCGCCTAGGGCAAAAAATACGTCCATGGGAACGCCCATCGATGAGAATCACACACAGGCCAGCGGGACTAGCATGGCAACGCCACATTGCGCGGGAGTTGCTGCCTTGTTAAAGTCAGCATTTCCAGATCTCACGCCACAGCAAGCCAAAGAGATATTAATGAGCACCGCGATCGATTTAAAATTAGACCCCAATACGCAGGGCAAAGGACGCGTTGACGTCGAGAAAGCCTTCGCTAAACTTTCAAGTGGAAAAGAACCGGGACAAAAGCCACCCGCAAAGACTCCAGAAACAAAGAAACCGGCAAAGAAGCCCGCCAAAAAACCAGCGAAGAAGAAAGCTAAAGACGACGAAGAATAAAATTCCCTATTTTTTTCTTTTTTTACGAAGTGAATAGCATTATAATTACAACAATGAGGATAAAAACTATAAACCCACCCAGATAGGTGTATGTCTCATTATTTCTCATCTTTTCATCTCCTTATTTTGATCCTATAGATGAAAGGAAAACCCCATCGTATCAAATTGCCCTATATTTTGGATATGTTCTCAATTTTTTTGAGGCAATAACTTTTAACCCCTGATCCGAATTTTATAACAATTTTTTTTAAGGGAAAAGAGGAAAGAAAAATGTAGTTTATGATTATGATAGCCGAAGCTAAGGTGATGAATGAGTGAATCTAATCGAAAAAATTAGAAATGTGCCCGATTGGCCTAAAAAGGGCGTTCAATTCAAAGATATTACGACTTTAATCCAGGATCCGAAAGCACTAAAGGAAGCCATTGATTTAATGGCAGCGCCTTACAAAAATATGAAAATTCAGAAAGTTGTTTCGATGGAGGCGCGCGGGTTCATCTTCGGGTCTATGGTTGCGTATTTAATTGGAGCTGGGTTTGTACCCATTCGAAAGAAGGGGAAATTACCCTACAAAACCGTTGAATTCAGTTACGAAAAGGAATATGGGGCTGACCTCATAACGATGCATACTGATGCCATTAAGCCTGGCGAACGCGTGATCATCTTGGATGATCTGCTCGCGACCGGCGGAACAGCTTTTGCAGCGGCAAAATTGGTGGAGAAGCTGAAAGGCGAAGTAGTGGAATTCTGTTTCCTCATTGAATTAACCGAGAGCTTAAATGGGCGTAAAATACTCGAGGATAAAGGCTATAAGGTACGAAGCATTATCCAAATCCCCGTTGAAGAATAGGAGGCCTTTTAATTGAGGAATATCGGCTGTACATTTATTCCGGTCAACCCTGAGGACAGGGCGAAAATTGAAGACTTTTTACCGATCGAAATTGGATTATTAGGCGGAACCGGGAATTACGATCCTGCCATTGTGAAAAATCCGATGGAGTGCAAAGTTTACACTCCTTATGGACGCCCTTCGGATAATTATATTCTAGGACTTGTCGAGAATAGGAAAGTCGCATTTCTAGCACGCCATGGGCGCGGGCATACCTTTCCCCCTCATATGATCAACTTTCGGGCAAATATCTGGGGGTTTAAAGCACTCGGGGCGACCCGATTAATCAGTCCCGGGGCTTGTGGCTCCTTACAAGAGGAAATCGAAGTCGGCGAATTTGTTATTTGTGATCAGCTCTTTGATCGCACTTTCGGACAGCGGAAAGATACCTTTTATGATGGTGGCGTCGTAGGCCATGTTGGATTCGCAAAACCATATTGCCCCGAATTACGGGACGCGTTAAATAGCAGCGCAAAAGAACTAAAACTGCAGCATCGTGAAACTGGGACTTACGTTTGCATCAATGGCCCTCGCTTTTCCACAGCCGCTGAATCCGTATTCTACCGAAAGCAGGGTTGGAGTGTAATAGGCATGACCGCCTATCCTGAAATAATTTTGGCACGTGAGGCTGAAATGTGCTATGCTGGCGTCAGCATGGTGACTGATAAGGATATCTACGGCGAGGAACCCGTTACTATCGATGTCGTTATCGCGGTCATGAATAAAAATGTGGAAAATGTTCGGAAACTCATTTTCAAAGCCATTTCCAAGATTCCCAAACAGCGCGAATGCCAGTGCGGGCATTCCTTGGATACCGGGATTTTTTAATTCCCTCTCTATTTTTTCCGTCTTAGAACTTGTCCCTTGAGCTGGTTCGTGTGCTTCCCTTTTTCAACTGTTAGTCCCCCGTTGACAAACACATATTCGATCCCAATAGGAAACTGTTTTGCGTTCTGATGGGTTGCGAGATCTGCAACTGTCTCTGGATTAAACACAACGATATCCGCTTTTTTCCCGACTTCCAGGGTTCCACGATCCGTCAGTCCTAATCGTGCGGCTGGGAAACCGGTCATTTTGTAAATCAGGTTTTCCATCGGAAGCAATTTACACTTCAAAATGCGTGGATACGTCCCATAAACCCGGGGATGCGGATTTCCCATTTTGGTAGTTAGATTATCCGTAGAGAACATCGTGAATGGGGCTTTCATGAAGTCGATCACATTGGCTTTCTTCATTAAAAACATGGAAATGAAAACCTGTCCCTCCTCGTCAGCAAGAAAATCAAGGTATCTGTCCATGATTGGACGATCAGGATAAAGCGTATTTACTGCTTCCCATAACGTTTTGCCGACGAATTCAGTGTGGTGAGTAAGCGATGTCATTATTGCTTTTTTACTCAGAATCTTAGGCAGAAGGCGAAACCAAACCGATTTTGGTATGATCTTCAGAAACCACGGAATCCCTGCAACAGCCCAGATAAATTCCATGAATTCCTTGACGATTCTTTGGCGTTTTTCTGGATCCCTTAAATTCTTCAGGAATTGCTCACGCCCTCCTTCAAGTACCCATGGCGGTAGGAGCGAGCTCAAAAGCGAATTGCCCGCAGTGTAAGGGTAGACATCTGCCGTAATATCAATTCCCTCCGCACGAACGCGTTCTATTAGTTGCATTACTTGCTTGGTTCGGCTTCCGGGAAAGGCGCCTACCACTTTGATGTGGGAAATCTGAACGGGCACTCCGCTCAATCGACCGATTTGGATTGCTTCCGAAATCGCGGATATGACCCCTTTCCCCTCATCACGGATGTGAGAAGTATAAATCCCCCCATATTTCTTCACAACATGACACAACTCCACGAGTTCTTGGGTTGAAGTGATGGATCCTGGCGGATATATAAGACCCGTGGAGAGCCCAAATGCCCCATCCTCCATGCCCTGCGCTACTAACTCTTGCATCTGCGCAAGCTCAGCAGAATTCGGATATCGATTATCCATCTTCATCACGGCTGCCCGAACGTTACCCTGCGGAATTAGAAAGCCCATATTCAAGGAACACCCATTTATCTCGATGTGCTTCATGAAATCTGCAATTCGTTCAAAGGGCTGGAATTCCACATCGCCTAGCATATAGTTCACATACTGATTGTAATACGCTGCCACAATGGGGTTTATGGGGGCAGAGCCCAAACCGCAATTCCCGACGATCTCTGTGGTTATCCCTTGCATGATGCTCGCTAATGCATACTTATCGTAAAAATAAGAGAAATCATAATGGGAATGGATATCAATAAATCCTGGCACAACCAACAAATTCGAACAGTCAATGATTGAGTCCGCTTCATTTATCTGCCCAATTTCCTTAATTTCACTTCCGCTGATTAAAACATCTGCTTTGTACGGTGGACTGTTTCGTCCATCAATGACCGTTCCATTCTTTAGTAAAATATCCATGTTCACTCCTTCTGTAAATCATCCATTCAGATAATACACCTAACACTTCCAAATTCGAGTTTCATTGCGCTTAATTTTCCCTTCCTGCTCCAACTTAATGAGATGACTCTCCACAATTGCCAAACCCGGGAACATTTGCGAATATTGGTCCTCGTAAAATAACTTCACTAATTCAAGCATCGTTTGCGGCTTCTCTGCTAATTTCTGGAGTATTTTTTCATCTTTCATCAAAATTTTATTGTGAATTTCACGGATACGCTCTTTAACATTACTGAATTTATCTCCATGCGAGGGATAAATATACTCAACTGGCAATCTTTCAATTTTTTCTAAGCTCGATAGATAACCAGTTGCACCTCCCGAGCTCGGCGAATACCAGGCTGTCCCTTTTTCCCCAATGAGGTCTCCTGACAGCAAAAACCTACGATTGATTTCGTAAAACGAGGTGTGCCCGGGGGCGTGGCCTGGCGTCGTAAGGACCCTGAATTTATAGGCTCCTAACTTTAAAATATCATTATCCTTGATAGTATGTAGTTCGCAGTCTCGCGGAAGCTGTGCCATTTTACAGAGCACTTCAAAATTGCTGTTTATATCGAATTTACCTTTAAACCGCTCTTCCACGCCCGATTGAAAATATTTTTTGACCAAAGCTACATCGAACGAAGCGTTCAACAAATCGATATTTAAAGCACTTTCCTTCTCTATCTCGTTAATGAAAATCTGTAGCTGGTTTGAATTTCTCTTTTTAAGCCGAGCCAAAATCTCCTCCATTGCGCCCATATGATCGGGATGCGCATGGGATATGAGTATCGTATGAACCTCCTCTAAGTTCAATTTGAAAGCACTCATCTTTTCGAAAAGTTTCTTGGTGAATTTTGGAAGCCCACACCCCACATCAATTAGTATCAGCCCCTGCTCCTTCTCATCCTTTATAGCAAATACATTGGCTGACGCCGGCCACATGGGCTTATCTGCCTTAATAAAGTAGAAATCTTCCATCATCATAACCATACTTTCAAAAAATATGAATTTTTGTATTATAATGACAAATAAAAGATAGAAATCTTGGAATTCATTTTTATTTTTCTAAATAAGGCTGATCTTTCAATTTTCTACGGGCTCCAAACTTTCTAGCCTGCATTTTCCATCCAAGATTTCCAAAGAATACGTACATCCATCGCGGTATAGCGGGTTTTCCGACTAGGTCAATGGCTTCCTTCGGAATCGAGCTGCGCCTAGCAAGAGACTCGGCTGCAAGATTTAATCCTTTTGTAATGTGGCGGACGAGTCCCCCACTTTTCTCCAAAGGTTTGCCGTCTATACCACCGCCCATTCCGATCGCAAGTCCTCCCATCCATTTAAATCCTGCATCTTGGGCAAATATTCTACAAATCTTTAGAGCAGTATCATTTTGGCTGGATTCAGGGAATCCACAATTTGCTATCGCAATAAATTGAATTTCTCTTGAATTTTGTTGTTCCCGCCTCTTTAGTTCAATAAGTTCCATAGCTTTTATTACGGGCGCAGGTAAACTGTCAATATACAATGGAAATGCCAATATCAATAAATCCGCACCGGCAATCGCGGATAGCAGGTTCTTTTGTTCATCTTCGGTATTAATGACTCTGTGAATATAGATTTTTTCTGTTGTTAGACCTTTCTTTTCTAAACATGACAGCAAATAAGTTCCTAAAGACTCGGAGGTACTCTTGGGTCCCTTCGGGCTGCCAACTAATAATAGCGCATGGTCTGTTTTCTGCATCACATCGCCTTCATTGCAGTTAGTAAATGATTAAAGCCCGTTTGCATTTCTTCAATATCTTGATTTTTCGTGAAAATTATTGTCTCATGTTTAGGATTCCTCATGTTAATTGAATTTCGATAGATTAGGGTCTTGAAAATATTTTCTTTTTCTTCATTGGGGGCATCCAAAATTCCTACTCCTATCAAAGAGGGATATCGATCATAACGTTTTACGTGATGTATTTCTCCGTTAACCTTCATGAAGAAGGGTAAAATAATCGGGATGCTCCGATCAAGAGCCTTTTTTAATACGGACGAATAACCTCCAAAAGTTATGGGCGTGAAATAAATCAGAAGATCATTTTGAACCATTTTCCGCGCTATATCTCTTCCAGAATCGGCAGTAATGCATTCACCGGGGGTTTTGACCCAACAATTAAAACAGCCTAAACAGGGGGCAATTGTAATATCTCTCAGTATTAAGGAGTCTACGTCATAACCGCATTTTTCTAATTCGTTAATGACAATTTCATGCATGTTGTTGATAATGGAATCATCCATCAACGAACCATTCAAAATCAAAGCCTTCATAATCCTTATTTTACAAATAATGGCTTTTAAATCTCTCCTTGGTGTCATTTTAAATGATAAAATCTTAAATGGTTAGAGAGCATCTCAGAATCATACCAAAGCAAATGTGATTAAGGTGTATCATCTAGCTAATAAACCATTGAGAAGGATCATCTAAATAATAAACAATTGAGAAGGAGTTGATTTGATGGAAAAGCAAGCAATCATTGCCAAAAACGGTGCGCCACCCCTTGGGCCCTATTCTCCCGGCATTAAACTCGGAAATTGGCTCTTTATGTCCGGACAAGGACCCCTTGACCCTGAAACTAAGAAGATTCCCGAAGAATTCAGCGATCAGGTGAAAGCCACCATGGAAAATCTCAAAGGGATCATTGAAAGCGCCGGTGGGACGATGGATCACATCGTCAAGACCACGGTTTTCCTCAAGGATATGAAAAATTTTGAGAAAATGAATCGCATCTACAAGAAATATTTCTCCGAAAAACCCCCTGCCCGGTCCTGCGTCGAAGTCGCCCGGTTGCCGCTTGATATCCAGCTGGAAATCGAGGCAATCGCCTATATCCCTTAAAAAGGGAAGAGGAAATAACTCCTAAAATTCTTTTTTTATAGTACCCTTACGAATGCGCAACTTCTTGGACGATTTTTTCGAGGTCATGAATAAAATTCTCAATATGGCACTGTTTAATGTGAGGCATAACAACAATACGCAATAAATTCGGGAATGGTCCCAAGGCCCACCCTTTCGCGCGCAATTTTTGTTCGATGAGTCGCAGATCATAGGTGGAGGTGAAGCCTAAGACATTCATCTGTGGCGGGTCATTCACCACGCGGATCCCCTCAATCTTCTTCAGTTCATCTCTTAGTATGTAGGTCAATTTCATGCATTTTCGGACAATTTTGGTATAACCTGTCTCGCCGAGATATTTGAAAATCGCCCAGGTGGCAATGGCTGCAAAGCCGCTGCGAGTTCCCACGATCGTCGCTTGCCGTATATTGCCTCCCGCTAAATAGGGAATTTCAAAGTGGCTCTTCTTCAACAGGTTTTCATTACGAAACAGAATCCCACCACTTGGAATTGGTCCCAAGCCCATTTTATGGGGATCCGCCGTAATACTCTGTACTCCCTCCATTGCAAAATCGAATGGAGGCACTTTATAACCCAGTTTGGCAAGAAAAGGCAGAACAAGCCCCCCAAAAGCGGCATCTACGTGGAGATAAATTCCATGGTCAAGCGCAATCTCCGACAATTTGTCGATCGGGTCCACAACTCCCAAGGCGGTGGTTCCTGCAATTCCAACGATTCCAACCGTATTTTTCGAGATTGCTTCCTCCACGGCCTCGATATCAACGGTATAATCGGAGGTGAGGGGAATCTTAATGATATCTAACCGCATGAGGTCTGCTGCCTTATCGAAGGAGGCATGCGCCGAAACGGGCACAATAATTTCGGGATGGCCATTGAAATGGGAGTTTCTGGCTATACGCATAGCCATTAAGTTCGCTTCGGTGCCTCCGGTAACGATATAACCCGCAGCTTCTGGATTATGGAGTAACGCACCAAGAATTTTGATAGATTCTCGCTCAAGTTTCCAAGTGCCTTTCCATAAGCCGGGATCTCCAAGGTTTCTATCGTAGAATTGTTGGTACAATTTAATAGTTAACTGTAACGGTTTAGTGCACATTGAACCCAAAATCTGTCCTGAATCGTAATTCATGTCTTCCGCTTTTATAACTTCCATGATCTGATCAAACACTTCATCTTCTGAAAGTCCTTCTACTTGCATTCAATTTGCCTCCACACTCGTTAGCTCATTTCTTTTTTCTAAGCCTTTTATCAACGCTGTTAAAACTGCATTTATTGGACAGGAAATGCCCACTGTCTCCCCGTATCGCACTAGCGCCCCGTTGATGAAATCAATCTCCGTTTTTTTCTGCTTCTCAATATCTTGAAGCATTGAATTTTTATTCTGTGCTGTTTTGCGTGCCACCTCAAAGGCTCGTTCGACGGGTGATTGCTCGCTCAATTGCACGCCTAATTTCTCGGTCACAGTGACCCCTTCGAGAACTGCGGCCTTCATTGCCTCTTTTATTTCAGGGATGGTCAGTAACTCACCGTTACGGAGCCCCGTCAGTGCTCCAAATGGATTAATTGCCACATTCACAAAGATTTTCTCCCAGACCACTCTCTTGATATTGCTGGAGACGGTAGTGTTAAAACCAGCTTTCTGAAATTCTTGCTGAATCTGCCGTAGGATACTGCTATCATCAGGATTTGAGGATCCAATTATGGTCTCACCGTGCCCCGTATGCCGTATCTTGCCGGGCTCTAAAAACAGGACGCCCTCGGAGGTCGTCCCGCGAAGGATTCGATCTTGCCCGAGAATTGAACTGGCTACGTCTTCAGTGCCTAAGCCATTTTGCAAACACAGAAAATACGTATGATCTTTAAATAAGGGTTTCACATCCTGGACTGCTTGGGCAGTCGCGTATGCTTTAACCGTCAGAATAATGAGGTCCGGCGCTTGAAGTTTGGACGCATCCGTGGTGACCTTTAATTTTATGCGATGCTCCCCGCTAATACCTTCGATTAATAGTCCCTTTTGGTGAATTTCATCGATATGGGGTTTTCTTCCGACGAAACTGACTTCGTTACCTGCTTTCGCAAGGAGCCCTCCAAACAAACTGCCTATTGCACCAGCACCCATTATTACAATCTTCAAACAATCACCGTTTTATCCTACGATTTTCTCCCATTTCTTCAGTTGCAATACTTTTGATAATGTACTCCCTCGCTTGATTTCCTCCCGAACCCGATTTTCCCGCTCTAGCACATCCATCGCGCGGTTCGCCATCTCTTGCGCTTTTTCCTTCGGAATTACCATAACTCCGTTATCATCGCCCACAATCCAGTCACCAGGCGTAACTTTTACCCCGCCACACACTATCTCAATATTTATTTCACCGAACCCCTTGGGTTCACCCGCCGCCGAGGTGATATAGCGTGCGAAGGCTGGAAATTTCATCTCCTGAATATCTCCCACATCCCGAACTCCGCCATCTATGACCACGCCCGCAATCTCTTTCACCTTGCAGCTCCATGAGGCGAGCTCTCCCCAGACGGCAATTTCGGCACCCGTTGCATCAATCACGATGACATCGCCTTTTCCCGCAATATCGATTGCCTCAACGGTTTTCGCCCAGTCGCCTGGATACGTCCGTACGGTCACTGCTTTGCCCACCATCTTTCCCCCATGCCATACAGGACGAATGCCACTCATGGCGGGCACGCGATGCATTGCATCCGAGATGTTTGGCGTGGAAACCAGGCTAAATACCTTGTACAATTCCGATTCATCATATTTCTTGAAGAGCTTTGAAACGATGGGTTTCCCAGTTTTCATTGCCTCCTTGATAAGGCGGGTCGCCTCTGCTGCATTCTGTGCAGCCGTGATGGCATGCCCAATAATAATGACATCCGCACCCACTTCAATTGCCTTTGGCGCAGTTTCCGAGTTCAATCCGCCAGCAATCGCTACTTTCGACGTGGTGACGATTTCCGCAACTTGCTTCGCAACATCCAGCGGCTTTACGCCTCGCATCTGCTGATCGATACCCACATGCACGCATATGATATCTACGCCGAGGCGCTCGAGCTCCGCCGCCCGTTCTATGATATTTTCCACGTTAATCATGTCTACCATGATTTGCGCGCCATATTTTTTGCCTGCAGCAACTGCTTCGGAAATCGTGGAATCGTCGGAAAGGCCCAAAATGATGACGACGTTAGCACCACTCTTCGCAGCCATTTCCACTTCCGCCCCGCCGACATCCATAATCTTCATATCAGCCACGATGGTCTTCTCGGGAAAGGCTTTCTTCAATGCTCGAACGGCATTCATCCCTTCACTCTTGATCAACGGCGTTCCGGCTTCGATCCAATCCACCCCGCCTTTCACGGCTTCTTTGGCAACTTGCATGGCCCGTTCTAATTCCATGAAATCTAACGCAACTTGTAAAACAGCTTTTTGTTGCATATTAATTATCCTCCTTCATCTCCGCAAAGACTGCAGCGGCTTCTGGGATATAGACACCCTTTTCTGCTAAATTACGTAAATAACTTCCCATAACTTCAATCATCTCCCCTAAATTCTTCTTATTACTGAATAATTTCAATATTTCACTCATTTCAGCATCTTTTCCTCTCAATTGCTCCACTTCTTGAATTAGCAGGGGCAGACATCGCATGATATTATCCACAATCGTAATATCCGCCCACTGAGCCGTGCGGCTTAAGGGATTCAAGTCAATAGCAATTACTTTCTTGCCCATTTTTTTCAGCGCTTGAGTGCGATCACCATCCTCCAGAGGCACTAGCACTACATCGGCGCTGTAAATCCCTTTCGGATCGACATGCCTCCTCATGGAGGAGAGTTCAGGAATTGAGACCTGCTCTTTCAGATTTAAACCCAGAATTTCTTGGGCTCCTGCTTGCGTGAGATATTTTTTAATTGCGATTATCCTTTCTTTGGAGTGATAAAATAAATTAACTTCCAACGGCGCTTTAGCTGCCCGTGATAATTGCACTAATTGCTCAGGAAGCAGCGCTGCAACATTTCCATTCACACTGATTACAGGGTGCTTCGCCAGTAACAATGCCGCTGCCGCCGCTCTTATTGCCTCCTTCGCAGGTGGATTCGTGCATTCCCCGAGAAGATAATCAAACGCCTCACCGCGTCCATGCGCGATTAGTCCCGCCTTCGCTACGACCTTATCATCAAACCCCTTCGTAATATTATGCCGAATTTTTAATGAAAGATAGCGCGGATGATCCTCGGGTATAACTTCTTCCGTCCCTTTCTTAAGCTTCATCAGGAACCTCCACAAGTCTTGGCCCTCGATAATCCACATCACAAGTAAAGGCGTTTAAATCCGGAGAATAAGCCTTGATTTCATCTAAAAGTTCTGCGCTCTTTGCCCTTTCCACAAAGGCGAATACTGATTTTCCTAATGCTTGCACGCTTGCAGGTAATCCATTTTTGGTTAAATCATCAATATAAACTAATAACTCTTTTAGCTTTTCAGAAGCTAGCCCTGATTCTTCCATAAATTTCCTTGAAAGCCGCAAAAGCTGCTCTATCGTAGCATGCTTGACTAATTCCTCCACCATATTTTTCCCCGCCAGATTAATTCGTTCTGCCTGCATTGCATTCGATAGAATGGCTTTCGTCTCAATCGGTCCCCTATTTACACAGAGCACCATCAAATCATCGGGCTTAATTGAGCCTTCGACCGATAGGATTCGATCGACCCGTCCAATTCCAGGGGCTCCAGGCTCTATTCTTATCTCAATTCCACCGAAGGTCTGCGCGATGACATCCCCCAAACCTGTCTTGTTCTCCACTTCGGCGATGTGAGCCATTGTTGCCACCCTATTTCGGGACAAATGAAGCCCGAATTCCGTATTCAGAGCAACTGCCGTGCTGAGCGCCCCGGCACCGCTTGCCCCAAATCCAGCGCCAATGGGCACTTCAAGGAAATGCTCAATATTTAGAGAATAAGTATCTTTAAGCAAAGAAAGAAACTGGTTTACAACGGATTGCGTTACCGGAGCAGTCGATACTTCTCCATTAATCTTAATAATACATTTGTTCTCTTTCTTCTTCGGATTCTTAATCGCTGTAACGTTGGTTTCTACACCTTTACTAATACAGACCCCTGCTCCACGAGAGCCCGTATGCTGGGCATCATCTCTCCTTACTATCTCAAAAAACCCAGTAATGTGCCCAGGACACCTTGCTCTCGTCAATTGCACCATCACTTTTTTTTCAATCATTCCTTTCCTAATCAATTCTGCATTCTATTTTCTAATTGAAGAGAATACAAATTCGCATAAAAAGATGATTAAAAGAATCTATATGTTCTCAAACACTATTTTATTCTTTATAGAAGATCAAAAACTCTAGAGAAAAAAAATTATAAATAAACTTAAAACTTGAACTGTAAATGGCTAATAGATGAACAGAATACTTTTAAAAACTGCAGTTAGGGTCTGGTTGATGGAGATTCTCCTCTCGGGCTTTAATTTCTTTGTCTTGATGAACCTAGTCTATGAACCGCAGTGGGGTCCCCTCATTGCGCATCAAATTGGCATGTCTACTCGGATCATCTATCTTTTAATTTTCGCATACTTTCTACTTCGCTACGTTAAAGTCTATGAAACCAAGGATTTGGTTCATGTCGGAATTCTCTGGTTAAGCCTGACCTTAATCTTCGAGTGGGTGGGAAGTCTTGCGATGGGGCGACCCGTTGAAGAAATTTTAATCGGGTGGAATATTTTCGCCGGTTATATGTGGCCTTATGTTCTATTGACTTATTTATTAGCAAATTTAGTTGTGGGGAGTCTTTTCCATCCCGGAAAAGCGCGTTCGAAGAAAGAAATTGGAATTAACTGATTTTACCGTTGAGATCACGCTTGAAATGGTAAATTAAACACAATTTAGAAAATAATTTTTATGGCTACTTCTCCTAATACCTTTATTACGTGGCCGCATAAACTTCTTCTAGTGGAACCGGGCTTTCTGGTTCTTCTTCCTTTTGTGGAACGGTCGCGAACTCTATCGGCACAGGTAATAGGATTGGTTGTTGCTCCTGTCTATTGTGTTCGATTTCCGTGAGATAGATTTCTTCGACGGAGCGTCCGTTCGTTTCGGGGACCAAATGGGTTACCAGCACGAGAGCAATTAAACAGACGAGTCCTACAGAGAAGAACATGATCGTCCAGCTGCCGAGGAAATCGAGGAGGAAATATATGGCGAAATTGCTTCCGATACCAGCAATAGAGGCAAAAAGCCACACCCAGCCGTTTCCTGTGGCACGTAGCTTTGTGGGGAAAAATACTTGGGCTAAAATCTCGGCGATCAATCGATAAAAGGCATAGCTAATATTAACGATGAAAAGCCCAAGAAAAATAATAAACACATTGGAATAGGTGAAGAGGAACATGCTGCTGCCTACAAAATAAATGAGGGCTGCGTAGTAAATTGCTTTTTTGTTACCACCTACTTTATGGGCGAAGTAGCCGGAGAGGTAATAGCCGAGAATCGAGCCAATATACACAAAAATCGTCCAAATCCCAAGGGTCTCTTCATCCAGTCCCAGATTTGGACGCTCGGTTAAAAGGAAAACGACGAAATAGCGTTTGATGGTTAAATAAATCCAATCCGTCAGGAAGAGCAAAGCTGTGCTCAGAACTATAACTTTCAGATACTTTCGTTGAAAAATCATGAAAACGGATTGCCTAGAATAAGATTTGAGTTCATTCCCGTTATTGTGATTAATAGATTCGATCTCTTGATTTCTTTCTTGCTTATAAGAAAGGAATAGCCGCGTTTCCTTGATTTTGAACCATAATACAGTGAGGATTATAATAGCACCTAAAGATACCCCTGCATATAGATAGCGCCACATATTTTCAGATATTCCAGTATATATAAATAAATAACCCGCTAATAAGGCGGAAGACATGCTGATTCCAGATACAATTCCGATTGATTTCTCTCTATATCGTGCAGGGACTTCTTCCGAAATCCAAACCGCGTAGAGATCAATTCCAAAAATCGAAGCCAAAATCTGAAAAGTGACAAATAGGAGTGTATTGGGGGCAAATGCGGAGCCAATAATCGAAGCGTAAAATAGGAGATTTATGAGTAAAACAAGTGGTTTTCGCCCATATCGATCCGTAAGATAGTTTGGAATGATTGTAAATATACTCCCAATACTGATAATAGAAAACACAATGAGGATATCATTGGAATTCCACGCAAATGAAAAGGCAATAGCATTTAAAATAAGTCCCGAAAAAACCAGCGCAAAAACATTAAAGAACGAGCCGAGCGCCAAAAACACTAACAAGTAGGTATGATATGGTAACCATTCTGTGGCCTCGACATAAGGCTTTAACTCCGTTGCCATATATATCACAACCTACTTCTTTATTCATATTTTTCGTATCACTACCTAAATTCGGCATTTTTCTTTCAAACATACTTTTCCGATGAAATTAATATTCGCTAAGATTTAAAGTTTCTCCACAATTAAACTAGGCGGCAATAGATGTCCTGAATTTATACAAACTCCGCCATTCCTCATCACGATAACGCGATGAGCATAATTCTAAGAATTAATTGTAAGAAAGATGACATTTTATTAAACTCTATTCAGAATTAGTTTAACCCCTTTTGGGGCTCCCAGAATCCCCTATGAGGCTTTAGAGTCGGATTCGAGTTTTAAAAGACCGTTAATACAAAGATCTTCAAACAATCAGTTCCTCCTCTTTAGGAATGACAAATAGTTTTTAAGGCAATGAAACTGGGTTTTAGATAAAAGACAGGAGGAATTTATATAAATCAGCGAGAAGATTTGAAAAAACCTTCCCCAGATTCATTAATAGTTGATTTGGAAAATAAGAAAGAGCCCTTAGGCGTGACTATGGCACTAAATTTAGGCGATGTTATCAACCGCTCAGGTAAGGACTATATCTGTATCGGCTCCGGAGAAACACTAGGCGGGAAAAAAACATTTAAAGTCGAAGAAATTCGGGCTACTATCGTACGACAAGGTGATTTAGTCGCCGTTCGAGTTCTCTTCCAAAAAATGCTGCAGACCAAACTAAAGAATGGGAAGGACATCGTTATAAAAGGGGTACTGAGCACTCAAGATAAGAGCTCCCCTAAAGCCGAGGAAACTGGTGACCATGTTGTTATTTTAATGAAGGAAACTAAAACGATCGTGAAACCCCGGTTTGATAAAGAAAACTTAAAATTCATACGGGATATTGCCCCTTCAAAGGTGGCTGACACTGAAGTATATGCGTTTGGACTGGCACTCGAAACGAAATCCAAGCAATGGGAACTTCTAGGGCGAGCGCTGCTTCCCGTTGAAATGAAAAAATAAATTCTCTTTCTTTTTTTCTTTAAAGCGTCCCCATCAGCGCTTGGACTTCTCGTTGCCTTCTATGCCCTTCGTAAAATTGCTTTACAGCGGGATCCGTTTCAATTGCCTTCAGCGTTGTTTCAATCAAGGTCAGTAATTTGGCTTTATCCTCCGGCAGTTTCCCGTCGAGTTGAATCCAGCCATTATCATACACGGGGTAATTCAGCATGTGGTCGCTGACGAAATTGGAGGTCACCTCCAGCTTTTGGAGGAGTTCATGTTCCTCTTGCAGCGTTTCTTCGGGCGTGAGCATTGTGAGTTCCTTATTCTGGACCTTGTCCCACAAGGGCGTTCCCGGATTCGGCATGAAAGTTCTCACGCGGATATAATCCGGGTTGACCTGATTGAGCACATTGGCGGTCCCGATCGCATTCTGTTTGGTATGCTCTTTCCCCCCAATCCCGGGCATAATATAAAAACACAGCGAAATTCCCGATTCCACAATTTTCTTCCCCCCGTTAATCATGTCTTGGGCTGTTGCACCCTTTTGAATAATCGTTAACAGCTCATCGTCCCCGGTCTCCAAACCAACGTGCAATCTGGTCAGGCCATGGTCGTGGAGTGCTTTTAATTCCTCTACGGTCTTTTGTTTGGCGATTGTTTTGGCTCGGGCATAACTTGTAACCCGTTTCATTTTCGGGAAATTGGCATAAATCGTATCGAGGATTTTGATGAGATCCTCCGTGGCTAATACCATCGAATTACTATCGCCCATAAAAAGTGAGGTATAATTCCTGCAATACATGCTAGCTGTGACGATATCATCCAAGATATCTTGCAGCGGTCTTCGTTGAAACCTCTTGATGTCCTTATACATATTACAGAAGGCGCAACGATTCCATGTGCAACCAATGGAAACTTGTAGGAGAATAGAGTACGCCTCCGAAGGAGGCCTAAAGCGGGGCATAGCCCATGGTAGACTACTATAATTCATTTTAATACCTTTTATATTGTTCTTAAAGAAAAATACAACATTTTGATTATTTAATTTTTGCTTTAAACCTTATAGTGCTCTGAGTTGGAGGTTTGTTCACAATGCTTTACGGAATTTGCATAGGTTCAAAAATACAATTATCGTAATCATTTAGATTTTTTTTCCCGTGCAATTTCTTTATATGCACATATTGAGCACCAATGACCCCTTTTTATAGAATTAGGAATAATTTCAAAGGTGTGTCCTCTCGCACATTTGACAGATACTTTTGTTCTTGCATTGATATATTCGTTCGATATGAGTTGACCGCCGAGATGCTGCGTTTCGATAATTTTCTTTAGTCTCTCAAATGCCTTTCGCCTATCATCAGGATTAAGCATTTTCTCTTTGGCGGCACATCTTCGGCACCAGTATCCGCTTTTTATATTTGCAGGAGTCATTTTAAAATGATGTCCCTTCGTACATTGGACGTCTACTTTCGATAGAGCATTGATATATTCAGACGATATGATTCGGCTGCCATGATGGTGCGTTTCGACAAAATCCCTTAGTCTCTCTAGTGACTTTTGCCGCTTTTCAGGAGTTAATTTGTTTTTCAATCCTGATTCTTTGGCGCTACACTCTGGGCACCAGCGTCCGCTTTTTATTTTGTTAGAAGTCATTTTAAAATTGTGCCCCTCTTTACACCGTATCTCTAATTTTGTCTTACTATTGATATATTCGGTTGATATGACCTGACTACCCGGATGTTGGATATCCACAAATTCCTTCATCTCATTAATTGATAATCTTTTATTACCCACACATATTGGGCACCACTTACCTCTTTTTACATTTGCAGGAACCATTTCAAAGGTATGCCCCCTTTCGCACTGAATTCCAATTTTTGTTTCACTATTGATATATATGTTTGATTTTATTAGACTGCCTGGATGTTGCGTCTCTATATATTCCTTTAATTCTCCCAATTGTCTCGAACTATTTGATGAATATATGTCTAATTCCCTGTAATTTATTTTTTCGTTTATTTGAGGCATATTTACATTTTGCTTTCTACATTGTTGAGTAATATTGTTCTGAATTTGATCAGGTTTGATCGTATGAGGTATTTGAATCAGCGTAACGCCATTCTTCTCGCATAATTCTATTTTCATCTTATCATCAGCTTGTCTTCGTTTAAAATCCTCTATGGACTTATGAAAATGGTCAGAATACATGGAATGTTGCGCACCTTGATATTCAAATGCCACTCCTAATTTTTCGTTGTATCCATCTAGCTCCATTTGATTGCCCCGATTATTTACCAACCATTCAGGTCGGGATTTGGGAAATTTCTCATTAAAAATCGCCTCGAAAATTTTCCTAGAAATGCGTTCGCTCATCCCTTCGCTGCAAGATTGGCACCAATGGTCATTTTTTATACTTATAGGGGTAATTTCAAAGACATGCCCTTCCGAACACTGAACTTTTATTTTCGTATTAGCATTAATATATTCAGTCGATATTACTTTACTGCCAGGATAGGAACGCTCTATGTCATTCTTCAGATCCTTAAGGGCTACTTGTTTCTCCTCTGGAGTTAGCTTATTTTTAAATCCTGTTTCTTTATTTCCGCATTGTCGACACCAATGACGGTTTATGGCAGAATGTGTAATTTTAAAGATATGTCCCTCTGAGCATTGAACTTCTATTTTCACATTATCATTGACGTAGTTAGTCGATATAATTCTACTGCCTGGATGTAATTTTTCTACCGTACCACTCAGTTCCTCAAGAATCCTTTGCTGTTCTTCGGGAGTTAACCTACGTTTTATCCCGCCTTCCTTATCTCCGCATACTTTACACCAATGACCTCCTTTTATATCAGAAGGGGTAATTTTAAAGTTATGCCCCTCTGTGCATTGGACATTTAGTTTAGTCTTCCGATTGACATATTCGGTCGATGTGATTTTACTCCCAGGATGTATCTTTTCTACCACTGTCCTTAAGTCTTCAAGTGCCCTTTCCTTTTCATTAGGGTTGAGTTTCCTCGCATCAACCGCACAATCTTTACACCAATATCCATTCTTGATACTATTAGGGTTAGCTTTAAAGTTGTGCCCCTTTACACATTGGACTTCTAATTTTTTCTTCGCATTGACATATTCGGTTGATAGGATCTTGCTGCCAGGATGCTTCTCTTCCACCACTGTCCTTAAATCTTCAAGTGCCCTTTCCTTTTCATTAGGGTTGAGTTTCCTCGCATCAACCGCGCATTCTTTGCACCAATTTCCACTTTTTATATGGCTAGGGGTAATTTCAAAGTTGTGCCCCTCTGCACACTGCACACTTACTTTTGTTTTCCTATTGATATATGTGGTTGATCTGATTTTGCTGCCCGGATGGTACTGATTCACCCATTGCTGGAGTTCCTCAAGTTTGAATTGCTTTTCAGATACTTCTATTATTTTGTTTTGGCTGCAATCTTGAACTGTATGAGTTGATTCTTTAATTTTAGCAGCACACTCATCGTTATTCATTAAAATTTCAAAAGTTTTCTCTGCGTCTTTATCAAATTTTTTCGTTTCTAATTCGATCAACTTTAAATCACTTTTTGCACCCTCAAGTAATTCATCTATCTGCCCTTCTAATTCTTTTATCTCAATTTTTTTATTCTTTTCAAGTGCTCGATTGGCAAGATTATCAAAGGATGCATCACTAAACTCAGTCAGTTTCTTGGACTCTTTATTAGCTTTAGATTGTTGAAGATCGCTTCTGATAGTGGATTTCTCCTTTTTCGATTCATTTTTTAGTTCTGCTTCTAGGTTGTCAACCCCTTCAAGGAATAAGCGTTCGGCGAAGTTATGTCCTTGATATTCAGAGCGCATTTTGAGAATCTTTTTAACAATAAGATGTAAAGGTATCGGATTCTTTAAATCCTTTATTTTTTCTCTTTCTATGATTTTATCCGAATTCTCCATTTCTACGGCATGATTTTCAACTACCTTTTTGTTATCTTGCCACTTGTCTATTTTTTGATTCTTGGCAAGTTCTTGTTTCTCTCTTCGCCGTTCCGCAAGCATCTCCTGTGTCAGACGCCTTAACTCCTTTTCTTGTTCAGTAAGGGGTTTAAGTTCTTGAACAAGTTGTGGATATAAATCTTTTTCATTCAATTCTATTTTTTTAGGTCGGGAACTTTCTCTCCTAAAGAAACCACGTTCCATTCTGTCTCACCCTATTCTTTATAATTTGATTTAAAAGCTCCACTAATAGATCAAAATTTGTAATAGAGATAGCAATTTGTCTGTTGATGAATGAATGTTACTTTACTTAACAGTACCAAAAGTAAAACTTCTGATACAGCTTGAACCTAATTATCTTTACAGCTCAGAGCTTTTTATAGATCTTGTTTTAGTAGGTATAGTCAGTATATTATTTTCAAAGCTAAAGAGGCGATAGTGAATTATGAGCTCGACGCCGCCTGTATGGCAAGGATATGCAGACCTGTTTGTCTCAGTCCTAGAATTACGGGGATTTCCCGTGGCAATAACCTATACAGATGAAGAAATCGAACCTACCGTGCAAAAAGGAATGTGCGTGTGTAAGGCAATCCTTATGGCACGAGAGGGCGAAATAATTCGCTTAAATAAAGCGAAATGCACCTGTCCAGGGGGAACATTCCATTGTGGATTAGGAAAAGAGATGCCAGGGATGGAAAAGATTTTAGTAAAGGGAGAAAAACTCTGGGCAACAGTGCCCATTGCGAGAATGAGCATTAATGAAACCCATCGTATAGCGCCCCCGCCTTTGGGATTAGCGAAAAATATCGTTTTTAGCCCACTAAATAAAGCGGTTTTACGCCCCGATCTCGTGACGATTTTGTGCAATGCATGGCAGGCAAGCCGCTTGATTTACCTCGTCATTTATAATGGCGAATCCATAAAACCAAATGTCTCAGGCTCGCTCTGTTGGGGTGCGATCACCTATCCCTTGATGACAGGTAATTTTAATGTAACGATGGGCGATCCCACAGCGCGGCGCCATTACGGCTATGATCCCAATGATCTCATTGTCAGTATTCCCTATCGGATGATTCCGCAGATGCTCGAAGCGATGGAGTACAGCACCGCAGGGCGGGGGAAATCTGCGCCGTGGTTCGATAAAGCAGCCGATCAAATGGGGTAGAGAATATGGTGTTAAGTTATACGAAAAATAAAGAGATGCACGTGGTCGAGGAAGAGAATAAAACCCGTGAAATCAGAGCCCGGATGCGCGATATGTGTTTTGAAGGAGAGGTGCGCATTAAAGCATCCAAAACTATGGATATCTTAGAAATTTCAGGCAAAATCGAGAATAGTATTAGCGAAAGATGTTCAGAGTCGCTGAATTTGCTTGAGAAAATGAAAGGCCGGAGAATCACTGGTGGAATAACGAAATTAGTATACGGAATCATCGGGAAGCAGTGTCCCTATCTCGCGAGTCTGGTCATGGAATGCATTGATGGCGCCATTTTAGGTGCAACCGTTGGTCCTTTGGAAAAAGCAGTTCCGCAGCTGTGGCATTCCCGCAAAAAATTCACCAAAGAAGCGCTCATAGAATTCATGCCGCACATGCGAAATTCTTGTGTGGCCTATACTCTGAAGGAGGAGGTCTGATGCTCCAGTTTTGTCGCACAAAGTTTGTGGGGTTCGAACAGGAATCCGCGGAGCTCTTGAAAATTTATGGGACGCTGGATGATACCCTTTATGCTATGGAAATTGAGCTGACCGTAAAACTTCCCGAGTTAGTCATTATTAAAATAACCGGAAAAATGAGGCGCTATACCACTCCCTTTTGTGAAGAAGCGCAAAACTTTCTGAGAAATGCCGAGGGGCTGAAAATCGAGCCGGGCTTTCAGAGCCAAGTAAAAAAAGTGGTCGGGCGTCCAGGGTGTCAGCATCTGGGGAACCTAATTAATGAATGCTGTGAATCTATTATTCCTGCGTTGCTCTGTATGAAGTATAAAGAATTAAAGGAGAAGAACCCCAATATCTTGATGAGTGAGGTTTTTCAACAGCTCAAGGTAATCTACCCGCAAATGGAAAGTTTTTGTGCGACCTTTTCCCACTTTAATGAGATGTGATGTGGTTGATTATCGATTTACATGTTCATTCCAAGCCAAAATCTCCCTGCAGCAGTATAACGCCCCGGGAAGCTATTGAGGAAGCACGAAGAATCGGACTAGATGGCATTTGTTTCGTAGAGCATGATGTTCTCTGGACGGATGAAGAAATTACGGCATTGCGAAAAGAATCAGGGTTTCTGGTGTTGAAAGGCTACGAAATTTCGAGCTTGGATGGGCATTTTTTGGCATTCGGCTATACGAAAGTAGTCGAACCCTTTTTGGAATTGAGTGAGATCCGAAAATTGCATGATCCTCAGCATGGATTTCTCGCCATTGCACATCCTTTCCGAGAGTTCTTAGTGGTGGGCGTTAATGAAATCGGATTAAGTGCTGAAGCAGAGGCAAAGAAACCGATTTTCAAGTTGCTGGACGGCATTGAGGTTATGAATGGGCGTGTATCGAAAAAAGCAAATAAATTCACCAAGCAAGTGAATTCAATCGTTCGATTAAAAGAACTAGGCGGATCCGATGCTCATGAACTGTATGAAATAGGGAAAGTAGTCACAGAAATCAACACCGCCTCTATTGCTAATGAGGCAGATTTGGTGCGAGAATTAAAAACTGGTAAGTATTCGGTGAGATATTTCCGAGAATGATAAAAGAGATGAGTCTATGCCAGATTGGACAGCATTAACAAAAGCTTTGGAACAATATTTGCGATTAAAGACGTTTCCCGTCGCGTTTAAATTATTAGAGAGCGAGGAGGCGCTCCATCAAAATAAATGGTGCCGAATCGCAGATATTAAAACCACTTTATGCCAGTTAATAACACGCGTGAGGTGTTTTGATTGGACTGTGGGCGCAAAAGTTGAAAATTTCGCTAACCCCATCTGCCCTTACATGCTCGGATTAACGGAAAAACCGCAAATGGCCAAGGATGGAACCTATCGCGCAATAAAATGGTTTAAAGAGCTGAAAGATTCGGAAAAATTTGAAGCGCAATTTCCGACTATCCCTCCCGGAAAATATAAGGCCGTGATCATGGCGCCGTTAGTATATAATCCCTTTGACCCCGATATCATCCTGATTTACGGAAACCCCGCCCAGATGATCCTCATCATTAATGCGCTCCAATACAAAGATTATGAACGCCTCCAATTTTTTTGCGTGGGAGAATCTTCTTGTACAGACTACATTGCACAATGCTATTTAACAAAAAAGCCATCTTTGACCATTCCATGCTACGGTGAAAGGCGATTTGGGCACGCTCAGGACGATGAAATGGTCATTGCAATTCCTTCAGAGACGCTTGAAAAACTTATAGGCGGGTTAAAATTTTTATACGGCAGAGGAATACGATATCCCATCCCTTATTACGGCGTAGAAGTAGATCCGACTCCCGGGCTGTTTGATGCCTATGGCGGAAGCCGGAAATATAAAAAACAGCGCCTCAAATATAAAGACGAAGATTCGAATGTATGAAAAAAATCTGGGTCTCTGCCAATTCCTTGAAGCAAAATAAATTTTTCACGAAAACTCAAAATTGAGGTCTCCAACAAAGCTTCTAGAGAACGAAGCTATTAAAAATTGCGCAAATTTTTCCAAGAATAGGCACGTTCCACCCTTTCTATTTCCTGATCAGACTTCGCTCTGTATATTTTGCGCATCGAATCACTGCTTGTGGAGTTTATATATGCGCATTTGTTAAAAACTTTCACCACTAAAAAGGTGATTCAATGAATAAAATAGAGTTACTTTCAGAAAGCAAATTGTTAATCTTAGCGTTAGTCATTGCAGGAATTGCGTTAGGGCTTTCGGTCTTTGCGACTGGGAGTGCAGACCCTTGGAATCCCTGGCCCTGGCCATAATTTAAATTTCTTAATCTCTCTTTTTTTTCTTTCCCTTTTAAATGAAAACATAAACCTACATAAAGTTTTATGCACAGCACATAAAGAAGTGATGGTTCACAAAGTAGGCATATGGACCTAGAAACTTTGGTTATTCCGTCTCTCATTAAAGATATCACAAATATCTATGAGGCTTCAATAGACCAAGAAGCAACCGATGAGATTGATTTCCGGGAATTACGGTTCAATTTATCACGATTTTTGATGGATCTTCATGAGGAATCAGGGAAACTTCCCTATAAGCCCGATAAACTTATATATTCTTACCAGACTCCTTCTTAAGTCCTCCCGGCAGGGACTTTAAATAATCTAATAGACATTTATAGGAAAAGATGGGTTTACTTATTCTCGTGAGAGATGAGTCTATTCTGAATGCGGAACTTGTAGAGCAACTCGAGAAGGAACTAAACGAGACTTGGGAAGAACTAAAAACCCTTAAAACGCAATTAAAGAATGGGCAGGTGAAGTTAGAACAATATCAGGGGCAAAAGAAAGAGTTAGAGGAAAGAATTGACGATCTCTCACAAAGAATTTATTATATCAACAAAGCAGTTCAAAGAATGCCCTCCAATGAAGAGCGAATTCAGCAAGAAGCCGAAGCGTTGATGAATGAGTATCAAGTAGAATATGTCGATAATCAAATTTCCCATTTACGGGTTTTTCTTACGGTATCTGCCAATAAAACCTGGGTAATTGAAATCAATTTCAGCAATCCCAAAGCGCCGCTGTTCAAAATTCCCTCCGATCTCCCCTCCTTGATTGGAAATATTTACGAAACCATCGAATCCTTGGTACAATGGAAAGCCAAACCAAATCAACGCCTCGTAAATATCATCCGGGAAATGGAGCAAAAACTCTTAGACCTTGAACTCTCCAAGTCGCTCCCTGAACTTGAACTGGAAAGGGGCCGCCTGATGGCGCAAGCCAAGAAACTGGAAGATACAGACCAATACGAGAACGCCAGAGCCTTTTACAATTACGCAGCCGATATATCAGAACGACTAGGCAATCAGGCAATCGCTATGGTATGCCGGTTGAAAGCACAGAAAATGTTAGAAAGGATTGAAGAAGAGCGACCTTAATCCTTTGAAAAGCAATTCATAAACAGACAATCTGATTTAGCAATTGCCATCGTAAAAGACGGGTTGTCAGTCAATTGAATTGGGGCCCCTTTGATTAAGACTGCTGGGATTTGTTCAGCTGCTTCTCCCATCAACAGCTCCGCTGCGCTGGTTAGATCATCCGCAACCGCACGGAATTTAATCTTTAATTCGCGCCCGAAGAGATCTTTGCGCCCTCGAAAATCTTCGATCGGCTCCATCCCTGCCGCCGCGAGGGCCACACCAATGGTCCCTCTTCTAAGGGGTTGGACCCGGCTATCCGCGATAATAACAGCGATCTTTTTGTGGAACTTCCCTTCTAAATACAGTTTTATCCCTTGAGCTGATTTCAGAGGATCCTTGGGATACGGAAGCATGTGCCCAAGCGTTGCATTCGAAAGATCCGCTCCTGCATTAGCGATCAATGTATGGTATTTGATTGTCAAGAGTACTCCAGTAACACCCCCTAAAATCTCATCCGCTTCTCCAATAACTACTTCGACCACTCTTGGATCCATCTGATACTTAGTTGCAAGCTCCTTGGCTCTCTCCGAGGGAATAATTTCCTCTAGATTCACAATATTTCCTTCTGCCATTGCAACTGGTGTTTCCGCTACGACTATAACATCCCCGTTATCAAGAGTCACTTTCAACTCTTTTAGCGTTTTATAAAGAATCTCGCCTATCGAATCTCCCCTCTTGATAATCGATGTTTTCAATCCTATCAACGTTATTTTCTGCAAAGAATTCCACACTCATTAACTACTTGAATTCTAAATTGGTAAAATCGAATACCTATTAATGAACGTTTAATTTTCGATATTAACTTTTTTTAAAAACAATGGAAGTCGGTGGAGTTACCGTTCCTTACTGGTGAGAGCAGTTCGCAGCGATTCAGCGATTCTTATAATATCGCGTGTCATGCCCACATCATGTGTTCTAACAATATGAGCCCCGTTATAAACGGCAATAGCAGTAGCTGAAAGACTCCCAACTAATCTATCCGCTGGTTGCGGCTTCTGCAATATCTCACCGATAAAGGACTTCCTCGAAACTCCAATTAAAATAGGTTTCCTAAGCTTGCGTAAATTCTGTAACTGATTAATTATCTCTAAATTATACCTGGGGCTTTTGGTGCTTATCCACTTCCCAATTCCTGGATCGACCACGACCCTATTGGGATCAATTCCGTGTTTGCTTGCAATCCCAATGGATTTACTGAGCGCTTCTATGATTTCCGGCATTGTGAGGCAATCGCCAGGAACTTTCTTCGTTGCCATAAGTATGATTGGGCAATCATGTTCCCCTAGCAGGCTTCTCATTTCCGGGTCGGTATTTAAACCACTTACATCATTGATGATCTGGCATCCCAATTTCAACGCTTCTCCAGCAACCGCTGCGTACTGGGTATCTACCGAAATGGGTATCGTAATTGAATCCAGAAGCGCTTTTAAAATCGGCAAAACCCGTTCTTTTTCAATAGAAACTGAAATAGGGGCAACCCCTGGTGCAGTGGATCTGCCACCAATATCAATAATATCACATCCTTGATCAATCATCTCCCTTGCCTTAGCGATGGCTTCCTCCACTTTTAAAAAGACGGATCCCTCGTAAAAAGACTCTGGACTGAGATTAATTACTCCCATCAGGCGTACGGGATGCGTATCGCCTACTGGAATCCCCGCGATTGTAGTTTGAATTTGCATGCAAACAAAATAAAGCGTCCTTTAATAAAAACATATTTCGAGGGTAAATTTAGAGGGATGTCATTTACGATTTGATTATTTTGGATCCAAAAGGAGAGTTTACTCCCCTTACCGAGTTATTTTCCTTTCAAGGAGGTGGCATATCACAATAGCTATATATTATTTAACTGTATATAAAATATTAGAATTTAAAATCTCGTAGAATTAATGTCAGGAATGGGTTTGAATGGGTTTGGTGTGTCCAAAATGCAATCAGCCGCTTTCAGTAAATTATGCAAGAGATTTTCAAAGAAAATCGTGGATTGCACCGGGATATAAGGATTATGGTGCGGTTATTATCAGAGTAAATTGTCCAAAACATGGAACTATGAAACAAAAGTTAAATCCTTTCAATAAAGAAACCTGGATGGATGATTTCTATGAAGCAATTCTAAGATGTACGAAATGTGACCGAATCGGTACTATTGCAAATGTCCAAGCTAAAGGTCCATGGGTTCTTTTCAAAATAAATTGTCCTAACCATGGATTAACAGGCCTTAAACAGGTCACATCCCCACTATATTTCTATATTACCGAACTTCAGAAGCAAGGGATAACTTACATTGAATTAATACGGAAGCAACCTCCACGCACCTTCGTTGTTTGTCCCAAATGTAAGCATATAGTAGCACCAGATCACAAATCCTGTGATCAATGTGGCACCTCTTTAATCCCTGAATAGATTCAAAATAAGGCATCATTTAATAAAAATATTATTTCGAGGCAACTTCTAGAGAGATGCGATTTTACCAAGGGCACTTTTAATGAGTGCGCAACGTTTTCTCCAAATATAGTTTTATGAAAGTAGCTTTCAATTGGCGTTCATTCTGAACTCCTTGCTGGACTTCTTTCATATATTTATCTTTATAAGAACATGAACCGCTCTTCTCTTGGCATACATCGCAAAAAGGTTCTCCATTTATACATTTTTCATGCGTGCAACCAATGACCTTATCCAATTCCGTGTAGAATATGATTGTTTCCATAATATCATCTCATATCTATTGAATGCTCACTAATGGAATTCCCTTCGTTCTTCCATAAAAAAAGTTGAGAATATGCGCGTATTATTCTCAAAACAATTTTAAAACCTAAAAAAGAAGAATTTTTGTTATTTGAAATTCATTCCTAAATTCATCTTCTAAATTTCAAATACTTGGTGGGAATAATTTTATGAAATCCAGCAAATCAGTGGGGCGTGCTCATGGCTGAAAAAACTGAACCACCTGAAAAGCTCGAAACAACCGAAAAACCCAGTGAGGCCGTCATAACCTTTAATATGGCTTTCTTTGCAGCTATATTTTTTGGAACTGGCTGGCTGGCTATATTTCCAGCTGTCCTTTTCGGTTACTGCTTCTTCACTTATTTCCCATTTTCACTTGATCCTCTCTATTTACTGTTAATGATCCCTCTTTTCCTCCTTCTATACGGAATTACTTTAATTAGCTCATTATTTGTTGCCAAAATTGGGATATGGATTGTCCATAAACACATAACTCCGCCAATTCCCGGCTCCTATCCATTAACAATGGAAAACCCGCACACGCGCGCCTTCATAATAAAAGGAAACCTCAAGCATCTGGGTAGATGGCTCTACGCTGTTTTCCATCTTGACTTTTTGCGTGCGTTTTGGTTACGTCGAATGGGCATTAAAATTGGCAAAAATGTAAAATTGCCAGAATTTTTATTGGATGATGATCTCATAGAAATCGGGGATAATACCTTTTTTGCAAAGCATATTTGCATTGCCGGGCACCTAATGGACCAAAATACGCTCACAATTAATCCAACTATCATCGGTAGAAATGTCATATTCTGTAACTACGGCGGCACTGTAGGTTCGCGAATAGGGGATAACTCTATTTTCCTGAGCTTTTCTGCGGTCATGAAGGGCTACACCTGTAAGGGAAATGCCATCTATCAAGGAGTTCCCTGTAAGAAAATAAAGGATAATAATTTATCTTCAAAGGAAATTGAAGCGTTGAAGCAAGAAATCCGAAAAATTGCCCATACCGATTTTATTAAACTGAAAAATGCGCCTATTAAAATTAGTGGGGCAAAATTGACCCTTATGAAATTTATCATAGTTATCGGCGGAAGCCTCTTTGGCCTATTGTTTCCTGTGCTTTACGCCTTGTTTTTCAGGGCTATGTATAATCCCGGCAATCACGTTTTAAACATTTTAATTTTAACATTAGTTCCGATTTTATTCCTATTCAGTGTGGGGTTTTTTGTTGTCGGGGTCACCCTCTTCACTAAGTTTTTCATAGCATATTACGACAGAAAGGCCGAAATCCCTGAAGGGACCTATGAATTGGATGATCCTCGCGCGAAATGGTTCAAAATTAAATATTGTCTTCGCCTTTTTGGGTTGAGATTGTTCCATGGCACTCCCTTTAAGATCGCCGATACATTTGCGATACGTTTCTGGGGACATGTGAAATTAATCGGAAATGTCAAAATGGATGATTCCTTTTCAGACCCCCAATATCTTGAGGTAGGTGAGAACACTCAAATAGCAATGGGCGCACGCGTGCATACCCATGACATCATTGATGGGAAACTCTGGATTAAAAAAGTGATAATCGGAAAAGATGTGATCGTAGGTGTATATTCTCACATAAAACCAGGCGTCGAAATTGCAGATGGCTCCGTATTAGGGACTGGCGCATGGATGCGGAAAAATAGAATATGCAAGCGACCCGCCCTCTGGCTCGGCAAACCCGCCGCTGAACTCCCCCTCATCCTGGTTTCTAAAGCTGCTCGGTTGGAAGGGAAATATCTGGATTAGCTGCTGAATAAACATGTCAATTAATCTTCAATCCTAATCGATGTATTTACCTTCTAAATGCGCCGATTTCGTAAGAAATGAAAGAGGCAGCTCAAAAGCGGGCTTACCAATCCATAAGGCGGGATGTTTCGTTTTAAGATTTTTCCTCAGCCATGCAGCAATCCCTAAAACCGATCCATCTGCGACTTCCACACCGGGTTTGATATGTACATAGGGTCCAATTATGACATTATTCCCCAATTTCACCTTTTTAATATACAGTTTCCCATCAACGATATCATGAGTATGGATCCGGACAGCTAAGGCAATTTGGCAATAATCGCCGATTTCTAGGTACTGCGGATCCACATATGCATCTTCCAGTTTTGTAGTTTTTCCAATTTTCACATTCCCCCACACCTTCATCGCCATTGTATCTGCGATTTTGAAAGGTGTTCCATGAAAGATTCTTAATCCGAAAAGCCTGAGAAAATATTTTATTTTAAAGATTTTTGCACGCGGATCGTCTAATTCATAGGTCCCTTCAGGGATTTCTACCTTTTTATCGTAATACATCAAAAAAAGTTTGATGCATAAAATAGTTCCAACAACAAAAAAGCCAATGGAAGCAATGAAGATAAACGGAATTAACATTATAAGGAAGATGTTTAGAAAGGTATTTGATGAGAGAAATGATATATTGACTAATAAACCGTATAGAAAGGGGAAAATCAATCCAAGAATACAACCGGTAAATACAACCACAATTTTCATGAGAAATAATTTTACGTTACTTATTTTAATAACTGCATTTTTCATTTTCGTATAATTGATTTTATCAAAAGAACGGATTTCTTTCTTCATTTTTTCAATATCTTCAGCTGTTAAATCCGAATAATTCCCGACCTTCTTACAGGGCACCCCTTTGTAAATAGCATTCCCTCGACAAATCTGCCCTTTCATGACTGCAGTGGCAGTTTCCAAAATCGAATAATCGCCCATTATCCCCCCTACGGCACCAGATACCCACTTTAAAATACAATTTTTGCCAATTTTTGTTGGATGGAGTGTTAAATGCGTGTGATCCATAAGATGCCCCGAAAAACCAGTTTCTCTCGCCAAAAAACTGTTATCTCCAAATTCTAGAAAGTCATCGTCCAGGATATGGTGCCCTAATTTCACCTTCTTCCCGATTTTTATTCCCATTTGGCGTAACCAGATCGCGCGCAGAAAATCCCAATGCGGGAAATAAAACAACCATCGCCCAAAATTTTTAATGTTGCCCTTTAATATAAAAGCCCGAACATGTGGATTCTCCATTGTTAAAGGATAGGAGCCGGGAATTGGTCGGCTTATACGTTTGTATACGAGCCAAATCCCAAGCTTAGTAGCTGCCAATGAGCTGAGGAGCGCAATGCCATATAGTCCAAGAAACACGGGAATCAATAGTACCAGATATAGCGGATCAACTGAAAATGGGAATGCCATAAAGTACCAATAGGCAATAAGAACTGAGGGGAACAGTCCGACCCATGCCATCATAAAAAATAATAGAATAAAATATTTTAAATTAACGATAAGGGGTTCAGGATTTCTATTTTCTTCGGTCACTTCATCCACCACTTATTTCGATTTTTTTCCAAAACGCAGAGAAACCAAATTCAAATCCAAAAATTAATCTTGTGTAATAATAGACTTCAATCAATTGATTCGGAAATTCAATTGAACTTTTTCATTTTTCCAATCCCAATTAGATACAAAAATTTTATCTTTAACAAATATTCTATTGCTACAAAGGTTTTTTCACCTCAAATAGACAAAAATTAATAAAAACAAAAGAAAAGCAAATAAGATGCGAGATGGACAAACCTTAAATTAACCAATTATAGCATAAGAACCTTTGGTGATCCAAATAAACGAAGATCAGGAAACCGTTGAACCTTTTTCTTTTAATTTAGTCCCTTTTATTATTTTATATTTTGTAATGATATGGTTCGGGCTATTTCCTTCCGCCTTAACCGGATATTTTTATTTTTACTATTTTCCTTTTTCATTTGATCCCCTTTATTTATTGTTTTTAATTCCCTTATTTCTTGGATTATACGGTATTGCCCTCCTTGCATCCTTAATATCTACTAAACTAGGGATTTGGTTTGTCCAGAAGCGCCTAACACCCCCAATTCCCGCATCATATCCGCTTTCTATGCAAAATCCTCATGTTCGTGCCTGGGTCTTAAAAGGGAATATTAAGAATTTTGGGCGATGGTTGTTTTATTTCCCGCATTGGGATTTTCTGCGCGCGATCTGGTTACGCCAAATGGGAGTAAAAATCGGGAAGAAGGTGAAATTGGGGCGCTATGTCATTGACGATGATTTTATTGAGATTGGAGACAACACCTTTATGGCCCAGGAAAGCATAGTTTCTGGGCATTTAATGGATCAAACTACGATAACAATTAATCCGACTAAAGTAGGAAAGAATTGCATATTTGAGCATGTTACAGGCACTGTTGGCACCGTAATAGGAGATAACTCTATTTTCAAATCCGGAACAATGGCGATGAAAGGTAATAATTGCCATGGCAATGCTATTTACCAAGGATTGCCGATCAAAAAGGTTGGTGAAAGCTCGAATTTATCAATGCAAGATATTGAACAAATAAAGCGAAATATCCATAAAATTGACAATACTAATTTTGTTAAAGAGAAAAATTCAGCAATAAAAATTAATGAGAAAAAATTATTTCTTATGAAATTAGTAATTTTCCTAACAGGAACCGCATTAGGACTAATAACGCCAATAGCTTTTTATTATATCTTTAACAGCGTTTTTTCTTGGTCTAATCATCTATTAAATATTTTAATATTAGCTATTATACCACCATTCTTTTTAATAGCCTTAGGGTGGTTCGCAGCTGGTGTAGTAGGAGCAGTTAAATTATTTCTATTGTATTACGATAGAAAAGCGGAGATACCTGAAGGGATTTATGATTTAGATGATCCCAAGGTAAAGATTTTCAAAATTAAATATTGTCTTCGGCTCTTTGGATTAAGACTTTTTCAAGGCACTCCCTTTAAAATTGGCAGCACTCTCGCTCTACGCGTCTGGGGCAACGCAAAAATAGGTAAGAAAAATGTAAAATTAGACGATGCTATGGTGGATCCGCAATATATTGAAATTGGTGATCGTACTCAAGTCTCCTCAGGCGCTCGTATTCATACCCATAGTATAATTGATGGAAAACTTTCTATCAAAAGGGTGAAGATTGGGAATAATGTAATTGTGGGGTCCTACGCGCACATTAATCATGGCGTAGAAATACCTGATGACTCAATAATAGCTGTAGGTGCGTGGATGAAAGAAAATCAGAAGTGTGAACATCCCGCCTTATGGATTGGAAACCCGGCAAGAGAATTTCCACTATCGATACTTACAAAATCCGCTCGATTAGAAGGGAAATATATTGATTGATGAAAAAATAGATTTATAAAAGTTAAAATTCCTAGTTTGAATATAAAAAAATCCTAAAATAATCCGAAACGGATAACCTTTTTGTAAAACTCATCATATTTTCAAACAAAGTGGTTTCAATGGCTAAAGACTTGAGCAATAAAGATGGTTTAACTGAAGAGCCTCGTTATGAAGAAATTAACCCAATAGAATTAAATTATATTTATTTCATACTATTGAATATTGGAATGTTGTGGGTAGGTTTATTTCCTTCCGTAATTTTTGGATACTGGTTCTTTAAAACATTCCCATTTGAATTATCTTTTCCTTATTTGCTATATCTAATCCCGTTATTCTTCATTCTTTATGGATTTGCTCTATTAAGTTCTCTAATCTTTACAAAAATAGGAATCTGGATTGTTCATAAGCGGATTACATATCCTAAACCGGGCTCGTATCCGCTGTCCCTGGATAATCCGCAAACGCACGCGTTCATATTAAAAGGGAATATTAAGAATATCGGTCGGTGGCTCTATTACTTTTTCAACTGGAAATTCCTACGAGCCTTCTGGATGCGCCGCATGGGTGTTAAACTGGGGAAAAATGTGAAATGGGGCATCTACGTCCAAGATGAGGAGTTCACTGAAATTGGAGATCATACCTTCATGGCTTGGGGCACAATTTTATCCAGCCACCTTATGGATCAGCATGATCTCACGCTTAATAAGACCCTAATTGGGAAAAATTGCATTTTTGATTTTCCTTCAGGTGCCGTAGGTGCAACGGTTGGTGATAATTCCTATTTCACCCCTGTAACCGGGGCAATGAAAGGACAGATTTGTCGTGGCAATGCTATTTACAGTAGCGTCCCCTGTAAAAAGAGTGGCGCTTTTTCTGATTTAACTCCCAGCGATATTGAGAATATTAAAAAGAAAATTCGCGAGAAAGACCGCATTAATTTCATAAAACAGAAAAATGCCCCTATTAAAATTAGTACAGTTAAATTATTTTTGATGAAATGTATTATAATAATAGGGGGAATTATATTCGGACTTCTCTTTCCATATCTATATTCTTTATTATTACGTAGTCTCTATAATCCTACAAATGACTTATGGAATGTTCTCATATTAGCATTAATCCCGTTTATTTTTCTATTTAGCATCGGATTCTTTATTGTTGGAACAGTACTATTCACCAAAATCTTCCTTATATATTATGACAGAAAGGGAGAAATCCCTGAAGGGACGTATGAATTAGATGATCCCCGCGCGAAATGGTTTAAAATTAAATATTGCCTTCGGATGTTTGGGTTACGGCTCTTTCATAATACCCCTTTTAAGATTCTTGATTCATTCGCAATGCGGTTTTGGGGTAATGTAAAGCTAGCTACCAATGTAAAGTTTGAGGATGCTATTGTGGACCCTCAATACCTTGAAATAGGCGATTATACCCAAATTGCGGCTGGAGCGCGCGTTCACACTCATGACATTATCGATAATAAGCTCTACATTAAAACTGTTAAAATCGGAAGCAATGTTCTTATTGGATCCTATGCTCATCTTAAACCAGGCGTTGAAATCGCAGATGGATCGATAGTCGCGGTCGCCGCTTGGTTCCGAAAAAATCGGATATGTAAAAATCCTGCGCTATGGCTCGGTAAACCTGCCTTTGAACTTCCTCTCGAACTGGTTACAAAATCCGCCCGATTAGAAGGGAAATATGTGGATTAAGATAAATTAATGCCTGAAACAGCGGATACCTGTAAAAACCAAAGGAATTTCTAATTCATTTGCCGCATCAATAACCTCCTGATCTCGAATTGAGCCGCCCGGCTCAATTATAGCGATCACACCCGCTTTTACGGCTGCATCAATTGAATCCCGGAAGGGAAAGAAGGCATCCGAAGCCATCACTGATCCGCTCGAATTTTCACCTGCTTTTTTGATCGCCAGATTCACCGAATCGATTCGGCTCATCTGACCTGCGCCAACCCCTGTAGTATGCTTATCTTTCACGAGAAGAATCGCATTTGATTTAATATGTTTCACAACTTTCCAGGCAAAGAGAAGCGATTCGAGTTGCTCAGACGTAGGACGTATTGTCGTTACATATTTCAAGTCCGATTGGGTAAGTTCTTTGAGGTCTCTATCCTGAACCAGAACGCCTCCAACGACTTTTTTCCAATCCCACGATGGCTGCGGGGGACTCAATGGAAGCGTCTTCAGAAAGCGCAAATTTTCTTTCGTCTTTAGAATGTTAAGAGCAGAATCTTCAAAGTCAGGGGCAATAACTGCCTCAACAAAGGTTTTAACAACTTCATTCGCTGCTGCTTCAGAAACCTCGCGATTAAACGCAACGATGCTCCCATAAGCGGAGAGCGGGTCCGTTGCATATGCCAATTTATAAGCCTCATAGATATCTTTCCCAACTGCAAAGCCACATGGGTTCGTATGCTTAATTATTGCGGCAGCTGGCTCAGTAAATTCCTTAATGAGTTCTAAGGCGGCATCTAAATCGTAGATATTGTTGAAAGAAAGTTCTTTACCATGCAGTTGTTGAGAATTCGTCACGCACGGTTCCGTTACTTTCAATTCAGCATAAAAGGCCGCCTCCTGATGTGGATTCTCGCCATACCGCAAATTCTGAACTTTTTTAAATGGGAAAAAGAGATAATCAGGAAATTTTTTCGAATCTGCCTGGAATTGGTTGCTTAAATAGCAAAAAATATAACTGTCATATTCCATTGTATGCTGAAAAGCCTCTATTGCCAATTTTTGGCGTGTCTGTAAACTTATTTGCGACTTATTTTTCTCTAATTCTGCCAGAATTGGTGCATAATTATTGGGATTGACTACCACCACCACGCCCTCAAAATTTTTAGCTGCCGCTCGAATGAGCGTAGGTCCCCCGATATCAATCTGTTCCACGGCTTCTTCGAGTAGTACACCCGGCTTTTGAATTGTCTCACGAAAGGGATAAAGATTGACAACAACCATATCGATTGGGGTTATACCATATTTCTTTAATTCCTGGAGGTGTTCTTTTTTATCACGCCTCGCTAAAATCGCGCCGTGAATCTTTGGATGGAGTGTTTTTACCCGTCCATCCATCATTTCTGGAAATTGGGTCACATCCGAAACTTTCATGGCGCGTATGCCTGCATCCTGCAGAATCGTGTAGGTCCCTCCGGTAGAAATCATTTCAATCCCCATTGCTTGCAATTGTTTTGCAAATTCAACCAATCCCGTTTTATTCGACACGCTCAATAAAGCCCTTTTGACTGTTAACATCCGAAAACCACTCCATGATACGCAATTAGAGGCACACTGATACCTTTAAAAATCCAAAATTTATTCGTCAATTAATCATTTCTTTTCGCATTAAAATCTTATGTTTTCGTGAATGGAACGTGCCACCTCAGGATCTAAAATCACTGAAGCAACTCAGTCGAAAAAACATGTTGGAATTGCGAAATAGCCAAGATCGCAAGGCAAACTTAGAAAAAAGCGATAGAATCTTGGCTAACCTAATAAATATGGACGAATATAAAAGGGCGAAGGTGATAATGCTTTATAGCGGGAAAGAGAATGAGGTTCAAACGGAGAAGCTGATAAGAACTGCCTTAAAAGAAAAGCGCGTAGTTTTGCCAATCACCAATAAAGAAAAACATATTCTTGAACTCTCAGAAATTAAGGATTACGATCGTGAGCTAAAAATTGCCACGTTTAATGTCCTTGAACCTCAAAGAGAATTTATACGGCCAGTAAAGGTAAATATTTTAGATTTGATTGTGGTTCCCGGTGTTGCTTTTGATTATAAAGGTAATCGTCTCGGATATGGATTCGCCTATTACGATAGGCTACTTGCAATGGTGCGCCGCAAGATTCCTTATATTGGGCTCGCCTTCCAGTTTCAAGTGCAAGATAAAATACCGTGCTCCCCAAAAGACATTCCGGTTGATTTCATTGTGACTGAAGAGAAAGTAATTCATTGCCAAGATTATAAATGAAGGAGATAAACTGGCTCATTTGTAATTGCTTTCAATAGTTGAAAAAGTTCCTGTAAATTCAAGGTTTATCAATTGTATAGATCGTATCGCAGAACGGATCCCCCGCAGCCACAGTTTTCACGATCGCCAATCGTGTCTTGCCATCTGAAGCCGTAAAAAAATACTCGCGATCGATTTCCATGACCGCTTCACACAACTCTCGGGAAGTGTTTTCCAGCCCAAACGGGCACCGATTCCCCTGAATTTGAAATTTTTCGTCCGAGAGTGTGACAATCTTAACGACTTTAGGATCCCAACTTTTGGTAAAAGCATTCGCAATGGTCGATAATTTTGTATCTGGTAATTTCTGTTTCACTTTCAGCCCAAGCGCTCGCCCTTGAATCTTCAGGACATCCTTAATAATAGGAAGCGCCTGTTTGCCGAATTGCTTATAAATTGCTTTAATTAGAAGCCCTTGCGCTTCAGTTGGATTGCTCGGAAGTTTCTCAACCTGCTTTGAAACCATAATTCACCACCGTCATAAGTCCGGATTTATTTAAAAAAAGGGGAAAATAAGTTAAAGGAAGAAATATTCAATAATTTTCTTCATTTTCTCCGAAGAGTCAACCATTGGCTGGAGGATATATTTCTGGATCGCATTCTCAGCGCTGATGGTAAAGCGAATGACATACATGTTAAAATCGGCAATCCGAATAGGCTCAAAGATGAAAAATCCGGGATGTAATTCGATGATGATCCGATCTAGAATATTCGAGATTTTCTCATTAAATTTGGTGGATATGAACGGAATTATGATGTTTTGGTTCAAATCCCTAGTTAAATGAGTGATTTTATCTGACCCAGCTGCAAAATACTCCCCAATCACAAATCCATTACTTTCCATTAAGATTATGGCTTCTGAACTTGTTAGTTCTGCGAATTCCTGTAATTGATGAATTAAATCTGTCGTTTGCCCAGAAAGTTCGCGTAACCCGTAGGAAAAGGCATTAATGAGGCTATAAGTATTGAAAATGGTAGTGGCGAAAAATTTTAGGTCAAAGCCTTCTGCAATCGATTCAAAACGATCCCGTAGCGATTTATTCATTTCAGGAGAAAGATGCAAATCAATTTTATGGAAGCAGATAACTATTTTGGGAGTTTGATTCGTTTCACGGAAAATTTCAATTATTTCATGAAAATAATCGAAAGCTTCCTCAAAACTTTGAGAATCATGAATGTCAATTACGTAATAAAGAATATTGGTGTCGCCAAAGGTGTCTTTTCGCTGTAAATAGCTCTTTCTGAACGCACTTTGGCCTCCAAGGTCCCATTCAATCAGCGTATAGCCGAGAACCTTCATTTCACTCCTTTCGATCCCCTTAGTAGGGAGAATTTCGCCGTGATATTCCCTCTTCAGATTCAACAGAATTGAGGTTTTGCCTGAATTGGCTAACCCTGCAAAAACTATTTTGAACTGAGATAATTTTGCCATCTTTTCCACATCTTCTTTATTTTTCCATTTCTCTGAGAGCTTCCTGGACCTCCCAATTCTCATGGACTATGCGGTAAATTGCATGGACCATTTTGGTTGGATTTTCTGCTTGGAAAACATTTCGCCCAATGGCACAGCCAGCGCCACCGGCCTCCAAAGAGTCCTTTATGGTTTGTAGGAGATCTTCGTCCGTTTCTTTTTTAGGACCCCCGGCAATGATGACAGGCGCCCCGCATCCTCCAACAACCTCTTTGAATGTTTCAATAGACCCCGTATAATTCGTCTTAACAATATCGACCCCGAGCTCTGCTGCGACTCGTGAGGCAATTTTAACATATTTGACATTAAATTCATCATCTATCTTCTTTCCACGAGGATACATCATGGCAAGCAAAGGCATACCCCATTCTCTGCATTCTCTTGAAACCCTGCCAAGCGTTTGGAGCATATCAGCTTCCTGTTCATCTCCGATGTTGATATGCACTGAGACCCCATCAGCACCGATTTTAATGGCATCTTCTACAGTTGAAACTAATACTTTGCTATTCGGTGCAGGGCCTAAGGAGGTGCTTGCCGAAAGGTGAATAATGAGTCCGACATCCTTCCCTGATTTTCTATGCCCATATATTGGTAAACCAAGATGTCCTAAGACGGCATCTGCCCCGCCTTCTGCCACTTGATCAACCATGGCTTTTAAATCCTCTATACCCTTTATAGGGCCCACACTCATACCATGATCCATTGGAATGATGATAGTTCGTTTGGTTTTCCTGTTAATTATACGTTCAAGTCGAATTGCTTTCCCAATTAAACTCATCTGATCCCATCTCTGTTATTTCACTTGGTTCGTTATCTTTTTGAAGTCAAACGCTTTCTTACAGAAAACGCCGAAGATTTCGTTTATTCTTTTTTAAAATTTGAAGTCTTCTAATTTAACAATGTTTTGTCGCTTAACATGGATAATTGGAATGAAGGAAATGCCTCCTCTTGTTTCCAACTTATCTGAGAATTCAATAGAGTCTTCAAGATTATTGTATATGATGAAATTTTCCTCGATCTGCTCTTTCTGTTCGATGTAATAAATCTGATGTGATACACCAGCATATCCCCCTGTAATCACGAAGTAATAGTGATCGCCTGCAAGTTCAATGTGATTAAGGGTTTGGAATGGTATATGAGCAATTAAATGCACTAAATCTTTCAGAGATTCTAGCTCAATTAACCCAATCTTCTCTTTTTCTTCTTCATTTTCAGCCATTAAAATCTCACCTTCGTTAAATGCAATACTGAATTGAGATTAGACATTATTTTATGTTGTTAGAAAAATTATTTATTTGATAATAATTCGAGAATTCTTGTTTTTTATCGATTTCTGTCTACTATTTCATATCCAAAAATTAATATTTTTAAAGAAGAATAATCTTCATCTAAATAGGAAAGCATCACGATTTTTTGTCGAAACTCACGCGGATAAGCGTGTTAGGAAGCGAATTATGATGGATGAAAAAGGACAGCCCCCCAAAATGACCGATGACGAGGTAGAAATGTATAGGGACATTTTGAAAGAGGGAACGCCATTTGATCGATTTGTATCACGGGGCGATGTTCGGGACAGTATTGATATTAAAGCACCACGCGAAGAAGCTGAAAGAGCGGTCAGAAGAGCTCTTCGATCCACTATAGCAGATGGGACTGCCAGGCTACTCCCCATTGTAGGCGTTGCAGGGACTGGCAAAACTCATTTCTACTGGGCTCTGAAAGATCTGGAAGAAAAAGAAGACAAAGATTGGGTTTGTGTCTATGTACCCTCACCTCCGACCCCGGTTCGCACGTTATTGCACATATACACCTGTCTAGCCGACGAGATCGGCAATTTGATTGAGACCGTCTCAAATAGGGTAGTTGAAACCTACGGGAAAAAGGGAATATTTGGGACTTCGATGAAAGATGTCATTAACAATGCAGTCCGGTATTATCCCGGAGTAGGCGTCGATGTGATTCGTGCGCTTGTTATTTACGGCATGGCGAAAGAACAGACTCTGAAACACGCCGCAGAGCGATGGCTCCTAGGGGAAAGTTTCACAGAGGAGGAACTGGATAAGCTCAAGTTAAATTCCGTGCTCGAGTCCGACGATGTTTGCCTCGCCACCTTGAAAATTTTCTCCCAAAACTTGAAAAAAGTTATCATCCTCTATTTCGATGAATTGGAAATTCCCTTCCGAACCTTTGGTCCAGAGGCCGAAATGCATTTACTCGAAACTATAAAACGAATCTACAACGAAATCCCCAACGTTCTCATAATTACTGCTTGTCTTGAAGAAGTTTGGCTTCGCGTTATGAACGAGATCGCGGATCCTGCAATCAAATCGCGTATGGAGAAAGAATCGCACTTGAAACCTTTCCGTGTGGAAGATGTGGAGGAACTCTATAT
>Ga0315277_10000620_pt1 | contig 55706 bp, 42 predicted proteins | sample YL17G05_15_MG_FD_203695 | JGI IMG/M metagenome (GOLD analysis project Ga0315277, IMG submission 203695) | Sediment microbial communities from Yellowstone Lake, YNP, Wyoming, USA - YL17G05_15 | ecosystem: Environmental > Aquatic > Freshwater > Lake > Sediment | place: USA: Wyoming | collected... | reverse complement strand
CGATAGCAAATCGGTCTGCAAAGGCCCCGACCATCGCAGTTTTCCGCTCCTCCATTTTTAGAGGGATCATAGTTGCGACGGAGAAGGCTCCAAATGCCGCTCCGCTGATGATACCCGTTAGGATTGCAGACATAGATAATTCTCCAGTTGATTATGATGGCTTGGGCGGTCAACCAGAAGTCCGCCATATCTTATGCTGAACGAACCTACGGCTCAAGCCTTCCACTGAGAACTCGGCAACGGGGCCTTCTCAGATCTTCGGCTCTCACAGAAGCACTTCGACATGTTCTTCCCCGATGCTCGGTCCCCACAGAGGATTGCGCCCGTTGAGAGTATCTCATTGCTCCAGTTGAGCCGCAAAGTAGGATTCAAGCTCTCTCATTGTGCCCGAAGTCGTCTTGATATCCCTGAGGATGACTCCCTTTTCAAGCAGGGCAATGCGGTCGCAGACATCCGTCACATGATTCAGATCGTGGCTGGAAATGAGCATCGTAACCTCTCTCCGTGCCGCGAGATCCTTCAGCATTTTCTTCAACCGGATGACGCTCGTCGGATCGAGATGAGGGAACGGCTCATCGAGCACGATCACGTCCGGATTCGTCATGAGAGCCGCAACGAGCCCGACCTTCTTCTGGTTCCCCCTCGAGAGCTCCCGGACGAGTTTCTTCTTCCCGAGCACCTCCCCATTGAAGAAATCCTCGTACGGCTCCACCGCCTTCCGGACACCTCCCTCCTGTTTGCCATCAAGGCCCACGATGAAGTCGAAGTACTCCTCCGGCGTCAGGAATTCGATCAAGAAGGATTCATCGAGGTACGAACCCGTATAGGATTTCCAATGGTCGCTCTGAAAGACGGATCGGTCACCCGAAATCACTTCGCCGCTGTTTGGCCGGATCAGGTCGAGGACCAAGCTGAAGAAGGTTGTCTTTCCCGCTCCATTGTTCCCGACCAAGCCGAAGCGCTCTCCGCGATTGATCCGGAGATCGGGAATATTGAGAACGGTCACGCCGCTGTAGATCTTCGTGAGATTCTTGGCCTGGATCATCGTCTGTTTCTCTCTCATCATACCCATGGTTGCATATCGCTAAGTTGACCGGAAGCCGGCGACCATCACGTGCTTTCTCTTCTGGAACTGACGCCCCAGGAGGTCGATCAACCGCCTGTGCAGAAGGAGACCCGTGAGTCCGACGGCCCCCAGCGCTACGAACGCGGCATCGCTGGAGAATGCCAGTCTCACCGGCACAAAGACTGCCAAATGAACGGCGATGGCGACAAAGAACGCCGCGTAGTGGAAGCCCGTCCTCCCTTGCTGGCTGAAGATGGTCGTGCCGACGTCGAGTTTCGCTCTGTTGAAGGTTGCGAGGTAGAGCATGACAAACGCACCGACACCCATCGTGTAGAGAAAGAGCGTCGTGTTGACCAGCACGATCCGCATGCCATACACGCCGTAACAGAGCGAGAGGAGGTACGCCGCGGTTGTCATGATGCCCATCAGGAGATATTTGGCGCGCAAGTATGTTCGTATGTCGATGTTCCTCGTCATGATTGCATCAAAGTAACTTGACTCCCAGCTGAAGGCGAACACCGCATACGAATAGACGAACATCCCGAGAACGATCATCCCCACCAGGATAAGCATAAGATCTATGTTCGCAAAGCTGGGAGTCGGGTAGACGAAGAACCCGTAGAACAACATGGCAACAGTGAAGAAGAGAATTGTCCTCGGCCGCTTGTTGCGGACCAGCAATTTGGCCTCCAGACCGATCAAGCGGCCCAGCACGCCGAACCTGAGCGCGAACGCAAAGACGTCTCGCACCGATCGGCTTCTCCTGAGCTTCGTCACCTCATCGAGGTAGAGATGGTGGGAGAGGAAAGCGAAGTTCATCCGGTACGCCAAGGCCAGCAAGAGGATCGGGACGAGAACAAGGATGGGCACGTCCATCACGAGCTGGAACAGAGCTGATGAAGCCATTGCAAAAGAGACCACGTTGTATTTCTCGAAGGCCAGGAGACCCGCGAGCACGAGCATGATCCCGCTGGCGACGATCGGATTTGTCGTCAGACGATGGCGGAGGTAATTGTTGATGTAGCTATTGGTCAACGTCAAAGCGAACAGCGAGAGAAACCATGCCGCTGCTGCCACGCCTGATGCCTCCTTGCTCACGACAGAAAACAGTGCCGGCACGATCAGTAGGAGGGGTGCGAAGTTGAACCAGCTGAGAAGCGACTTCACCAGCAAGGTATGCACCAGCGCAGCCCGTTTCACCGGCAGGATGAGATACGGTTTGGCTGAGAGGGTATGGACCTTCTGAAAAAAGAACCTCATCAAAAGGTCAGTAAGAAAATAGTACAGCAACAAGCCGTTCAGAACGGTCATAGGATCCCGGTCCGGGGCGGCGGATTTCAAAATGCGGTCCAGCATCAGCCCGACGGTCAGGATATTGAGGAAGAAGACCAGGAGCATCAGGCCGAGGATCGCATTGGAGCCGATATTGCGCTGCAGGTCGGGCGAGCGCTTGATGCGTTTCCAGTTCTGGCTGAGTAACGAGCGTAGCATTCGAACCTCACATGAGTCCGGCAAGACTCCACGGTCATCCAACTCGACTCTAATCTAAGGAAGAGTTTAGCCGGGATTCAACTCTATTCATCAAGTCGCAGCGCAAGCCATCGGGTACCGACGAACGGTTTCTCCGTTTCACGAGGTGTCACCGAGAAGGGAATCCGGTCCGGCAAGCCCTCAACGCACAGTCGATCGCTGCCTCCGGGCAAGGTCTTTTTTCAATTGAGCGATTTTCTCTGTGAACGTCGGCCCCAGCTCCGATTTGCTTTCGAGTTCCTCGGCCCAGCTGAGCCAGCGTTCCGCTTCAGAGAGCCGACTCGCTTCCATGAGCAACGTACAGTACGCGAGCACCGTTGCGGTGATGTTTTGCACCAGGTGCTTGGTCTGAACCCTTCGGATGGGACTGCGGTCGCGATCGCTCACCCACGGACCAGAGAAGTCGTCCGGCTGCTGACCTTCGAGGCTTGCTTTCATCAGTGCCATGTAAGGCGCCCTGTCAGACGGGGCTTCCTGCCATAACCAGAAGGGTCCGCCGAAACGGAGATGGCTCTTGATATCGGAGTAAAACCCTTCATCCACAGTCACCGTGATAGCCAAGGGACGGCCGAAGGATCCGCTCGATTTCTGGTCCACCCATCGACTGAAGATTTGGTCGGACGGCGTCTGCACAGCGCCACGGGAGTCCCGGTAGGCCGAAAGGCGTTCAAGCTCGGCATCGCTGAACGGCAACATCACACCCTCGCGGTCCCGAATGAATCGCGCGTACCACACCGTGTTCAATGTCCCACGGTTGACGACAACCACATCTTTCCGGAAGCCCTCGACCTCCTGCACGGCACATGGAGGATACGTGTCCATGTCCCCGTTCGTCAGCAAGATGGCATTAGGTGGAAGAGCGCGCAGCATCCATCGACCGTACGCCAGAGCGGCCTTTGTCAGAAAGCGTGAATGAACAAGCGCCTCCAAAGACTTCCGCAACATTTCTGGATCCCCGCGCCGGATTGATTCCCCCCACACAAGCAGCCATGGGTTCCCATCCGTCGAATCGCACTCGACCGCTTTCATCAGATGGACCCAAGTGGAATCGGAGTTCGACTCCTCCCACCCGCCGACGACCGGGTTCATTGCTTCAGCGAGCACGGTGTGCGCGAAACTGTTGCACGGATCAGATCCTAGAGCCAGCCGCGCCGTTCGTACCGCGTCGCCCTTCCTCCCGAGGCGTCGATAGGTCTCCGCGAGCCAGGTGAGCACCTCGGCGTTCTTCTCATCCTGGGCGGCCAGCCGCTCAAACTGCGGGAGTGCCTGCTCCAGCTTGTTTTCTCGATAGAGCGTGAGGGCCCCCTCGAAACTCGTCGACGAAGGCCCGGAGCAGCTGATGAATGCGCAGAAGAGAATCGAGATCCACCATGCGGAACCAACATGAGGATGAGCGCTCATGGGACTTTCCTCCTTTCTCACTATCATAGATACCTGAGAGAAGCAGATTTGGCCATACCGAGGAGCTCGCGCTCGAGTCCGGGAACGTTGAAAAGGGGAGCTCGTCGGTCATTCATGGATTTATCGTGTAATTGAAAGTCACATGAAGCCGTCGCCGATCTCCCCCTTCATTCCACGGACGCGGAAATCATTTCGCCGGCGGGGGCGCTGGTGCCGCCCGATAGGACAAGCCGTTCACGATCCGCCATTGCCCGCCCTGCTTCGCAAGATGGATGTAGTCAGCGTAGCCGGGGAGGGAAAGCTTTGCGGATGCGATATCCTCATACACATCCAAGACCGTCACCTCCGGCGTCGGTTGATCCGGCGGTGCTACTGCCCTGCCGATGCGAACAACCTCGAGCAACGTCTCTCCATTGAGTTCCTGCACAATCATGTTCCCGCCCGGCGATGCTGACACGTACGTCCTTTTCGCGATCTCAGGGTGGATTACGCGTCGCACGCGCTCAGCGTCTTTCGCGTTGGCCCCCTCACGCAACTCCTTGAATGCCTGCTTGATCGCTTCGCCTTCCTGTTTGATCGCCGTCGTCGTTTGAGGCGCCGGCGGTCGCCACAGCACGTTCACAAGACGCCATTGACCGTTCACCTTCGCCAGATGGAGATAATCGTTGAACCGAGCCGTGAAGACTTTGGCCGAGGCGGAGTTTTCGAGAACGTCGAGGACCTCCACCGCGATCTTCCGCTCCTCCGGCGCGAGCTTCCCTCGACCCGAACGAGTAGCCTCGACGAGCATTTCGGAGTTCATCTGCACCAGGAAGGAACCGCCGGGCTGACTCGACGGAATCAAACCCCTCTTCATCAGCAGCGGGTGAAGCGCCCGCCCCATACGCTCGGCGTTTCCTTCGTAATATCCCTCGGCGTAGTCAAGTGCGGCTTGCCGAATGGCCGCTCTGTCCTTTTCGACGTCGGGCTTGTCCTGAGCAAAGACCGCCGCGGAGAGGGAGACGACGGCCAAGGCAACCAAAGCTCTCTTCATGACAACCTCCTCGAGATGATGTAAGGAATGGTGACCCCTACAGAGTCGCAGTATGTTCTACGGTGAGTAGCGAGAAATGTTCGTCGGAGCGGCTTGAGGAACCGCCGGAGGGCCGTCAGATGCCACGAGTGGCAAGGTTCTGCGTCGGGATCAGCCAATGGTGTCAACCGCGTCCGGCGGCCCGCCCTCTCTGGGATTGAGAGTGACGACGACCCGCTAAACCGACAAAGGTCTACTCTTCCCCAGCGCGAAGTCGACTGCTGCCAGAGAATGAATGACCGTAGTATTGAAAAGGGGAAAATCCAGATCCTCCTGCTTGATGAGGAGGGGGATCTCGGTACAGCCGAGCACAATTCCTTCGGCCCCCCGAGATTGAAGCCTCCGAATGATTTCCAAGAAACGATCTTTGCTCTCCCGAAGAAAAACCCCTTTCAGCAACTCGCTGTCGATCGTCCGATGGATGAAGGCTCTCTCCTCTTGCTCCGGGATAAGGACTGTGATGCCTTCCTGGTTCAGCCGTTTCTTGTAGAAATCCTGCTCCATCGTCATTTTCGTCCCCAGCAACCCGACCGTTTTCAAGTTCCGTTTCTTGATCTGCCTAGCGGTGGCCGCAGCAATATGAATCAGAGGGACGGGGATAGTCTCCTGCACCCTCTCCGCGTACATGTGCATCGTGTTGGCGCAGAGGAGAACGCACTCGGCACCGGCACTCACAAGCTTCTTTGAAGCATCGAGGAGCAGCGAGCAAATACCTTCCGGGTTCTTCCTTTTCTGCAGCTCGTCGATCTCTCCGTAGTCGAGAGAGTACAAAACACAGCGCGCGAAGTTCATTCCGCCCAGCCGCCTGTTGACCTCCTCGTTGATGATTCGATAGTACTCAGCGGTCGAGATCCAGCCTGTTCCGCCGACCAATCCAATCGTCTTCATCCTCACCTCCGTTCAGTTGTCTCTTTCCAGCCACTTCGATGCATGAATTACTCACTACTTATATACTTAATACATCCACTCCCCTTCCCGCCTCACATCCGCCAGAGGTAGGACATCTTAAAGAAGAGCCCCCGTTGTGTTTCCAGGAACCGATCGTTGTCGACGTAGCTGCCGTTCTCCCACTTGATTCTTTGATACAGCGAGCCGTATCCGAAATGGACCACCGTCCCGGGGACGTAGGTGAATGAGGCGAGAAAATCGGTGAGAAGTTGCCGCTTGAACTTGTTATACTCCGTGATTCCTCGGAAGAAAAGGTACTTGTTAAGCTGGTAGGTCAGTTTGACACGGCCGATCGGGTAGTCGTAGATCCGTTGGCCGTCGGCATCGCGAAGAAAATCCGAATAGACAAAACTGAGCTCGCAGCTCAGCTGGTCGGAAGGCTGGTAGATGAGACTGGACGCAGCGAGATCCGATCTCCCCTGGTACGGATCCGCCGAGTAGTAGATCGCTCTGCCGGTCCAGTATGAGAGACTCAGATAGAATTGCTTGGTGAACAGTCCGCCCCCGGAGATCTGGAACCCGCCTGTCTCGAAACGGTTGCCGAGGAATATTTCCGTGGAGTATGAGTATTTCACCTTCAAGCTCAGACTTCCGGGGAACAGGTTTGAGAGTGTGACGTAGTTCGACGTCTCCCAGAGCTTGGTGAATCGATCCTGCAGCTGGCCGGAAAACAATTCCAGCTGGATTCTCCGGAGAAAATCCGACGGGGGGTAGAACTTCCGTTGCACGAGTCCGCTGAGATAGAGGACGCCGGTGCGTGTGATATAGCCGGCCTCAGCCGCGAAGTTCTCCGAGACACTCTTGAAATTGAGGCCGTAGTCGACGTCGCGTGTACTGTAGAGGTACCGCAGACCGAGTGTGTGCCCACCAACCTGAGAGCTTGCGGTGCCCTCCTTTGTGAGCGAGAGGAGGCCGTCGAACTCGAGCGTGCTCGATTCCGTCAGCCGGTACATCGCATCCAACCCTCCGATTCGGTTGAAATGCCCCTTCATCTCCCGGCCCGTGTAGACGCCGCCGACGTAGCTGTCCTCTTGGAGCGCGCGCTTGTACCGGAAAATGAGGAAATGCGCGTACGGCCCAAACAGGGTCGATTCGTCCGGCGGAAGTTCGTCTATCGCATAAATGGACGCGACCGTATGCCCCTTGCCGACCTGGCCTGTGAGTTTGACACCCGTAAGAGGATTCACGATCGTCCGGGTGTGGACGATTGATTGAATCGGATCAAGTTCGGTACCCCCCGTCGCCGCAATGGTGAAATTCTCCCTCCCTTCAAGGAAGAACGGCCTCTTCTCCGGGAAGAAAAGATCGTAGCGGAGATTGACATCGACCTGCCCCGCATCGGCCTCCACCTGGCTGAAATCGGGATTGTACGTCCCGTCGACGATGAGGTCCGAGGTGATGCCGTACTTCGCCGTCAGGCTGCCGTCACCCTTGCGCTCGTCGATCACGAGATTCCCTTGGTCGGACTTGTACCTCTGGCTATAGGTCACTGCCGGCAATATCTCCAGGAGCGTGTAGTGCGTCAATCCACGGAACTCCATCGGCATCATTTGCGTCAAGAATGCCATGCCGCGTTCAGGGCTGAGCGGCGGATAGGTTCCCTGCTCCGATCGCCGACTGATCCTTCGCTCGAAGACCACCGCCATCTCCACAGGCTCCCGATCGGAGTATCGAATGCTCTTCAAGGGAACCTGCATCTCGATCGCATACCCGCTCTCATCGATCCGACCGGCGCTGTACCAAACGACGTCCACAGACATGTCTTCATTTCCACCAGCAAACCTACTATCGCCTTGGATGCCGAGCGGATTCACATAGAACGCGTAGAGCGCTTGCTGGTCGTTGAACGTGTCGAGATTGATGCAGATCCAGTCGTCCACGCGGTTGTTGTCCCTGCTGGTGATCGCCGCCTTGATCTTGTCCGGCTCCCGGTCGTAGCAGCGGAAGGCAAAGTACAGGTTCTCGCTGTCGTACGCGACGTACGCCTCGGTCTGTTCGGACATCTCTTTGCCGTAGTCCGGGGCATACGTTTTGAAGCCTCTCAGCGGCGCCGCTGTTTGCCAGATCGGGTCGTCGAGCTTACCGTCAATGACGGGAGGTTTGTCCGTGCGAACCGGCTTCAGTGATTCAGCTGCGGAGGCTACCCACGGAGAGAGAGTGAAAAGGATGGCAAGACTGATAAGTGTTCTGCAAATACGTCCCACGTGCGCTCCCTGGCTTTGTACCGATGCAGAAGAGGCTACAATTTACAACGAAGACAACTGCAATGCACTTTGATCTACAACAACAGGGCTGCTCTCAACATCTGCCTCAGCGCGACCCTGAGAGCAGGCGCCCGTCGCGTTACTCTCGAAGCTCCTTCGGGAGAGGACGATCCTTGCTCGGAATCTCGTTTGTCACCGCGACGATCCACCAGCGGCCGTTCCCCTTGAGTAGTTCCCAGCTGTCCACACCTTGCTGCGGCGACATTCCGATGCCGGGTATGTGCGCCTCATACAACACCAGGAGGTGGGCAATATTGCCGAACACCATTGGCTTCATCCGGACGATCCGTTCTGTGAACCCCTTTTGTTTGGCCGGAGATCGCTCGATGAAATTGACAAAGTCGTCGATGAAGCCCTGCACGGAGAAAACAGCCGTGCTGTCCCGGGTCACCCGAAGCACGATCACGGCGTTGTCGATGAACATCGAGCGCACTTTCTCCCAGTCCGGCTTTGGCCCGGTGGAGTCAAACGAGACGGACTTGTAGATGTCATGCACCAAGCCCTCAGCGGTTTCCCAGGGATCTTCTGATTGAGCCGGGAGCTTTGCAGAAAAGAGGGAGAAGAGAAATACTGCAACAGAGAACAACCTCATTCGAGAGAGACCCATATCAGTCGCTCCTTTCCAACACGATGAGAGATTGAGAGATTCGCCGCGAGGCTCAACGTGACGGACGATCGGTCCTTCTCACGAGAAGATCCTCAGCGGCACACACGGCAAGAAGGCTATCTCAGTTTTCGGCGCGTGAACAGCAATCCAGACCAAGTCTCATCAAGCGAACAGATCTTGAAGTCAACCAGCCCGGCTCCAAGGCCCGCTGCCCGCACCTCCTGCTGACCAAGATCGGTCGCAAGGACCGATGATCTCTTCGGCCACACGATCCACAGCTTTCCCCCGCCGATACCCTTGGCGCGCCGGCCCACCTCTTCGGCGAGCTCCCCTTTCGATCGGACGAACCAGAGCGCGACGTCACCCGAGATGCGCGACGAACGTTTCGGCCTCGCCCCTTCGGGCAAGGGAGCAAGCGCTCGCTCGAATCCTTTCGGGGCGTTCACCAGCCCTACAACCGAATTCGGCTTGATACCAAGCTTCTTTGGAAGCGGAGTCCCTGAATAGCCGGCAAGCACCGACGGAGGGACCACGGGTTCCGCCGGAGGGTTCGCGATCGCTTTCTTGAGCACAGCAGCAACCTTCGACCAGCTTGTGAAGACCGCATCCGGCAAGCTCTTCATCACACGATCGACTTTCTCTGGCGAACCGGCGACAAACACAATCGGGATGTTCCTCGTTGCTTTCTGATGACGGATCGCGAGAGCGATGTCACGTCCCTGCATCGGGAGGCGGGAGAGATCGATCACGATGGCGGCCGGGGGAACTTCCCGGAGGTCACGAAGGAAGCTCAGGCCCTTCGGCTGCCTGCAATCCACTTCGTAACCACCTGCGCGCAGGACCTTCGCTCTCTCCTTCGCTTCCTCTTCACTCCAATGAATCAGCTTCAGCAGCTTCACCAGCAATTCTATGTGTGTACCTCGTTCCAGGATGCATGAGTTTATATGGGGAAAGGACCACAATCAAGGGAAATCTCTGAGCACACCGGATTCTCACTTTCGGCAAGGCCATGCAGCCGGGGCAAGAAGTCACACCGACGGCAGATTCAACTGGTGACGCCCAATGTCGATCACTCCTTCACCTTGAACTTGAATGCCATCAGCCTGTTGTCTGCGAGTGTTGGAACGACTAATAAACCCTTTTCCGGAACATATGCAAAGTCTGCGCAGAAATATCCCGGCGCAGTCGTGTTTAGGAGCAGCGTTTTCTGTCCCATCTCAGAGACCAGATAGATCTTCCCATTGTAGTCGGAGATCAGGATGTTACCCGCTCCATCGGGCTGAATCCCATCCATAACCGCGCCGCTTCCCAGCGTCACCAGATTTCTGATCTTCTTGTCGTTCAGGTCGACAGCCTTGATGCTGCCATCGAGTGAAGCCCCGACCAGCAACCTGTTCTTGTCGACGAAGAGACCGTTCGGATTCCCGATTTCGGTTCCCTGCAACCATGTTTCAAACTGTCCACCCCTGAACCGGACCACAGCGTTTCGCTGCGTATCGGAGATGTAAATGCTACCTGCCGAATCGATAGCGATATCATTGGGAAACCGCGCTTCGGGGATCGGATATTTCTTCACGATCTTGCCCGAGGTGAGATCGATCTCGACGAGGTTGGCGCGTTCGACAACGAAGAGCTTGTCCCCCTGGAGGGCCATGCCGGTCGGCCGGACAAGCCCCCGGACCCACTCGAGCGTTTCGATTTCGCCGTTGAGCTTCACCCGGGAGAGAAATTCTCCCCCGTCATTCAAGTAGTTCGAGACGTAAAGGACATCCCGCTTTCGATCGTAGAGGACGGACTCCGGGAATCGCAGCTTGCGCGGAAGCTCCCAGAGCTTGGTCAGGCCTTCGTGCCGGTAGATCGCCTTTGCGTCCTGTACCATGAATCCCCAGCCGCCGAACGATTCCGCGACGGCAAGCATCAGCTCGTTGTCTCCTTTCTTGAGCGGGAGGTAAACGTAGTCATTCAGCCCAATGACGCCGAGGAACGAGGGGTCGCGCTGACGATAGGTGCTGTTGCCGCTGAAGAGCGCCTTCCCGTTGAGGAACACAGTCACAATGTCACTGTAGCCCAAGGCGAACTGCTTCACCTCTTCTTTCGTTGCCCGGATCGTGGTCTTGGCAAAGACGCAGGAAGGCTCTGTGGCAAATGGCTTGACAGAGCGTGCGATATCCACAAGGCCTGAAGGATCACTGCGGGCAGCTTTCCACCGAAGATCGGTCAGCCCCTGATCGCGCGGATGCACCTCGATGTCAACATGTGCCACTTTGTATGGCTGTGAGAGCGACCACTCGGTGACGATCCCAGGCGCAGGCTCAGGAACCTGGGGCACTGGAAACTGGAGTGTGTTGTCTCTCCTGTACCGGAAGTTCGAGAAGAAGGCGCTCCGATCCCTCTGGCCGGACAATCCAAGAGAGCCTTTGCACAAACCATGCTTGAGGTCTTTGATGAACAACGAGGGTCGCGAGGTATCGCCGAGGAACACGCGTGCTTGCGTCCCCATGACTTCGATCCTCCAACGGATCCACTGGTTGTTCGGGATGAGCGCCCCGGCGGTGGCACCGTCGCCATTGTACAGTTGCCAGCTGTCGACACCGTTGAACGCAGGCACATATTGGATCGCGTCCAAATACAACCCTGCGCGATGAGGGCGAAGGTACACGCGCTCGTACTCGTCGTCTGACTGTATGCGGAAAAGAACGCCGGGGTACGTACGGCGTCCCCCTGCGGCATCGACGGCGATATCAACTTCAATGACGCCGTTCTCGAATTCCACGTTCTTCAGAAAGGCAGTGCCGATCAGGCATTTCCGTCCAAGATAGTCCACAACCTCAGCGTTTGTCAGGTCCCACGAATCGGATGAAAACGCGGTGGTGTCGATCTGGGTGAGGGCGCTGGCAACGATCATGCATTGAATGCCGAGAATGATGCTCATTCTTCTCAGCGTGAGGTTTGCGCGTCTGATGTGAGTCTTCATACTGTTTCCTCCCTTCCAGCAACAACATGATTGCCACGACTTCAGCCGAGGCGATAGAGAGATGACAGCACCGCCTCGGGGTGTCTGCCCGCTTGGGCGGCTTCTGGGCTTCAGCAGGCTTACGTGCCAAATCTGTCAAGGTTTCCCACAACGAAGAACCGATTTCCTGCAAGAGGTTCATTCTGCCGACGAGCGGCTTTTCTCAACTTTGACAACACAAATCAATTGGCCTCCTGACGTCTTTCCTCTCGGCGCATCATTGCAACCGTTCGGCGAAAATCCATGTCTTGGGACACTTGAAAACAATAGCTTGATTTCAAGGCCTTGAAATCGAGAAGAAAGGATCGCCGTTGTTCACTTTCCTGATGGTATTGGCATTACTCTCTGTGCTCCTTAATATTGTTTTTTCTGCGCTTGTTGTTCACGAGCTGCGAAAGCGGGGCGTCAGAATCAACTACCTCTTTATTAGGCTTCTTCTCCCAAAGTACGTCCATCAGTACAGAACGATGACAAAAGAGGAAAGGGGCACCGTCGGGGGACTTTATTACGCATGGGTTATTTCAATCAATGCGGCACTCGTGTTCGGCGTGGCAGGATTGGTCGTGCGGGCCAGTTAGTCCGTCGGGAGAAGTCGCGATCGTGGACCAGCTGTAGAGCTTCGCCCATGGGCGCTCACGAGCTGTACAAATTTGCAGCCACCATCCCCGGTCAAAGAGGAATCCGATTTGAGATTCGCCGCCTTTCTCACAATTCCTCACTGTTGCGATCCCCCCCTCCGTAGGCAGATGAAAAGAAGGGCGCTGATGCATATGCAGGGAGCGGGATTCTTCCCGACCGGTTCGATGACGACGGCCTTCTGCACGGCTGAAGTAGAGGACAATGCCCTGGCCGCCAGCTCGCTGGACGGCGATGTTACTATGTATCTCTAGAACGCACACTATCGTATGGCTGGGAAAAAGCTCTCAGTGCACTTCGGAGGCAAAGGCAGTCCGATGGAAGCCCGAAGCACTGCGAGGGAGATTTCAGCGATGCGGCACCAAGGGATCTCCATTCGATCTCTTCTCATACTCCGATGGCGTTCGGTGGGCCAATGACATTCCCGGGCAAGAAATGGAGGGTACGATGAGAATGCGAAACATCAGTTCACTTCTTGCAGTTCTGTTTGTGTTTGCCACGAGCCTGCCTGGACAGGACAAGTTCAATGTGACCCGGCTGACCTTCGATCCGTCTCAGGATGGTTTCCCTTCCTGGTTCCCGGACGGAAAGTCCTTTGTTCACTCGCGCTTCTCCTGGAAAGACTCTGCCCGGAGTAACGGCGTCTGGAAAATTGTGGTCGACAGCAAAGAATCGAGCCAGATTCTTTCCGGTATTGCCGAGCACCCGAAGTTGTCGCCCGACGGTCGCCTCATTGTCTTCGATTCAGATACAGGGAGCAGCATGAGGATAATAGAGGGGGGAGGGGGAAAGCCGAAGAAGTTCCTTCCGGACTCGATCCTCATCCGTGGTGGGGGCTTGCCTTGCTGGTCTCCATCCGGATCGCTCATCGCGTTCAAAGACGCTACGCCATCTCTCTGTGTGTTCGACATGAGGACGGATCGCGTTGAGAGAATATTCCGCGAAGAAGGCCTAGCTCCGCTTCCCGCCTGCTGGTTTCCCGATGGCAAGAGCATTTTGTTCGCCCTTGCGAACCGGCAGACGCGCAAGTCGACGATGTGGAAAATCTCCGCCGATGGGAAGAAGAAAGAACAAATCACAGGACATCATGAGCGCTTCTGGCGGCATCTGGCTCTCTCGCCGGATGGGTCGTTGCTGGTTTACGCGGCGCTGGAGGGGAAAGAGCTCGGACTTTGGGTAATGCCTGGCGAGGGAGGCAAGTCGATACCGCTTGCGATCACGCATCCGGGTCACAACGAGGGTCCCGCCTGGTCACCCGACGGGAGACGATTGGCGTTCAACAGCACGCGGTCCGGAAACTTTGACATCTGGATGATGGACGTGGATGTTGATCTGCTGAAGAAGGAACTTCAAGCTCTGAACAGATAACGGGAGTGCGGGAAGACGGGAAGACAGGTGTTGCTGAAAGCGCTCCCCCCGTACACGCACGTCGGACAACCAAGCTCAGCGGCATTCACCATCAACAGAAAGATAGACGATGCGCAAGCTCATTCCGACCTTGATACTTCTCATGGCGGTCACCTCCTGTGCAAGGCGAGAACAGGATGCAACAATCAAGCAAAGAGTCGAACGAGTCGAAAACGGACTCATGGAATTCAAATCACCCGCCGGCATGGTACAGCCTGACAGCGTGCAGAGAGCTACCCCTCGGAAGCTCGAGGAAAGGATGTCATACTATGCAGTCCCGGGGATGAGCGTTGCCGTTGTGAGTAGCTACAAACTGGAATGGGCCAAAGCCTATGGCACAATGAATGTCAAGACGGGCGCGCCGGTAACAACCGAGACGATATTTGAAGCGGCATCGACGAGCAAGTTTGTTACAGCCGTCATGGCCCTGGGGTTCGTAGAGAGAGGACTGGTTGACTTAGACGCAGACGTAAATCGCTATTTGAAATCCTGGAAGGTGCCGGAAAACAAATTCACCGTGAGCGAAAAGGTGACGCTTCGTCGGCTGCTGACACACAGGGCTGGCTTGCCGACGACCAATTTCAGCCACGAAGAGAATACGAGGTATCCTACACTGGTTGACGTGCTCAAGGGCGAGCCTCCGGCCCTAAACAAGCCCGCAGCAACGGAATTTGTCCCAGGCACAAAGTGGCAATACTCCAACGTAGGTTATGACGTCATTCAGCTCCTGCTTGAGAATGTATCGGGCAAGCCGTTTCAACAGATCGCGGAGGAGATGGTTTTCGGTCCTCTCGGCATGACGAACAGTTCATTTGCGTATCCACTCGATGCTGAGAAGAAAGAACGTGAGGCAATGCCTCACGATGATCATGGGGTGCTCCGCGAACCGCTAATGCATTCTACCGCTCTCGCTCACGCGGGATTGACTACCACGCCGACTGACCTGGCCCTCTTTACAAACGAGATCATGCTCTCGTATCAGGGAAAGTCAGACAAGGTAATCTCGCAACGAACGGCAAGGCTCCTCTTCCTTAGAGAATACGATCTTGATCAGAGTATGTTCGGTCTGCCCGTATCCGAGGGATTGGGAGTCTTCGTCATGGGCCGACGTAAGGACCTGCTGTTTTCCCACCCTGGCAGCAATCTTCCGGGGCTGAATTGTTGGCTGATCGGCTGGCCTGAACGGGGCACCGCTGCCGTCGTGATGACCAATGGTGCGAAGGGCGAAGTGCTTGCCATGGAGATCATAGCAGCGATTAATCTGGAATACAACAGGTAAACAGAGCGCTTCTTGTGCCGAACGCATAGTTTGAATGGAGAATGATGATGAAACGGACTCTACTGGCAACAATCATATTGTCCTTGCTCGCCCTGAAGTTCACAGGCTGTTCCGAGGCGCCTTGAGAGCCCCAAAAGGAACCGACGCTTGCTGAGGACTTACAGGCGGCCTTGGTTGCCGGAGTCAAGTCCTTCAAAGGAAAGGGCGTCTCAGCCGCTGCGATCATGCCTGGCGGTTGCACATGGGTCGGCGCCAGCGGCGTGTCCGATGGAACAACGGCGATAATGCCGGAGAAGCGATTGGGCACCGGCAGCATCGGATTCGTGGATGACACGGAGGAGGGTGAGTCCGTCGACGTCAGTATTACCGATACGCTCACTCCCACTACCAGTCACCTCGTTAAGATGCGGCAATCTCAACCGTCCACGGTGCTGGGAGCAGAATGTCATGAAACATCTCCTGACATATTCGCTCGGTATCCCGTCCTTGATGGCGAGCTCCGAAAGAAGCGATTGACTTGAGCACTCAACGAGCATATCGGTTTTCCGGCTGCTTGCTTGGTGTGGTCCTGGCAGTATTCGCCGCCTGGCAGTGCACGAGCAGAGGGTTTGATGCATCGATACGGCACGTGACCATTGACCCCACGACGAGGCTGGAGGTTGTTGACTGGGGCGGCAGCGGTGTTCCGATCGTGTTTCTGGCAGGCCTGGGTCACACCGCGCATGTCTTCGATGACTTCGCCGCACCATTGACGGACCAGTATCATGTCCTGGGTATCACACGCAGAGGGTTCGGCGCATCGTCGCAACCGGATTTCGGATACAACATCCCCACGCTCGCAGAGGACATTCGAATCGTCATGGACAGTCTCGGGATTGAGCGAGCCGTGTTGGTCGGCCATTCTCTCGGTGGCGATGAGATGACGCTTTTTGCACGCAAGCACCCTCAGATGGTAGTGGCGCTGGTCTATATCGAAGCAGCATATAACCGCGCGACCGCACGTGACGCGATGGCAGACTACGCAGCACCCGAATCAAACGTACCTCCGCCTTCTGACAAGGACAAAGAGTCGGCTCAAGCCTATCGAGCGTACTACGCGCGAGCAAACGGGGTGACGATGCCGTTGTCCGAGATCAAGGCTATGTATCGGTGGCAGCCCGACGGACAATTTGGAGGTAACCGGACGCCTTCGTTTGTATTCGACGGGATCGTTGAAAGCATTCAGGACCCTGATTACTCCGGCATCGATGTACCGGCGCTCGCCATCTACGCGACCGATTATCCAGTTACAGAACTGTTCATCGACTACGATATGCGTGACGCCGTCACCCAGCGAGCCATGCGAACGTATCATGAAGCTGCTCGCCGAACTGACAAACTCTCGCGGGATTACTTCCGCACGCACGTGGGAAAGGGGCGCGTCGTAGAAATCAGGGGCGCTGGTCACTCGTTGTACATCACCCACGCATCGGAGACATTGAGCGCCATAAGAGCTTTCCTTGCCGAAGTGCTGTAACGAAGGAGCGCGTAGATGATTGCTGACTGATGATCAACCTCGACGCTGACTGTTCGTCGCGGCGGGTAGCGCAAACATGCTCAACGCTGCCACGTGCCATCTTGATGAGATACCAGAGCGCAGCGTGTTGAATAGGGTGTCAATATGGGTGCAACCTTTCACGTCCTTGTGGGGTCTTGATTCATGGTGTAGTGTGTACCAGAAGTACGACAATTCCGACGCAAGACTGTCGGAGCCACTAGCTCTGAAGACAACTATCGCCATGTGGCCAGCCAGCGTCATGAGCTGCTTCTCAAGTTTGATGCTCACGGAGCAGCGGTGTCTCCGACAGGATTTTCCACGTACGGAGGAGCCATGATCAAGAACTTCCTAACGGTCGCTGTAAGGAACCTGCTCAGGCACAAGGGCTACGCCTTCATCAACATTCTGGGCCTGGCTGTAGGCATCGCCGCTACTGCCCTCATCTTCCTCTACGTCCGGAACCAACTGAGTCTTGACAGATTCCACAAGAATGCCGATCGAACGTATCGCCTTGTTGCCGATTGGTCGAACCGCGGAGATTCCCGGATCCATCAGCTGGGCACCCCTTTCATTCTAGCTCAGACGATCCGGGAGAAATACCCACAGGTCGAATTCATTACCCAGATTTCCGGACCCTTCCAGGATATTGTGATCAGGCAAGGCGAAAAAGCAATTAGAGTATCTGACGTCTTTGGCGCCGAGCCCTCCTTCTTTGACGTGTTCTCCTTTCCATTGATCAGGGGTAATCCTGGAAGTTCACTCAGGGATCCCAACACCGTTGTTCTCTCCGAGACTATTGCCGCAACGTTCTTCGGACAAGAGGATCCCCTGGACAAGACCATCGAGGTGAAGACACAGGACGAGTGGAAGCCCTTCAAGATTACTGGCGTTGTTCGGGATGCTCCTCAGAACTCCCACTTTCGGTTCGACATGTTGATTTCCATGATCACCGTATTCCCAAAACCGAGCTTGGGTTGGACATCGAACAATTACAAGACCTACATTACGCTTCAGAAAGGCGTGACGCAAAAGTCCATGGAGGAGAAGCTCGTCGAAATAGACAAACTCTATTTCGAGGGAGGAATGGAGCATATCCCCTGGATCTGGACGCTTGAGCCGATCACCCGGATTCATCTCTATTCGGATCTTGTCAGCGGCAACCAACCCAACGGCAGTATCACCTATGTCAGACTGTTCACCGCGGTCGCTATTCTCATCCTGCTGATCGCCGGCATCAACTACATCAACCTGGCGACGGCCCGGTCAGCCCGGCGGGCCAAAGAGGTCGGGCTCCGGAAGGTGGTCGGCTCTCTGCGGAGTCAGTTGATCCTGCAGTTCCTGGGAGAATCCGTTCTCATGAGTCTGATCGCCTTCGTCCTTGCTATCGGCCTTATTCAGGCTGCGCTGCCCCTCTACCAGAACCTGACCGGAAGAACGCTGGAGATTTCATACTTCAGCGATCCGTTCGTCTTGCCGGGGTTGTTGGGTCTGGCCCTGGTCGTCGGCCTTCTTTCCGGTGTGTATCCCGCTTTTCTCCTCTCTTCCTTCAAGGTGACAGATGTGCTGAAGGGTTCTCCGATGGCTGGTCGGGGATGGGGAGCTCTGGCCCTTCGCAACGGTCTCGTGGTCTTTCAGTTCGTCATGTCCGTCCTTCTCATGATCGGGTCTCTGGTGATCTACCGCCAGCTGGAGTATGTTAGGAATCAGAATCTGGGTTTCGACAAGGAGCACGTTCTGATCATCCACAATGCCGATCTCCTGGGGGATCGGCTGGGTGCATTCGAGGAGAGACTGAAGCAGAAGTCATACGTGCTGGGCGTGACCACCACGTCGTCGATTCCAGGTCAGGGGACTTCGAACTGGGGGATCGGTGTTCAGGGAGGCGACCCTAACCGGCCACTGAACATGAACTTCATGACCTGCGACCAGGATTTTGCCAAGGTCCTCAACATACAGATGGTCGAGGGCCGCTTCATGTCAAGAGATTTCCCGTCGGATAGCGGTGCCGTGGTCATCAACAAGAAGGCAGCGGAATACCTTGGGATTGACCACCCTCTCGGGAAGAAAATGCGGATTTGGTGGACACACAAGGATTTGTCGATCATTGGCATCATCGACGATTTTCACTTTGAATCCCTTCACAAAAATGTCCGTAGCATGGGATACTTGCTGCCGGAGGCTATCAACTCCGTCCGGCGGCCCTATCTTCTGGTGAAGACCAGGGCAGATATGACCACGGACATCCTTGCCGATATCAGAAAGACCTGGGAATCAATGTCGGGCGGGCTACCCACCGAGTTCACATTTCTTGATGAGAAGGTCAACAGCCTCTATCAGAACGACGAACGGGCGGGGAAGATCGTCACCCTCTTCTCCTTTCTGGCAATCTTTGTGTCCTGTCTCGGCCTGTTCGGCCTTGCCGCCTTTGTCGCGGAACAGAGGGCAAGGGAGATCGGTATCCGCAAGGTCCTCGGCGCGTCTCTGGCGAATATCATGTGGCATCTGACTGGCCAGTTCGCCCAATGGGTGATTGTCGCGAATCTGATCGCCTGGCCTGTCAGCTACTGGATAATGAGCCGCTGGCTCGAGGGCTTCGCCTTCCGCACCTCCCTCTCCATCTGGATATTCCTCGTCAGCGGGCTACTTACCCTGACCATTGCCGTCTCTACTGTCAGTTCACAAGTCTTCAGAGCGGCCTTGGCAAATCCCGCAGACAGTCTGAAGTACGAATGACGATTGAGATCAGCTGAATGAAGAACTCCGCTGCAACTGGGCAAGGATGGGGGTGTTTGTCGGGCGAAAGCCGAAATCGTGGAAAAATGTAGGCTGGACGAACTCAGACAGATCAGGGAGGAGAATATGAGACCGTTCAGAATTATCTCGCTTCTTGCGTTCACACTTGTCGCGCTTCTTGATCTCCGGCAAGGGTCTTGTTTTGCGCAGCACGATGGCGATGATATCGTCATAGGCACATACAGGACAATGCACTCTCGTGTCCTGGATGAGGACAGGCTGCTCTTTGTCCATCTCCCCCGGGAATACAACGATACGCAGCTGAGATACCCGGTCTTGTATCTGCTCTACGTCGACCTCTCTGACTATTTCACCGACGCTATTACCGTTACGGAGAAGCTCGGAGGAACAGGAGAGATGCCGCCTGTGATCATCATCGGCGTGGCCAACACCAATAGGTACAGAGATCTGCTGCCGGCAAAGTCCAGATTCAACGCTGAAAGTGGAGGAGCAGGCAATTTCCTCAGGTTCATCGAGGAGGAACTCATCCCCTACATCGATAACAACTATCGGACTGTAGATTTCCATATTCTCGTCGGCCCACAAGCTGCGGCTGTGTTCAGCTTGTACGCGCTCATCGAGAAACCGGAACTCTTTGATGCGGTCATCTCGGAGAATCCTTTTATGAATCCGGAGAACGCCGAATTCCTCTACCCGAGGGCCGAACAGTTCCTCAAGACGACAAAGCCAATGAAGCACCTTCTCTACATCAGGTGCGAGAAGAACGAACGCCCTCAGAATCTGGCGTACGCCGAGAGGTTTTCCAGGCTTTTGGATTCAGAGAATCCACAAGGCCTACGTTTCAAGGTGGAATTCAGTGAGCCCTCGGGTTACTTCACCCCTCCCCCTCCTTTGAAAGAAGGATTGAGAACACTGTTTGCCGGTCATCAACTGCCGCCCGACTTCCAGTCGAACTCGTTGCAGGATATCCTCCACTACTATGAAAGAAGGTCTGAGGAGTACGGATTCAAAGTCGTTCCTCCCGATCATATGCTGACATCTGAAGGGGTCAAGCTCAACCAGAAGGGAAAGGCGGCTGAAGCCGTCGAAGTTTTTGAATATCAGCGCACGCTGTATCCCCGATCGCTCAATGCTCTCCTCCAGCTTGGTGAAACCTACAGAGGGATGGGGGAATTCGAAAAGGCGCGCGATTTCTATAGAAAATTCTTGGAAATCCGCGATCGGGACGCGGCGATGATCCACAGGCGGATCGAGCAGATTGGGAGAATGATCGACAGCTCGGCAGCGTACCGTATCGAACAGGAGATAAGGAAGAGCGGTATCAAGTCAGCAGTGAACATGTTTTGGAAGGTCAAGTCTGATTCTTCTAACAGACTGTACTTCGCTGAAAACGAGTTCAACGCTATGGGATACAGGTTGATGGGAGCAGGGAACATGGAGGCTGCTCTTGAGATCTTCAAACTCAATGTTGAGCTCTACCCGAAATCGGCCAATGTCTATGACAGTCTTGGCGAGGCATACCTCAAGCTGGGAGACAACGAAAACGCATCAACGAACTACAGGAAATCGCTCGAGCTGAATCCCGAGAATAACAACGCCAAAGAAGCGCTGAGACGGCTCGAGAAGAAGTAAGAGCTATTTGCTTCACTCACATTCTTCCGGAGGTATCCATGAAAAAGATCGCTGTTGTCTTCCTTTCTCTCTTTCCTTGCCTACTCCTTGCTCGATCGCTCGAGGTCACACAGATCGATAAGGATATCATGAGGCACCTGTTCGGGGGAGCATGGCAGAAATCTGATTCTCTCATCATGAACGAAATGGCAAGATTGACCAATCATCCGAAGTATTATTTTCTCAAAGCTTACCACTCGCTCTATTGCAGGATGGTGGCAAGCAACACAATCACGCGCGACCAATCGATCGAGTTGATCAGACAGTATACCTGGAAGGCGATCACGACCGGTGAACAGCTTCCTCAGACCACAGAAGTGAAATTCTACATGGGATATGCTTATCACTTTCTCTGCCGTGCCAATGTCATGCGGCAGGAGTGGTGGACAGCCTATTGGAATGCCAGGAAATGCCGGAACCTTCTCGAGGAAGTGGTAGAGGAAGATCCCTCGATCAACGATGCGTACTTCGCGCTGGGACTCACTGAATACTATCCGGCAGTTGCGGTAACCGGTTTCAAGAGCACACTTGCATGGCTTGGAGGTATGTCGGGCAACAGGGAGAAGGGGTTAGAGTATTTCCACAAGGCTGCAGACCATGGGAACCTCTTCCAGGATGAAGCGAAGTACGTTCTGGCAATTGTCTATGGTGTGCGTGCGGCCGAGAACAAACCGGAACAAGCGCTTGGCTACTGGGAAGATCTTTGCAGACGGTATCCTCAGAGCTCTGCTTTTCGGAATAGCTACAACTCCGCGTATCTGAATGTAGAGGTGAGAACGCGCGGGGTGAAATTTCTTGAGGATGAGATCGGCACCATCAAAGAACGATACCAGATCAATTTCCCCTACATGCTCAACAGTATTGGGAATGGGCTCATCGCCGATCAACGCTATGCCGATGCTCTCGTGGTGCTCAACGTCAATATCAAACTGTATCCCGATGCCGCGCTAACCTACGTTAACCTTGGAGAGTGCTATTCGCAGCAGAAGGACAATGCCAATGCGGTGAAGTACTATGCCATGGCAAACGAGAAGCTCGCGGCCGATACGACTGTGAGTGCTCAATACAAGCAAACATTGAAGAGCCAAATTGCCGAGAAGCTGAGCGACCTTGGTGTCAAACTCTAAGAACGACGGGATGATTCAATTCAAGGGGGCGAATGCGTCACATGAAACAAGTTCGGAGGATCGCAGCAAAATGAGACATTTCCTCTTTCCTATCCTCACGTTGTGCCTGCTCGGCAGCGTCACATTGCTTGCTGTGTCTCTGTTTCCCTATCCCGCGGCGCAGCTTGCCAAGGTACCTAGCGACGGGGATCTTGTCGCTGGTTGTACAGTATTCACCGTTTCGAAGGGAAAGCAGGTGTTCTTCGGCGGCAATGATGATTATATCAACCCCGACAGTTACTACTGGGTTGATCCGGGCGGCGCTCAGGGATACGGTGCGATCTGGGTCGGCACACCAGACAATGTGCAGCAGGGGGTGAGCGAAAAAGGTCTGGCCTATGATGCCAACGGCTTGCCGCGCGTGGACGTCAATCCGCATCTCGAGCGCAGACCTGTCTCGGGTGGTTACAGCAGCTACCCTATCCAAATCCTGCATGAATGTAGCACGGTTGAAGAGGTGATCGCGTGGGTGAATACGCACCAATGGCATTCGTACATGCACGACCAGATGCAGTTTGCGGACGCCACGGGTGACGCCGTGGTTGTCAGCGCGGGAGCTGACGGCGAGGTGGTCTTTACACGCAAACCGAAGGGAGACAGTTTCCTGGTTTCCACCAATTTCAACGTCGCCAATCACTCCAATGGCTTCTACCCCTGCCAGCGCTACGCGACAGCACAGAAACTGCTGGGCGAACTCTTGAACGGGGAAGGGATACTCACTGTCCAGGATGCCGCGAAGGTGCTGGATGCGGTTCACGTAGAGGGGGGGTCCAGCTGGACCATCGAGTCGATGGTTGCCGACCTCACCAATGGAGTCGTGCAGCTCTATTATTTTCACCAGTTCGACAAACCGGTCGTCTTGAAGGTGGCGGATGAAATCGCCAGCGCGCGTGCTGGCGGGCCGCTCAGCAAGCTCTTTTCTGAAGATGTGCAGCAGGAAGCAACGAAGCGGCATCAACGTTTCCAGGCACAGAGAGAACGCTACGAGGTGGTCGGCAAAGCGTGGCTGGGCCTTGTGGCTGTCAGCCTGGCGGTGCTCCTCGTCTTCTCAATCAGACAACGAAGGGGGTGGATCTTCTGGATTCCGGTTGTCACTATCCTCGGACCACTCGGTTTGATCGTCTGGCTGGCTGCCGGTCGTCAACGGAGACAAGGCAGATGGCAGGCCATCTTGGTGGAGGCAACGGGGGATGTGACCGCGGCGGTCGCGGGATTCATAGCGGCGGCGATCGCAGTATTTCTTATCCCGGGCGCCATAAACTCAACTGCTTCGCAAGTCCTGCTCTTCTTCTGTCTGCCTGTATTGGTCAGCTGGCTTGTCTTTCAAGGCCCACTTCTGACTCTCGTTACAAAGAGCGGGTATCTGCACATGCTCCTCCGTCGTCTGCCACACACCTGGGTGACGGTCAATCTGAGCTTGGCAGGTATCTTCGCCGTTGCCATGCCGTTGCTGTTCGTGAGTGCTCGGCTTCCCTTGCCGCCTTTGGTTGCGATAGCATGGTGGTCTTTCGCGGTTATGGGCGCCCTGGTGGGGATGCTCCTGCTATTTCTCTATGACGGTTGGAGCGTGCGACGCGGTTGTCTGGCCTGGCACGTCCTTGCCTGGGGAGAGAATGAGGTGACCTCCGTGTCCTGGAGGAAGGTATGGTGGTGGATTTTGTTGAGCTACGGCGCTGTTATCGGGGGCATAGCCACCTCGTTGTTGGTTCAGCGAGTTGTGTAGAGACATTGATCATAGAATCAGTGAACGAAAAGAACGCTGCCAAGGACTGAGAAGAGCCCCGGGGCTGAACCTCGACAACGTCTGTGTCACAAAGGCATTGAGAGTGCTTGATGGGCAGTACTTCATCAATATCAACGCGAGAATCATGTCAGAAAGGGACATCTACCATGGAGTGCCAATCACGACGCCGTTTCTGTCAGCTCTGCCTCATGGCCGGGGCAGGAATGGGATCTGCAGTCTTGGCTGAGACGGCTTTGGCTGATTCCGCTGCGATCGGAGACCTGTGCGATGAGAACAAGAACAAGGAGCAGTCGGAACCACGCTTGGACTACACGAAAGTCGGTTACTGCGGTTATCGATGCGACATCTGTCCCGGACGTTCTGAGGACAGACAAGTACGCAGAAGAATGGTCGACGGATGGAGAAAGCTCTTCGGTCATACATCATACACCGATGAGAATATCCCTATCGCGAAGCCCTGTACGGGCTGCAAAGGTAAGGGTGATGTGGCGGACACGCAGTGTCAGGCACGAGCATGCGCCCGTGAGAAGGGGCTGACCCTGTGTGCAGACTGTGATCAGTTCCCCTGCGAGAAGCTGAGACCGCTCTTGGCCGATCGGTACCAACTGTTGCTGCATCTAAAAGGAAAATCGGTGACTCGTGAGGAATACACCATGTCTGCCATGCAGTTTGAAAGCATGCCTGTGCTTGTGAAACGGCTGGTCGATACCGGGAAGGTACCTTCATGGGTGAAGGATATGGTATAGTTCTCTTCCCGCATCGGTATTCGTGCCATAGCAGTGCTACATCACCGGAGAGCGACGTGAGAATCAAACCCCGATCCAAGTGAGGTTCAGAGTGTTTAGGAGTATATCCACATGTTCTCTTGCCTTGAGAGACTACTGAGCCTCGATGGATAGGGAGAATTCCCTCGTCCGGGTGAATTGAACACTCTGAGAAAGCAGTCGCGCGAGCAATGATACGTGAACTTCTTTGGTTCCGGTAACAGCTTGGGTACTCTGCCAATGAAAGCCTTGGGCGAAGTGCGAGATTCACTCTAGTAATCGTCAATACTAAGGAGAACTAGCATGAAACCGATACGCTACGGCCTCATCGCTTTTGTCATCGCAACGCTTCCGGTGTCTGTTCATGCCCAGCAAATGTATGCAGGCATTCTCGGAGGCCTGCATTTCGCTGATGCGAAGCTTGTCTTTGAAAACAATCCAACCTCAAACCATAGCATCACAGCGAAGACGCGGTTTGGTGTAGGAGGTTTCTTTGGTCTCTCTTTGAACGAGTACGTGTCCGTTCAATTAGAGCCAATGTTTCTTCAAAAAGGCGGCATCTACGTTGACGCGCCTGCAGCGGAGATGGACATGAAGACTTCTCAACTGGAATTGCAGTTGCTCCTGAAGGCAGGAATGGGTGGGCAAATTCATCCCTACATTCTGGCAGGGCCGTCCATCAGCTTTGTGCTCGACGCAAGTGCGACAGCAGACTTAGCCGGCGGTCGTTTTGAAGGCGACCTTATGCAAATCCTGAAACGCACGGAATATGGAGTCGTGTTCGGGGCCGGCATCAGCGCTCCGGTTGGTCCGGGCTCCGCGTTGATCGAATGCCGCTATGGTCTGGGACTCTCCAACATGAACAAGGGCGGGAGACTTGATCTGCAGAGCGGGAGCATTGTCCTACCCATGGATACTCTGCCAGGAGACGACCTCAAGTCGATGGGTGTTCAGATCATGGTAGGGTATCAGTTGCCTCTTGACTGAGAATAACATGTAGAATCATTTGTGTTCCCCGTTGCTGCGCCGACAGGGAACATATGAAGAGGAGACAAGCTCATGCTACATAGCAGATTCCGAGTTTCCGCGATAGTCGCCTCCCTTTGCTTCCTCCTTGGATGCGACGAACATGATGCTCCTACAGGGTATCTCTACACAACGCCGCCGAACGTGAACGACGGATGGGAAACCGGAACTCTCAGCAGTGTCGGAATGAATGAAGAGCAAGTCTCCTTTCTTGCCGACAATATCAGTCATGGGACGTATACGGAAGTGCACTCAGTACTCATCGTGAAAGACAACAAGCTTGTGTTTGAGGAATACTGGGCGGGGCATGATTTTGGCTTCTCGAGTCCCAACTACCACGGAAGGTATGTCCAGTTTGACAGAAACACGCGACACAATACTCACTCGGCAACAAAGAGCATTACCTCCGCTTTGGTCGGCATCGCTCTCGACAGGGCTTTGATCGACAGCGTTGGCGAAAAGATCTTCCGTTATCTCCCCAACCACCAGACGTTGAGCAACGGAGGCAGGGAGAACATCACCATTGAACACGCCCTTACGATGTCGACTGGTCTGCAATGGAGTGAATGGGGCGTATCGCTCTCATCACCGCAACATGATATGGTGCAGTTCAACCAATCCTCAGACCCCATCCGATACTTGCTTTTGAAACCTCTCGTAGCGACACCCGGGACAATTTTCAACTACAGCGGTGGTACCGTTGATCTCCTGGGCGTGATCGTCGCAAATGCAGCCGGTACAAGCCTTCAATCCTTCTCGAAGGACAACTTGTTCGGGCCTCTTGGTATCGCGAACTATGCCTGGACAACGTTGAGTCCTTCCGGCCTTGCCTGCGCTCACGGAGATATATACATGACACCACGTGACATGGCAAAATTTGGCTGCCTCTTTCTCAACAACGGTTTTTGGAAGGGTGTTCAGATCATTTCTGCCGACTGGGTACAAAGGTCGACCCGCTATCATATCTCGCCGGGTGTCTCTTGGGCTGACGGCTATGGTTACCTATGGTGGCTAAGGACCTATCACAGCGGCGGACGGAGCTTCGACGCATTCCGTGCCGATGGATGGGGCGGCCAACAAATTATCGTGTTCCCCACATTGAGTATGGTGGTGGTATTCACTGGAGCCAATTATATAACCAATGCACCTTGCGATGCGATAGTGGAGCAGTTCATCCTCCCGGCACTATGATCGCGATTTTCCAGCAAATTGGGCGGACTCCGCCCCCTTTGGTCAGCTCCGTTTCGACTCGATCTTCTCGAGGTTGCTCGTCTCAAGCAACACATCGGAGCTTTAGTTGCGGGTGGCGCTTTGGGCTTTCCGCTACTCGAAAAGTAGATACTCCTGGATTCTCATATGAGACCTATTGACAAAATTGCGGCAATCATTCTGATCCAATGTACCTTCGCTCTTTCCCATGCACAGGACGTCTTTCTGGCCTCCTATAACGGCGATCTTGGGACTGTGAAAAGACTGGTCAATGAAAATCCGGGTCTCGTCAACTCAAGGAATCCAAACGGGCGATTCCCTCTGGAGATGGCTGCCCAGACCGGTCAGACAGAAATTGTTCGATTTCTTCTCGAGCGAGGCGCCGACGTACATATGAACAGGAGCGGGGCAACGGCTCTCCATATGGCGGCATTGTACGGTGGGAAGACAGAACTCATCATCCTGTTGCTTGAGAACGGGGCGGATATGAACGCCAGGACGGCAAACGGAGACACACCGCTTAATCTTGCTGTGCTAGGAAAGCAGAAAGCGATCGCAGAACTCCTCCTCGACAAAAGGGCGGAAATCAACCTGGAGAATCAGAACTTCACCCGGTTGCTCAATATCGCTGCTTCGGGTGGAATCGGAAGAATTGCCGATATCGCATTGAAGCATGAAATCGATTTTTCATTCAGAACGGAAACAGGGAACACGTTGCTTCACAGTGCGGCAGAGGGTGGTATGGCCGAACTTACGGAATTGCTCTTGTCTAAAGGGTTGAGTGTTGAGACAGCTAATATCTACGGACAGACTCCTTTGCACATAGCAGCCAGGAGCGGTCATAAGAGTATTGTTGAACTGTTTCTGATGAAAGGCGCAGACGCCAATGTGAAAATGAGAAATGGGAAGACCCCTCTTCACCTTGCGAAGGAAAAGGGACACGATGATGTTGTCGAGTTATTGAAGCGGAAGGGTGCGGATGCTTCAGAATGGACGTTTCCGAAACTGACAGGGAAATATCTTGACCAATCTCCTCCGGGGGAATCGCCGACGATGTTTGCCCCGGGAATCGTCTCGGCTGAGGAGCACTTCGAACACAGCTGTCTGGCATTCTCACCTGACTATGCAGAAGTCTACTGGTCAACTGATTTCACGGAACTTGGCTTCTACGATATTGTCTACATGAGGAAAGAAAATGACAGGTGGTCTGCCCCAAAGCTCGCGCCATTCTCAGAGAAACATCATGCAGGGAGCCCGATCTTCTCCTGTGACGGGCAAGAACTCTACTTTTCCTCAACCCGGCCCAGAGACGAGAACGCAGGCAATAGTGACGGCAATATCTGGGTTGTGGAAAGAAAGGGGAAAGGCTGGTCAGAGCCCAGACCGTTGGGTAATGTGATTAACACCGAGAAAAATGAGTCTGTCTTGAGCATTTCCAGGGAAGGCACACTGTATTTCCGCAGGGATGCGGAATTGTTCAGCTCAAAGCAGAAGAGCGGTCATTTTCAGACACCGGTGAAACTTGACGTTCAGCTAAGTGCTGGCACGAAGGTTTTGGCGCTGTTCATTGATCCCGATGAACGTTATATGATCATGGAATCATTCGGAGGTGGAGATTTTGGAGGTGGCGATCTTTACGTGTCCTATAGGTCAAGAAATGGCTCCTGGTCCGTACCTGCCAATCTAGGCCCCAGAATCAACACAGCCGGCCATGAGAGATTTCCTTCAGTTACGCCTGACGGCAAGTATTTGTTCTTTTGCAGGGTTTCTGACGGTAGTGATTTCTACTGGGTGGATGCAAGAAGCATAGATGATCTCAAGCCAAGAGAACTGTAGCGGGAGGGTTCTTTTCCATGAAAAAGTCTATTTCGGTTCTATCACTTCTTTTTGTTCTGTTGAACCCTCAGCCGTCGACTGCTCAAAAGGTCGATAATGAACTCGTTGGGAAACATCCTGAACTTGAAGGTATTTTCCAGCTGCAGCTTGGACCGAGGTCCATCCTCGTTCAGAACTACTTCAAGGACGGTGTCCTCCGGCATGTTGCCACGGGAAATACCGAATCGACAAGATGGGAGCTCGTTGATACGGCAGAGATGATGTTCAAAACCGTTGACCCAGAACAGGGAACGTTTCAGCTTCAGTACCTCAAAGATGAGCAGGGACGCTACCCTAGGTTTCGGGTCGTCAACAAGACAGCAAACATGGATGTGACCGCGACCAGAAAGGCCGATTTGGATGACGCTCATGCCGATCCCGCCTCGCCCGAGGATCGCCTGGGCTATTTCGAAAGGCATTACCGGAAATCTGAGCATCGCGTCCCTATGCGCGATGGCATCCACCTTTTTACCCAGGTTTACAGCCCCATCGATCAGTCCGAACTTCACCCCATCATTCTTATGCGGACTCCCTACGGAATTCCACCTTATGGTGAGGTATTCACGAACATGATCTTCCCGTCCCTCTACTTCCTGAAAGAAAACTACATCCTCGTCTTTCAGGACATCCGGGGCAGGTTCATGTCGGAGGGGACATTCGAATGCTTCACGCCCTATAAGAAGAATAAGAGATCAGCCGTTGATGTCGATGAGAGTAGCGACGCCTACGATACTGTCGAATGGCTTCTCAGAAATGTGCCTCACCACAACGGCAAAGTCGGTGTGTGGGGCATCTCCTATCCTGGATTCACAGCGGCAATGGCGGCTCTTTCCTCCCATCCGGCTGTCATGGCTATCTCGCCACAGGCTCCCCCGGGCGATCTATTTGTGGGGGACGATGGTCACCATAATGGGGCTTTATACCTTGCCCATTATGCGAACTGGCTCTACTCCGTGCGGCAAGCCCGGAAAGGACCGACGACCGATCCTCGTCCGAGGCTTTCATATCCGACCCCCGATGGGTATTCCTTCTTTCTCCAATTGGGTTCACTGAGGAATATCACTGCCAAGGTCATGGGAAACGAAAACCGGCCATGGAATGACGCAATGGCCCACGAAACCTATGACGATTATTGGGAGGCGATTTCCATCTATCCGCATCTCCGCAACATCAAACCAGCGATTCTGACGGTCGGAGGTTGGTACGACGCGGAAGATCTCCATGGAACGCTTGGAACGTACAGATTCATCGAAAAGCAGAATCCGGGACTTCAGAATACGATCGTCATGGGTCCATGGGCCCACGGCAGATGGAATTTGCTGGCCGGCGGCAGCGAGGACAGGGGCGTATTCTCATTCAGCGGGACAAGGGTCTATTTTCAGGAGAAGATCGAGCTTCCGTTCTTCAACTACTACCTGAAGGGGAAAGGGCCGTTGAATCTCCCCGAGGCAGTTGTCTTTGAAACCGGTACGGACCAATGGACGTTCTATGACACCTGGCCGCCGGCGAACACGAAAGAAAAGCGCCTGTTCTTTGCGAATCATGGCCAGCTGTCCGACGAGCCGGCTACGGGGTCCCCGGCCAGCGGATTCGACGAGTACGTCAGCGATCCGGCCAAGCCAGTACCCTATACTATGCAAACAACCACCCGGTACTACCGCGAATACTTCGTTGAAGACCAGCGGTTCGCTGCGTCGCGGCCCGATGTGCTGGTGTATTCGACTGAACCGTTGTCGGAGGACTTGACGATCTCCGGTCCCATCACAGCCGAGCTACACGTCTCGACAACAGGGACCGACGCCGATTGGGTCGTCAAGCTGATCGATGTCTATCCCGACAAAGCCCCTGACCCTAGGAACAATCCGGCGAATATCCGTATGGGTGGCTATCAGAGGCTTGTCCGCGGGGAGATCATGCGCGGGAAATTCCGCAACAGCTTTGAGAAACCCGAGCTGTTTGTTCCAGGCAAGGTGGCCAAAGTTGTCTTTGAGCTTCCTGACGTGCAGCATGCTTTTTTGAAGGGACATCGGATCATGTGCCAGGTCCAGAGCTCATGGTTCCCGTTATTTGATCGTAACCCTCAAACATTCTGCAATATCCGCGATGCAGATGAAAAGGACTTCCAGAAAGCAACCCATAGAGTGTATCGGTCGCAAAAGTATCCGTCTCACATCACGGTGAGAATGGTCAGTTCGAAGGAATGACACTCCATGGAGAGAATGAACGAATCAGAGAAATGGCCCGGAGAATGTGTACTGGGTGGATGCAAGGATCGTATATGATCTCAAGCCAAAAGAGCTAGAGTAAAGAGGAAAACCATGAAAAGAAGAACTTATCAGGTACTATTCTCGGTCTTCATCTGTGCAGTGCTTGTTCTATTTCATGGTACCGTTGGATATGGTCAGGACAGCCGTGCTGCCAGGTGGAATGAAGATATCGACTATGTGATAAGACATCTGGAAATAATGCATCCTAATCTCTACGCAAATATTTCCAGAGAGATATTCCTCGGCTACGCCGCTCAACTGAAACAAAAAATCCCGACCTCTACGGACGTCGAAATGATATCTGGTATCCAGGAACTCATTGCACGCATCAGGAATACGCATACGCTTTGCCGCCCCCTCATCTACGTGAATTTCTTGGAAGAGTTGAAAGGTCAGTTCCAGTACTACCCGGTCTACTACTACCCCTTCGAAGATGGTCTCTACGTCGTTGCGGCCGCAGAGAGGCATAGGGGCATCTTGGGGAAGAAAGTCGTAAAGATCGGCATGCTCACGACAGAACAAGCAATAAATGGACTTGCCCGATTTGTCGCGGGTGATAATCAGATGGCGATCCTGGGAAACATACCACGGTTCTTTCTGAATGATGCCCAGCTACTTCGCCATATTGGTGCCGGCAATTCTCCGGAAAAGATCTTGCTGACGTTGACAACTGATGATGGCAGTACATCGGAAACGGAGATTGAAGCAGTATCTCCTTCCGGACTCTCCAGCGCTAACATTCTCTCTTCGCGGGCCGAGACCAAGAATCCGACACCTTTGTACCTGAGAAATCAACGGGACAACTACTGGTTTGAGTTTCTACCAGGACAAGAAGCCCTTTACCTTCAGATTAACCTAATGAATCATAAGGCATCAGAGCCATTCGGAGTTTTCTGCAAACGATTGTTTGATACCCTGGATGCGAAGGGAGCTAGAAAACTGATCATTGATGTGCGGTCATGCCCAGGTGGAGACCATATCGAGTTACCCCTTCTTAAAGGAATCCTGGCCAGACCCCATATCGATAGATCGGACTGTCTGTTTCTTGTTATCGGACGAATAACCGGTTCGGCCGCAGAGCATTTGACCGCAGAACTCAAACGATACACCAATGCCACACTCTTCGGAGAACCGACGGGCAGCAAGCCGAATCAGTACGGCGCGATGCAGCAATTTGTTCTGCCAAACAGTCGATTGGAGATATCGTGTGCTACGAAATATTTCCAAGATGCCGAGCCTTCTGATTATTCTATGACGAGTGAGCCGGATATTTTTGTACCACGTACCTGGGGCAATTATCGAGACAATCGCGATCCTGTGCTTGAACGAATAGCAAGCTATGATTCGTACAAACAACTAAGGCCCGAGTTCTTCACGGCCATGTCCGAGGCATATGCAAAGGGCGGCACTGCCAATTTGAAGCAGGTATATAGTTCTCTGAAAGAAAAATATGAACGGTATGGATTCAACCTGGAGACTCTTCTCTACAGAGATTTGGACAGCTGGATCGGTAACAATCAAAAGAGTGAGAATGACTATATCGAATTTCTAAAGTTCATTCATACCGAGTTGCCGAATTCAATTCCTGCAACCTACGACTTGGCATACTGGATGGACAAAACTGGAAAGAAAGAGGAAGCGAAAGAACTGTACAAGAGGTGCATCCAGCTAAATCCCGAGCATCATCATGCGAAAATGAGACTCGGTCTCATTGAATCGGACTGAAGAGACTAAACGCCCCGTGGCAGGGCTCCCGGCCGGCTATGAAGCCGGATGGAAGGTATCTCGTGTACTATGCCGGACGCGGGTTCAACTGGGTGGATGCGAAAATCATCGAAGATCTTAAGCCAACAGATCACAAATAGCTTTGTGAATCAAGAATCGCAACTGCAGGTTTGTTCTGGATACATGCAGTAGCTACTGAAGCTCTGAGCCCCGAGAATTCCGAGGTGAAAGACCTGAGCTCCTTAAGAGGAAGATAACCTATGAACGCCAAATATATCACGGCAGTAGCTCTTGCTTTGTGCTGCATTTGCAGTGCGCGTTTCGCTGATCCGATTCTTCAGGATAGCAAGAAAGCGAATGTTTCGGCGCTGGTCCTTTTGGGAGAGTGGTTTGGCGACGCCTATTTCCCATTGAAGGATGAGATTCAAGCGCGAGGCTGGACAATGAAAAGAATCGGGGTCGACATCGAATACCGAGGGTGCTATAACAAGAAGCGGGACGTCCTCCTCCGGAGCGACATTCTCATCCCGGATCTGAAGGGTTTCTCTGGCTTCGACTGTCTGATCATTCCGAGCGGTCCGCAGTGGCGGAAGTTCAATCAGAATCCTCAAGTCCTTCAATTTGTAAGGGACGCGCATGCTGCAGGACTGCTGATCGCGTCGTTCTGCGTGGGGAATCGCACTGTCATTGCCGCTGGTCTTGTTGACTCTTCTACGGGGCTGGACTATTCGCCGGCTGAGGTCACGCTGGTGAAGGAGCGTGTTCCTATGGGGCCTCGTGGTGGCGGTCCTCCTCCTGGCGACGGATTTGAGAGTGCACCCATTAAAGAGTTAGGCGCAAGCAAAGATTCATTTGCTAGCGCGTTTTGCGGCGCCTCCAACAAATATAACCAGGAAGCGGCATTATCTGGAAACCATATGAACAATAGTTAGGCCCGACGCTGTACTTGCAATTTCACCAAAAAGGAGGTCCCACAACATGAGAGGTCATACCTCTAAAGGACTCAGGATAACCATCCTGGTCTACGCCATCTCCTCGGTGCTCTCTGGTCTGTTCCATATGATTCGCCCACAGACAGTGATTGCACAGGACCAGGCCATCGAGCGTGTACTTGGAGGAGCGATGCTAGCCCTTGCGCTCGGTGCTGGGTTAGCGTACCTAGAAAGAGCCTGGGATAGAGTCAGGATCGCAGTGCTTATGCAGGTTGCCTGGGTGATCCTATACACAATCACCTTGGCTTGGGGTGTCCTGACTGGAGGGCTACTTGCTGACGCCTGGCCTTCCACAATTATCGGGGCTGTTCTCGCCATCTTGTTAACATCTCTCTACATTCGTGAAGAGAGGCTCAAGAGAAAAGATAGGAACCGCGCTGGAGATGAATAATCAGAGCGTGGAGACTGTAGGCTTCTGCACCATGAATTGATGGAGTACGAAAAAGGACTTCAGCTAACATGGTTCGCGTGCGGCACAACGGAGTGGTATTTACGGCAGTGTAAACAACTTTATGTTGTAGAAACGACGTCGAGCGTGGTGGAGTAAGTGCGGCGCTATGTAGATTAGTTCATGGCGTATGGCATTTCATTGGCATCGGGCCTAACACCGGCTCCACCTGACGGGCGGGGCTTCGCCCCTTCCGCGGGTATGCTGCGGCTAATTTGAGTTACACTTGGTTCAGAGAGTGCTCATCTCATTCCCGCCCGCAGGTGAGCCAAGCCGTTATACAGGTGAAGGAGCCACTGTGAGTTCAGAAGAACAACTCCTGCAAACATTTGAGAGGTTTAGAAAGGCTCTGTTTGATCGTGACGCCAATGCTCTTCGGGAAATGATCGCAGAGGATTATCAAGGGTTCGATCCTCAGGGGCAGCTTCAGGACAAGAAAATGACTCTCGAAGCTTATTGTCCCGGCGGAGTTAGGCTGGAAAGATACGATGTTGAGGATCTTGAAATACGAATCATTGAGAAAGTCGGGATAATTACGGGCACGGGACGCATTCAGGGCAAGTATGCCGAGAGTGTATTCGCGCATCATTTGAGATTCCTGGATGTCTATGTTGATAAAGATGGCCATTGGCGGCTGTACTTGTCGCAAGTGACACCCTTGGAGGCTGAATAACTCTGCGTGCAACCGACGGCCGCCGCACCGTCGTTGGTAGAGGACAGGAGCGCAGAGGTGGCGGCGGACCGCAGCTGACGCATGCGTTAGGCATCAAACAGGAGCGTCCGTATACCATCGATCAGGCTCTTCTCGTTGTGTCGCAAAACGCGATTGATATTGAGCTTTGCCTGCGCATAACAGGCCAAAGCACGACGCTCGCTCTCTGCAATTACGAAAGAGAAACAAAGAGTGGCCAAATGAATAGAGCTCGCTCAACCCCGCTTGCCGCAGCTCGCGATAAATGAGTTGGTGGGTAAGCGGCAAGCGGGGCTGCGTGCTTTGGCCAGACGATCTGTGACGCCATTTCTCGGGAACTCAAAGACAAAGAAGAGGTTCGAAAAGAACGCGTTCGCTAAGGGGTCTTCATAAGGAACGGCCCAAATGGCGGAGATATCTGTTGGTGGATGCGACCACTATTAGGATGAGCGAACTCATGGGTAAAGCACGACACTCATTCGTCCCGTTTCTTCTAGCCATCCCTTTGCTGTTCCTTGTTCGCTGCAAGGACACGACTTCAGAGCCGGAGGCGTCCGTTACCCGGCCGGAGGAAACAGGAGATGGATGGGAAACAGCAACACTCAGCACCGTCGGAATGGATCAACGCCCTTTCATGGATCTCGTGCAGCGGATCGGATCAGGAGCGTACGGAGAAGTCCATTCTGTCATCGTCGTGAAAGACAACAAGCTGGTGTTCGAGCAATACTGGCCCGGTCACGATTTCGCGCCTTTCGCCACAAACTACCTCGGAGCTTACACTCGCTTTGACAGGAATACGCGCCATGACACGCATTCGGCGACCAAGAGTATGATCTCAGCCCTGGTAGGTATAGCCATCGATCACGGGCAAATACAGTCACGAGGGGATGTCGTTTTCGAGTACCTCCCTGACCAATACGAGCAGTGGAAAAACCAGGGGAGAGAGAGAATCACAGTTGAACACTGCCTGATGATGGCGAGCGGACTGCAATGGAACGAGTGGGAGGCGCCTGTGACAGCGAGTGAAAACGATCTGATGGTATTTATACGATCGTACGATCCGATTGGATATCTGTTCTCGAAGCCAGTAACAACAGAACCAGGGACGCGCTTCTATTACAATGGTGGTACCGTGAACCTTCTCGGTGTGATGCTCGCGTTCGCCTCCGAGCAAAGCGTCCAAACCTTTTCATCGCGATATCTCTTCGGGCCGCTGGGCATATCGAACTATCATTGGCAGGTGTTCCAGCCGTCCGGAATCACCTTTTGTTCAGGCGACATCTATATCACGCCGCGCGATATGGCGAAGTTCGGACAGTTGTTTCTGGATGGCGGGAAATGGAAAGGAGCCCAGGTGATCTCCAAAGAGTGGGTGGAGAGATCCACGCAATATCATATCAGTCCGCCGGTCTCCTGGGCAGATGGCTATGGGTATCTGTGGTGGTTGAGAAATCTCCGGGTGAACAATAGGACGGTCAGCTCGTTCAAAGCGATCGGATGGGGCGGTCAAGAGATTTTCGTCTTGAAGGGTCTCGCTATGGTCGTCGTCTTTACCGGAGCAAACTATACGAGCAGTGTGCCCTGCGATGAGATCGTGCAGCGGTACATTCTTCCCTCAGCAGGCATGTAGGGATGTGAGCAACGCAAATAGGGAGATCCTCCCGATGAACAAATCTCTACTTTCTCTCTTTGTTCTCTTTGCCGTTTTCTCGGTCGCCCAGGCCCAAGACGTCCTCGAGTCGATCCGCAAGGTCGAAAACGGCCTTTCTTCTAGGATTCAGATCGGCGCTCGATCCCCGATCAACCTCGAGGAACGGATGAAATCCCTCAAAGTCCCGGGACTGAGCATCGCCGTGGTCAAGGACTTCAAGCTGCAATGGGCAAAGGGATACGGCGTCCGGGATTTCCGGACCGGGAGCCCGGTTACGGAAGAGACCCTTTTCCAGGCCGCTTCCGTCACCAAGAGTATCAGCGCGGTTGTTGCCCTCCGTCTCGTTCAGGACGGAATCCTGGATTTGGACAAAGACGTAAACGGCTACCTGAAGCGTTGGAAGGTACCGGACAACGAATTCACCCGCGTCGAGAAGGTCACCCTGCGCCGGCTGCTGTCCCACACGGCCGGCTTGTCCGTGCGCGGATTCCGCGGGTATGCAGAAGGTGAGGCCGTGCCCACCATCCTGCAAGTGCTGGACGGCCTTCCTCCGGCCAACAACGCACCCGCTCGCGTGGAAGGTCTCCCGGGAAGCGGCTACCGGTATTCATCAGGGGCGTACGCCGTTCTCCAGCTCCTCCTGGAGGATGTCACCGGCAGTCCGCTTTCCAAACTGGTGGCCGAATATGTTTTCAGGCCCGCGGGCATGACCCGCAGCACCCTCTGCCCCACCTGTGAGGATTCTCTCGCGGGACAGACTTCCATGGGCCACTCCGTGGACGACGCCGGCAATATCACCACCTTCAAAGGGGAAGCCTTTGTCCAAAACGGATCAGGCTGCTGCGAGCTCTGGACAACTGCCTCCGATTTGGGCCGCTTTGTGATCGCCATGCAACGAGCGCTGCGCGGGGATGCCGGATCAATTCTCTCCCGCGAAACGGCCCGGGTCATGATCACCCAACAAAAGAACAGCCCCTACGGACTAGGTTTCTTTCTCTTGCGCTACGGCGACGCGGCGTATTTCAACCACGATGGAGGGAACACCGGATTCTCGGCGCGTTTCATCGGCCACCCCGAACAGGGGTATGGGTTTGCCTTCATGATCAACTCCGACAACACCTCCACGATGCTTACGGAACTGACGATGGCGGTGGGTGGCGCGTACGGGTGGGAAGGCATCAAGTCCATCTACTACAAAAACGAGGCTGCCCTGTTCGAGGATATCCGCCGTAGGCGGAAAGAATCGCCCGATGACCCGGCGAACTCCGACAAAAGCTTGAATCAGCTTGGATTCGAACTATTGTGGACGGAATACCGGCAGGCCGCCATCGGCGTGTTCCTGCTCAATGTGGAATTCAACCCCCAGTCTGCCCACTGGCGCGACAGCCTCGGCGAGGCGTACGAGTACATCGACGACCAGGCGAACGCCCTGAAGTCGTATCGTGAGGCGATCGAGCTCCTCGATCGTTTCCCCGAGAAGAACAAGGACTACCAGCTCTCGCGGAAGGCCATCACCGAGAAGATCCGGAAACTCGAAAGTAAGAAGGGGATGTGAGTAGCGGATTATGATCTCAAGGATTCCTCAAGCACAAGTATCAATTCAGTGAAGGGCATGGTCCCAACTCCGGCAGTTGAACGACCATTACCGTTTGGAGGACAGAACAATGCAAGAAAACGCTCTCAGGCTGGTCGCTGTGGTCTGCGCACTAGCGCTCATCGGGTGTAGCAGTGGATCTAACATATCTCGGCTTTCAAAACAGATCGAAACTCAAACGGATTTGGCTAGTTCTGACATGGTTGACATCCGGCGGGAGATCCACAGCCATCCCGACCTAGCAAATAAGGAATCAAGAACTGCCGAGCTCGTTGCCAGGACTCTCAGATCGTACGGGCTGGAGGTCAGGACCAATGTCGGCGGATACGGGGTTGTCGGTATCCTGAAATGCGGCAAGAAAGGACCTGTGGTAGCCTATCGATCCGATATGGATGCGTTGCCCATGGATATCCGGGAAAACGTGGCGTACCGCTCGACAGTTCCAGGTGTGGCTCATGCCTGCGGTCACGACGTCCACACGACTCTCGGCCTCGGCATAGCAAGGGTCCTCTCCACGCTCAGAGATGAACTTCCCGGTACCGTGGTCTTCATCTTTCAACCGGCGGAAGAGACGATTGAAGGAGCGAAACGGATGATTCAGGCAGGTGTTCTGGACGACCCGAGGCTGGATGCGATTTTTGCTGTTCATGTTGTTCCCGTTGAAGTCGGAAGGATCGTCACGAATCCCGGTGTTGGCCTTCCCGGTGTGGAAGATTTCACGATCCGCCTGAAAGGATCGGGTGACCTCAACAGTGCTGCCGATCATCTGATGCAGGCCATTCGATCCACGGGAAATGTCCGCTTTCCCGAAGGATTTGAGGAGTGGCAGAAGTATTTCGGCTATTGGCTTCAGAAAAACAGCGTTCTCTCCAGCTTTGTGCTCTCCATGGCCTGGAAAGAACGGGTCGGTGAGAAGGAAATTGTCCTCAAGGGATTTCTCAAGGCTTCCGGTGAACCGGAATACAGCAAGGCGAAAGAGAGGATACGGACCGAATTGTCCCAGCTGAAAAACGGTGTTCATGGTGAGCTGGAATCAGAGAAGAAACTGCCTGATATGTTCTGCGATGAGAAGCTCGCAAACTGGTCTGTACAACCGCTGGCACGAATGATAGGCGATTCCTCAGTCATTGTCGCACCGAATTCGTTCCCGTTCTTCGGTGAAGATTTTGCGTATTTCCTGCAGGAGCTACCGGGCGCGATGTTTTTTCTCGGCGCTTCGAATAGGGAAAAAGGGATTGTTGCACTACCTCATAGCCCCGGCTTTCAGATTGACGAAACCGCGATCCCTATAGGCATCAAGGCTATGTCGGGTGTGCTTGTCAACTACTTGTTGTCACCGCCTAAGAGTGCGGCACGATGACGTTCTCATGACCAGTTGATGTTGTCCTACTCAAGGCAGAAGTGAATCATGGTTCTGTCGCACATCATCACTCACGGACTCTTCTACTGTGTTGTTGGCACCGGATACATCTTTCTTCTGATGATCACGTTAAGCCCGCGCGTGTGGGGCTACCAGGATTATCCGGAGATCGCGAAGAACAAAGTCCCTCCGCAGACGAGAAAGGAAAAGACATCGGCAGCGGTCGTTGGCGTGCCGTGGTTTCGCTTTGTTCTGGGATTCCCGGTCTACTCGACGTACCTGCTCAAGTCGGACCTCGGCGGCGAGATCCCTTTCGCGATAGCCTTCATCTCTGTCTTTGTCGTGTTCCTGTTTTTCACTTTCGGAGATTGCGAGCTCCTCGATTGGCTCGTGATCACCAGGATCACGCCGGAGTTCGTGGTTATCCCGGGAAGTGTCAAAGAAGACTAAAGAGATTTCACACTTCACTACAAGGCCCACGCAAAGGCAGCGATCCCGATGATAGTCATCTGTGTCATCATCGCAGCGATTGTACGGTTCGTGTAGGAGACGATTTGGCTCGACGTGTCGAGCACGATAGACAAGGAGGTAATGGTGATGAAAGACTTATGTCTCTTTCCTTTTGTACTCTTCAGCGCTTTCTCCGTCACTCAGGCGCAAAGCATTTTCGAAGCACTCCGTAACGGTGACATTGAGGCCGTCAAAGTACTTGTCGAGAAAGCACCAACGATCCTCGACTCACGTGACGGTGACGGCATGACGCCGCTCCATCATGCAGCGAGAGATGGCAACGCCGTCCTGGTTGACTACCTCATCGAAAAGGGTGCGAAAACCGACATCCAGAACAATCAGGGCAAGACCCCTCTCCACCTCGCAGCGACCTTCGACCGGAAGGATGCAGTGGCAGCGTTGGTGAAACGCGGAGCCGCCCTGGAGACGCGCGATCCGTACGGACGCACTGCATTTGTTCTTTGTGCGCGGGAGCGCGGTGGGGTTGGTACGGCAAAGCTGCTGCTTGATGCTGGAGCAGATATCAATGCACGAGACAAGTTTGACGAAACAGCGCTCGGTCTCGCCGCCTGGCGGGGTAAACGTGAGTTTGTCGATATGCTGCTCGAGAAAGGCGCGGCGGTGCCCGCGCCCGGAGAGCAATGGGGGCAGCTGGTCTCAATGTCTGCTTCGACGGGCTTGCCGAATCTCTTCGTTCGACTGACCAAGGATGGCCCGAATTTGGCGAGCGTCGATGCCTTCAAGAATTCTCTCTTACACGAAGCCGCTCGTGGCGGTGCAGCTGAAATTGTTGATGCCCTCCTCGGCATGGGATTCGATCCTTCCGCGCAGGATTCCTATGGCTGGACGCCGCTCCACTATGCCGCTCTAGATGGGAGGGTGGAAGCCGTCAAGAAGCTGATCGAGCGCGGCGCTCCCCTTGGGTCCCGGACAATCGCCGGTCAGTCTGCATGGAACGTCGCGAAGGAGCGCGGAATGGAACATGTCGCTGCCCTGCTGGCTTCGAAGGGCGCAGACACCTCGGCCGTCCAGTTTCCGCTTCTCCAGGGGGACTATCTTGGTCAAAAGCCGCCGACTGATAAGCCATTGGTTTTCGCTCCCGGCATCATCTCGTCGATCTGGGGCTTGCACAGCACAGCCGTCTTCACTCCCGACGGAAACGAAGTCTACTGGGCACCGATGATGTCATTCCCGGGCGAGACCTATTCACGTGGCGGCCTGCTTATGATGAAGCGCGTAAACGGACGCTGGACGGCTCCGAAATGGGCCTCGTTCTCCGGCCCAAACGGTCTCGACGATGTTCCGTTCTTTTCCGAAGACGGACAAACGATGTATTTTCTCTCCCGCCGCCCACTCCCTGGTGAATCACAAACCGGCTCAGAGAAGATATGGTACGCCGACAGAATCGCGGGTGGATGGTCCGAGCCGAAACCGCTGGATCCCAACGTCAACTCTGGTGACAAGCACTGGGAATTCTCTGTCGACAGAGAAGGGAACGTGTACTTCGCAGGTCAGGGCGCCGACACTCGTGGTCTGGGCGATATCTATATGTCCCGCCGCGTTGACGGAAAGTACGAGAAGCCCGTCAACGTCGGTGAACCCATTAACTCGTCGGGCCAGGAGACAACGCCCTTTGTCGCACCGGATGGGAGCTATCTCTTGTTCTCGCGGCAGTACGATCTCTGGGTAAGCTTTCGGGGTGAGGGCGGAGCATGGGATGAACCGGTCAAGCTCGGTCCCGACGTCAACAGCCCATCCATCGAGCTCTGTCCCATCGTCACGGCCGACGGAAAGTATCTTTTCTTCTTGAGCCAGCGCGGCGGCGAGAGCCACGCCTACTGGGTACGGGCTGATGTCATCGAGAAACTCAGGAAGCGAGATGCCCGATAGAAGGAGGATCAAGATGAAAAAATGCCGAGGTGCAATCAAGATCGTCACTATTCTGCTGATGGTCTTGACGGCCATCCTGTCCGCCCAGGAGGTTGCGCGAGATTCCTGTATGGCGAACCGGCTCACTGATCCTGACGAAAAAAGGGCCAATGAGGTCCAGCCGCCGGAATTGGTTATGGAAATACTCGGCATCCGGCCGGGTTTGGTCATCGGCGAGGTGGGCGCCGGCCGCGGCCGATTGACTGTCCATCTTGCGGCCCGGGTGGGTGACAAAGGGAAAGTCTACGCCAACGACATCGACGCGGCGGCTGTCAATTACCTGAAGGCGAGATGCCAGCGCCTGGGCCTCGGCAACGTCGAGACCATCCTCAGCCTTCCCGACGATGCACGCTTTCCTCAAAACAGCCTGGACCTCGTTGTCATGGCCTACGTTTATCACCATGTGGACAACCCGATGCCCCTCCTTAAGAGCATCTTGACGAGCTTGAAGCCGTGGGGAATCGTGGCTATGGCGGAACCGAAGCCAGAGCATGTCGAAGCCAGCGCGAAGGCGCTGACGCGAGAGTCGGTCGGGAAAGAAGCGCGTGCAGCCGGCTTCGCTTTGGACGCCGTCATCGAAGACCGGCTCCAGGCCGACAACCTCTTCGTCCTGCGTCCCCTCGTTCCAGATGTGCCCGAATCGCGCGATCGCCAGAAAGTCCGCGCCCTGTGGCTGGAATATGTGGTGTGGACCAAGACTGCCCAAGGACGAACATCGCCAAGGGACTACGCGGTGAGCCTGGATGCCAAGGGGGTTCCTGGGCCGGAAGTCCGGCGCCGTCTGCACGTCCTGCGCAGTCAGTTCACTGAGCAGCCTGAGGGCATCGAGATGATCTACGACCCCCTGTACGGCAAGCCCCTGACAGGCGACATGGCAAAGGATGGGTTCAAGACCTCTCCCAACGCATTCCTTGTTGAAGCAATGAAGGGGATCCCGCCGGGCAGCCAGGCTCTGGACGTCGGCGCGGGGATGGGTCGTAACGCGATCCACCTGGCGGGCCTCGGTTGGGACGTGACCGGGATCGACCTCTCGGCCAAGGGGTTGGCCGTTATGCAGGCCAACGCCGAGAAGGCCGGTTTGAAAGTGCGGACTGTCAAGACGTCCTATGAGGACTTTGATTTCGGCCGGGAACGTTGGGATCTGGTTGCCATGATATTGTCGTGGGCTCCAGTGGAAGAGACCAGTTTTCTCGATCGGTTGAAGGCGTCTATCCGCCCGGGTGGTTATGTTGTCTTTGAGCATGTCATCCAGCGCACCGTGAATCCTTTCCCGCCAGGTGTTCATGCTCTGGCCCCTGGCGTGCTTCGCGAACTATTCCGGGATTTCGAGATCGTGATCTATCGAGAAGTGGAAGACTACGGTGACTGGGGAGGACCTCCGACAGCTCATGTGAGAATGCTGGCGCGCAAACGTGGTTAAGGGGTGGTTCTTTCGATGAGATCCACTGGGTCCTAGCAGCTATTCTTGAAGAGCTAGAGTTGAAACACTGAAACCAATAGGGAGATCGAAATGAGAGAAGCTATGGTTGTCTTGTGCCTCTTTGTGTTGGTTCATGCCGATGTGGCTTCCCGGCAGCATGATTTTCCAAGACTTGCAGGTCCCTACCTTGGACAGAAACCTCCGGGCATCAAGCCGGAGGTATTTGCGCCCGGTATTGTCTCAACCTCTGCACATGAATTCTCATGCTGCTTCTCACCGGATGGAAAAGAGTTCTACTTTGCACGACGACACCCGGAACGGAACCAGCCGGTGGTTATGGTGAGCCAGCTGCGCGACGGAGTATGGACGGAACCAGAAATTGCTCCCTTCGTCGAAAAGCAACCATCATTCGAGCCGTGGGTAACGCCCGACAACAAGCGCCTCTATTTCCAGTCTGGCAAACCGATTCCCGGGCAACCTGGGCCACCGATGAATGTTCTGTACGTCGAGCGTGGTTCCGAAGGATGGGGAACGGCTATGAATCCGGGATCGCCGTTCAATCCAGCAAAGGCGATGCATTTCAGTTCTACCAGAGAAGGAACAATCTACACGACCGACATTTCTCGGGGTCCGGGGAGCGAACGCATCGCGGTTTCGAGACTCGTCAACGGAAAGTACGAGAACCTCGAACGACTCGGTCCGCCCATCAACGGAGAGACACAGACCATGCATCCGTATGTTGCGCCCGACGAGAGCTACATGGTTTATTCTTCAAGAAAGCCGTCGGAGAAGGCAAGTTTCGAACTGCTCATCTCGTTCAGAAAGCCCGATGGGAGCTGGAGCCAACCGAAGACAATCGACCTCGGCATGAATGCGGGATTGCCGTTCGTCTCGCCTGATGGCAAATTTCTCTTTTTCACGGGGGAAGAGCCAGGTCAAAGCACAGGGGGAGGACCAGGCAAGAGCGACATTTATTGGGTCTCGGCAAAAATCGTTGAAGAATTAAGACCAAAGGGGCAAAAACCATGAATGCAAGAACCTTTCTAACCCGAGTCCCGGCGACCGTCTTGCTGGTTCTGGGTATTCTCATAGTTCAAAGCGGCGCCGTCTATGCCCAAGCACCAACCAATCCCGAGCACAATTTCGATTTTTTGTGGAAGACATTTGACGTCAACTATGCCTTGTTCAAGGCCAAGCATATTGACTGGCAGGCTCTGTATAACACTCATCGTCCTCAGGTCACCTCGAGGACGACCGACAGTGCTTTGTTCGCGATCATCTCAAGAATGCTCGGTCATTTGAATGACAACCATGTCCAGTTCCGGTCGACAACTCCGGAAAGGGCTTTCTCGGCGGGATATCTGTGGGATCTGTTCGGGAAAGCGGGGATGGCAAAATTCAGGGCTCTTATGAGCCAGCGACCCGTGCCGGAGAAGTACTTCAAAGGGCCGTTAAAAGAAACCGGGAACGCGTTCTTTGCGTACGGGTGGCTCGAGGACAAGATTGGGTACTTCCATTTCAAAGGATTCGTCAATCTCGAGATGAGCGCCAAGGCTATTGACGAAATCATGGCAGAATTCAAAGACGCAGACGCGTTGATCGTCGACGTCAGACGGAACGGTGGCGGTGATGACCGGGTCGGAAAACTGATTGCGGACCGGTTCGCTGACAAGAAGAGACTTTACATGACTACCCAGGAACGGAACGGGCCGAATCACAGTGATTTCGATCCCAAGAGACATTTCTTTGTGGAGCCGGGTGGACCAATCCAGTTCACCAAGACGGTTATCCTGTTGACGAACAGACTCTCGGTCAGCGCCGCTGAGAATTTCACTTTGGCCATGAGGATCCTACCTCACGTCACCGTCGTCGGCGATTTCACATCCGGATGTTTCGCGGACATGCGGGTGTTCCAACTGCCCAACGGTTGGAGTGCATCGTACTCGATGAACTTGTTCCTTGATCAAAATGGCATGTGCTGGGAAGGGATTGGCGTGCCGCCAGATATCAAGGTCAGCTGCGATTACAGCGAAGCTGTCCCCGAAAACGATCCAGTTCTGGAAACCGCGATTTCGCTCATCAGATCGGGCAAGCTGAGCTTGCAGGACGAACGTGAGAATATCCGTCCGACACAGTCGCTTGTCTCCCTGCTTGAAAACGATATCATCAGCGAGGGGATCGATAAAGCCACCAGGAAATTCAACATTCGGAAAGCTAGTGGTCCTGACGGGGCCTACTATCTGGATTTCTATGAAATGCTGGCGCTCGCGCAAAAATGGTTCGCTGCCGGAAAGTTCGAATCGGGAAAAGCGGTGCTCACCTTGACGTCCCGGCTTTTCCCGGAGATGGCGACGACCTATAGTATGCTGGGCATGGCCTATATGAAGCAAAACAAGAAGACAGAGGCACATCGGGCTCTGGAAAAGGCAGTCGCTTTGGAGCAAAAGAAATATTTGCCCCTTGCGCGACAATTCAGCGAGTTTCTGAGCGATGTCTTGACCAAAGAATACCTGTCCGGCGGCATCGGTGCGCTCGACCGCCAATATGTCGCCCTGAAGGAACAATATCCTCTGCTTGTGACCGAGAGACTGCTGAACAACCTTGGGTACTCATTCCTGAACGTCAAGCTGACCGAGCCGGCTATCGAGATTCTGCAACTGAACGTTAGGAAGTTCCCTCAATCGGCCAACGCGTACGATAGCCTCGGCGAGGCGTACATGAATGCTGGTGACAAAGAACGTGCGATCGAGAACTACGAAAAATCCCTGAAGTTGAATCCCAACAATGCCGGGGGAATGGAGAACCTGAAGAAACTGAGGGGAGAAAAATGAAGACCAGAATCATTGGGCTGACTCTGGCGTCGGGCATGCTCCTTGGACTCAGCTCTTGTTGGAGTCAGCGGCTAGACTATTCAAGCACTTTCGAGACTGTATGGAAGAAGCTCAACGAAACCTATTTTGATACGACATTTGGAGGTCTGAACTGGAAGGATGTCCATGACCGCTACCTGCCGAAGATTACCGCTGCTAAGAAAGACGAAGAATTCTACAGGCTCGTCAACAAGATGCTCTGGGAGCTGAACATATCACACGCCAACCTGATCCCTCCCGGTTTCCTGGCAAAGAGAGAACCGCTTGTGTGTGCTGAGGGGAGCCCAGGTATAGACGTCCGAGTGCTCAATGGTGTGGCGGTGATTACATCTGTCAGACGTGGATCTCCTGCTGAGAAGGCAGGTCTTCGTCCTGGGCATGTAATTGAGGCCACCGATGGAATTCCAGTCGGGCAGATAGTTCAAGAAGCAGAAATGGTCGTACGTCCTCCCGATAACAGCCGTAATCGAATCGGAATAGTCACGAAGGCGATCCTGGGCCGCATCTATGGGCCTGCGGGGACGGAGGTTTCAATCGCGTATTCGGATGAACGAGGGGAGAAGAGTGAGAAGAAACTCATCCGCTCAAAACGGAGTGGAAGAGCCGTGGGGCCAAGTGGCATCTTGTATTTGGCAGTAGAGCTTGAAGCGAGACGTTTGGACAACGGCATCGGGTACATACGGCTGAACACTTTTCAGCCTCCTCTCGTAACACAAGTATCGAGCGCAATCAGATCTTTGGGAAACGTATCCGGAATCATCTTTGATGTACGCGGCAATGCCGGGGGAGAAATCGAAGGGATGCCGGACCTCTTCCTGAAGGAGAAAGCATTGCTCTATCTCAGCAGGTCAAGGAAAGGCGAAACAAAGATCTTTGTTGATCCTGCAAACGACGCCTTCAGGGGTCCGTTGGTCCTGCTGATTGACCAGCTGACTGGATCGGCGGGTGAGCTCTTTGCAGGCTGCCTACAGGCGATAGGCCGGGCCACGGTTGTTGGCGAACGCAGTCCTGGAGCAGTTACGGAGTCAGACATGATGCCTCTCCCGAACGGAGCGATCTTCATGTATCCCGTGGCTCAGCTGGCCACTCCGGATGGCACAGTGCTCGAAGGGCATGGTGTCGTGCCAAACATTCAGGTTGGGCTTGACCGCCACATGTTACTAAAGGGCATCGATTCTCAACTTGAAGCTGCCGTCGGATATTTGGAAAAAGGGACGAAGAAATAGGATTCCAAGTTTCTCTGGCGAAAACGCTTGCCCTGGCGGAGGACACGGATACCTGGGGACAGCGAAGAGTGAACCGCCCCGAACCACAATACATCAGGGGAAAAAACCATGTGTAGAGCAACGCAGAGTGTAATGAACATCTTTCTTGTAGTACTCTCTTCTACTATGAGTCTATCCTGCTCAGAGAATCCTTCAAAACCTCTGGATGCACCTCTCGACGGTTTCACGACTGCTGACCTCGCGATCACGAACACCAACGTCGGCAGCGCGAATACGAGCGGCAAGTACCGGATGATTAGCTTCGACATACAATGGAACTACAGTTGGCGAACGAGCAGCTCTCCCAACAACTGGGATGCAGCGTGGGTATTTGCTAAATACAGAGTTGGTAGTGGCGAATGGAAACACGCGACGCTGTCCGTCTTCTCCGCCGAACACACAGCTCCGGCGGGATCAATACTCTATCCACCGTCGGATGGCAAAGGGGTGTTTCTCTACCGCAGTGAAGATGGAACCGGTGTATTCAGAGCCGCAGGCGTATCGCTACGATGGAACTATGGAGTGGATCAGGTGGCTGATGACGCCGACGTCAGCGTGAAGGTGTTTGGAATAGAAATGGTCTACGTCCCTCAGGGCAGTTTTTATGCCGGTGATGATGGTTACAGTATGGCATCTTTCACCAGAGGCTCAAACGACAAACGTTCGTGGCACATCACAACCGATGACGCTATCAAAGTAACGAATACGACATCCAAGGGCTATTATTATACCTCCTCGAAGGATTTTTGGAATGATCAATTTAATGCTAATGAAGACACAACAGGAACATCGTTCACAATTCCCGCCGATTTCCCAAAAGGATATCGAGCAGTCTATTGCATGAAGTATGAAATGACGCAACAACAGTATGTGGATTTTCTGAATACGTTGACCAGCATTCAAGCTTCCAACAGATATCATAGAGCCAATAGCAATAGGTATGGATATACGATAACAGAAAGCAACGGGGTCTATTCGACAGCACACCCGCAGAGAGCATGTGGCTTCCTGAGTCCCGCAGATGGATTCGCCTATGCCGACTGGGCGGGATTAAGACCGATGAGCGAATTGGAGTTTGAGAAGATATGCAGGGGAAGCGGCACTCAGTCTGTGAAAGGAGAATATGCATGGGGAACGCTGTACTGTAGAAACGCCCGATCGGCGAATGGAACCGAAAGCGATCGAGAATATGTGACAGCGAGCGGGGCAAATTGCCTCTATGCAGAAGAGAATTTCTCTCCTCAGTTTCCGTTGAATGCTGGTATCTTTGCCGGAGCGGGAAAATCACGAGAGTTGAGCGGTGCAACGTTTTACGGTCTCTTGGAGATGAGTGGAAATCTCAATGAGACGTGTGTTTCCGTGGGCACAAAAATTGGCAGGATGTTCACGGGTCGGAATGGCGACGGTCAACTGACTGCTGACGGCTCCGCTAATGAAAGTAATTGGCCCTTGGACGATGGAAGAGGTTCCGGTTTTCGGGGAGGCACTCTTGCACAAGATCAGCACTGTATGCAGGTTTCCGATCGTACGGAAGCTACTGTTGAAATAGATCATACTCACAGGCATATCCCATGGGGTTTTCGGGGAGTACGAACTGTGGCATTTTGATTGCGGCATGTACGACTCGCGGGTATTTTTGCCCGCCCCCCTGAAAAACGGCCCAAGAAGGAGTGCAGAACTTTGACGGCTGAAACTTTCCCCATCATGAGTCGCAATGAAATTGCTCGGCCTGATGTGTGGCATGGTGCTTCGAGATTGAGAGCAAAAGAATTTTTGCAGTCAGAAGAAACGCTTAAGTTGAGAGCACCGGGAGAAAAGATGAATCGTCTACTTCTTATGCTATCGTTATCATTTATCACGTTCCATCCCTCAGGCTTGATGCTTGGTCAGGAGAACAAGTCTGATCGGTATCAAATGCTTGTGGGAACCTGGACAGGTGTGGTGAACGCCGGCGCAATGAAGTTTACTTTTGTGTTCAAGTTTCGGGAAGACGAGAAGAAGACAGTCAGGGGAACCATGGATATTCTGGAACAGGATGCCAAGGATCTCCCCATTCAAGACATTGTTCTGAGGGGCGACAGTTTGATCCTGGACCTACCATCGATTCAGCGGAAGTATGCGGGAAGAGTCATGGACGATCGGAAGGTGATCGAAGGTAACTACATTCGATATGGTACGATCGCACTTCCTTTGACACTCCAGAAAGTCGATTCTGAAGTAGTTCTGAATCGTCCTCAAACGCCCCGGCCTCCTTATCCCTACAAAGAAGAGTCCGTCTTATTCCAAAACGAGAAAGAGGGGGTGACGCTTGCAGGTACCCTGGATCTTCCGAAAGATAAAGATCCAGCTCCTGCTCTTGTGTTCATCTCCGGCTCGGGAGCGCAAGACCGTGATGAAACTGCCTTTGGGCATAAACCCTTTTTGGTACTGGCGGATTATCTTGCCCGTCGTGGAATTGCATCGCTTCGGTTTGATGACAGGGGAGTTGGCGGAAGCTCCGGCGACCATTTTCAATCGACAACGAAGAGGAATGCTGAAGATGTGCTCTCTGTCATCCGATATCTCAAGTCGAGAAAAGAAATCGATAGCAGGAACATAGGATTACTCGGACACAGTGAGGGATGTGTAATCGCCACCATTGCAGCTTCAAGATTTCCAGAGCTTCGTTTCATCGTTGCTCTGGGAGCGCCAGGGGTGAGCATTGAAGAGAACCTCTATCTCCAAAATACTCTCATCAGGAAGGCAGAAGGAGCAAGCGATGTTCAGATTGAGCAATATGGCGCCTTGCAGAAGAAGATATTTTCTGAAATCAAGGAGTCGAAGAACGATTCCTTGACAACCGAGAAGCTCCGAGCGCTCTATTCTTTCGGCCTGTATCAAGCTCTGCCTCAGAATCAGAAGCAACTGATTGATGCGCGGATACGGGATGTACTCACTCCCTATTTCAGGGATATTCTCAGCTATGATCCCCGGCCCGATTTGCTACAGGTGAAGGTTCCTTTTCTGGCTCTCACGGGCGAAAAGGATTTGCAGGCGCCTCCCGACCCTAATCTCCGAGCACTTGAAGAGGCGCTGAAGGATGGAGGGAATACCCATGTCACCATCTTGAGGATACCGGGGTTGAATCACATGCTTCAGGTTTGTCGGACAGGGACAATGGCGGAATACTCAACCATTGAGGAGACAATAGCCCCTCTGGTGTTGGACGCGATCCACCAATGGGTTGTGGATCACCTACAATAAGTCCTCTCGACGCTATGAGGTTGTTCTTATCAGCTGCACCAAATAACAAGGAAATCTTCCACGTCTTGAAACCGGAGGAATCAAAACAATGAAGGGCAAAGACAGAAGGAAAGCGATCATCTGCAGCCTGGCGCTTGTCGTTTCCACGGTAAGCGCAACCGCCCAGGGATTTTCCGACCTCGGTGCGAAGCTGGGCTACAATTCATCAAAATTCACCGGAGCCGATATTCCGGGGAAAGGGATTAGTTCCCAACCTGGCGTGATATTGGGGGGGTACGCTACCTATGAGTTCAACAATACGTTCTCTCTCCAACAGGAAGTTCTGTTCACCTTCAAAGGATCAGAAGTCAATACGATCGGGGATCTCTGGCTCAGTAACATCTTTGTCTATGTTGAGATGCCTTTGATGGCAAGAGCGACTTTTCTCGCGGATTCCCGGCTGAGGCCGAGCGTCTATGCCGGACCGGCGGTTGCTGCACTGGTTGCAGCGTTCAACGACACAGGCCTGCTTGAGGACATCAGGAGCTTTGACTTGGGTTTCGTCATAGGAGGCGGAGTCGACATCTGGGAACTTTCTCTTGATCTGAGGCTCACGCAGGGGTTGCTCAATTTCGATCAGAGTGCGAGCGGCATCGACCTGAAACACCAGACAATCTCACTCATGATGGGATATGCATTTTGACTGCACGAAAGGGCGGAAGAATGAGAAGCCATCTTTTGAGGAGTCTGATCTTGATCCAGACTATTCTTCTGGCAAGCATCACGGTAGAGGCCTCAACGGCATTTATGGCTGTAAAAGGGAAGAGAGTGCTCACGGGTCGGAATGGAGACTGGGGGAATCTCAACATACGAATGCGCGTGCTGCCTGCCTCCGAGGGAAAGTACGGCAGGATCTATTTGGGTGCCGAAGGCGGCCAAGGCATCGGCGGTTTCATTAACACGACGGGCATGAACGATCAGGGATTGTGGTATGGCGCGACGTCTCTGTATGACGGCGAGGCGTTGCCTGTGAGGAATGACATAAAGAACTACTACAACAAGCCCACATTGAATGTCGACCTGGTTCAAAGAGTGATGGAGGTCTGCAGCACGGTCGACGAAGTCATCGAATGCTTCTCGACATATTACTACCCGGTATGGAACGGCCACGATCTGTTCGTCGACAGGTACGGCAATTCGGTCATCATCGAGTTTGGCGAGAAGGATGTCGTGTTCATCCGCCGGAGCGGCGATCACCAGGTGATGACGAACTTCCCCAATGCCGACACGCTGAATGCCAGATGGTACAACTGCTATCGGTACAAAATGTCAGATCGCATGTTAGCTGAAACCCAAAACATATCGACAGATTTCTTTCGCTACGTTTGCGATGCAGTTCACCTGGGAGGTAAGAATCCCACGAGTCTTTCCACAGTGTATGACGTAACCACGGGGGATCTCTACGTTTACTATTTTCATAATTACGAGGAAGTCCTTGTTTTCAATGTGTATGACGAACTGGCAAAAGGAGAGAAGTACTACATCCTCCCCGACTATTTCCGGCAAACGAAGGTCAATTATCCCAAAAAGGGTGAATCGGTGAGTCCATCCTCGGTGACCTTTTCGTGGAATGGAAATGCCCAGGGTTATGACCTCTACTATTCAACCGATCCCAATTTCACGGGCGCCACGCCTGCTAGTACGTCTGCTTCTGTTGCACCGGTACAGAGTTCGGTGGGGTTCTCTGTTTTGTACATCGGGGTGTTGGTGCTCGGGGCGGGATTTCAAAGAATGAAGAGGCTTCTCGTGTTGTTGAGTGGAGTGGTCATGATCAGCGCGTTTGCGTCGTGTACCATTGAAGTCCCTGTCGAATCGCCTTTCGCTCCGTCCCTGATCGAGCATCATCTCACCGTCAAGAATCTACAGCCAAACACGCAATACTACTGGAAAGTTATCGCACAGGAGCCTCGCGATGTGAGAAGTCAGAGTTCTGTACAGACTTTTAGAACAACTGGTTGACAAGAGAAGCCCTAGCAATGATCGGCTTAGCTAACTCTAGCGTGGAGGCTGCTATGGAAAAGACATGTGCTGTCAAGATCGCAACGTCCATTTCTGTTGTTCTCCTCTGTCTTGGCTGTCAGGGATCCCTGCAATCTCTGAAGTCCAGGATGGACGGATTGATCAATGAATACGTCGGCCACCGCAACTTCATGGGAACTGTTCTGGTCGCCGACGAAGCCAAGGTCGTGTTCGTCAAGGGGTACGGACTGGCCGATGTGGAAAAGAACATTCCTAATACTCCCGAGACCAGATTCATGATCGGATCGATCACGAAAGAATTCACAGCCATGCTCGTCACGCAGCTGGCAGAAAAAGGAAAACTCAAATTCGAAAATACTATATCCGATTTCCTCCCCGACTTTCCGAGAGAAATAGGACAAAGAATCACAGTTGAGATGCTGCTCAATCATACGTCCGGTCTGATTCTGCCCGAGGGAATTGAGAAATATTATTATGCCTCTACGAAGGAAGAGTTTCTCAAGGAATATCTTAAACAACTGTCCGAAGAAGGACTGCGTTTTGAACCGGGGAAGGGGTACGGATACTCCAATGCTGGATATCATATCCTCGGCCTTATCATCGAGAAAGTGACAGGAAAGACCTATGAAGCGGTTCTTCACGAACAAATATTGGATCCGCTCGGCATGTCCAATACGGGCTGCAACAAGAAGGGATTAGTGCTGAACAACAGAGCCTATTCGTACTGTCGATTACCGGATAGATATGTCACGTGGAATAACGAACAGTCTCACGATCCGGAAGTCGTCTACTTTGGTGCTGGAGTCATGTATTCAACGGTCGGGGATCTCTTCAAGTTTAGCAAGGCGCATTCTTCGAATGCGTTGCTCTCACCGGAATATATGGAGGCGTACTTGAAGTTGAGAAACGTGAAATCACGTCCACCGATCCCTTATATCCCCCAGAAACTTGTGGATGAGCTCTTCAAAACCTGCGGTAACGGATTCGTGGGAGAGATTTCCGTCATCCAGCATTCGGATTCAAAAGAAGAGACCCTCTACTGGCATGATGGAACGATGTACCTCTTCAAGTCATTCCATTATCACTTCGCGGGGAAGGATCAAATCATCATCATCCTCAGCAACTGTAGCTTGATCTGTGAAGGTGATGAAATGGCGTTGAGAATCTACCAGGTGCTCAACAACAGACCATACGAGCATATCCGCATAAAAAACAGCCTGAGGCAATACCTCGAAGAAGAAGTCGCCATGCACGCCGGCATACCTGCGGCAATTGATGAGTATTTCCGATTGAAAAGTGACACCCTCACCTTCATTGTGCCGGATAGAGAATATGTGTTGAACATCGGTCGCCAGGTCGCAGAGCGCGGTGATCTTGATAATGCCATTCTCATTCTCCGAGCTGCCCTCACTGAACATCCTGAATCATGGGAAGCTCACGATGCTCTTGGTGAAACATACATCATGAAGGGTGATACGACACTTGCCGTACAGAGCTTTAGAAAGTCACTTCAGTTGAATCCGCAGAATATACGTGCAATGGAGGTGCTGAAGAAGCTTGAGAAGAGGAACTAATGTGAACTTGTTACTCCTGGAGCCGTAATGTAGAATGTGCGGCGTGATGTGCGAGCGTACCGTCCGTCGGTGGGTTTCTCTTTCATTGCGAAGAACGGCCCGAATATTGAAGTCAGGTGACCGTGAGATGCTGCTCAAAGGCATCGATTCTCAACTTGAATCTGCTGTCAGATATTTGGAAAAGGAATTCCGGAAGTAGGAGAAAGCGAGGAGAGAGCAGAGAATGAAAACAGTATTGAAGATTGCACTCGCTGTGATGCTGTTCAGCACGCTTGTCCTGTGCCAAACAGCGATAAAGAAACCACCTGGTTTTCATGGTCCCAAACTCGGCCAGAAGCCGCTAGAACGCGTTCAACCACGGACCAATCAGGAAGCTGAACGAGACATCGTCGCACGAACCATCAGCTCGGTGATCGGCTGGGCCAAGGATAAAAACCTCGACCTCTTCTACAGCGTCATCTGTCACGATACCGATTATGTCAGCGTGTCGCCTGGGAAGCGCGTAGTCAAACGCTTTGAAGACGTGAAGCAGAACGTGCCGTTCTGGATGAGTCCCGATTTCAAGTATGTGCGGCATGAGCTGAAGGATCTGAGAATCACGTTCTCCCGAGGTGGAGATGTCGCCTGGTTCTACTGCGCGCTCGATGACATCAATACCTACAAAGGCGAACCGGCTTCTTGGGAGAACACCCGCTGGACGGGTGTAGTTGAAAAAAGAGACGGAAAGTGGGTGGTGGTGCAGCAACATTTCTCATTTCCCAGCGATAAATGAGCTATTCACCGCTATGATTGCCGAGGGACGCCGAGAGCGAAAGAACTTTCGATTCGCGTATTGGGCTTCTGGAAGGTCATCGTCCGTAGGGTCTTCCGGGGAAGAACTGAGGCCTAAGGAAGATTCAACTAGAGGCTATCTCAAAAACAAGATATCGCAATTCTATGACTTGTCTTCTTTGCGTCTCTTGGCGTGCTTGGCGGTTATATTTTAACCGCGAAGGCCGCTCCCGAAGGGATGCCTTTGGGAAAAGAAGCGCAAAGGGGATTTTTGAGATGTCTTCTAGAGATCTGGCCGAAAAGTGGCGTATAGGGTTGGCATGGTTTATGTTGTTGGATCAAGGATACGCTGAGAGTCCATGCCACAATACTGGATACATTGAAAATGCTTGGAAAACGCTCACCACA
>Ga0315277_10000619_pt1 | contig 55772 bp, 62 predicted proteins | sample YL17G05_15_MG_FD_203695 | JGI IMG/M metagenome (GOLD analysis project Ga0315277, IMG submission 203695) | Sediment microbial communities from Yellowstone Lake, YNP, Wyoming, USA - YL17G05_15 | ecosystem: Environmental > Aquatic > Freshwater > Lake > Sediment | place: USA: Wyoming | collected... | reverse complement strand
TGTATCAATCCAAGAAACAGGACATTAACAAAGTATGGCTCGTCGACGTTCGTCGACTTCGCCGGTCCTTTCTTCGCCTGAAGGCGAGGGGTTTCAACCATCCCCGAGGGAGACACTAAACGCACAGCACTTCTCCTGTATGCCGCGAACATAACAACGCTCGGTGCGGCCGTCGTCGCGCGATCAGCCTACAGGGTCATCCACGACGGGGTGAGCTACCAGTGGCTAATCCTGGCCTCGCTCGCGGTGGTCGCAGGCTTCATCACCGTTAAAATACCTGGAATCAAAATTAAACTCTCGCTGGCAGACATCTTTGTATTCGCCAACACGATTCTTTTTGGTCCGGCTGCCGGATGCATTTCCGCGGCACTCGAGGCATTTTCCGGATCCATTCGCTGCATCACAAGGGCCAGGCGATCGGAGTTCATAATGTTCAATACCGGAAATGTTGCGACCTACGCCCACCTTTCCTGGCTGGTGTATTGTCTGGTTCAGGGAAGGGGGCTGTGCTACGCAAATATCATCCGTGTTGGATAAAAGGCCGTCCTCATTCGAGCTTGGGGCCGGGGCTTCCTGAAGCTGAGCAAGACTCTCCGTTGCCGATTCAGAAACATCGACATCGGCTTCAGGAGGAATATGGGGTGAAGTCAAAGGCGATTCTTGGAGGCCTCCATCACGAGTACTGGCTGGAGAAGATCGCCGCCTGAATCGGATACTGATGCTGGGCGGTGGGGGCTACATCATGAGCGCAAGTGTGTGTTCAAGAGCTGCCGCGAGCGGAATCGCTTATGCGAATCCCTGACCGTGCTTTGGTACTCTCTGGGGAGAACAACGGCAAAGAATGCCAGAGGCATCCCTGCCGCTTTGATGAGATTTTATTGCGCAGCACAGGGTGTACACGTTGAAGTCAATGTAACAGTTGTAGAAAACGATGAATCCAGGTATTTCAGTGGGATCGTCGACTCGATGCGCTCGGAGATCCCGTATACACGGTGGCCGCCCGCTGTGCACGCACCTGGGCGGCCTTGTCCCCCCTCCCCGCGGGGAGACAAGGCCCACCTCAACCACGGCAGCTCGCGCCGTGAAGCGCTAACCGAGGTGCGGTCTCCCTATTCCTTGGGCGATGGCAGTCCGGCCAGACCCTTGGGGCGTGGGGACCTTCTGGCGCCTCGGCAGGTTCGCCAGGACCCCGCGGATGATCGCAGCGATGTCTTTGTCGGAATTCCACACCTTGCCGCGCAGCCGTATATTCGCGTCGACGTCGGCGGGCTCGGCGATTCCCAAGTTTCACGGGAACGCCGCCTCGATGAGGACGCCGCGCTTCACGCGGTTCGGGAAGCTGAGGCTGTAGTACTACCCGACGGCGCCGCCGAAGCTGCCCCCCGAGGTGCTGATCCTGTCGAAGCCCAGCGCCTTCCTGGCCGCCTCGATGTCGCGGACCGTGGAGTCCAGGTCGTACTGCGCGAGGTCGATGCCTTCGGCCTTCGCCTGCTCGGCGGCACGGGGTCCGGCTGCCCCACACGCCCTGAGCCCCTCGTCGCTCAGCGGGTCGGCCACGGTCTTCAAGAACTTGTTGAACTCCGGCCGCGCCAGTGAGACGGAGCCGTCAACACCGCGGTAGCCGACGAGCACGATGTCATGGCGCCTGAGTAGCCGCTCGTAGGAGACATCGAGCTTGATGTTGCTGCTGCCGGGCCCACCGTGGAAGACGAACACCGGCTCCGCGGCCTTCTCCGCCGCCGAGCGGATACGCACGACGGGCAGGTGGATCAGCTTGGCCGGCCGGTCCCAGTTTTCGGGAACGGTCAAGGTGCCGAAGTCTGCGGACAGCGCACCTACCTTGCCCGCCTTCACGACAATCTCGTCCCCCTTGGCGCCCGCTGCCGGATCGGGAAACTGACTCGCGAGCGCGCCGCAGGCGCCCAAGAGAATGCACATGCTCAACACGGCTCTCATCTCGTCCTCCTGACTACAACTTGCGGCCGTCGTCATCAATAGTCAATTGCTCTTGAGAATCTGGGCTGAGGATAGCATAAGTTGTTGCGCAGAGTATCCGGCATACTCCCGGTAATTGGGTGAGATCAGGTGCTGCTGCCGGAATCGGAGCTGAAACGGGGAGGAGAAGCGCCCTCCGGGCCCCAGGGGTGCTTCTCATCCCCCTTGTGCGCCCCGATCTGAGCATAGCTTTGCCCGCACCGGATCGCGACATAGACAAACAGGTGTTTTTCTGAGCTGGCGGCACCCTCCGATCGTGCCCAATGTCGGAAGTGTGTGAGGATTACAATCTTTTCGGCTCGTCCCGGAGTAATATAGCTCGTCCGGATCCATTATGGGTCTCGGGATCAATCGCGGGAAGTTAACGTATCACCCCAAATCAGAAGCAGTGCCAGCCCTCACAGCCGGGCTTCGATCCCAGGAATTGCAAATTGTTTGGACTATCCCCCTCAGCGGGAGCTGCATGGCCTGTCCGCGGCTTTCGCTCTGCGCCCGCGGAAGGGGACGGGAGAGGACCCTGGGATTGGAGGATAGTGCCATGAGTGATGCCGCCGTGCGATCGTCGGGAGAACGCCTGCGCGCTCTCCTCTCCGTGCCGCTCTACCTCATCGTGTTTGGGACTGCGCTCCGGCTTCCGTCCTGGATCCATTTCCCCCGCGGACACTTCGTGCCCCTTTCCGTCCCCACCCATTCCTTCATGATCCTGGCTTCCATCGCCCTGGCCGCCGGGCTGTCGCGCTCCTGGCGCGTGCGCCTGGGGTTCACCCTGGGAAGCTACCGGTTCTCACCGCGCATTCTCCTCTGGTGCCTCCCGACCGCGGTCCCTGAAATGGGGGACGCTACCCTATATTAGTGCCTTATCCTTGACCTTCTTTGGGCGGCAGACCGGTTCAGCCGTTAGCCTCCTACCGGGCAGGGATCGTTCAACAAGACAATAGGGTAGCGTCCTCTATTTCCCCGGCTTGGCCGCCTGCCGGAGACGGATCACAAAGCCCTGAGCCGGCCTTTCCTGGCCAACGGCTGCATTTCCCAAAAGAGTCTATAACAAAAGTATTTTATTGGAAACCCGTGGAACACACATTCCGCTCCTCCTTCCGCTCTGCCGCAAAGGAGGCGGCAAGTCCTCCGCTTCGAATATTTCACAAACCGACATGATTCGAGCCCCTGCCTCAGCCGCCCACGCACTTCCTCGTTCAACCATATGTCATCCCACCATGCAGTGGTCACAAGGTCTCCGAACCACATGTGCGCCATTTCATGCGCAGCCGTGTCGGCATAATTGCGCTGGCGTTCGACGCCGTCCTGCTCCGGCTTTGAGAGGATGAGGGTCTGTCCGTAAGTGATCAGGCCGGGATTTTCCATGGCCCCGAAGAAGAGCGGCACCGCAATGGAATCCAGCTTTTCGTAAGGGTAGGGGATTCCGAAGTAGTCTTCGAGAGACGCAAGGATCGGCCCGGTAACCTCGGCGGCGTACTTTGCCTCGCCCGAGCGCCGGTGGGTCGCGATAATCCGCAAAGGGGTTTGCTTTTTCCCGATTTTTCCCGCGTCCACCGCCTCGAACGGCCCGACGGCAAATGCAACAAGGTAACTCGGAAGAGGCCTTGTTTCGGCGAACTTCACGGCTTTCATGCCGCCAGTCTCATCAGTTTCCGAAACCACGGCGGTGTTCGAGAGCGCCATATACTTTTTCTTTACATGCAGTGTGATCTGCCAGGGAACCTTTTAAGAGGGCTCGTCGAAACACGGAAAGGCACGTCGAGCGTCGATCGACTCGAACTGCGTGTACAGATACCAGTCGTTGGCATCCTTATTCCTAAAAATGCCGGCGCTGCTTTTGGAGTTTACCTTTCCCTCGTAGGCAATGTGCAGCGTCGCGTTGCCTGCCGGCACGGATTCGTCCAGGACAAAGCCGATGAAATCCTCATGCCCCAGGACCGGCTTTGTGGCCAGCGTTTTTCCGGCGGATTTCAGGCTTGATTGCTTGACCGTGAGATCGGCGCCATTGAGCCAGATAAGGCTGGTTGGTGAACTGATTTTGATTTCTATGTCTACCGTTCCAGAAAATGTCTCCTCCCCCGGGTCGAGTTTCAGTTCGACCGCATAATGCTCGGGCCGAACGGTATTCGGCAGGCGAAAAGTGGGCGCCTGGGGGCTGGTCTGGGCAAGCAAAGTGGATGCTGCGAACATCAACGAAAAAATGAGACGCATTGGCTCCTCCAATAGACACGCCTCATATTCTAGACCACGCGGATTGCTTGGACGAGAGAGCATTAGGGCAGATTGCAGCGCACTATGCTAGGAGAGGATTGAGATGGCTTTACGCGCCCATTCGGGATCTTCCAGCATTCCGCGTCCGATACCCACTAGATCCGCATGCCCCTCCCTCACGATGAGATCCGCGTGCGCGGGTTCCCTTACGCCACCTGTAACAATCACCGGAACCTTGACTCTTGCCTTAATGGCACTGGCATACGGAACGAAATAGCCGGGCTCCTTACCGATTCCCCGGGAGCCCTGCAGGCCACCCGAGACATCAATGAGCGCAGCGCCGCTTTCGGCCAGGCGCTCCGCAGTCCAGCAGGCGTCCTCGAGTTCGAGTCCTCCCGCGGTCTCATCATGCGCACCCAGCCGAACGAAAACGGGGAACCTGGATCCAACGCGCGCCCGGACCTCGGCGAGAATTTCGAGATGCATCCTTGATCGGCCCTCCACGCTTCCACCGAAAAGGTCGGTTCTCTGATTGGTCAAAGGAGATAGGAATTCGGAGAGCAGGAAGCCGTGGGCCACATGGATTTCGACCGCGTCATACCCGGCCTCGCGCGCCCGCACGGCCGCCGAGCCGAACGCGGACACAATCTCCCGGATCTGAACCATCGTGAGTGCTTCGGGAACCTCGCCGGCCGGTTCGTAGGGATGACGCAGCGCCGAAGGAGCGACAGGCTTGATCCCCAGAACCGTCGAGGAACTTCGAGAACCGGCGTGTGAGATTTGCAGCGCGACTACAGCGCCTTCCGCGCGAACTGCCGCTGCCAGCCGGCTCAGGGCCGGGATCATGTCATCCGAATGAACCCCGATCTGCGTTGGAGTGTGGCGTCCGCGGGGATGCACGAAAGCATGTTCAACGATCACGAGTCCGCAGCCGGCTGCCGCGCGAATTCTGTGGTATTCGATGATCGCCTCGGTAATACCGCCCTCAGGCGTTGCCTGCCCCGACCACATGGGCGGCATGACGATTCGATTACGTAACGTGAGTCCAGCGAACGAAAGTGGTGTCAGTAGATGAGCCATATTAATAACCAGAAAAAGATGCCCGCAATCCCGCGGAATACTGCCAACCACGGGTCTGAAGCTCTCCCGTCGGATGGCCCATCTATAAACCTGCCCCTCACACGCAGGTCGGTCTGCCTCCGGGTGAAATCCGCAAGTTTCGGGGATAGGCGCCTCAACCTAGAAATTCAACCCCGTGTGTTGAAAAAAGTCAGCCGAGCCACAAACGACTGTGACGGCGTGTGTTGCCGACGGCGCCGCTGACACTGGGCGCGACGCTTGGCTGTGAAAGATCATGATGACGGCCGGCTATTGTCAGGGAGTTCGTTTCACCAGAACAACCCAGTCCTTCTCCGGATCTGCGGGTGGAAGTCCAATGGATCTGGGCGCCGGCCCTCGCACTGTTGTGACGCTTCCGTTCTGAAGCGCGCCGCCTGCCCGCGGGTTGTACCATTGGACGGTATACATCCCTGTGCCGATTTTGAGTAGTGCCTCTCCGCCGCTCGGCAACTGGACTGCATAGATCCTATCGCCGGCTGCCAGCACCCGAACGTCTTTCGGCCCGGAAGCCAATTCGTTACGCGGCTCCATTTCCCAGAAGGGCAGGTAGGTGCGGAAGAACTCCAGAGCATGGCGAGTCTGGTCCCACATGCGATCACGCGACCTGAAATCCTCACAGTTTATGTCCATGTTGGGGTAGTCGTATCCGAAGTACCATTCGACGCCGCTTCCGCCGCCCATCAGGTTGCCCCAAAGCGCCTGAATTCGGGGCACATTGTGATCCCGGTCGGCAGCGTCCGGTACAACGCCGGAACGCGCTGGCGGCTGTTCATCTCCAAAGACAGCCCATTTTCTGCCCGCGGCGGCTGAGTGCTTCCTCAATACGGCCGCATCATTGTTATATCTGGGCATCTCCGCCTGGATAGAGGTCGCCTCGAAATACGGGTCGCCAAACAGACCGTTGTAGAACTCCAGTTCCTTGTTGTTGTGTGTGTGCACCGTGATGGGATGGCGATAGACATCAAGCGCCCGGATGTTGCGCGCAATCTCCTTGCGATCGGCGTCAGGTGTATTGTTCTCCTCGCCCAGATTCCATATCACCGCAAGGTGATGGGAAAATCGTGCGCACAGTTCCCGGTAGTAGAGCTTGCGGATCGGGTTTAGCTCCGGACCGCCTCCCAGCTTTCCATCGTTTTCCGTCTCCTGAGTGACCACATGGTGCATCATGCCTTTGCTCTCCATGTGCGCGAATACGACTTCCCATTGTGCGAGCTTGCTCACGTCAAAGCGGTCGCGCACGTCGGGCTTCGTCCACATCCACGTATCACGGCCATCACCTCCATCGATGTTGTAGGTCAGGAAGTAGATGCTGTTGACGCCCTTGCTGGCGAGGTAGTTCACTGCGCCGATGATGCCCTTGCCCTTGCCGCCCTTCCAGGCGGGATCGCCGGGCCGCCAGTCCCTTACATGCGGATCATACTTGTGAATAAAGACGCCGACCTGTTTATAGCTTCCGGAATCCGAATCCGAGTCATAGGTTCCATCAAACTCGTCATAGGCTAAAAAATTCTCGGGACTGTCGGCTCCGCCTTTCAGATAGTACTCGCCGGTGCCCGCAAAACGGAAATGGTGCATGTTCACATACTGCAGCAATCCCTTGGCGCGCAGATCATTTCCTTTTTTATCCGAGGCGGCTATGGTGAATGAGCCACTCTCGCCGTCAAAAGCGGCCGGTTGCCCGGCGTTGGGATCGAGGCTGATCGCGATGTCTTCGCCGGTGCGGAAAGAGGCTTTGTACCGCCATTCCCCTTCCCTGTCCGGCGTAAAATGCATCCGCCACTTGGCGCCCGATGTGGCGGAAGTTTCATCTGCGTTGCCATCAGCCGCGTAATAGCCCGGCACCGTGTAAGATGCGCCGCCTTGACGATGCGTAAAAATGACATTGAGACGGTAGTTGCGGAAGGGATTCGGAGTGGCATCCTCCGCGGTCTGAGGACCATCGAAGGTCAAGGTAACTCGATGCCACTGCTTCAGTTCGCCGTCAATTTTGGCGCCGGCTCCCCAGCAAAAGGTCGCTCCCATAAGGAGCACGAAGAGTGTCCTGGGCATAGGGGGTACACCTCGCAAAGTAGTTCATTTATCATAAGATGATCTCGATTGTGCACCCAAAACTCGGCCTTGCGTTCGATTTTGCCCTGGTTTTTTCGCTCGAACCGCCGTGTGCGGATCAGCATGTACTGTGGTGCGGCAGGGGGCCGAGGGCGGACGGCCTGCAGTCCTGTTGAGTCAGACCTTCTGGCAGCGGCAGTTTGCCGCCGATCCGGCGATTGTAGGGCAAGCAATCGCGCTCAACAAACAGCCGGTAACGGTGGTCGGCGTGCTTCCGTCCACCTTCGATTTCGGTTCGGTCTTTGCGCCGGGGATGAAGATGGACGTCTATGTCCCGGCCAAAATGAATGTCCTTCGCAATTGGGGGAATACGCTGTCGCTTATCGGCCGCCTCAGGTCCGGAGTGACTGTGGCCCAAGCGCAGGCCGAAGCGAATATCCTCTTCCCGCAGCTGATTGCAGCACACCCCGACTGGTGGGACGGTTACTCGGCGACAATCACGGAGCTAAAGGACCATGTCAGCGGAAAACTGCGCCGTTCGCTGATTGTGCTTTGGTGTGCTGTGGGCCTGATTCTGCTTATCGTCTGCGTGAATCTCTCGAATCTGCTGTTGGCGCGCACCGCCGCGCGAAGCAAGGAGTTCGCCATGCGCAGCGCTCTCGGGGCAAGCCGCAGCCGGCTGATTCGCCAACTGCTGACGGAAAGCCTGGTTTTATCGTGTGCAGGCGCAATGCTCGGCCTGAGCTTTGCCTTTGCCGTCACCACGTATCTGGCCCATCAAGGATCGATTGCGCTCCCCTTGCTCAGCAACGTGAGAGTGGACGGTGTCGCTCTCGCCTGGACGCTGCTCGTTGCCGTTGCGGCTGCCGTTTTCTTCGGCCTTGCTCCAGGCCTCAGAATATCCTGCGGTAATTTGCAGGAGGCGCTCAAAGATGCCGGCCATGGAATGCGCGCGGGTAGAAAGCACGACGGTCTGCGCGCCGTGCTGGTTATCTCAGAGGTGGCGCTGGCCTGCGTGCTGGTGATCGGCGCAGGATTGCTGTTGCACAGCTTTCTGCGCGTGCTCGACGTCGACCTGGGATTCCAGCCGAGCCGCGCTGCCACGATCAAGGTAGACTACAACGATGGGAACGATCCGGCGCGGCGCGGTGCGATATTGCAGGAGATGTTGCGCCGTATTGGTTCGATCCCCGGGATCGAATCGGCCGGGATCGCAGATATGCTTCCACTCGGCCGCAATCGGAGCTGGGGGTTTTCAGCAAAGGGAAAGGTGTACGGCAAAGCGGCAGGGATACCTTTGGCAATTTTGCTGTTATCCTCCCCAGAGAGAACCAAAGCACGATCGCGGATTCGCATGCGCGATTCCGCGCGCGACAGCTTTTGAACCCACACTTGCGCGCGTGATGTGGAGCCCCCGCCCGGCATCAGTATCCGATTCAGGCGGCGATCATCTTCCGCCGGTATTCGTGATGGAGGCTTCCAGGAATCGCCTTTGACTTTACCCGATATCCCTCCTGAAGCTGATGTCGATGTTTCTGAATCGGAACCGGAGTGTTTTGCCCAGCCTCCGGAAGCTCCGGACCCAAGCTCGAATGAAGACGGCCTTGATTATAATGGGTCTTCTATTCGTTTGAGATTCTTCTCAGGTGACCCTCGCTGATCGGGATCAGAGAATCGAGGCATTCCCGGCGTATGCCGCCAACCAGCTATTCGCAATACGAGATTGCCTGGGGCGAACCGAACGGAGTTTTCAGAACTCTTACTCCCATCGCTTTCACACCGAGATCCAACTCCTGAGAGCAAATGCTGTTTCGATCGTGAACCGGAAATCGGGAGTCCAGTTCGTCGTTAATGGCCGCTCGAAATTGCTGCAATGTCCAGGCTGCGCTCGGATGGGCAGTAAAATTGAAGTGGGCAAGTCGTCGCGTAGCTATTTCCATGATGACAAACACATAGAGGACCTGAAAGCGAGCCGTCAGAGTTACAAAGAAATCGCAAGCCAGCATGGCCTGCGCGTGATCGCGGACAAAAGTCATCCATCGCTGGGACGGATCCGGGCGCCGTCGGCCGCGGTTTGGATCCTTCAGCAAATATCTATCCGAGGGACATCGATTTGGCGCAAGATCCCGTTCGTGATCGGGCTTGAGCTCCGGCAGCTGCTGGCCAGCAGCGGGCTAATCACCTGCCCCTGACCAGTCCCCGTTTCGGTAACGAGTAGCCTGCCGTCATCGATCGCTCCGACGTTGATCCATTTCCCTATCAGCCGGAGGATGCCTCCGTCACTTACCCTCTTCTCGATCATCTCTATGAGCAAATCCCTGACAATCGCGTCAAAGTATCCGGTTATGTCTGCTTCCAGAACTGTCGAGATCGGTCGTCTACAAATGATTCTCCCGACCTCGTCCAGCGCGTCTTGTGGACTGCGCCTCGGCCGGAATCCGTGGGAACACTCAAGAAAATCCTGCTCGTAGATCGCGTTGAGCAGTTCGACCGCCGCCTTTTGCACAATCTTATCTTCAAGAGAAGGAATCGAGATCGGCCTTTGCCGTCCATCTTCCTTCGGTATGTAGACTCTGCGCAGCGGCTGCGCTGGATACTTACCGCTCTTCAGCCGATCATGCAGCTCCTGGATGTTTTCCCAAGCGTCCACCCCGTATCCCGCATAGGTGACCCCGTCCACGCCCGCACTGGCGTCTTTCCGCAGACTCTCGAATGCCTCATACAACGCGTCCGCCGTCAGAAGATGAGCGATCGAGAAAAACTGCCGCTCCTTGTCCTCTTTGGCCAGTTCGGCTATTCGGATGCATCCCGTTGACATGTTTTCTCGATTTCTGGGTATCGTCATGTTTCCTTCATCCGATACGTTCGTTTGTTCACCCCTTCTCTCCAGTGGGTCCCGGCTTGCGTCAGTTCCCCACCTTCGCCGGTACTATGGGTTCGTAAGATTCCTCACAGCTCTTCGCTGGTAGTCTCTGGTTGCCCTCGACCACCACCTACCTCTTCCGCCAGATGCTGGTTCGCTCCTTCGGCCGGTGCATCCGTACCGCCCGAGGCCTGGTCCCTTGCTGTCAGGTGAAACCATACCTGTATCATGCAGGAGGGGACTGGGAGGCTTTCCCAAGTTCCTGGAGAATCCGTGGAAGCGTGCCCCGGGCTAGAGACTCCGGCGGCTCCTGGCAACCTCGCCTTAACGGTCACCCAGACGCTGCCTTCAACCCGAAACAACGGCCTCGGCATCCGCAACGACATAGATTTCGGAGCTGAATCCACGCGGCCCACTCCCTTGCTGTCTACGCTTCTCTCCCGTCGGTCACCCGACGAGAGGCAAGACTCGCTACCGGCCTACCCGCTGCGGCTTTGGCCGGACTGGACTTTCACCAGTTGGACTCTTTCGAAAGGTTTCATCTACTCATGTTAGAATTCCCCTTTCCCAAGCTTAGCTTGGCGCGATGTTTGGACTATCCCCATGTCAGGAAAAAGTGCGGTAATGAAGAAACGAAAAAAGACAACGGTAAGTAATCAGAAGGCATCGCCTCAAAAGGGAAACCCGCCTGAAAAACAAGGACGAGTGACAAACGGTGCAAAGAATAAGGTCCCCCTCGTAGAAGCAGTGCGTCCTTCCCGACAGATGCTCTTTCTCTTGTGTTTGGCGCTCTGCATTTCGACAATAGCAGTTTATTCTCAGTTGGCAGGGCATGATTTTGTCGCCTTTGATGACGATCAATACGTTTATGAGAATGCACATATAAAAAACGGGCTGACTCCTTCAAGCATCTGGTGGGCCTTCACCACATTTTATTATGCAAACTGGCATCCCCTTACCTGGCTGTCGCACATGCTCGACTATCAGCTATTCGGCCTTGATGCCGGAGGGCATCACCTCATAAATCTGCTCTTTCACTTGCTTAGTGCAATAGTGCTTTTCATCGCTATTGCCAGAATGACGCGGAAGCCATGACGAAGCGTGATAATTTCGGCAATCTTTGCTCTCCATCCGCTTCATGTTGAGTCTGTTGCCTGGATCTCTGAACGAAAAGATGTGTTAAGCACTTTTCTCGGCTTGCTCACGCTTCTTTTCTATATACGTTACACACAAGTCCCATCGAGAAGACGGTATGCATATATTGTCCTGGCCTTTGCGCTTGGCCTCCTGGCCAAACCAATGCTCGTTACAATTCCTTTTGTTCTTCTCCTTCTTGACCTATGGCCATTGAAAAGAATGCAATGGCCGGTAAGTTGGGATGGGATTAAACATTTGATTGTGGAAAAGGCGTTTCTTTTCCTGCTCGTCATACCTGTAAGCATTTTCACATTTTTCGCACAACAACAATACGGGGCCGTTGCATCTCTTATTCACCTGTCGTTTCCTTCACGCCTCGGAAATGCGTCAATAGCCTACGTCAATTACATAGGAAAAGCGTTTTGGCCAATGAATTTGGCGGTTCTTTACCCTATTCAGACACCATCTGCGCAAAGCGCAATAGCAGCCTTTGTTTTTCTCCTGGCTGTTACAGGTGCGGCGTTATTTTCGGTGAAGCGGCATCCCTATTTTTTAGTTGGTTGGCTTTGGTATCTCGGTATGCTAATTCCAGTAATCGGTTTGATACAGGTTGGCGCCCAATCGATGGCTGATCGTTATACATACCTCCCTCTAGTGGGGCTCTCAATAGCAATTGTTTGGGGAGTTGCAGAGCTGATTAACGGCAAACGGCTTCTGATGGATGTGGCTTATGTTGTAGCGGCAGTGCTGCTATTATGCTTTGGTATTGCAGCATACCGGCAAGCATCGTTTTGGAAAAATAGTCGTTTACTTTTTGAACACACGCTGACTGTAACGAAGGGAAATTACTTAATACATAACAATTTAGGCGTGATTCTCGCAGGCGAAGGAAAAACCATGAAGCAATAGCCCATTACAGGCAAGCGCTTTTTTTAAATCCCGATTATGCTGAGGCATATGCTAACCTCGGGCATGAACTCCTGAGGATAGGAAATTCCGAAGAGTCATATGCTCACCTTTCCAAAGCCTTGCAAATGAAGCCGGATCAAGCAATAGCCCAAGGGGATTTGGGGACGCTGCTGGCAGCACAAGGTAAATTCGATGAATCGAGAATGCATCTTGAAGCGTTTTTGAGAATAGCTCCCGCAGATCCGAATATGCAAAGCAATCTTTGCTATGTACTTCAGCGCCTTGGGAAACCTGCGGACGCAATAGCCCACTGCAATGAGGCACTGAGGATGAAACCTGACTTGGCAGATGCGCGCTACAATTTAGCAACGGCTCTTATGGACGAGGGCAAAAACACGGAGGCTATTGCTGAACTTAAAAAGGTGCTTGCTTTAAGGCCGAACGATGCTAGTGCTCTTGAAGCAATGAGAAAGCTGAGTAATCCTGATAGGTAGTATCAAAGTAAGTTTATAGCGAAACAGGGTGCATCTTGTGAGGCGCGGTTTCTGTTGAAAAAACAACAGTCAAAAGGACAAGTATTGGCGGCAGCAATATCTGCGCCATGGCATAGCAGATTTAAACATGTCCATATAGCCTTGCTTCTTTTCCTCCTCGCTCTTGCCCTTCGTCTGGTTGTCTATTTCGACTACACCCGTTCCCCGTTCTTTGATTCCCCGCAGAAAAAGAGCGTGGGGTCGTATCTGTAGAATGAAGTTTCCACATTAGAAGGTATCATCGCGACCGCCGGTGTTATTGCTGCCGCCCATCCTAATGCCCGTTTGGTCACTTCAGCCTTTTCGCGGCACCTGGCGTGGCGGCTCCTAATCCAAAAACTACATATGACAGATGTGACCCCATCCTTGGCAGCAGTACGAAAGCAACGGACAGCGGCTGCGTGCATCCGCCAAAGCAATCGGCTTCGAACGCAACGCCGGCCCTCCACGAGAAGGCTCCGCCCTGAAGGCAGGGGCGGGTTGTCTGCGGTTTGTGTGGCAGCCGCATGAACGTGCACCATAATATCCGCCGCAACGGCATACCCATCCCAAAACCCCGCAGCGCAAGCGCATGCTCGCACTCTTGATCGAGGACGTCACCTTGACCAAACAACGCGAGATCACTGCGGCCATATGTTTTCGCGGCGGCGCCACCACGACGTTGACCCTGCCGCGTCACTTGACGGCTCAGCAACTGCGAGCCACTCACGAACCTGTGCACCGGCAGATCGACGCTCTGCTGGACGAGTACACCGATGCCCAGGTCGCCCGCATTCTCAACGAGAGCGGATTGCGGCATGGGAGCCGGTGATGCTTTCGATACCGCCAACGTCCAGTGGGACCGCTTCTCGGCCAAACTTAAGAGCCTCAAAAAGCCATTGCTCGAAGCCGGAATGCTGACCAAAAAGGAGCTCTCCGCCAGGCTCGGCGTCAGCCGCACCACCATTGGCAAGCTCCGCACACAGGGGCGCATAAAGGCGCGCATCTGCAACGACGCCGGGGAATGGCTCTACTGGCCACCGAAAGATAGGAGTTCGCTTTTTTCTGGTGGGAGCAGAATAGCAGCGGTTGGGATGGAAATCACCCGGAATTATCCCACCCAGCAAGTGAGACCGAGAGTTTTCCCGAAGCTGGGGGGCCAAATCGCCTAAAAGGGTGAGGAGAAGCGTCCCCCAAGCTCGGGGGACGCTTCTTCTCACCCGTCTTCAGTCGGCGGTGGGGCACACCATTGTCGTTGCAGCCCGGTTCTGTTTTGCGATGGCCATCGGCGCAACGCGCCGCCTGCTTCAGTCGATGCCGTCAAACAGCCTGCCGGCAGCCTCCCAGGCGAGAAAATCCGCGTCATATTCCAGTGTCGTTGAAGGGCGGGGCGGAGGGGGACGCTCAGGCAGATCCCAGAGTCTGAGGTGGGACGTGCGAGGCAGAGATAATCCTGGAGTGAAACTCAAGTCGCGCATCCCTGGATTCTCACCTCGATTCTGAGATTCAAAACGCCCGACAGCCCCCGCATTCCAGGCCCTCAGGAGCTTTCCGGCCATAAGTAGATACCCGGCCACTGTCGGGTAAACGCAGGCTGGAACTATTTTCAGTGCCATTGCCTCGTCGGCAGACCTGGCTTTCACCCGTTCTTGAGTCAGGTGGCGAGGGGTCTGCCGGGCGGAAGGGAATGGTCGGTATGGAGCAGCGGCGTCCTCGGCTATTTCATCGGCCACTACGTCGTCCGCACGCACACGAGCAACCTCTCAGGCTGCGCGGCAAAAGCTTGATTGAACCGTAGATTTGCACAGGTGGAAACAGTTCATATGTGTAAAACGGCAAGCTGAGATGGAAGGTACCTTACGCGAGAGCATGGGTGGAATAGAAGCACGTGAGTGCCGGCTCCGAGGTTGCGGGCTGGAGGCCGCGAACCCAGCGCCAAACGAAAAGCGTTTGGCACAGGGTTCGCAAGAGCCCCATCGCCCGCATCTTGCCAGGCGCCGAAAAAGCCCCATGTTTTTGTGGGGGGCTTTTTCGGAGCCCGAATCAAAGGCGGGAGAGGAGGGGTGGAAGGAGTGTATTCTCTCCACCCTGCCTAAAGCTTTGATGCGCGAGGAAAACAGCAGCACGCAGCACCGCGGGGGATACCCGGACGACAATCCGGGTGCTATGTCGGGGGCGCCCGCCATGTCGCACTTGACAAATACCGACCTTCTCATGGAAGGAAGGACAAGCCGCGTATTCGATCGAGGTTCGCGCCAAAACGTCCGCTCGTCTCCCCTCCTCCCGGGTCCTCAGACCCTCCACGACGTCAAGGCGGATCAAATTCTGACTGTCAAAGAAAATTAGTCCGCTGGAGATTGTAAGCTATCGGCCGGGAATCATGGATCTGTAGGCTGCAATTCTTGCCCGCAAAGCTGTGGCGCGGTTTTGGTCATTTTGCTGCAGCGCAAGCGCCAGTGCCCGGCCTGCCGCTTCCACAGCCTGCGGGAACCGCCGCACTTCCGAATACATCGCGGCCAGCATATCAAGACTCTGCGGTTCTTTCCCGCCGGAGATTCAGGCTGCGGCCCGCAGGCCCGCTGGCTTTGTTGCTCGCTCCTCACATACCACCCCGGGTATAGCTCGTCGCTCGCGTCTCGCCAGCGGGCTTGGGGGCCTGCAGCAAAATGCCAGGTAATTCTTGCGCGAGCCCTTAGAGGAGAAGACCAGCCACCGGCCATTCGGCGAGAAACTGTGTCATGAGTTCATGCGCTGCGTGTTGCAGTTCAACCGGCGCGCCAAGCCGCCCTTAAACGGCACGATATTAAGCTGACTGTCGGGGCGCATTAACAGGCCCGTGCGGTTTCGCACGAAGACTATCCAGCGGCCATCCGGCGATACTTTAGGAAAGTTGTTGCTCATGCCGTTCTGCACGGCTCCGGCAATCGGCTCCGGCTTGCCGCCCTTGCCATTGTTGAAGGGGATCCGGTCCTTGCTAATAAATCCATCTGAGCGAAAATCGACGGGGGCAGGGCAAGCTGTTTCAGACTGTTGGAAGCCCTGGATTGAATGAAAGCTGACCTACAGCACGCAACGGGGAAGCAGCCTCAAAACGCCGGTGGACGTCTCGGCATACCAATATTCAGATGCGGAATTGCCTGGCTGATGACGGGAAGTGCGCGATCAGGCTGCGCGTCGCTCGTAGCGATGATGAAGCCCACCGCCTTTGGAATCTCAACGATCCTGCCCTTATCGGGTGACTGGACTTCTCTGGGTTCCGGTGAATCCTTGTTCAGTCCGAGGTGACAGCGGCTATCGTGATAATAAGAGAAATAGGATCGAAGAGTTGCGCGAAGCGATTCTTCGTTGATCGCGACGATGTGATCGAGGCATTCCCTTCGGATTGATCCAATCAAGCGCTCGACATAAGGACTTTGCCAAGGCGGTCGAGGGGCCGCAAGGACATCTGTGATTCCCATGCTGCTGACCTGCCTGCGCAACGTGTCGCCACAAATGGAGTCACGATCGCGAAGCAGGTAGCCAGGAGCCGTATCCCAGGGGGAATGCTTGAAGGATCTGATCTGCGGTCCATTCAGCAGTCGGATGGGCCGTTACATTGAAATGCAGCACGCGTCTGCGATCGTGAGCCAGGACGAGGAATACGAACAGGACTCGGAAGCTGATAGTCGGAACCTCGGGGGCGATCGGTTCCGCTGTCAATCATGCTATCGGGGAGCGTGTGCGTCGGCTCGTTGAGGGGGACCGCCAGGCGGACCGATTCGTTACGAAGATTCTCGGTGCAGAACTCGGCTTGAATCGGCAATGAGTGCGCTCGTGACGAAATTGCGTCCATTCTGAGTACGATACCCTGAACAGAATTGTTCGATGCAGCGGAGAGTCTCTAAATGATCCCCGGGCATGTCCATTTCTATCCAAATCGGGGAATATCACTCACCCGCAAATCTCCATTGACAACGCCCCCGGAGCCGTCGCCATCCAAGTGCGCAGGTCTGCCTTGATGAGTTGTCCGGAAACTGAGAGGACGCGTAAGTCATGATGATTGTCCGGTTCTGAACGTATAGAGTCTGCGCGCTCCGACGGCAAGCAGGCCTCCAATGCCACCAACGACAGTAAAGACGACAGGCACCAGAACCAGATGCGCGATGACAGATTCGAACAGCTGGCGGATCGCATAGCCTCTCAGGTCCGTCTCACCGGTGCGTGCGAACGCCGTGGCGAATCCCTCGGACACCACCATCTGCTGGAAGCGTGCAGTGTAGCCGAGCACCGTGTAGCTGACCATCGCCACGGAGGCAAAGATGATGGCAGCAGTCACCGCCGCTCACAAGTCGGCAATCGCGCCATGACGGAAGCGGCCCGTTTGCCAGGCAGCCGCAAGGCTCGCCAGCACAAAACAACACCATCTAATGAAAATGGGTACGCCGCTTATCGAGCGATTCTCCGATGTCGTGCGCACGATCAGGTATGGCACCAGAATCTGTATCGTCAGCAGCAGGCCGATCAGGAGACCCGCATGTATTCCCATGCGAAACGCCACAGGCGCCTTCCGCTCGGTAGCCATCGGCGCTAGCATGGAAAATGAGAAATGACCGGCGAGCGCGGTGGCAATCAAGACGAAAAGGAGTCGTCCCTCGGCGCTAAAGGCGACGGGATGTCGAAGGATCGCAAAGGTAGCGAGCGTCAGGCTCAGCCCTGCGCATGTACAGCTCAGCACTCTCGCCCGATCCGATAACCGCAAGATCGTATTCGTCACCATGAAGCCTATACAAGCTGCGAGCTGAAAAGCGGCAACGCGCCGTGGCCTGTTTGAAGCCTGAGTTGAACTCCAGTCGCGGTGCGCCTCAGGGCATCTTCTTACGCTTCAGCGTCAGTTTTCCGGCCATCGGTGTTCCATCCTGGAGGGCGAATTCGAGAGTTCCCTCCAGGCAGTCCTCGCTCGCGGAAACAAGACTGGCTCTGTAAACACGTCCGTCCTGCCCGGCGAATTGGAATGCGACCTTCTTGCCATCAAATATCCCGTTCTCAATGGGCAACGATTCGTCAGAGTCCCCTCCCCCTGCGGTGCCCGAGAGATCACGGCCGTTTTGGCTGAATTCGGCCCAGGCCGGCTGATTCACGATATTGCCGTCCGACAGTTTCAGCTCTACGTTGCCGCTCCACTTTCCCGATATGTCCGCCGCACAGCTGGCGACAGCAACGATAGCTGCGAATAGAGAGCACAGTATGACTCGCATGGATTCTACCTCCTTTCATGATTGAATACGGATGACCCCTTGAAAAAGTCTGGGAAAATGTAGAAACCTGAGATACGCCTGCTCGCACGCACTCGCAGTGGGCGATCCAACCAAATCATGATTCCCTATTCCGGGAGCAGGGGACTCACGTATTGAAATCTGATCGGCTCAGCCGGAAAAGTGAATTGACCGGGGAAATTGAGCCTTGCGACGATCGGGGACTGCCGGGACAGCGCGGTAACGTGGGATTGGCCGGATAGCGGGCACACGGGTTCGCAGGAGGCGCGAAACCGTCGCCGCCGCACGAACCGCCTCCGGCCAAGGAGGTTGCAGCGCCATGCGCTGGTGCCTGTGGTGGCGACGAGGATTTCAAGGCGAGGGCCGTTCAGTGACTGATTTGATCTTCGCGACTGTAGGCAATTCGCCCTCCCAGAACAGTCATGCGGACCTTAGTTTGGTCCAGCGTTGATACGGGCGAAATGAAAATGTCGCGATCCAGCAGCACGAGATCCGCGAGCTTTCCAGGTTCGATGGACCCCTTTTCCTTCTCGCCGAATTCGGCATAGGCCGCATCCAGGGTATAGGCGCGCAGGCACTGTTCCAGGGTCAGGACCCGGCCGTCCGGACCGGGCCGCGTGAGAGCGGTTTGGATGACTTCGAAGGTCGATGTCAGAGGTGATGCGCCGGTCGCATCGGTTCCCATCACGATTTTCACGCCGGCATCCAGCAAACGCCTGCAGGGGAACAGATTTTGGGGCGCAGGAGCACCATTGGCGGTTCGAATATCGATGTGTGACAACAACGGGGGCTGAATGCTCGCGATGACGCCGGCCTTGGCATAAAGGGGAATCCAGTCCGGCGGGACATCATGCGCATGTTCGATGCGAAACCTTGAATCCGGCAGATGCATTTCATCATGGATGCGCTGGTATATCTTGAGTGTGTGGTAACCTCCCGCGTGCACCTGGATCTGCAGTCCCGCGCGAGTCGCGGACGATGCCTCCGGCCGGCGGTTCCGCGGTGTCCCTTGTAATTCCGGCGGCGCGGAGCGCCGCGGAATTTGCCAGTCCCACGCCCCCGAAGGCTCTGGTGAGCCAAACGGGGTTATGAGGCGTTACAAGGTCAATCCACTCCTTCGACGGCAGTTCGCCTCCCCATTTACGTTCATCCCACCCTTCGCCGAAAATCCAGGTTCCTTCGGGCTTGTTCGTGGAATACTTTGCCACGCGGCCGGCAAAACCCTTACGGGTGGTAACGAGTCGCAGGCTTATGGGATCGGTGCCTCCCGCGGCATTGACGTCTATGATGTGGAAGTGGCAATCGATGAATCCCGGAGTGACCGTGTTCCCGCCACCATCGAAGACGTGGGTTGTGGTCTGGAGAATCCCGCGAATCACCTCGTTGTCACCAACCGACAGGATTCGATCCCCGGAAATGGCGGCCGCCTGAGCCCAGGGTTGTTGCGGATTTCCGGTCCATATGCGAGCGTTGAGGATTGCAAGCGACGCGCCGTCCACGGATGCCGCCCCGTCGAAGCGCGCCGGCAAAACAAGGCCGGGGAGAGCCAGAATTCCCAGGAGCGCCGCAGCCCAAAGCCGGCCGCGGCGATTCTGCTTTGCCGCCTTTGCATTCCCCAAATGAAAGTGCTTTTGTGTCATCGTCTTCCTGCATCCTGCGTCCAACTTCTCGGGCAATGGGGAAAGAGCCGGCTCCTTCAGCCTGCTCTCTGCGGAGTCCCCCGCGACGCACGGCGGATCATTGGCCTTTGCTATTTAGTCCAAAGAGCGATTGTGTTTCAAGAAGATTCCCGTCACGCGGCTATCCTCGCGCGCAAATTTATCAGCTTGAGGGAGGCCGGGCTTCAGAGCTGTGAATACTGCACGCGTCCACAACAGAGGATTCCGATCTGCGTTGCACGCGCGCCGAAATTCTCGATAACGAAGGAATGGCCGACGTTTAAGATCTAAAACTGATGACATCGACCCATGCTGCCTCTGGATTTCTTAAACCGTTTCTTGCGCTTCTGTGTATCATCTTGAGGTAATAGCAGGCAGCGCGCGAGCAGATCCGCTTATCACGCTTGGCGTCGCGCCGGAGGCTCTATGCAGTCCAGGATCTTCTTCCGAGAGTTCCTGCGCAGTGATTTTGCGGTGTTATGGGGCAGCGCGCTCGTGCCGCTGGTGCTGCATCTCCTCTTTATCGATCAGTACGGCTATTCTCGCGACGAGTTCTACTACCTTGCCTGCGGCGAGCATCTCGACTGGGGCTACGTCGATCATCCACCCCTCATCGCGCTGGTAGCGTTTCTCATCAGCAAGACGCTGGGCACATCGCTGCCTGCGATTCGGATTCTGCCGGCCCTTGCGGTATCTGCGACGGTGGTGCTGACGGGAATGATGGCCCGGGAACTTGGTGCGGACCGTTTCGGGCAGGGACTGGCGGCGCTCGGTGTGGCGTTGGCTCCGATTTTTCTCTTCCTCGGACACGTCTTTTCCATGAACGCATTCGATTTTCTGTTCTGGGCGCTTGCGGCTTACGTCCTGATTCTGATTTTGAAATGCGGCCGGCCGAAGCTGTGGCTCCTGTTCGGCCTCATTGCGGGCGTCGGGCTGATGGACAAGTACTCCATGGGCTTCATGGGAGCGGGCGTGCTGGTGGGTCTGGTGGTTATGGCGGAGTGGAAACATTTCAAGAGCAAATGGCTGTGGCTGGGTGGTGCACTGGCATTTGCGATTTTCCTTCCCCACATTCTCTGGGAAATTCACACTGGCTTTCCCACGCGCGAATTCATCGCGAATGCCGGGTCGAACAAAATCGTCCCGCTTTCCCCGTTCGGCTTTCTAAAACTTGCTGCCCTGGCCGCAAACCCGGTCACGCTGCCCATCTGGCTCGCGGGACTGGGCTATCTGTTATTTGCGCGTCAGGCGCGGCCCTTCCGCGTACTTGGCTGGATGTCAGTTTTTGTGTTCGGCCTGCTCATCGCCACGAGGTCGAAACCCTACTACGCGGCTCCGGCCTTTCCCGTGATGATGGCCGCGGGCGGAGTGGCGATGGCGACCCTGCTCGATCGATTCCGGCTTGTGTGGCTCAAGCCGGTGGTGCTCGCGGCGGTTGTGTTGAGCCAGGTGATTCTCGTCCCGCTCTTCGTGCCTGTGTTACAGATTGAGACCTACATCCGATACGCCAGGTTTATCGGTTTGGATGTGCCCTCCGGCGAACGCAATAAGATAGGCAAGCTCCCGCAACACTTCGCGGACATGTTTGGGTGGGAGAACCTGGTTGCCAACGTGGCACGCATCTACAACAGCCTGGGGCCGGACGGCCGCGCGAAATGCGCAATCTACACCACGAATTACGGCCGCGCGGGGGCGATCGATCTCTTTGGCAGGCAGTACGGGCTGCCAAAATCCATCTGCGGCCACAACAGCTACTTCCTGTGGGGTCCTCGTGATTACACGGGGGAAGTCATGCTCGTGGTGGGCGACAACCCTGAAGAACTGCGCAAGGTTTTTGGGGAAGTGATCGTGGCGGCCAAGACTACGAGCGAATTCTCCATGCCTTACGAAAACAACGTGTTGATTATGATCTGCCGCAAGCCCAAAGACCCTCTCAAGACCCTCTGGCCGCTGACGAAGTCTTACGGATAGCCGCGCGCCCCAACCCAGTCCGTGGCAGCGGCCAGTGCAAAGCGCAAAGACGCGGATGGCGCAGAGAAAAGCGTTTGAGACCAGGATTTAATCGGATAAATGCGGACGCCGTTTCCGTAGCCAGGAACTCAGACGGCGCGATTCGTATTGGGGCCTATGCCGGATATCGACGAGGAGGAACAGGATCATGAGATTGACGCGGAGATCCTTTATGTTTGGTTCGGCTGGCGGCACGGCCGCCCTCAGGGCGGTTGGCGCGCTGCCATTGACCCAGCCATCAAAGACACGGCTCGTTCTACTCGGCACGGCTGGCGGACCGACGCCCAAGAAATCTCGCGCTGCTCCGGCACAGGTCATCATAGCCAACGGCGTGGCCTATGTCGTCGATTGTGGCAACGGCGTCGCGCGTCAACTTATCCTTGCCGGCGTTCCGCTAGGAAGCTTACGCCACGTGTTTCTCACCCACCATCATAGCGACCATGACGCCGATTATGGAACGCTTCTCCAGCTGGCCTGGGCCAGCGGCCTTCGCTCCCGCGTCGACACCTGGGGACCCCCGCCGCTGGCGCGGATCACTGAGCTTTTCTTTGAGATGAGCGCGCCTGATCTCAAGGTCCGCGAGGCCGACGAGGGCAGACCGCCGCTTGCACCACTGGTCTACCCGCACGAGTTGAACGCAAATGGCCCCGTCATGCAGGACGAGAGCCTCAAGGTCCGGTGCGCCGTGGTCAGCCATCCCCTTGTCGAGCGGGCCTTCGCCTACCGGTTCGATGCGACGGACCGCTCGATCGTGATCTCCGGCGACACCACGCGCTCGGCAAACCTGATCGAGCTGGCTCGCGGCGCCAACGTTCTCGTTCACGAAGCTCTGTATCTGCCCGCCGTGGACAAGATTGCCGGTTCCGATTCCGCGGCCTCGCGCCTGAGGAAGCATCTGCTCGAGAGCCACACGCCAATCGAGCAGGTCGGAAAGATCGCTGCCGAGGCAGGCGTAAAGACTCTGGTTCTTTCACATTTTGTTCCGGCTGAGACGCCGCCCGTCCCGGACGAGGTTTGGCTTGCGGGGGCGAAAAAGCACTTCGACGGGCAGGTCATCGTCGGGAAGGACTTGATGGAGATTTGAAAACGGCCGCCAAGCACGAGATCACGGAAGCACATCGCTGGCTCGCGGCCGCAACCAAAAATAAAAGCTCACCGCAGAGGCGCGGAGGACGCAGAGACTTTATTTGCTTTTTCTCTGCGTCCTCGGCGTCTCGGCGGTGAGAAATCCTTTCCCTCCGGAAAAGGATTTACACGTAAGTAGCACGAAATCACGGGCTTGTCATACCGAGCCCGGGAAATTAAATTCCAAGGCTAATCCACCGACTCCGGCAGTGCAACTCGAAAAAACTCTGCGCTTAGAAGGATCCTACCGATGCATTTAATGGGTATCCTTGTGGACACTATTCCTTGTCCAAGCTCCATTCGCCTCAACGAATGATTGCACCGCCATGGATCACGCGTTCGACATCCATAAGCCCACGCAGGTTTTCCAGCGGATTTCCCCGAACGACCAGGATGTCGGCCTCCTTGTCGAACTCGACCGTGCCCAGGGTCTTGTCCAGACGTCGGTCGCGCCGAACACGCAGGTCATCGATGGGAGAATGAACAAAAAGGCGAAGAAGATCTGGAAGAATTTTCGATTGAGCATCATGAGGCCACCTCATAAGCATTTAGTCAGGCGTGGCGCGCGCAGTCGAATGCATGATAGGGCGGATCGGGCTCGAACCAAAACAACAATTTTGCCTCCAGAGGTGTGCGCAAAACTCGAGTTCTAGCGCCTATTTTGAGGTACAATCGGGCCCGCTGGCGAGTGACGCAGGCGCGCAGCCCCCGGCCGAAGTTGACATGTTTTATCTCGGAACCTGACCGGCGGCCGCGCCCAGGCTTCGATCCGAAATGCAGTCAATTCGGACTATCGACTCGAGACCTTGAGGTACGAGTGATCCAGGCTTGCGGGGCGAGTACGGTCACAGCGCTGGCTGCAACCGTGACGCGGAGGAAGAGAACGTGAAAAGAGAAATCCAACCCAGTGCGGCCAGCGTTCCGCCGCTCCCCGAGCGCCGGCCCTCCGCGGACGAGAAAACGCGTGTGGTGCGCTTCGAGGTATCGCCCGCGACGATGATCCAGCTCATCCTCGCCGTGGCCTGCATGTGGCTGCTGATCCGGCTTTGGCCGGTCTTCCTGGTGCTCGTCGTTGCTCTCCTCATCGTCGGGACGATGAGTCCAGCCATCAGCTGGATGGAGGCGCGGCGTGTCAAACGCGGCCTTGCGATCGCCATCGTCTTCACACTCCTCTTCGTCGTCGCGACTCTCGCCGTGACGCTGACGATCCCGTCGTTGGTGGCGCAGGCCTCAGCGCTGGTCGAGCAGGAGCCCGCGTTTCGCGCACGCCTTTCGGATCATCTCGCCCGCTCCAACCTAACAGCGCCGCTCGCGGGCTGGCTGCGGAACGTCAAGTACGACGTTCCCTCGAGTGCCATCAGCGCAACGGCCTTCGCCTTCTCGATGCGCATCTTCGAGATCACCGCGTACGGCGCGAGCGCCATCTTTCTCGCACTCTATATCATGATCGACCGCGACCGGCTTCGTGGCGGGCTTTTCGCGGTTGTCCCTCGCTCGCACCATATCCGCCTCGCCCGCGTCATGATGAATCTGGAGACGATCGTCGGCGCTTACATCCGCGGGCAGCTGATCACGTGCCTGCTCATTGCGGTCTTTTCGTTCGTCCTCCTGGTGGCGTGCGGCGTGCCCCACGCGATGGCGCTTGCTGTGTTTGCGGGCGTCGCAGATGTCCTGCCGTACATCGGCGCGTTCCTCTCGATAGGACCGATGGTCCTTGCGGCACTGCCGCGTGGCCTGGTTTCGTGGCCGTCGTCCTGTTGATCATGCTCGCGTACGAGGAGTTCGAGAGCCGCGTGCTCGTTCCCCGCATTTATGGACGGGCGCTGCGCATTCCGTCGTCCGTCGTGCTCTTCGCGCTCCTTGCGGGCGGGACGCTGATGGGGATCCTCGGCGCGCTCCTCGCGCTCCCTGTCGCGGCGACGGTCATGATGCTCATCGAGGAGCTTCGCGTCGAGCTTCCGGGTCAGCAGGAGCAGGTCGCAGATGTGGAACAGCGGGTCGGGGACGAACGCGCGGAGGAAGAGTACGAGCGCCGGACAGAGGGCGTGCCTGCGGAGCAGGCCGCCGCGATCGCCGTCGAGATCTCGGACGATCGGCGGAAGGAGAAGAGCTGTCCGCCCGAGGCTGCGGACGTGTCAGACTCGATTGGCTAGTAGGCTACGGTCCGGGATTGCCCTCCGGTCCGCCTGAACTCGTGGCGCGAACGTCGAGAGATGGATTTGTCCCACTCTGCGGGGACAGACAAGCGCGTCATTGATAAGAAGTTGCTTTTGCGTGAGTTGAGGATACGGAAAGGAGTCCTGAATAATAGGAAAATGCTTTTTCCTGTTGGGGAGATCATACGACGGATCGCTGATGGGAGTATGCGGAATTCTTTCTCCATGCAGGCAAGCGGGCGAATTTTGAGCAGGGATTGAGCAGGGATTGCAGATAAAAGGAGTTGAAACGGGCCGGAAAGGCGCCCGGCGAGCCGAGTGACGCAGGCGCGCAGCCCCCCCGGCCGAAGTTGACATATTTTATCTCGGAACCTGAGCGGCGGCCGCGCCCAGGCTTCGATCCGAAATGCAGTCAATTCGGACTATGCGCCCGGGACACGACACCAAGAGACCGGCATGCACCTCAAGCAGATCTGGGACCTGATCAGGAAATCCGTAGGGGCGTGGGTGGACGATTACGCCCCGAGCATGGGCGCGGCGCTTGCCTACTACACGCTGTTCTCGATTGCCCCGCTGCTCATAATCGCCATCGCGGTTGCTGGCCTTGTTTTTGGCCAGGAAGCAGCCCGGGGAGAAATCGTCGCGCAGATACAAGGCCTCATCGGACGGGAAGGCGCAATCGCGGTGCAGGGCCTGCTGAAAAGCGTCAATGAGCCCGCTCAGGACATCTTTGCGGCGGTGGTCAGCATCATTACGCTGGTAATTGGGGCAACGACGGTGTTCGGGGAATTGCAGAGCGACCTTGACCGCATCTGGCGCGTTCCCGCTCCTGCGAAAGAGAACGGCATATGGAGCCTGCTGCGCACGCGGCTGCTTTCTTTCGGCCTGGTGCTGGGACTGGGGTTTCTTCTGCTGGTCTCGCTGGTAGTCAGTGCCGCGATCGCCGGATTCGGCAAATGGTGGAATGGGTTTTTCGAAGGCGGGGAAGCGTTTCTTCATGCGCTTGATTTCGGCATCTCTTTCGCTATTACGACTTTACTCTTTGCGATGATCTACAAATTTATGCCGCGGGCCAGAATCGCCTGGCGGGACGTGTGGGTCGGCGCGGCAGTAACCGCGCTCTTGTTCGAAATCGGCAAATTCCTCATCGGCCTTTATCTGGGCAAAACCAGCGTGGCATCCGGTCTCGGCGCCGCAGCTTCGCTGGTCGTTCTGTTGGTGTGGGTCTATTTCTCTGCGCAGATCTTCCTGCTCGGCGCCGAGTTTACCTGGGTGTACTCGCGCGAGTATGGTTCGAAAGCGGCTCAAACCGGGCAGGAATCGACCCCGGCGGTGCCAAGTCGTTCGGACGGAGCGGCTGCCGCAGTGGATGCGAAAAGCGGCGCCCTGCCGAACGCGACAGGGACGGCTGTGTGTCGCCAAAACTCCGTCATGAAATAGAATCATGCAGTTACGGCGAGCGCCAGGATGGATCCCTATGCTATAAATCCGGGCCCATGATTCCATTTTTTGGCGGCTTCCTCACCTTGTGCTCCGCAAAAAAATCATGGGGCTATGTACTTGACTCCTGTAAGGACCGCCTGAACGGCCCGGTCTGCGCCAGACGAGCCTTAGGATTTCTTTCAGCCCAGGTTGGGATCGTAAAATCGGTAGTTACTGGAGTCATGTGCATACCCCCTGCCAGCAGAACTTCGGTGCCTTATTGTGGAATTGGCCGAAAGCAACCCGACTTGGGGCGAAGAGCGCATCGCCGCAGAACTCCTGCTGAAACTCGCAGTCCGTGTGTCTCCGCGTACGGTCAGACGATACATGCCGGATGGCACGGGTTGTGGAAATCGAGTCTCCTCTCAACGCTGGATGACCTTTGTCCGGAATCACGCCCAGGCTCCCGACATTTTTGCGGACCACAATCGATCAGCTCGTGCCGCTCAGAACCCGCGTGAGATCGAAAAGTACGCCCGTGGACCATCCTGGCTGGTCGCCACGTCGAAGCGGACCACCAGCGACTTTGTATGGCGGTATTGGATGCCTCCTCCAACGCCCGACTTCCAGTTTCGAGAGGCAAAGTTATCATTGCCCAGGATCGTCGGGTCCGTAGTGGAGCGGTTGCCGCCCCAAACCTGCCCCGCATCGCCAAAGCCGATCAGGTCTAAACCGCGATGCTCCTTCTTAAAAGAGTACACCGTTTGCCGCAGCTCTACGTTACCAATCAGGGCATTGTTGCCACGGTATCGGTAGGTATGAAACCCGCGAACGTGTCTGGAGCCCCCCAGGAACGACAGGTCATAGAAAGGAATCTGACTTCCGCCCTTCGGGTCTCTGAGGTCCGTGGCCACGCGAACCGCGAGTGAAGTCTTGTTTGAAAAGAGTGGGATGTAGCCGCGGGCGTCGAATTGGCCGTCGAACCAGCCGTAGTCAGAGAATATGCCATTACCCTTATCCAGCCCGTCAACCGAACCAAACCGTCCGTAGAAATAGAACCCCTTTGTCAGTCCGTTTTCATAGTTGCGCCGGTCATATTCGCCAAACAGTCCATAGGCAATTACTTTGGAACCGGAATGAAGTCCGGGGGTCCATAGAGTGATAGGCACCACCGAGGGACTGTTCGAGAAGACGGTATCGATGGAGGGGGACTTGCTGCTCTGGCCACCGTAGGCATCGCTGTTTATGTAACTGATGTAAATGCCGGCTTGAAGATTTTCAGTGAAGTCTCGGTAGAGCCCGCCGCTTACGCTGCGCCGTTCGACGTCAAAATTTGTTTTGGCGCTCAGCGGCGTAAATGCGCCAATGCCGAAGAAGTTGTCTTCGGTCCTGCGCAGGTAGCCATACCAAAAGTCGGCATGTGTCTTCTCGTCGCCGATCTTTGGTATGTAAGCTTCTCCCTCGAACCTTCTGTAAAGCTTGTCGGAAGTCAGCATCGTGGCCCGAAATTCTATTCCCGGAATAGAATCCGCAGTCGTCAACTCGATACCGAAGCCGGGCCCCGCGCCCTGCTCCAAGCCTCCGAATATGCCGTTAACGTGTTTGACGATCTCAATAGCGGTCCAATTGTCGCGCGCCGGAAACTTCCGACCACGGTCCCTGACGCGATCCTTCATTGAACTGGCCTTCTTGGCCTGACTAGATGGGGAGCCGGGCGCGTTCGTATCCGGTTGCCAGTTGAACGCGGCCAGAATCTCTGGCTTCTTCAGCGCTTCGGGGTCACTCTGGGCAGGCGCCCCGACTGGATTCTGGGCCATACATTGCCCGATTGCAAACAGCGCGACGAAACCCGTTGATGTTGCGGCCCTGCAAAGCCACTCCAGTTTGGATCTTGCTGTCATTATCTTGTTCCTTTCGCGATACTCGTGCGTCCTGCCGCACATCCGCGGGAGAAGGCGGAGTCCCAAAATACCATGTCGCTACGATCTCATAGAAGTACCAGAAACAGCACTCTCAACGCTGGATGACCTTTGTCCGGAATCACGCCCAGGCGATCCTGGCCTGCGACTTCTTTGTGATGGTAACGGCAACCTTCCGAATCCTGTATGTTTTCGTCGTCATTCGTCATCGTCACGATGTCGTATCGTGGTCAACTGTGTGGTGCCGACAAATGGTCGCTTGCACCACGGGCTGCTGGGGCTTGGGTGTCGGTTCACCGAGGGTGACGTTTCCGCGATCGCCATCGACGGTTACCAGCTGGCCGTTGCGATTCGGCGGGTGGCGACGCCGGTTCCGATGACGGCGGGAATCCCGTACTCCCTGGCGACGATGGACGTGTGAGAGAGCAGGCTGCCCACGTCGGTCACAACACCACTGGCCATGGCAAGGAGGGGAGTCCAAGCCGGAGCCGTCATCGGAGCGACCAGGATCCCACCGGCTTTCATCGAACGGAATTCCTCGGGCGAGCCAATCACAGAAGCCGGTGCGGTGACGCGTCCCGGACTCACGGGGGTCCCACGTATCTGACTGCCGGTCCCGGCTCGGGCGTGCTCCGGCATGAAACGGCTCATGCGGAAACCAAAAATGCGGAAGAGGCTCGGAATCAAGACCGGCGGCTTGAGCCGGAGTTGTTCCTTCCAGCGCTCGCGCCTCAGCTGGACGTTTCGTTTCAGCTCCGCGGCGTGGATGTTCGGGGTCGCCGCGCTGAACATTTCCTTGAGCTCTGCTTGGGTGGTGAAGAAGACATCGGATTCTTCGTCGAGGGACCCGGCGCGAACCAGTCGTTTGCCGAGCTCCAGAATGAATCGGCGGACCACCGGCCAGCCCAACCCAAAAAAGAACAAGACATCCTCGCGAAGCACCAAGCCATAGTCCAGTAGGCCCAGCATCCACGACAGGAGCGTTCTTCGAAAGAAGCCGAGGGAAGCCTTCAGCTGAGCTTCCGCAGAGAGGCGTTCTTGCCTTGCCCGCTCGAACCGGGGAGTCGAGTCTTCTTCTTGAGCGAGAAAGAGTGTGACCCTCGCGAGCAGCGAACCGGGAGATTCCCCGAGTGTCGGGTCCATGAAATCGAGAGTCGAAATCTGGTAACCGTTACGCCCGAGATAATCCCGAAAACGGGAAAGCCACGCCCGTCCGCTGGCGCTCTTCTGCAATCGAGCCTCGACGTCGTCGGCCGAGGATTCGACGAATACGCTCCGGAGCTCGGCATGTTTGCGGATCTCCTTGGCCAGCAGGTGAAGCTCCCTCTCGGCCCTCGCCGACTCGCTGTCATGACCCCGCAGGAACACGGAGACGGGGACGCGTTCCTTCTTGCGCACCAGCAGCGGGTACATCCAAACGAAGGCCTCCTCGATCAGACCGCTCACTCGATTCTGCATGCACGCGCGCCAGTAGTTCGCGTTGGCACGACAGATCTCGGTCACGCCATGCCAGAGTCTGGCCGGGGAAGAGTGCTCGGTATCCAGATCCTTCCAGTTCTTAACGATCAGTGCATACGGTTCGAGCAGCGTGCGGCGCCAGCGGTGACGCCAGAGGTTGGCAAGATAGCGCAGCCAGGCGACCGGCGAGGCCGCCAGGCGCACGATGGACAGCCTCGCGTCAGCTCGAATGAAGGCATGGCCGTTGAGGGTCACGATGGCCGGCTGCGTGCCTCTCATCACGATCCCGAACTCACCTGCGAGCGTTTGCATGAAATCGTCCATGATCGGCAGATAGGTCGTCTCGAACAGCGGTGAGAGCGGGCGCGGCGTGAACTCGGTGAAACTGTGCCTCGACCATGCGGTGCCCTTTCTCGGCTTCGGCCAGGAGACCAGGCCGGTCACCGGCCGTGATTGGACGATCCAGAATCGCTCTCCGTCATGGACGAACTCGATGTCCTGAGGAGAACCGAAGTGACGTTCGATTCTTCGGCCCAGTTGGCCGAGCTCCGAGCACTGCCGGCGACTCAAAGTAGACGTGCGCCGTTGGCGTTCGGGCACCGGGACGAGACGGATGCCCTCATCCGCGGCTACCGCCATTTCGACCTTGTCAGCGACGTCACGCTCGCGGACTCGGAGCGTAGCCTTGTTCAATCTGTAGGTGTCGGGAGTGACCTGGCCCGCGACGACCACCGTCCCCAGCCCCGGATTCGCATTGATGACGATCTCGTCATGGTCGCTGGTGATCTCGTCTAACCGGAGGACGTATTTCATGTCGATTCCCCCTTAAGTAGAGACAAAAACCAGCCGATGCGCAAGTGGCATGCTGGGTCGTCTGACCTGCCGGTTGTCGCCAAAACTCCGTCAGGAAATAGAATCATGCAGTTACGGCGAGCGCCAGGATGGATCCCTATGCTATAAATCCGGGCCCATGATTCCATTTTTTGGCGGCTTCCTCACCTGCCTCAGCGCCTTTTTCCGTTCCCGCTGCAACCTCGGCCTCGAGATCCTTGCCCTACGTCAGCAGTTGGGCGTACTCAAGCGAAAACATCCTCATCCTCGCCTGCGAATGCAGGATCGAATATTTTGGGTTCTGCTCCGCCGGCTTCGGCCTGGATGGAGCAACGTCCTGGTCATCGTCAAACCAGAAACCGTTGTCGCCTGGCATCGCGCTGGCTTTCGTTTGTTCTGGCGCCTTCGATCCCGTGCCAATAACAAAGGCGGACCGAACCCACGACTCTCTTGAAAAAGACACAGCGGCGATGAGGCCTGTTTCTCCCAAGCCGGGCCAGCCTGCACGTTTGGTGTCTCTCCCGCGCATCGGTGGCCTGCATCATCGATACGAATGGCAGCAGGCTGCGTGAAGAGGTCTCTTTTTTTTGATGCAGGACCTTTCAAGCCGGCACGGATCAGTGTCTGATCCTGTGCCGGAAACCCGAACTTGCCTTCATCCCGGCCGGGTGTCTTGAACTTCTTGGCACTTCAACTTTCCGGCAATTCTTCGATTCCAGGTGCACGAATCCCACGGCGATAGACTTTTGGCGACAGACAGGGGTACTTTTGTGTGCACTATGCTTCAACAAAGTGCCAAATTCTGTTGGTAGGAGAAGTGTGTGGAGATTCCATATCGTGCAACATCGTTTCGGCGTAAAATCCCGGTTGTGATCGACCCTGGGCTCCGGGCAGTCGCGGCAGACTGGGCGAAGTTGACATAAGCCCCCGTATCAGAAGCAGGCCCTCACAGCCCCACTCCGATCCCGGGAATTGCAGCTTGTTTTTCTTATCCATCGCTGACTTGGCTCAAGGCGCGCTCAGCGTGGGAGCTAAACGGAAACTTCCGTTGGATATGTAGTGGTGTCCTCACCGGACGCTGACCCGCCATACATAAAAGCCATCCCGGTCAGCATAAGACGAAACCGCCACCGCGGTGGCGCCTGCTTACGCTGTAGCTACCTACGTTCCATTCCACAATCCGCCGAACCGGGCGGGCGGGCTGCAGACCCCATGGGGTTCGAAACGCGAGGGTATACACAATGACAGCAATTCTTGCCTTATGGACCCAAAACTTGCACCTACGTGCGGGCGCCTCAGTTTTCTGTTAGCGATTGCATCTCTTACGGTTGAATAGTCGCCTTCAGGACTTCCGGCCCGCTTGGATCCTTTGCTCTAGCATCCTGCTCGGCGGTAACAAACACATCGAAACTCTTCAACGGAGTGACGGTTTCGAAGGTCGCCTTTAGGTTCTTATCCATTTTCAGTTGGCCCTGATTCTCGGGTTTTCCGCCCCGTTCCCGCAACCAAACAACATACGCGGCTGCGCGTGGCGTCAGATTTTCAAGATTGGCGAGATGCTGAGCTGTCATCTTCAGTCTCGTGTTCCCGTTCTTGTCCTTGCTGATCGCAACCTCGGCCCGAGCAGCGGGAACGATAGACGTTGCGGTCATTGGGTACTTCTTGGCTGCATACGCGACAGTACAGAGCAGCGCGAACGTCAAGCAGATTGTGAAAAGTTTTCGCATCGGACACCTCATGCTTAGCCGGAATTTCCATTTTGGACTCCCGGGTCGTGTTCAGTATACACCCAGCCACCATCCTCTGATCCTGCGAGTTGCATTTTATCCTCCGGGAGCCGTCTTCGCCCCCGCAAGGCCCGGACGGCAAATCCATCGACGTTTCTCAGGAGATCGTGAACGGCTGGTACGAGCAAGGCTGACTACCTCCGCGCCGTCTTGGCTTGTCCCTGTCTGACCCGCGCCCAGCGCCGGCGGGCCGCTTCCGCGATCCCGTTCCGCACTTCGATGTAAAATCAGCGCGCGCAGCTGAATCAGCTCCTGGAGCAGGCGGAGGGAGTTAACATAAAACCCCGTCGTATCAGAAGCAGGCCCTCACAGCCCCACTCCGATCCCGGGAATTGCAGCTTGTTTTTCTTATCCATCGCAGTTCCAGAGTCTCTCCTGCGACGACTCGTTCCCAGCCTCGTGTGGTATCTTCTTTACTGTAGAATACGCGGAGATGGAAAGTCTTGAACAATCAGTGGAATTGACGCAACAGCCACTTCATTAGCGATTGTTGGGCGGAGGTCACCACCTTATGAAGCCAATCATGTTTGCCGCAGCCTGTCTTTGTACCGGCGGATTCGGCATTCTTACCGCCCAAACGCTTGAGGTCATTCCTAATCGCGTCATGGTGGATGAATCTGCTGCGATCCGCGCGAAGGGTTTGGAGCCAAACGAACGCGTTACCATCCAGGCTGAATTGGTCGATGGAGCCGGCCAGCGTTGGGCATCGCAGGCCGAGTTCATTGCGGACGTCGAGGGAAGCGTTGACGTATCGAACCAGGCTCCTGCGGCGGGCTCGTATAAGGGAGTTTCAGCTATGGGCTTGATATAGTCTATGATGCCGATAACGAAAAAGGTGACCAGGTATCAACCCATTGGGGATTTGGGCCCGCAAATCATCCAATTACGGTTGATGCGGAGGAGCTAGCAAGTCTCAAGCGCCCGGTTGGAGCAGGTGATCGTCGCAGAGGGAGTACAACGGGTTGCGGTCCACGAGGGAGATCTCCGTGGTGTGCTTGTTCTGACTGCCACGAAAGAACGCCGGCCAGGCGTGCTGGTAGTCGGAGGATCGGATGGCGGCGTGCCCCTCCGGTCGGCTGCATGGCTGGCCTCCCGGGGATATGCCGCGCTTGCGTTGGCATACTTTCGGTATGAAGATCTGCCGGCGAAGCTCGAAGTGATTCCTCTGGAGTACTTCGAGCATGCACTGATCTGGATGACGCAGCGGCCGGAGATCTTGGGCAACCGGCTTGCAGTGATGGGGACCTCGCGGGGCGGCGAACTCGCGCTTCAATTGGGGTCAATGTTCCCACGGATCGGGGCTGTGCGTGCTTATGTACCGGCTAACGTGCGCTACCCGGCTTGCTGTGGCGGCAACATAGTACCGTATGATTGACAGTAATTCGCTTTTCTGGATGGGGGTGGGACCGCAGCGATGATCATCCGGAATTATTCCGGCAACTGGGTGAGATGGAGGGATTTTCCCTCGCATTGAGACAATCAATGGGATTTGAGGGGAAAAAGGGTGAGGATAAGCGTCCCCCGACATCGGGGGACGCTTATCCTCATGCTTTTAGCCGATTCCATTTGGTCCCCCAGCTTCGGGAAAACTCTCGGTCCCACTTGCTGGGTGGGATAATTCCGGGTGATTTCCATCCCAACCGCTGCTATTCTGCTCCCACCAGAAAAAAGCGAACTCCTATCTTTTTTTCACGCGCCGATGAAGAGGCGCGGGTGCTTGGCCGGAAGTAGGTCCCAGCCGCCGGGCGAAACCTTTTTGGCACCGTCCGTCGGCCGGCACCCACTTTATTTTCCGAGGAGGGACCGGTAATACGCGAGTGCCTCCTCTGCTCTTTTCAAAGCCTCGTCGCGGTCAGCCGCGTTGGCAAACGGTGGCTTGCCTTCCAGCCAGTGAATCGTCCCCCTCGCGTATTTTTCCAAGTAGCGAATAGAAGCCTCTTCCCGCACCTTTTTCCCATCCCGGTGAAAGTAGATAGGGTTGGTGTGCGCAAACACCGACAGCCCGCGCGGGAGGATCCGGTTTTTGTTGTCAGGGTCGTCGGCCACTCGCGCCGCCAGCCAACAACTCCGGTCGAGCCGGATATCTACTTCGACATTCATAGAATAGATGCCATCCTTCGGCGGGTTGTCTTGAACGAAGATGGTCTTGTGGCCGATCACGTTGCCGTTCTGCAGGATTTCGAGAGTGGCAAACGGTAGTATGGAGCGGGCGGCAACACGAGCCTTGACCGTTCGCGGCGAATCGAAATCGACGACGTCACCCGGTGTCCGGCCATCGACCTCGAATTCCAGGATAGGACCATTGGTAATGAACCCCCTGCCGGCCTGGACGCCTTCCAGCCATCCGGTGTAGTTCATTCTGCCCGCCGCTGGGATATATGTGCGATTACTGCCCAGGGGGATGTCGATATCCATCTTGTCGGTGCCGCCGACAATCGGCATCCGGAATCCCGCGTTCAGATACTGATAGTAGAGGTCCATGCCGCGCATCACCGTGAATTCGGCCTGGGACATGCCGGAGTTTTTCCAGGGTCCCCAGTGGCTGGGCAGCTGGGTGGGATCATCGTAGGTCATCAATTCCAGGACATCGACCAAGCCAAGGGCAATAGCGATGGGCGACTCTGCTCCGGGCAGATTCGAGAAATGCGACCACGCGACCATGCCTCCCTGTTCGTGAGCCTTCTCCATCGCATAGGACATCAGCCAGTGCGGCCTGACCCAACTCTCCAGGACACCGCCCACGTGGGGATAGCCGGGGATCATTCTTGTGAGGTTCAATAACGTCAGGTGGCCCATCTGCCAGTCCCGCACCTCCTGGGTGACGCGGATTTCATGCCCCGGGGTAGAATTCGCATCCAGCCTGCCCGTGAAGTATGGAGTCTGCCTGTTGCCCTCCCCGGCGAGAAGGTTCACGACGTTCAAATCCTCCGCGCGCATCTGGAGGTGGGCCTCGGCAGGCAGAGGCGTATGGGCGTGAATGTCGCCGTTGACGTATCCGCGCTCGCGCATGCTTATCCAGCGACGCAACCGGAAGGTCTTCTTCAGCAGATTCTCGGACGAAGGCTCGACCGTAGTGATCAGGGGTCTCGTCTCGAAGCCGCGCCGGATCTCCAGCTTCACGCCTTGTGCAGGCAGATCCACAGAGAAGGAACCGTCCGCGTAGCACCAGCGCTTGCCGAGATACTCGACGTGCGAGTGCGTTCCTTCGATCTCAAAGGTTTTGCCGCACGAATCCAGCAGGGAGATGCGGGCCGCAAGCGGCGTTCCCGTCTGATCGTCTACTATTGCTCCCTGCAGCCGGGCCGCAGAGTAGAAGGACAAAGCGGGAATGACGAAGCAAACACATGACATTATCAAACCTGCGACATATCGGCGTAAGGTCATTTGAAAGCCCTCAGAGCGGACTGTCCGTAAACTGCAAGAGGACTCGCGGCTGCAGCCTCGGCCCTGGCGCAGTATCCAAATCCTAGATGTTCTGCGCGCCTGCCTTTTTCAGGAGCGCCTGGAGGTTGCCCGCAAGGATCTTGCGCTTCTGGTCTTCCGTGATGAACGCGTTGTTGACCCGGGCGATGACCGTGCCGGGATCGTTGATAGAAAAATCTGAACCGAACAATACCCTGTCGGTGCCGATTTTCTTCACGGCGTATTCCAGCATGCCCATCCGGTCGTGGCCGTATCCCGACGTGTCGAGATAGCAGTTTTGATTCTGGGCCACGAGATCGATCCTTTTGAAAATGTGATCGTACTCGTGGTCGTCGCCGAAGTGCGGGAAAACGATGGTGGCTTGAGGATAATTCCGGACGATGTGCTCCATCTCCTCGAGTTCCGTATGAACGTCCAGGATCATCCCCAGCTGGACCACCTGCTTCACCAGCAACTCGAAATCCTTGATGGTGTAACGGTAGGAAGGCTTCATGTAGTTGCACAGCTCTCCCACCCAGACGAAGCCGAACTGCTTTCGGCAGATCTCCATTTCGCGGAGCGCCTCATCGATAAAGAGCGGGTTCACCACGCAGGCTCCGAGGAAGCGCCCCTTGTACTTCTCGACGTAGCGCGCGACCTCACGGTTGCCGGCGACGAATTCCGCAGGGGTACCGTTATGCTGGCAGCGCTGCGAATTAATGATCCCGCGGTCGACGCCTGTCTTGTCCAGGTAGGCGACGAACTCCTCGAAGGTTTTGGTCACGGGGTGCCACTGCCAGAGCTCTCCACTCTCGGCTGGGCAGTGCAGGTGCGCGTCGAAGATCAGCGGCCGGCCGCGCGATTCCCTTTTGTTCTTGGGTGGCTGAGTGGCTGGCTGCTGCTTCTGCGCGCCGGCGAGCGGTTCGGCAGCCGCAGCGAAGGCGGCGGCAAGGGCCAAGGCGCTCTTCTTGAGAAACTGCCGCCGCCGGCTAGGGGTATAGGGATGAGGATGAAAATGGCTCATGGGATTCCTCCTTCTTCGCAGCGCTACTTTGTCGGGACAATGCCGGGCACCCAGCGCACGGCATTTTCGTAATAAAGCTTGTGCAGGACCTGTTCCGGCAGGGCCAGGCCGCGGAACTTGCGCCCTTCCGCTTCGACTTCGCCGTCAGTCGCGAAATACCTGTAGTCCCGGCCGTACTCGGCCTCCCACTTCTTGATTGTGCTCGCCGTATCCTCCCATCCCATGAAGACCAGATCGGTAGCGTACAGGATCCGGTCCTGGTACTTGATTATGAAGGCGCGGACCTTGTCGCGCGGCTGCAGCATCAGGTGGAGAACCCGCGCCGCCGTGTCCACGGCAAAGTTCGGATACCGGTCGAACCGCTTCGCGATGTCGTCCACATTTTCTTCCATACTACCCAGGTGGCAGCCGACGACGCGAAGTCCCGGGTTGCGGGCAATCATGCGATCCCGCGCGGCCAGAATTTCCTCCTTCGTCGGACTGCCGGGGCGTTTATACATGTGCCATGCGGGGGCGTTTTTGTAGTACCCGTAATCCGGGTCGGAAGGATCGAGCGGCCGCCAGGCACCCATGGGTTCGGCAATATGGGCATACAAGGTCTTGTTCCGCTTTGCGGCCAGCTGGAATATCGGATCGAAGACTGGATTATCGGGCATCAGGTATGCTCCGCTGCGCGACTTCAGGTTCATCCCGATACTCTTGTAAATTTTTACTGCGAGGGCGCCGTTCTTGAAGGTCTCTTCGAGCTGGGGTATGACCTTCGCGGCATAGCCCGGGGTCTCCCAGTCCTCGGGGTCAAAAGTGGAACACCAGGCGATGCGGCCGCGGCTTTCGCGGTACAGGCGCAGCGCCGTTTCGTGCTGCGGCGCCACCTGCTCGTAACCGCGTTCGTATTTGTCCACCACACAAATGTTGAGCGCGCGGATATTCAGGCGCTCGAACATGCGCACAAATTCCGGCGCTGTGTTGAAAACGTGAGCGTGAGCGTCGATCCTTTCCATTTTGGGCCCGGCGGCATGAAGCTGCCGGCCAGCCGGTCCTCCGGGAGCAGAGAGTTGGAATAACATCCACATTCCTAAAGGAAGCAGCCACATCTTTTTATAAAAGCGCATATATCTCCCAGCGTGCGTAATTGGAAAATGGATACACCTGTGCTGTGCAATAAAAGGCCGGCCAACCGGCACAGCCGGTTCGGGCAATACTTGCAGACAATTTCCGCAAAGAGAGCTGAGGCAAAATCAGGGATTTCCATAATCGATTCTACACGCCGCCGCTATCGAACATCTGCGCTCGTGATCTGGCTCCCGCCGCTTGGCATCACTATCCAGCGATTGTGGCCGGCCAGCAATCAGCCGCGGTCAAGTTGCCAGGACAGATGCCCGGGGGCGTTGCGGCAGGCTCTATGCGGTCAGCGGAAGCGGGATCCTTTCCACTCTTGTTTGATGTATCCGGAAACCCAGTATCCCAGGGCCATGATGGTAAGCACGGGATTAAACCCGCCGTTCGTTACATGGAGGCTTCCGTCCGCCAGGAACAGGTTGTGGATATCGTGTACCTGGCCGTATCGGTTCACAACAGATGTTTTGGGATCGTTTCCCATCCGGCACGTTCCGGCTTGGTGAGCCGAGGCAACGACGGTCCTGCCCGGCACCGATCGCCACGTTTTTGAAGCGCCGGCTTCCTTTAGCCAGGCTTCAGCCTTCGAAGACACGAACTGGCAGGCTTCGATGTCATGTGGATGTCTCTGGCCGGAGATTCGCGCCACCGGTATGCCCCAGAAGTCTTTTACGGCAGCATCCACCTCCACCCGGGAATCAAACACCGGCATTTCCTGCACTGGTCCGTGGATTCCGATGAGCCGCTTGAAGTAATGCCGCTGGAAATCCTTGTGGGCTCTCCCCCAGGTGGGCTCCCCCGGTGGGCGCCGGCGGGTAAACGCATAGGGAAGGCAGATGAATTGGTTGCACAAGTATCCGCCCCCGCGCAGTCCTTCATTGCCGTGGTTGAAATCACAAATGGCGATCTGTGCGCCCGGCCCGACGTCGTCGTAGACCTCTTCCTCGAAAAGGCCGTAGGCACCGGTGTAGGCGTGATCCTGCAAGTTGCGGCCGACCCAGTCGTAGCGATTGCCGGCCCCGTTGGGGAAGAGGCGGGAACGCGAGTTCAGCAGGAGCCGGGCTGTTTCAATGGCGGCGCAGCAGACCACCACCAGATCGGCGGTTTGAGTACACGCCCGATTCTTCGCATCGAAGTAACGGACGCCCCGAGCGCGGCCGCTGTCGCCGATGATTACCTCACTCACCACCGCGTGAGTCTCAAGCCGGCAGTTGCCCGTAGCCAGCGCCGCGGGGATCACCGTGTTGTGGGAGCCGTTCTTGGCGTTCACCTCGCAGGCGTATCCGCTGCAGTAGCGGCAGCGGATGCAGGCAGGCCGGCCGCCGTAAGGCACGGTGTTCCGGAGCATCGGGATGGGGAAAGGGTGCCAGCCGAGCCTCTTTGCCGCGGGTTCCAGGTGCGAAGCGACCCGATTCCATGCGGGGGGCGGCATGGGCAGAGGCTTGCGCCGCGCCGGCGCGAAGGGATTGTCGGTGTCCCTTCCCGACACGCCGATCTCCCACTCCGCCTTCTCGTAGCAGGGCTCGAGATCGTCATAGGAGATGGGCCAGTCTTCCAGCGTGGATTCCTCGGGGGTGCCGTAAATCGAGCGCATGCGAAAATCCTGGGGCATGAACCGCCAGGCCATGGCCCCATAGGTGGCGGTGCCGGAACCTACGGCGGCACCGATCACGCCGTAATTTCCGTCGGAGGGCCTGACCGTGCGCCAGGCACCGTCGCTGTCGCGAATGACCCGGCAGTGCCTCTCGTCGTCCGGCCCGTATGCATTGCGCAGAACGCCATAAAACTGCGCACTCAGCTCGTCATGATCTCCTTCCTCGAATGCCGGCCATCCGCCGCGCTCTAAAAGGGCGACGCTGAGCCCAGCTTCGCTCAGCTCTTTCGCAACCACACCGCCGCCGGCACCAGCGCCCACCACAACCGCATTCACGTGACCATCAGGCATACAGGGCTACTCCCGTTGACCTTTGCGGAGGAATACACAACAGCAATCCAAAAGTGAGGAGACCCGGTAGAGCTCATCGTGGTGCCGAATTTGGCTCATTTTGAAGTGATCGCTCCGGGATCGGTTGTATGGCCCGGAATCGAGAAGGCCGTCTTCTCAATGTTAGATCCGAAAAGAGACACTTCCAAATAGCCGTGCGATGAATGAATCGCACCGCAATTCCTGAGCGTCCGGGTCTCCATAACTTTTGACCCGCCAGGCCGAAGCGAAAGCGCCGCCTGCCTCACTTTGAGCGATGGACGTAACTACTTTGCCCTCTTGGCCGTGAACTCCTGCGCCTGGGCCTGCCCACCTTCGCGCTGGCTCGTAAACTTTATCTCATCGCCGGAGACTTTTCCTTTGTAGTTGATCTTCACCTCGCCACTCTGTCCCTGTCTCACTACGGTGAAGGAAATCTCATCGCCCTTGACCTTGCCGTCCGAGATCTGAAGCTCGCCCCCGCGACCTCCCGAAAACGTGCCGGTCAGCTTGTCACCGTCAACCTTGAAGGTGAATGTCTGCGTCATCATGTTCCCGCCGCGGCCCTGAACTTCAGCGGTCCACTTTCCGCTGACATCCGCGGCGCAAACCGATGCAACCAAGGCAAATGCAAAAATCGTGAAAAGAATCATTCTGAACTTCATCTTGCTGTCTCCTTGTCTGATCTAATATCCGAAGGGGTGCGAAGACCTCTCCAGAGTAGGCCTGAGGATACCAATTCGGCCTCTCAGACGCAACGTACGAATAGGACTGAATCCGACCAGGAAAAGATTGGGATTCGAAACGGTCCTGTCTTTAAGTGTCCACATTGGGGATGGTTGAAACCCCTCGCCTTCAGGCGAGGAATAGGGTAGCGAAGTCAACGCAGTTGACGAGCCAGGGTTGTTCGTACTCAGCACTTCAAACGCCTGGAATTCGGCGTGGCGGTACGGCCACAGCAGATGGCTCGAAAAAAAACGGGACACGGATTTGCACGGATGAACGCGGGTGCCAATCCGTGTGAATCTGTGTGGATCTGTGTCCAATTATTTATTGAGAAAGGCAGGGAGTACCAGCAACTTTCAGTCGGCTTCAGCCGACACAGCACGAACCCCTCGCCTTCCAGGTGAGGGTCGTTCAGTGCATTCAATGCGCTGCGCTGGGGTGGGATTCTCCTGGATTTTCGGAGGGAGTTTCGCTGCTGAAGAGTTGTTTGCCGGCTAGTGATTATCGTGACCGGGCTGCACCTCGGTTGCCTGCAGGGCTTCGACCAGCAGGTTGCAGTTTTCTTTCACCTGTTCCCGGTATTTCGGGAACATTCCGATCACAAAGCAGTCGATCGGCTTGGCATGGCTCGCGGCCAGGCGAAGAGCCGCCAGCATGCGCGCGGGGCTGTCGCAGTGCCGGCCGGCTCCATAAACCTTGAAGATCAGGCATTGCTTGGAGGTTTGGCGAACCCTTGAGAGCATTTTCTCGCGGTCCGGATCCCAGAACAATTCCCCGCTGACGGAGCCTCCAGCCAGCTTCTCGGCTTCCTCCTTGCTCCGGCTCAGGTTGTAAAGGCAGGTCATGTAGAAATCCAGGTCCCAGCCCTTCGATTCGACGTAATCGATTACTTCCGGAATGTGCGTGCCCAGGCCGACAAGGACGCCCGACTGCCGGATCGCTTTGAGCATATCTCGGGCTTGCTCGATCTTGCCGGCCAGCCAGAACCTGTCGGTCTGGGTGCCATGATGATAGATGCCGGCCGGTTCCATCCTGGCAATATCTCCGATGTTGCGCGGAATATCGGCCAACTCCGAGGCGGTCTGAGCGATCCACTGAATGCGTCCGCCTTCAAGCCAGTACTCGTTCAGGAGACGCATGATGTGGCGATCGCCACGGGATTGCCAGGTAGTAATGCCCGCGCTCTCGCACTCGCGGAGCAACTGCTTGATCGCTGCAGCGCTGAAGTAATTGGCCATTTCGCGGCTGAGCTCGGCGGAAACATGGGAGTTGCCGCTGATGGGATTTCCGCCGACTATCAAGCGTGAGGTTTTCCACCGTCCCATTTGAACTTGCGGCAAGGCCTTCAAAGCCGAACCGCCGACCACCGCACCGGCAATTGACGTCATCACGAATTCCCTCCTGTCCAAGCGCATGCGGGTCCTCCCAATCTCAAAGGTGATCTCGTCGATACGGACTCTTGTCATTGCCGTACCGATATCTCGAATCGGTGGACGTGGTGTGTGTGAAGCTGAAACGCCTGGTAGAGCTTCTCTGTGCCGTAACGAACATCAGGTGTGTAATGGAAGCTCCACGATTCGTTGTCCAGAAGGACGGGTATCTTCGTCCCGCGGGGTGTTTTTGAAGACAGGCGAATGAGACTGGTACGTTCCATTGCGCTGGTCCACTCTCTCTGCTTTGAATTCTGCAGATCGCCGATTTCTTCGAGCCATGGGGAGTCAGCATATACCTTGCAGCGGTACCAGTTGCCCTTGTCGAATGGATCCATTCCCTGGATCATCTTGATCCAGATCGTCGCTTCTTCTCCGGGCTCGAGGATCCCATTGCCGTTTCCTTTTCCTTCGGTGACTCGATTCTCTACGGACGTACCGCCCCCCTGATTGCCGCGCTGGCGGAAGACACTGAACGCGTGCGTCCGCCCATCCATCACTTCCACAGCCGCCGGGCTCGGAATTATTTCTGGAATCACCAGCACGTCGGCCGGCTCCGCAGTCTCGTACCAGCCATCATAGGTCATCTTAAGCTGCAGTCGTGTCGGCGCGAAATACCCGGATCCGGCCGTGAAGCGGGCGCGGAAGCGTTCCGACAGGTCGACAAACGCGCCGGGGCCGATGGACGGGATACTCGCCTCCGATGCCAGTAGTTCCACGGTGGGATACTCGCTACCCAGCGTGACCTTCACATCTTTCATCGTCTCGCCGCGCGGGTTGTAGATGCGAATAGGAAGCGAGATATCTGCTCGAGGAGACAGGCGCAGCTTGTCTTTAGGGGTGAGCGGCAGCAGCACTGGCGGCTGCGCACCTGTTCCGGGTCCGGCCAGGCTGATCTGATGCCCCATGCCATCAACTGTGAGCATGATGCTGCCGTCCGCGTTTGCTGCAGTCGTCTTTTTCTCAGTCTTACCGGTCGTCAGGTCGTGGTCCAGGATGGTATACGCTACGCCCGGCCGGTAATGTGGCGCGGTTGTGATCGTGATCCGCCAGCCGGCCACCGGCGGCCCGTCCGGCGCCCAGCGCCTGGTCGTGGCCCGAAAGCCGCCTTGGGTTACGTCCTGCAGATAGGTTATCCCAGCTTCCTCTCCCTCGGTTTTGACCCTGCAGCCCCACACTCTGAAACTTCTATAGGGACTGGCATAGCTCCAGGTCTCGGGCACATTATCCAGCGTGGAGTTGTGGAAGGCCCTCTCATGAAAATCAAAGGTCTCGGCAACCGATGTAATCCAATGGCGGTGGTATTCATCTACACGGTATTCAAAGTTCACCTTGTCGGCATTGGCATATGCGGTGCGGGTTTCTTCGTGGTACTGGCTGATGTAATCGCCGCTGGCGCGAATCAGGCGAACCATGCTGCTTGTGTGATTGGGAACATGATCCTTGACCCGCCAAAGCACGCGGCGGCCCTTTTCTCCCGCATAGAACTCCGCACCAGGATTGAAAGCGGATGCGCTCCCGATCAGATCGGGATAGCGTGCACTGAGCCACAGGCTCATGAATCCGCCCATGCTCAGCCCGGAGGTCGCGCGGTGGCGGCGATCCGTCAGGGTTCGGTAGGTGCCGTCGATATGGGCGACGAGCTCCTCGAAGTATGGCCCAAAGTCGTGCGTGCCACCCTCGAGTCGCAGATCCCAGGGTGAGCCGCCGTAGAATCCAGTGTAATCCTCCGCGACGTAGCCGTCCGGCAAAACGACGATGAGATCATGCCTGGCTACGTAGTCAACCATCTTGGGGATGAAGTCAGCTCCCCCGTCGTAGCGCTCCAGCGTGTACCGATCGCTGTGCCCGTGGAAGAAATAAAGCACCGGGTAGGACTTGCCGGAGATCCGGTAATCGGGCGGCAGCAGGATTCGATAATTGCGCGGCTCCCCGAAGACTTTCGAGTCGTGCCTGCGGTCGTAGAAGGGCTGGTTGGGGAGAGCCGCCTGTATCAAGATGAAAGAAATCAAGACGTTGATTAGAGTGAACACGGAACTCCTCACAAAAGATGAGGGTTATGGGCTGCGGGTCGGAAAAAATCGTGATTGCTTAGGGCTCGCAAACCCCTAGCCCCTGACCCCTGAGAAGCTGTGAAAAAATCGGGGACATTCCGAATTTCCCGACTTGCTCAGCGGAATCGGACGGATCAACCAGCGGTTGATCTTTTCTATTCAGCGGGGGAAAGCTGGAAATTCGGAATGTCCCCGATTTTTTCACAGCTTCTGACCCCTAGCTTCGCATGCACCTGTGGCGGCGTGGCACTCGGATCCATGCTTACCGCCTCCAGAAGCGCCACGATGTCGCCAAGGCTGTTACGGACCGGAGCCAGCACGGAAATCATCCCGGCTTTCCGCATCACAGTCTGACGTTCGCCGTTCTCAAGCACACGCTTCATTTCAGGAGTTATGTCCTGATGGAGTACCCCCCAGGTCCAGAACTGGCTTAGTTCATTGGCGTTCCTGATGAGGATCTGTATCCTGTCGGGCTTGCTCTCAAACGGCATCCACAAGTTCACATCGCAGGCGTAAGGCAAAAGACGCGAAAGGCGTATCAGAGTCTTCTTGGTCTGAATGTACGGCTCGTGGTTTACGTTGAAGTCGTCGCTGGCTGCCCACGGGTCCTTGGGATCCACGACAAACATGCGATCGAGCGCACGCCTGCTCATGATCTTCTGGCACAAGTCGCCGTCGACCATCACACTAGCTATTCTCGCTAGTTCATCGAGGTCGCGCGCCACGCTCTCTTTTGTGCGCTGTGGCGCATCCCGGTTTTGAGCAAGCGCGAGAGACGCGGCCAGCAATGCAAACCCACAGATTGAATTTCGAAGCTTCATTTTGCCTCCGACGCCAATTTCATCACGAATTCGTGCACGTTGTGCCAGGCGGTCGAATCGAGATCACGCGAAGGTGATCGTGCAGCTCTCATTGCCTCATCTATCGAGTTGTTGGTCCACTCAGAGGGAGGGAGGTCGGCCAGCGGCGGCCGCGGAGTCCACCAATCGGCAGGCTTTGTCCCGTTGTAGCGCTGCGTCGCTTCACTCTTGAGTTGATCGATCCGGTATTTGGCCTTGAAACTGTCAAGCAGATTTATATCCTGAAGACAATTGCGCTGTAGCTTCAAACGCACGCTCGGGATCGGGCTATTGATTCCGAATCTCGCGCCCGAGTAAGCCAGCGCGGTGCCTCCTCCGTCGAAGTGAAACCAGGGATCTGCACCCGGGTTGACTGCGAGCCAGTGGACCCAACCGTCGATTCCGTAGAGCCACGTGCGGAGCAGGTTCTCGGTGATGGAGGATGAAACCCTGGTCACACTCGGCGGCCCGCCGTAGATCCAGACGATATCGCCGCGTCCATTGAGCAGCTTGGGCGCGTAATCGTACCAGCTGAACTCGCCTCCGCCACAAACCCAGAAATTAACGATTCCCGCGAGGGACCGGAACTGCTGCTCCATGGTCCAACTCGCATCGGCGCGGAAGACAAACTTGACGGGCGAATCGGCTGGAATGGCTTTCTTGAGCAGGCGGCCATACTCCACGAAGTATTTGTCGTCTTCGGAAAAACGCACCTCGTCGCCATCCCAGGGAAAGGCTTTGTATCGCTTCTTGTGGTTGAAAAACATCTCGAACCGGGTTTGGGTCCAGCCCTTCGCGCGAAAATGGCGCTCCATCTCGGAGACCACATTCACGAACTCGACTTCGTAGCCAGGCTCACCCCACCACAAGAATGAAGCCGGCCATTCGGGATTGATGGGAAGATAGACGAACGGGATGGGACGCGGACCGCGGCGGGAGCCTGCGAAGGCGGAGCCGTCAAACAAAGGGCCGTAGTGCTCGTCATACAGGTCCCAGCTCGCAATTCGCCTCGTGCGCCCGGAACCCGCCAGCTCAGGCGCAAACTCGCGGATCACATTTCCGCCGTGCCCATAGCCGAGCTGATGAAACACGCCGCGGTGCTCGTAGAAGAGACGATGGTAGAGATGCGTAAGGCGGAACGATGCGTCGCTCGGCACCTTGACATTCTCGTACATGGCCGCAAGCCACGAGCTGCCGTATGAGTTGTGGTCAACGGTGACCACATCCTGATCCGGGATCACCGCCGGCAAAACGGTGAGTTCAATTGGGAGAATGCGTTGCTGTTTGCCCGCCTGCAGCACCGCTCGACCTCGGAAAAGACCCGGCGTCGCATCGGGCGGAATCCAGATGTCGACCCAGAATGCACTGGCGCTTTGTTTTTCAATGCGGTTGTCCGTATCCGGCAGGCTAGAATTATATGGTATTGATACCGGGATCAAAGCATCCGGATAATAACTTCGATCTGAATCAGTGAAATGAAACCACTCCCGGAACAGGTCCATCTGAAGCTTGCTGCTTTTATCGTCTAGGGTGAGGTTGAGCTGGTAGCTGCCCCCTTCGGGCATTTTCACAACGAGATGAAACGAAACGTAGCCACCGCGCGAGCCTGTGAGGGAAAGCGGCCGCCGGGTATCGTGGAAGCCGGGCTGTGGACTCGCCGTGGCTTTGTCGATCGACACGATGCCGCCGAATGGATCGGGCCGCAGGAACTCGGGCAAGGCGGTAAGCTCGGCTGCGCCGGCAACCCTTATACAAATGAAAAACAGGCAAGCCAATGTCAGCCAACGCCTACTCCCCATACTCGGTCGATGCATAAGCCAGTCCTTTCCTGAGCGAGCGAAGACTCCCGATCGGTTAGTTCCACTCTGACAGCAACTTTCGCAAGAGCAACACAGGATTTCTTATACAATAGCGTTGCTTTGTCGCATTTTGCCGGACCTCGGTGTTGCCAGAGTCGCACCGAGCTGAAGCAAAAGGATCGTGGTTTCTTTTCGCTCGGCTCGCGTGGCGATATTTGACCACACACTGTCCGGGTCAAGTCAAGCGAAAGAGTAGGGGCGGGATCTGTGCCCGCCCGTGCCGCTCCACGGGCGCCCACAGGTGGCGCCCCTACAGAAATCTGCTCAAAAAAACAAAGATTCGAAGGATAGTAGTCCGAATTTCACGAACCATAACCCGGGAGTCGCATCTATGGAGTCCACCATGAATAGCCGCGAGCGGGTATTGGCTCTGTTCGAATCTCGCCCTGCTGATCATCTCGCGTTCATGCCCATCACCATGATGTTTGCCGCGCATTACATTGGTGCCAAATACGGGATGTATGCGCTTGATCATCGAATCATGGTAGATGCTCAGATTCGCACCGCGAGGGACTTCGGCTTCGATCATGTCTCGGGTATTACGGAAACACGCGAGGCTCCGGATTGCGGCGCTGAGATACGGTGCTTCGACGATCAGCCCTATGCCATCAATGAGTGCAATGCCCGGCTGGCCAACAAAACCGCTCTCGCTGGACTCAAATGCCCTGATCCGCTGGAAGCGAGCCACATGCATGATCGAATCCAAGGGCTCGTCCTCCTCAAGGAAAGGATTGGTAATGAAAAGCTCATTGAGGGTTGGGTCGAGGGCCCCTGCGGCGCAGCCGCGGACTTGCGAGGAATCAACACCCTGATGCTGGACTTTTATGACGATCCGCATTTCGTGCGAGACCTGTTCGAGTTTGTTCTTCAGTTGGCACTTCATTTCGGCAAGGCTCAGGCGGATGCTGGGGCAGACTTGATCGGGATAGGAGACCCCGCCGCTTCGCTGGTCGGGCCTCAAATCTATGAGGAGTATGTCTGGCCTTACGAAAAAAGGTTGGTAGACGGCCTTCACGCCCAGGGCGTTCGTGTTCGCCTTCATATTTGTGGGAACACCCGCCGCATTCTCGAAGGAATGGGGAAGCTGGGGTGTGAGATCGTAGACATTGACTCCGCGGTTCCGCTGTCTGAAGCACGCGTGAAAATGGGTCCTGACCAGGTCTTGCTGGGTGGGATCGATCCAGTGAGAGTGCTGCAAAACGGATCACCGGAGCTGGTGGCGGCAGCGATTGCTGAGTGTCACTGCCAGGCCGGTGACCGTTACATCGTTGGCGCGGGATGTGAAGTCCCGCGGGATACTCCACCGGCTAACCTCCTCGAACTGGGAAGTTACGCCCGTCTCCATCGATGAATCAGATCGTCGTGACTTTGAGATTCTTTGCGTTCTTCGCGTCTTTGCGGTGGCTTTTAAAGGACCACCGCAAAGAAATTCTGCCAAAAGGGGATTCAGCCAAAATGGATATCAACAGGAAGTTCCTGATCTTGGTGCTAGTTGTTTCCTTCGCGCGCGGCACGGTGTGCGCCCAAGTCTACTCGCCGAAAGTTATATTGAAAGATCAGGTTGATACGACTGATCTGGGAGCGTTGGCGAAGGGGATTTATGCCAAAGCGGGCGCAGTGACCGCACGCCAGAAGGCGGAGGCCATCTGGCGTTTCTTTCTGACCGATGGACGATTTGTGCCGCCCGGATTCTGGTACCACATTGCCGGTTGGGCCTACGAGGAGCCGCAGGGCGAGGTGCTGGAGCCCTTGAAGCTTCTGAACAGCTACGGCTTCGGGCTGTGCTATCAGATCGCCCCTTTGCTGGAGGCTGTCTACGAGGCAGGGGGATTCGAGGACGCGCGCGTCTGGTTTCTAACAGGCCACACGGTCACCGAAGTCTACTACGATGGCGCCTATCACCATTTCGACTCCGACATGATGGGCTACACAACCGTGGGTAACGGAGACCCGAAGAAGCTGCCCGTGGCTTCAGTCCTGCAAATCGCGCAAGACGGCAACATCATTCTGGGCAAGCTGAAATCGCCAACCGAGGTTGATAAATCCAAGGTGGACTATCCCTGGTATCCGGCCGATCTGCGCGAGGCGGCGATCGGCGGGCTGGCCGAGCTTTTCACCTCGACTCGTGACAACTGGCTCTTTTCCTACAAGCGCTGTCCGCAGGGCCACAGCATGGATTTCGTCTTACGTCCGGGTGAACGGCTGATCCGCTTTTTCAGACCTGAATCAAAAGATCTCTTCTACCTGCCGTTCAAGTATGACGGCAGGGATTGGACTGAATTCCCTCGGGAAGTCGCGCAGCACAAAATTCGCACCGAAGATGGCCCAAGGAGCCAAAAAGACAATCGCTTGTGGTCCACCGGCCGCCTGGAATACAAGCCTGCTCTGTGGGACAAGGCGGCTTACTATCCGCTGTTTGCGCCAGGCTTCAACGCCAACCTGCAGCTTCCCGATCCGCAGGTGGGGCGCGAATATCTGAGTCGCAACAGCGCGAATCAGCCGGCGCAAGCCGTGTTCGAAATGCGGAGCGCCTGCGTCTTGATCGATGCCCGAGTCACACTAGACGTGGTTCTCCAGGAGCGGGGTCAACATCTCCAGGCTGAGATTTCAGAAGATGGGGGAAGAAGCTGGGAAGTCATGGGTACGCTGGGAGGCCCGTTCCGCGGGCAGTGGCGGGCAGAGCCGGCCGCAAAAGCACGGTCTCAACACGGAACGCTCACCACCGTTAGCGGCAAATACGGCTACCTTATCCGGTTGAGCCTGCAGGGCGCAGGTGCGAGAGAAGCAATCCAGCTGAGTAATATTGAGGTAACCAGCCGGTTCCAGCTCAATCCGCGGACCTTGCCCGAGCTGGTTGCCGGCCGCAATACATTGGCCTATCGCCCCGCTCCCGCTTCCGAGCGGCGGGCAATCCCCGTACAACTCGACAAAATCTCCCAGCTTGCTTCGAGTGTCGTGAATGCCCAGTGCGTCTTTGAAAACGGGCAGGCGATCCTGTGGCCTGCCGAGGGAAAAGCTGCGGAAGTTGTCTTTGAGCTCTCGGCGCCGGATGGGTCTCCCCTCAGCGGATTTGATGCAGGGGCGAGGTTTTTGCACCTGCGCGATGGCTTGGCTCCTGACAAATTATCAGCAGAGGTGAGAAAAACTCGGTTGGGCTTTAGGCCCTCTTTGGAAGCTCCCAAACCACGCGCTTCTTTGGCATGGTCCACTTCGCCGGCTGCGGGATATACGACCCTCTGGGAGTATGACCAGGAACTATCATGGAGGGACGGGAAAGCCGTCGAGCGGCTGTTGCGCTGGCCGGAAGTGGACCGGCGAGTGAGAACGCTTCCTCCAGAAACCCGCAAGATCTATGTGAGATGTCGGCTGAGTGGCATGGGCTTGGATAGCTTACGTCTGGCCGTCATTTCACCTGGTTCCCGCAACTCCCAGGCTCTGGAGATCACCCATCAATGGCATGTGAACGGGCAAAGCAAAGAACATGTCCAACGCATCGAGAAGCCCTGGTTGGACCATGACTACGTAGTCGACACGGGGCCTGCGAGCAGCATTGCAAACCAAGCCGTAATCTTCTACTGTCCCCCCGCGCCCAGGCAAAAATAGATCCGGGGACGCATCACACATTTCAAGGGATAGGACAGCCCGACTTACATTTGCAGGACTCCTGCTTCTTCATTTCCTCCCTTCACTCCACACGAGCTTTTGAGTAATCAGCGCAGATCTTCGCCGGCGCAGCTTTTCTCTCCGCGCCTAACACCTGCGCTCAGCGGCGCGTTTTTTTCGCGGCCGCTGGAGCGCATAGTCAGGTTCCGATGATTTCATTGAGCCCGTCGACAATGTGGGCGATCTCTTCCGGCAAGGCTCTGCCAATACGAGAGCCGATACGCTCAATGGAGAGTGTGCGTATCTGACTGATTTTAACCCAGGATCTTTTGGGAAGATCCCGAGATTGGAGCTCAAAAGTCAGAGGAAACGCAGCAAGTTGTGGCTGACTTGTAAGCGCAACCGCGATCACAGTTCCAGAGCGTTCATTGAAAACGTCATGGCTGAGGATGAGTACAGGTCGGTTGCCGGCTTGCTCTTTGCCACGCACCGGATTGAGATCAGCCCAACGTATTTCTCCCCTCAGTATTCGGGCCATTCCGAGAGGTCCTCAGATAGTCCTTCCTCTGCGAGCGCCTTTTCAAAAGCAGGATCCAATTTGGCGCATTCCCGGGCTAATCGACTCTGCTTGAGCCGGGCAAGTTTCTCTTGAAGAGCCTCTTGGATCGCTTGGCTTCGACTCGGGAACATGGATTGCCTTACCAATTCATCAAGATGTTCCAGACTTGCTTCGTCAATGGTGATAGCAATTTTGGATCTTGACATCTTTAGCCTCTAGGTATGACTTTATGTCATACTCGCTACCCTGTCAAGGCAGGAATGGGTTTGGAACCTAACGTTGCGGATAACCTTCGGCGCGCAGCGCCGCCAGGTTGATCCGCATGTTGGACCGCGGTCGGCTTGTATTCAAGAGGACAAATCCCTTCGATCCCGTTCTTTCAGGATCTCCTTCTGCAAGAGGTTCTTGAATCGTCCTTTGCTCACGTAATGATCCGACAGCAGCCGCCCATTCCACACCAGACTGAAAACACCATAGTAGGAGGGTGCGTTTTGAGCTTCGCGCGCGTTGTTGAGCACGGTGACCTTCAATTCCAGGTCGTGTTCGGCTGCCAGTTTCGAAAGGTCGTTCACCGACTTGGGAAGCATCGGGCACTGAGCCGAATACACGATGTGCAGGCCTTGGTACTTCGCCATGTTGCCGCCAATGTCGCGGAAGCGCGGCTCGGGGCCCTCTCTTAGGCGGTGGATGACCAACTGGAATCGGTCGGCTTCTGCGATCTGTCTGAACCCACTCTTGAGAAACACCTCTTTGCCCGCCATCCAGGCTCCGTCGCTTACCATGGCCGCCACGCCTGTGGCGCGTGCCTGCCGCGCTTCCTCCAGGCAGGCACGGATCAAACGGCCACCCAGCCCGCCTACCTTCTGCCCTCTGGGGTATACCCACAGGCAATGCACGAACAGCCAGCCTTCGGCGTCCACCGGCCGCCAGGCGTATTCGCCCGGCACGTACTCGAGGAAGGCCAGCGGCCTGCCTTCTCCATCGCGGAACAGCAGGAAGCGCATCCCCTCGGCAAAGCGCCTTTGTAGCCACTCGACTTTGGGCTGATACCCTTGGTTCTTCGGGCTCGTGAGGCAGCCTATGCCGCAATCCGACAGCTTCCCAGGTCCGACTTTTTCCAGCGCAATCTTATCCATGCGTGCCCGTTGGCCGAGCTCGCGCTGCACGGGGGAGAAGGGGGCGAATCCTCACGCCGACGCGACGGCCGGCTGGATCTCGCATGTCCTGAATCGCCTTCATCCGCTGTCCCGTGGAGACTCGGGTCGGTCTAACGCTAGGCGTCAGCTGCTGCCGGAAGCGGGAGCGGAGCGGACGCTGTAGGCAGTCAGCTGCACGCCGTAGTTAGGTGCTTGGTTGTTTGATGACATTTGACAACCTTCTCGCAAGTTCTGGAACGCCGAGCGAAGAGTTCAGGCCGACCTTGTCGGCCAGCCGAGGGCTGTACTGGTAGACCTCCTCTACTCCGACGTTGTGCCAAACGGGAAGGATGACGTTGCTCTTCTCAAGAATCTCACGAGTAAAGATAGAGTCAAACTCCGCTTTCCCCCAACCCTCATTGGAGAGGAAATTTGGAGAGAGGACGACCACACATTTCTTGGCTTCCTTCAGCCCTTGCTCGATGCTTGCTCGAAGACTATCTCCGACTTTCAATGAGAACTCGGCGTACCATACTGGACACATCAGTTTTGACAATTCCAGCGCGAGCTGGCGAACTAGAGAGTCTTGGTCTCTGGAATCGTGTGAAATGAACGCAAGGGGTTTTTCTAGCTCTGAACGTTTCATCGCGTACTCCTGATCTCGCACGACAACGTAGAAGCCTTGCTGCACGCCAAGGGCAGTGATCTGCCGTCTGATTTCAGGGTTCAAGAGTGCATCGATATAAAGAAATACTCGTTTGGTGAATACGAGGGTGGCCGATGTACTCCGCTCAGAGTAGTCAGCAAACCCCATTTCTACGTAAACTGAGTCATCTTCTCCGGACAAGACACATTGGGAGGTTTCGGGCCGAGTCAAGATACAACCCACACAGTCAAGAGGTGCCCCTGCGGGGATGAAGAAGGACCAATATTTTGCGTTCCCATCGAAGTCTTCAGAGATCTTGGCAGTAATAGGAAACAGCTTTGCACCCGCGCTATCCCGGAATTCCCAATCCGCATGTACAGACAGGGACTTCAGGTCAGTATCAAAGTATTCTCTAACTGTAGCCATTTGGTATCACCGGGTGTGGCACCTAACGTCATGCCGCTCAGCCGCGAGCGGCGTTCTCGCCTTCTCTCACCGAACCTGCCACACGCGCGCGCCGCTCGCCGGCTGCAGCGGCTGGTTAGGTTGCATCCTCACAGCCAGGAGGGGTGGCCACAGTATGGGCACGTGATCTGCACCTTCGGCTCCTCGTCGCCGGCGAATCCTTGCACGAGCTTGCTGGCACTAAACTGCGTTCGGCAACTGTCGCATACAACGATTGCCACCTTTGAGATCAGGCCAGCGGCCATCTTGACTGGCTGATTGACAGTCACGCGCGATTCGGAGGCTGGCGCTCCAATCGATCTAACAACCTTCCCTGTGCCTGGACCTGTGTTCGTCACGATCTCACCGATGCCTCGACCTACGACTTCGATTCGCTCGGCGGTCTGGCCCGGGGCACCCTGAACCTCAAGCCCAATCCCCGGACCCTGGTTGTCGATAAGGCCGCCCAAGCCACCACCAGTCACAGTGATTTCTCGCGCCGCCGATTGGTGAGTCAGACCTCCCGCTTCCACCCAGGCTTCATGTTGCTTCTTCCACTCGTACAAGGAATCAGCGGGAAACCTAGTCGCGTCTGAGTCAATCAGCTTTGCGCAGACATTGCAGAGCCAGATGCCATTCGATGGTTCTGCGCGTTGCGCGTCGGACATGGTGGCTTCGAAACGGGCCGAGCTTGGGCGTGCGCCACGTATGTGAGCCGCCTCTCCTAGAACCACGAATCTCGAATCGTCGGAATGTGGCCCGCTCGTCGAGCGTCGGCAAGTTGGATTCGAGCATGTCTGCGCCGCTCTCTTTGCCAGTGAGGCGACTGTCGCAGCTGAAAAATCTGGGGCAGCCATTTGACGACCCTCGATCTTGAAAGAGCAACCTAACGCTACGAATGAGCCGCGCGACACGGTGACATGATCGCACGGGATGGGCGGCGCGCCGGCTCCATTCGTTTGTTAGCCAGCCACTCAATGATCACTGCTTAAGCGAAGCTCTGCTGGAACCGACTGGACCGAAGAACGCTGAATCGCCGAGATCTCGGACCTCGGTCCAATGTTGCCGCGCCGCTTTTTGGAGAAGCATGTCGGCCAAAGCAGCTACGTCTTCGAAGCAGCGCACGACGAAGCCTGGCCGCTCTAGCTTGGCGAAGGCCACGGGCTTGGCCCGCTTCGGCTGCCTCGCGTAAGCGTCAGCCCGCGTCGTGCCTCGGAAACGAACGGTTTGCGGGTGGACTAAGTCATTCCGCCACGCATGAAGTTCCGCTACGGTACAGTATGGTCGGCCAGCACGCTTTAGAGCAACGCCGAGTCGATCGGCAAGGAACCTTGTCTTGCCAAGAGTGCCGCGACAATCTCCGGTCTGAAAGTACGTGCGCTCTTCCTTCCACACATCTGGGTAGAGCCTTTCGATGACGTCGTTTATGAAGCCCTCGTAGGCTGTGTACGCGAGAACCGTCGCAGCCATCAGCGACCAGAATCCGCTCGAATCATTCTTCTGGCCAGCTTCAGGCAGTACTCGGGCGGCGTGCCAGATCGAGCGATAGGTTATGTGTTCACTCTCGTAGTCCACGTGGTGAACGTTGTCCCGGGACTTAGCCATTGGTTTCTCGTCTGGCTAACGCCCGCGCTCAGCGGCGCGGCTTTTCGCGGCCGCTGGAGCGCGTTGGTAGCCGGCCTTCAGTAATCTTGGACAACAAGCGGAACACCTGTCAAACCCAAGTGGAAGTCTGTCGACCAGCAACTGCTGACGCATTGCGCTTTCATCAGATGCAGGCCGACGGCGTCGGTTAGCGAGAGGTCTTGGTCCGAGAACTTGCGCAAAATCTGCACGGCACCTACAAATTCATCCGGGCCGACAGGAAGCATCCGGAGCGGTTCGAGGTCTTCGATCAGGGACAGAAATTGCAGGGCACGCGTACGGTCATACCGTTTGAGAAACCAGCCATGTCCCTCCGCCACCACCAGCGTGGTCGTGACCAACTCCGGCGGATCAGAAAACAACCTGCGGAAAAGGAGATGGTGACTGTCAGATCGGTCCACGAATGCGATCAGTGCTGAGGTGTCGACGTATGCTTCAGCTCTTGGCGCCATAGACTATGTCGTCGATCTTCTGAGAAGACTTAGAGTCACCTGTCTCGATCATTCCTGCATACCTCATCCACGGCTTTGATGGGTCTGCAGGAAGGACGGTCCGAAGCGAGCGACGTAACAACTCGGCCATAGAGATTCCCAGGCGGCGTGCCTCGCGCTTGGCCGCGTCGTATTCCATTTCAGAGAGACTTATCTGTGTTCGAATCATGATAACAATATATCACAGCGTGTTATCATTAGCAATGTCGGATGTGATGGCTCTCTGTCCGGCTAACGATTGCGGTCAGCGGCGGGCGTCTTTTGCCCGTCCGCTGGACCGCGGTGTTAGCTGGCTTTCGAGACAACCTACGCGGCTTCTCCGGAACCATGCCCGGGTTGACGCGGAGGAAGCGTTACGACAGGATGTTGGGAGACGGCCTGCTCTTCGCGCAGGCGCTCCGCGAGCTTCTCAAGATCAAAGCCGGC
>Ga0315277_10000618_pt1 | contig 55881 bp, 43 predicted proteins | sample YL17G05_15_MG_FD_203695 | JGI IMG/M metagenome (GOLD analysis project Ga0315277, IMG submission 203695) | Sediment microbial communities from Yellowstone Lake, YNP, Wyoming, USA - YL17G05_15 | ecosystem: Environmental > Aquatic > Freshwater > Lake > Sediment | place: USA: Wyoming | collected... | reverse complement strand
GCCGCCACGGAGCCGAAATGGGAACCCGGACGAATCAATGTGCTGATAGGCGAAGGCCAAACGGCGCAAGTGTTGCGCAATCTTTGCTATCTGATCCGGGAGAGTGAAGGGGAAGGTTGGTCGCGGAGCACCGAACATATCCTATCGCTTTTTGGCGTGGAGCTGGATGAGCCGGTTTTTGTCGCCGAGCGCGGAGAGATTACCATGACCTATCGCGAGCGGAATATTCAGCTCGATCTCTCGGCGGCGGGCCGGGGCCTCCACCAAACCCTGCTTCTGTTGGCTCATTTGTACGCAAATCCAGGCTCTATACTATTGCTCGATGAGCCGGATGCCCATTTGGAAATTCTTCGCCAGCAGCAGATTTATCAATTGCTTACGGACACGGCTCGCCAGGTCGGCAGCCAGATTATCGCCGCAAGCCATTCGGAAGTGGTCTTGAACGAAGCGGCCGGCCGGGACGTCGTTGTCGCCTTTGTTGGGCGAAAGCCCCATCGCATAGATAACCGTGGCGCACAGGTCCTCAAGGCGCTGCGCGAAATTGGCTTTGACCAATACTACCAAGCCGAGCAGAGAGGTTGGGTGCTCTATCTGGAAGGCTCAACTGACTTGGCTATCCTTCGGGCTTTTGCACGGCGACTCAACCATCCTGCGCGTGAACATCTGGAGCGACCTTTCGTGCACTACGTGGGAAACCAACCGAAGAAGGCTCATGATCATTTCTTTGGGTTACGCGAGGCGAAGGCCGATCTTGTCGGGATGGCCGTCTATGACCGGCTCGAGGAGAGCAAATTGCAGCAGATGCCGGGACTACGTGTAGTGATGTGGCAACGGCGGGAGATCGAGAATTACCTATGCTATCCCGAAGTCTTGCTGACGTATGCTTCCGATTCTCCCAAGGAGGAGTTTCCTCCACCGTTCCTTAATTGGCATGACACGGAAGCCAGCAAGCGCCGTTCGATCATGGAGAAATGCATCGAGGGCCGTGTTCCTCCTGAGGCACTTGGCGACCGAAACGACTCCTGGTGGAGTGACGTGAAGGCCGGCGGCGATGAGTTCCTGGCTCGTGTGTTTGAGAGGTTTTTCAAAGAGCTGGGTTTGCCCAATCGCATGAGCAAGAGTGACTACCACATTCTGGCTGAGCTGGTCCCAGTGGATCTGATAGTTCCGGAGGTGATCGAGAAGCTGGATACCATCGCGGAGGTGGCGGAAACGGCGCACCCGCGCGAGGAATGATGCAAAGATCGCTCTCAGTCACGCGGGTTCCTTCGACAACGTAGAAAACGCTTGAGAATACTGATGGCATTTGCCCATATAGGGACCGCAGCAGAAAGCGACCAAGCATCGGAGCGCTTGGATCGCGTGGGCTGACGGCAACTGACACCAACGGGCGAACGAATTGAACGGCCCGCATTCAATCCCATATCCGTGCAACGGAATGCGACCCTGGGCGTCGCTCCGCAAAACAGGAGGTGGAAGCATGGCAAGCAAGAGTGAACTGAAGAAACTTCTGAACGTACCGATCGAGCTGGCACGCAACACCTATCTGCACTTTTACAAGGGTGGCAAGCTGCGCGCCGAATTCGTCGGCGAGAAGGGCGGCAAGGACGATTTCCGCTCCGAGGAGTGGATCTTTTCCACCAACCGGACGTTGACTCCCGGGCGGCCGAATCCGCCGACCAAAGGCATCAGCCGCATCAAGTTGCCGGGTGGCCGACGAGTTCTCATCACCGAGCTGCTCGAAAAACTCCCCAACGAGACGCTCGGCGCCAAGCATTTCGCCAAGTTTGGTTCGAAATTGGGAATTCTGGCGAAGATTTTTGACGTCGGCGCGGGCGCCCATATTCCCGTCCATTGGCACCCCTCACCCGAGTTTTCGCAAAAACACCTGAACTCGCCCTACGGCAAGAACGAGGCGTGGGTGGTCGTCGGGACGCGGCCGGGCGCGAAGGCCTGGATCGGCTGGCAACATGACATCAACAAGGAACAGTTCCGCCGGTGGATGGAAGCCCAAGACGTGGCCGAGATGCGCAAACATATGTGGGAAGTTGCGCCCAAGGTCGGCGATGTGATTTTCCTGCGCGATAGCAACGTCCACTCGTTGGGCTCTGGCCTCTGCATTCTCGAACCCCAGGAGCCAACCGACTGGAACATCCTTGCCGAGTGGAAGGGCTATCCCTATAAGCGCGAGGATGGAACGTGCGGCTTGGACTGGGATACGGCGCTCGATGCGGCCAATTTCAACGCGATGCCCAAGGACTATCTCGACAATTACGTCATGCGAACTCCCGTGGCTATTCGCCGCGAGGACGGCAGCGTCGAGTATGATCTCGTGCCCGACGAAGCGCGCAAATACTTCTGGCTGCGGCGGATCATCGTGGAGAAGAAAATCTCGATGCCCAATGATCGCGGCTTCTATTGCGTGATCGGAATCGGCGGCGAAGGCACGCTGAGCGGGCCGTGGGGTGCCAAGAAGATTCGTCGGGGCAGGTCGTATTTCATCACGGTCAGTTTGCCGGCCTATGAAATCGTGAACGTGGGCAAGCAGCCGCTCGAGGTCATTTGCTGCTATCCGCCGGCAGTCGGGTGAGCAAGTCGAGGCAGTTGTGCAAAGGCAGCGATGGATTGCCTATTGTTTAGAGATATGATTAGGCCGCATAATGGACTATCGCGGTTCGGGCTATTGCGACGGTCCGACTGAAGGGGATCTGAAGTATTGGATTCCGATCACCGAAGGCGGGGGCGGCAGGATGGCCATCTTTACAAGACTAAAGCGCATTCTGCTACTATGCGTGCTCGCTCCGATGGCTGTTGTCCTAGTTCTTGCTCTTTTGCTGGTGATGGCTCAGGTATCGTGGTCAACGGCGGCGGTTCTTGCAGCGTTAATCCTTCTGCTGGCCCTAGTCGGTTTCTCATTCTACGGAGGAAAGTGGAGTGGGGAGCAAGCCTTAAAGATCAAAGAGTTGCAGAAAGCCGAGGAAGAACAACGGTCGAAGCTCGAAGAGGAGCGAGCGAAAAGGGAGGAAAGTGCAATTGTTCTGGAAAGGGAGCGCGGCAGGTCTTTAATAGCAACAAGTTTCGAAGTAATCATGGACCTCGGCGTATTGGAAGTACCCTTCAGGATGACAGAATCTTACGACCTCTGCTACGATAAGAATGGCCACCTCCTCCCGGATAAATCGCACCGGGCGTTGCAGCAAGACCGCGAATACCCGATTGACGGGGACACGGAGAGCGAAAGTGACCAGGGAAAAAGAGTGCCCAGTGGTGAGCAATATCGCCGCTTCGTCGGGGCGCATACTGCCAAATTCACTGGCCGGTTCGGCTTCGATTTTCGGAAGGTGCGAGCCGAGTACGACCACCAGAAACGAGACATCAGCTTCGTCATGCCCGCGATGGAATTCCGCGGTATCAGTGATTTCCCGACCATCGAGTGGGACTTCAGCTGCGTCCTGGAATGGTACGGGTACGACCGCTACTGGTGGGAGCCTACATCGGGGGAAGCGCGGGAGTGGAAAGAGAAGAAGTCCAACGAACTCAGAACAGAGATACTCCAGCGCCTGAAGAAAAGCCCGTACGGGCTAGGCGGATTCCTCGCCAAGCCTCTCGAACAGCTTGGCATACAGATCTTGCGAGCTTTCGTGAAGGGAGCTACCGATTGCCAGAGCACCGCCGTCCAGCAACTTAAAGGTGAAGGGAAACCATTGCTCGATCTTTGTCGCGATCTTACGGGTAGTACCTTGAGCGCGAAGAGACAAGAGTCTTTGCCGCAGCCCCTGGCGCGGGATGCGCTGCCGGCCCCTGAGCGTCTGCAAGTGCAACGGGATAATGGCTTTCGCGCCGGGTGAACACCAGGAGCATTCGTGTGCCAAGCGAAAAGCACGTTCGTTACTGGATCGACAGCGCTGAAGAGAACTACAAATCAATGCAGCGGATTTTCGCGGCAGGCGAGTACGTTTGGGCGTTGTTTATCGGACATTTGGTGATCGAGAAACTGGTCAAAGCATGTTGCGCAAGGCGGTGGGGAGCGGATGTTCCCAAAATCCATGATCTCACGCGTCTGGCGAAGAAGGCTGGTATTGCACTTTCGACCGAACGAGAGGATGATCTTGATCGCCTGACCTTGCTTCAAACAAACGTCCGTTACCACGACCAGCAAGGAGTTCCGACCCGGCGAGCGCAAAGAACTTGGGCGCAAGGTCACATTGAGACCATCACGGAGTTGAGGAAATGGCTTCTCGACATCCTATCCAAATAGCCCGTCCCATCGTGACAAAATACGTTCGCGTCATGAGAGCCCGGCGGATACGTCCGATGAGTGTCTATCTCTTTGGTTCATACGCGCACGGGAAACCAAGCGATGACAGCGATATAGATGTGGCGGTCGTGTCGAAAGATTTTTCCGGTGATGCGATCGAGGACGGAGTTCTTCTGATGAGATGCCGGCGGAACGTGGATTTGCGAATCGAGCCGCATCCATTTCGCCCCGAGGATTTTACGCCAGACAACCCTTGGGTGGCGGAGATTCTGCGAACCGGGATCAAGATTGTTTAGATAGATACATTGCATTTCGACTGTCACGAAAGGAGAACCAGAATGGCCAAGAAAATCTCGATCGGGACGTGGGCGTATGCGTTTGGACCCTATGCCAAAAACCCGGTGCCGTTCGACGCGGTCGTTCGGCGCTGCGGCGAGCTGGGGCTGGACGGCATCGAGATCGGCGCCTTCCGTCCGCACATCCATCCGGAAGACTATCCGATGAAAGCCGACCGCGACAAGATTAAGGCGCTCCTGCGCGCCAACGGGCTGGGTGTGTCGGGACTGGCCGCCGATTTTTGGGCGACTCCGGGTCCGGGGACCAAAGAAGGCAGAAAAGGCGACCTCTACTTCAACCTGTTCAAGAAGAACCTGCAATTGGCGCTCGACCTCGACGCACCGGCGATCCGCGTGGACACCGTGCAGCCGCCCGACAGCCTCAAGGGCAAGGAACGCGAGGATGCGCGCAAACGGATCGTCGCCCAATGGAAACGCTGCGCCGCATTCGCCGAGCAATTCGGCGTGCGCGTCGTTTGGGAATTCGAGCCGGGCTTCATCTTTAACAAGCCCAGCGAGGTCATCGGGATCGTTGAGGAAGTCGGCCACCCAAACTTCAAGGTGATGTTCGACACCTGCCACGCCTACATGTGCGCCGTGGTGGGGGCGCGCCAGTATGGCAAGACACAAACGCTCAAGGGTGGCGTGGTCGAATTCGCGCGCATGCTCAAAGGCAAAATCGGCCACATCCACCTGATTGACTCCGACGGCACACTGCACAACAATGAAACCAGCACGCACCGGCCGTTCGGCGAGGGCTTCATCAAGTTCGACGAGGTCATTCCGGCAATCGTCGAAGACGCCGGTTTCCACGGCGAATGGTGGACGATTGACCTGTGCTTCTGGCCCGAGGCGTGGGAAGTGACCGAAAATGCGCTGAAGTTCCTCAAACCGTATGCCGAGAAGTATTGAGGCCTGAAATACTGGGCAGCAACACGACCTCGTTGCGAAGAGGATGAACCTGAACGAAAACGCAAAGGACACTCTAATCATCGGAGCGACAACTGTAGCGGGCGGCGCTGCCGGAGCGGGCCTCACCGCAACAATAGGAGGGATTGGGGTCGCAGCCGTAGGCACCGCGGTTGCTCTACCGGTGGCGGCAATTGGAGCGGGGCTAGGCGCTATAATTGGCGGGGTGTTTGTCCTCGGAAAGCGACTCGCTGGCAAGAAATAGGCGGCTATTGACTTGCGCGTTTTGTTTCTCGGCACCCCAGCGCCTGTGGGGGACAGAGAGATGGGTAACTTGCCGCCGTTGGAGGGCGAATGAAATGAACGAGGAAACCGTTAAGCAACAGATCGCTCAAATATGCGATGTCTGGGTTCGGGAAGCCGATCCGGAGAAGATCATTCTCTTCGGATCGGCCGCCCGCGGGCAGATGACCGAACACAGCGACTTGGATTTTCTGGTCGTTTGGGAGGGGAAGGAGTTTCCCAATAATCGCCGGCGGGCGAGCTATTTGATGCGCGTTCTTCCGGATGACGTGACCCTGCCCGTAGATGTTGTCGTTCTTACCCCGGAGCAGTTCGGCCATGAAGTGGAAGATGACCGAACGCCGGTCTCGATGGTTGCAGGGGAGGGCGTGGTGCTGTATGAGAGAGTCGCTTGATCCCCGAGCGTGGTGGAACCGCGCCATGCAGGACTTTCGAGTTGCCCATCTCGCTGCCAAGAATGATGTCGTGAAGTTAGCGGCCGCGATCTGTTATTCTTGCCAACAGGCGTGTGAGAAGATGCTGAAGGCGTATTTGCTCTCCACTGGTTGGAAGTTGGTCAAAACTCACGACCTCCGAATGCTCGCCAACGAGGCGAAAAAAACGGTTCCGGGTCTTTCTCCACTTCTGCCCCTGCTTCTTGATTTGAATGCAGATTTTAATCAAAGTCGCTATCCATTCACCCTTGATGAGACTGTTGAGGACGCGGACGCTAAAGAGGCAATCGAAACCATGGAGCAAGTGGAAGCCCTTCTCAGGAACGTTGTTCTGGGGCAGGAGCAAAACGCCTGAAAGGAGGTCTGAGATGATGGGCCTTATTAGCCCTCCGGGAGGGCAGCTGGAGGCTTGAGTGGTCCTGCTGCTGATAGCTAGTGGGGTGTTTTTCTAGTAGGATCGTATCCTGGAGGGTAAGAAGACAACGCTGTGAAACGGTCGTTGGTCTTCTGACGAGTATCAGAGACGCGCTTGAAGACATTCCCGACCGCGCAGGGCGCGGTCCGGAAAAGAAGCCCTTAGTGGACAGTGTCCACGCAGCACGCTTTCGCTTTTGACACTACGATCACCAGCTAAAGGAGGACAGACAAAATGGCGAAGAAAATGATGAAAGCGCAGGTGTTTTACGAGAAGGAGAAGATGGAATTGAAGGAAGTACCGGTTCCCGAGCCGGCGGACGACCAGGTGCTGCTTCGCGTCAAAGCGTGCGGCATTTGCGGCTCCGACGTCGCTTACTATTTCGGCGCCAGTTCGCTCGAAACGCCGACCGGCAAAGGGCCGCTGATCCTCGGCCACGAATTCAGCGCCGAAGTGATCGAAGTCGGTGCCATTCCCAAGAAGCTAGGCCTTTTCAAGCCGGGCGACCGCGTCACGTGTGATCCCGTCCAATACTGCAACGCTTGTCGCGTCTGCAAACAAGGTTACGTCAACCTGTGCGAGAAAAAGACCGTGCTGGGCGTCTCGACCAACGGCGGTTTCGCCGAGTATTGCGTCTCCCACTTCACGGGCGTCCACAAAATCGCCGACAGCGTGTCGTTCGAAGAGGCGGCCATGACCGAACCGCTGGCGTGCGCGACCTATGGCGTCAAAAACATGGCGATCACGGTCGGCGATTTCGCCGTCGTCATGGGCGCGGGCGTCATCGGCTGCATGATGGTCCAGCTGGTCAAGGCCAGCGGCGCCGGCCGCGTTGTCTCGGTTGACGTCCTTGATTATCGTCTGGAGGCGGCAAAGAAAGTCGGCGCCGACGTTGTAATCAACACCGCCGACAAGAAATCGCCCTACTACAAGAAAGACCTCAAGGCGGCAATCGGCGAGATGACCGACGGACGGTTTGCCGACGCTGTGATCACACCGACGGGCGCGGTCGAGGCCATGGAAGCGGCGTTGGAGATTTCGGGCCGTCGTTCGCGCATAGTCTTCTTCGGCCTGCCGGCCGACGTGGCCGTCGTTCGCGTGCCGGCATGCAAGTCCATTTTCTGGGACAAGACGATTCGTTTCTCATGGCTGGCGCCGCTGGTTTGGCCGACCGCGCTCGAAGCTATTGCGACCGGCCTGGTTGATCTTAAGCCCATGGCGACGCATACCTACAAGCTCGACCAGCTGGCTCAAGCACTGGCAAACGTTCGCGACAAGAAAGACAACGTGATGAAAGCCATCGTCAAGCCCTAGGCGGTATCCCGATGGCCCGCTATCCCGTGAACGAGGACGAATAACAAGGAGAGGATCATGAAAGTCGGAATCAATCTCTTGCTCTGGACCGGCAACCCATCGGAAGAACATCTTCCCCTGTTCAACCAGATCGCCAAGTGGGGATTTGACGGCGTCGAGGTGCCGATCCATCACTACAACGAGAAAGTCTATATGGCCATGCGGTCGCGGCTGAACGAGCTGAAACTGGGCGCAACAGCGACGACCGTCATGCCCATGGAAGCCAACCCGATCAGCGACGATCCAAAGGTTCGCGCCGCCGGCATTGAGCACCTCAAAAACGCGCTCAAAATGTGCGCGGTTCTGGGCGCCGAGGTTCTGGCCGGACCGATGTACTCGCCGGTCGGCAAAATCGTCGGACGAGCGCGAAACGACGACGAGTGGAAATGGGCTGTCGAGGCGTTTTCGGCGGCGGCTGAAACCGCCGATGGGGTCGGCGTGGACATGGCCATCGAAGCGCTCAATCGCTTTGAAACCTATTTTGTCAACATTCTCGCCGATGCCTGCGCGCTCGCCAAGAAGGTCAACCACCGCCGCGTCAAGGTCATGATAGATTCTTTCCACGCCAACATCGAGGAAAAGGATCTGTTCAAGGCCTATACATCCTGTGGCAAACTGGCCCGGCATTGCCACATTTCCGAGAACGATCGCGGTGTGCCGGGAACCGGCCACATTGACTGGAAGACCTATTTCAGCGCGCTCAAGACCATCGGCTATGACAATTGGCTGGTGATCGAATCGTTCAGCAGCACGGTGCCCGAAATCGCCAGCGCGGCCTCGATCTGGCGCGCCATTTCGCCGAGCAAGGAAGCCGTTGCCAAGGACGGTTTGGCCTTTGTCAGGGAAACCTGGGGCAAAGCGCGGGCGAAATAGGGAAGCGTGCGTGATCTAGCGGCGGGTGTTGAGTATTTCGTTCTTGAACGCCAGGGAAGTTCCATGATTTGGATTCACCGCAAGAGCGGCTTCAATCTCTTTTAGGGCTTCTTGCCGTTCACGGCGTTTCCAGTGATAACGCGCAAGAATTAGACGACGCTCGGGATTGTCAGGCATCAGGGCGACCGCCTTTTTTGCGTATTCGAATCCTTCTGTCATCCGTGCCGGCTGGCGCTCGAAGATAATAAAGGCAAATTGCTCGCACGCCCATCCGTTGAACGCTACGCCCGTTTGAGCGAGATCCTCAAGATACTTCAGCGCTTCGTCGGGTCGTTGGTGCTGCTGGAGGGCCAAGCTAATCACCATCAGTAGGTTTTCGCGGCAGACTTTGCATGGATTGCTGGCCAGGCCCTTCTCCGCCGCGGGAATCGCATCGTCCCAGCGTTCCGTGCGCCAAGCCGTCCGGGCCAACAAGGTCCACCACTTGTGGATCTGATCAGGCTCTCGGTATCGCCGTGGGATATAATCGCCCACTTGCGAAAGATGTTTCCACGCCGTCGGGAAATCGTTTTTCCAGTAAAAGTAAATCGCACTCTCCACTCTCCAATCGAGCTGATCGGGCGCAAGTGCAAAGGTCTTCTCGATAGACTGCTCGATTGCCTGGACAATCTCAGGTTTCTTCAAGAGCACCATCCCACGTTCATCTCCTCCCTCTCGCTGAACACGCCCCATCAAGTGGTCGGTCATCAGCCATTGCATCTCGGCGCTTTTGGGATTGCGCTCCGCCGCCTCGCGGCACAACGCCATCGCCTTGTCAGGCTGATCTGAATAGCCAGGTTGGTAATACCAAAGAAGTGTAGTGTAAGCTTGCCAATTATCAGACTCGATGGAAAGCGCCTTGCGACAGAACGATTCAATGGTCGCTTCCGATTCTCCTGTTTGAATGTAGTTGCCGGCAAGTCGGGCGAGCATGTCCGGACAGCCTGGATTGATCTGCAATGCTCGTTCGTATTCTTTGCGCGTGAGGTCCATCATCCGCGGAAAGATGATTTTTCCCTCGAACGGCACGTTGGCCCAATAATCATTCCCGCGTTTATACCAACCATATTTGTCCGCGCAAAAGCCCCGCGCATAATGCGCCCACCAGTTGTCCGGCGCCAGTTGGACCACCCGTTCCACAACCGCCAAGGCGTCTTGAAATCGTTTCACATCGCGATAGGCGTCGGCCAACCGGACCATGACCGTCAGATGGTTGGGATTCACCCTGAGAAACCCTTCGCATTCGGGAACCGCTTCTGCGTAGTGGTCGGCTTCGCAGAGCATCCCAATGTAAAGCTCCCACAGCCGTCCCTGGTCGGGGTTGGCCGTATGGAAACGCTTGGCTTCCGCGATGGCCTGATCAGGGGCGAACGACAGCAATGAGTTGACAGCCATGACTTTTGCGAAATCAAACGTCGGATCGGCGGCGCACAGCTCTTTCCATGCTTCCGCAGCGATCTTGTCCGTCATCTCCTTGGCCATAAGCGCCGCCGCGCGCCGAAGAATCTCGCCCGTCGCCGGCGCCGGCTTCGAAATATACTCTCGCACCGAGTAGTTGGGTTTCATCCCCAGACCGCTGAACACGCGGTTGCAGCATTCGATCATCATCGTCGGCGCTTGCGCGATGGTTCCCTCCAGCGAAAACCGAGTTACGACCTGTGAGGTTCTGGTGTCGAGCAACTGAGCGTTCAGGCGCAACGTCTCGCCGCGCTTCTCCATCTGGCCGGTCAAGACATGGGCCAATGCAAAGATGCGGGCGATGCGAAGGGCATCACTCAGAGGATAAGACTCCGTGATGGGGGCGCCATGATGAGTGTGACGGAATTCCGTGTGGGTAAATCGCCCCGGTGGGATCGAAAACAACTCGTGTGGCGCATAGTTGAGCTTCTGTGTCAGGATTTCGCTGAAGACCGCGCCCCACGGAAGTTTGTCATCCGAGTCGGTGGCAAAATTGGCGACAAAGAGCGTCGGCTTCAGCCCTTGTTCGGTTCCGGCCATCCACGGTTTCGGCCCAGTTGTCAGAGGCACCTCCACACGTGTGGCGGGAGTCGTCTGTGGTTTCAATGCCGGTGTTGCTGTGGCTTGTGGCGTTGCCCGCGACTGGACGGTCGGTGTGGGTTGAGCCTTGCCGGGCTGCGGTTTGCTTTCACACCCCGCAAACGCCGCAACGCTCGCTACGACAAGCCACAATAGCAGTCTGTCGTTCATGGCTACCCTCCCAGTTCTTAGAATGTCACTCAATGCGTTGGGTTGAGGAGTTAATCAACCGGCGATCCCGCTCTTTTCCTCACAATTCAAGCAGTCGCGCCAGTTTTTCAATATAATACAGATCACCCTCACACCACGGAATGTCAAGAAATCGTTCCAGTTTCTCGCGCGGGGGCCGTTCGATCAGCGCTTTGGCGCGAAAGATCGAAAGCGCCTGGTCGGGATAATCCACGCAATTCTCGCCGAAATGGACCTGGCGTTCTTCCCAAGCCAAATACCAGCCCGGCATCGTGAGGTCAATGACGCGCAAATAAGCGCGCGCCGCTTCGAGCGCGTTGTCGCGCACAGCCGCCGCAATCTCGGGCTGAAGATCCAGAAACTTTGCAATCTTGGCGTGGTGGTGGGCGCCGCAAAACAGACTGTTGCCGCGGCCAATGAAGCCATCCACTTCGCTGACGGATTTGATCGAGGGGGGAGCGAGATCCTTCAGGCCGGTCTGGAACGACTGCAATTGCTCCGCGAGCAGTTGAGCAGCCAGCCGCGCCGCTTCGGCCGACGTGCCGTCGTCGCGACCTTTGGCCAGTCGGGCATAGCCGATCAGACCGGCGATGTAACGATTGCGAAAAAGCTCATAGTCGGGGAGGTCGCTCCGTTCCACATAGTTTGCGTAACACGAACGAATGCCTTCCCAGTTTTGCGTAACCAAACTCGAATCGCCCGTCCGCTCCGTGTAGAGCCACAGGGCATAGAGATTGCCGAGCGGATGAGGGTGGGGATGGCGCGACGGACGAAGGAAACCGGCGGGAATGTCGAACAATTCGCGTCGCTTTCCCTCGCCAATGGGATAGAGGCAACGCGTTTCCCATAATGGGGATTTCTTGATCTCGGCCGCGACATACGATCGCACGCGCTCTTGAAACGCCTTCGAAAGATGAGGATAGGCGAGCGAAAGCGCATAGACAACGTCGCCCGATGAGTCCAAGAAATACTCATGTCCGGCGAGTCCCGGCTGAACATAAAGCGGCGCAAGGCGGTCGCCATTGAGCAGTTCCGCCACCGCCTTTTCGAGTCGTTGAGCAATCTCGCCGCTTGCCCTTGCTTTGGGCCTTGGGGGAATTTGCCAGACATACTTTTCCAGAGCCGGCGCCTCCGGCACAAGTGCGGGCGACGGAATTTCCAGGCGCACCGCGGCGGTGGTTGTCCCGTCGCCAAGAAATGGTTTGTCAGCCGGTTTGCCGCCTTGCAGACCACCCTCGATGCAAATCACGCGGCTTCCGGTCAGCCAATACAGGCGATTGCCAGAGATCGCGGCGGCCCCGCGCGCCGGTCCGTGCCACTCGTTGCGCACCCAAGGCAAACCGCGTTCGCCGCCCCATGTATCGCGATCGCCCGCGATATGGAACAACTTGAGCGTCTTGAGATCGAGGCCGCTGATCGTGCCTTGGTGGCAAATGTAAAGTGTGTTGCCGCCGACCGAGAAGTTCTGCGACTCGTCGGCCGTTCCCCAGAAAGTATTCCATGGCGGCGAATTGCCCGATGCATGGCGGATCGGTTCGACGGCCGCGCGTTTGAGGTCGAGATAGCCCATAGCGACGACCGGTGCGACGCCGTGCGACCAGTTGCTAAAGGCCGAGCGATAGAAGACAATGATCTGGCCCTCATTCGTCAGGACAGGCGGGAATCCGACACCGAGACAGCCCGCCGCCCAAAGAACCGGTACGCGGTCGCGCTCCTGGCCGGTTGCCAGATCGAGAACAAAGAAGGTGCGTGCATCCGGCGTCTTTTCGAGGTGGTCGAGCACCACGCGGCGCTCCGATTCCAGCTTCTCAGGCGTTCCGCGCGCTTCGTCGCTCTTCAAGAACTTGTCAACCTCTTGCCAGCCGCCCGAAACCCCCGCGTGTCGAAGCAATACGGATTGGTCGTTTCCATGGCGTTCGGCGAACGCTCCTGCGGGATTGCTTCGCAATACCACGACATCGCCGAATACCAATGGATAGTAGTCGCGAAGGGATTGGCCATTGAGTTTCGGCGACTGCCAGAGCAATTTGCCTCTTTCATCGGCGCAATAGGCGTGCATGTCGTCCGAAGCGAAGATGATTTTGTCGCTTACGCAAGCCGCGGTTGTCCGAATGGGACCGCCCGTGACAAGCATCCACCGCACGGCGCCGGTTTTCGCATCCATAGCGAAGAACACACCATTGCGCGCTCCTAGATAGACCATGCCTTTGGAAACTGCGGGCGAGGCGTCGAATCCACCCAATACGGGTTTCTTGGGCGATTGCCAGATCATGCGTCTGGTTTTTGCATCAAGCGCCCGCACGAAGCCATCTTCGCAGCCGAAAAAGACGACGCCATCGGCGACCGCCGGCGAGTGAAGAATCGGCCCACCGGCCGGAAACTTCCAAACCATCTCGCCCGTGTCTCCATTCAGCGCATAGAGATTGCCCGAATACGTGCCGACAAAAACGCGTCCATCGGCGACAATCGCCTCCATGCGAGTCGTCATAATCTCGCCCGGAAAGAAACGCACCCAACGCTTCGAATAAGGACTGCGTGGCTCGTCCATGGTCCGACCCGAACGCGCAACGTCATGACGCACTGTCGGCCAATCGTCGGCCGGCACAAATGCCGCGATAACCCAAAGAAGCAAAGCAATGGGAATAGTCCTGAATTCCTTCATCGGAAACCTCCGATTAGAGAGTTCGGAGTTCAATCTTCAGATTGCTTCTTTCCTTTCGCTCCTTTCTCAGTTTTCAAGAAGGCGCGAACGAACACTTGAATGGAAAGTGAATACGGCAAACTGAAGTTTGAACTCCAAACGAGAGACCTTGCGTCATGGCGCGCGGCGCGTCAGGCCATACTCTTGGATCTTGTTCCGCAGTGTGTTGCGGTGGATGCCCAGTTCTTGCGCGGTGCGTCCCTGGCTCCAGTCGTTGCGCTCGAGCGCCGCAAGAATCACAGTGCGTTCGACCTCGGCCAAGGTCTTGCCGCAGAATGGAGGCGAGTCCGTCGCCTTTGCCCCGTCAGCGCCGGCCGCCTGCATCCGATCCGGCGTCGCACCTTGCTGCAAGAACGATGCAAAATCGGCCACATCCAGCGAATCTCGGTCGCTCAGTAAAACCGCCCGCTCAAGGCAATTGGCCAGCTCCCGAATGTTTCCCGGCCAGCCGTATTGCGCAAGATACCTCTTCGCTTCGTCTGTGATGCCCGAGATTGGTTTCTTAAACTCTCGGCAGAATTCTTTCAGGAAGAGGTCAATGAGAAGTGGGATGTCGTCGGGGCGCTCGCGCAACGCCGGCAGATGCAATTCAACGACATTGAGCCGAAACAGCAGGTCGGACCGAAAACGCCCTTGTTCGACCATCCGGCGAAGATCGGTATTGGTTGCGGCAATGATGCGAACGCTGGAACGAATTGGGCGCGTGCCTCCGACGCGATAGAACACCTGGTCTTGGAGAAAGCGAAGCAGCTTCGGTTGCACCATCAGGTTCATGTCGCCGATTTCGTCGAGGAAAAGCGTTCCGCCCGAAGCCACCTCGATCTTGCCGCGTGTGAGTTGCGCGGCGCCGGTGAACGCTCCTTTCTCATACCCGAACAGTTCGCTCTCGAAGAGAGTTTCGGGAATGGCGCTGCAATTGATGGCGACGAAAGGTCCATCGCGACGCGAACTGAGCGCGTGGATCTCGCGCGCCAGAAGTTCTTTGCCCGTTCCCGTTTCGCCCGTGATCAAGACGGGTGTGTCGTATTGAGCAATGCGAGCGGCCTGTTCGCGAACGGCGCGAATAGCGGCGCTTTCGCCGATCATTCGGGCGGGCGCGCGACTGACGGCCTCAAAACGCTCCTGCAACCGACCAACCTGCATCGCCAGGTAGAAAAGTCGCCCAACCGCCAGGAGCATCGCCACGTCGCGCAAACTGAACCGGTCCGGTTCGTCCGAATCCACATAGATAACGCCTTCGCAATGGCTCTCCGTTCCGACCGGCACGCAGATGACCGACGCAGCATGGTCGGGAGCCCTGGGATTTTCGGCGTAGCGCAAATCAAGCGTCACATCGGACGCTAGAATAGCCTTTCGTTCGTGAAAAGTCTGCGCAATGATCTCACGCTTGAGCGCAAGTTGATCTTCCTCGCCGTGTGCAGCCAGCGGAACCAACTCACGTGCGATCGAATCCCAACGCAAGACCGCCGCATGGCGCGCGCCGGTCATCTCGACAATGCCCTCGAGCACCTTCTCCGACAGCATCGGCAATTGCGACTCCGGCGAGGCAATCAGGTTGCTGATTTGTTCGAGCAATTCCAGACCGCCGCGCCGATATTCGTCGAGTGTTTCCAGCCGCTCGGGCCCAATTGTGGGGTAAATCGTCGGGTCGGTGGGCGCGCTCATATAGACGGACTTATTGTTGAACAGCACATTCTTGACCTCAAAATCCGAGTCGAAGAGAAAGTGCGTTGAGCCGATTACGATCTCGTCGTTGCGTCGCAGCAACTTTTCTTTGACCGGCTTGCCGTTGACGCGGATGCCGCTAGGGCTTTTGTCATAAACAGTGTAGGCCAGCCGCAGCCGGCGGATTTCGGCGTGCAGACGCGAAACCCCGGCGTCGAGCAATTGGATCGTGTTTTCCGGCCCGCGACCGATGGTCGTTATCTCTTCGAGCCGGTAGCGAACTCCCATGTTGTAGCCTTTGATGGTCAGCAGCGTGGACAATGGACAGTCCCTTTCTGGGGTATCAGGGATTCGTGAGAAACATCTCGAGCGGCACAATCATCCCGTTGTTTTCCGCTCGTTAAAGATAGCGGCCCTCCGTGTGAGGGTTCAAGCGAAAACCCGCTGTGTGCAATTCCGGCGCCGCATGTGCGATCCAACATTGATATTGCCACTTGTGATGGGGGAGTGCTACATCTATTGGAAGAGGGCTGTTCGTAATAGGAAGCGCTCGGTTGGATAGCAATTCCCGGCAGGAATGGGGGGCAGTCCATGGGCAAGGCACAAGCGCTGATCGGAGCGGAGTTTGACGGCTATCGCATTGTGCGGTTGCTCGGCCAAGGCGGCATGGGCGCCGTTTACGAGGGACTTGACCTCACGCTCAAACGGCGCGTGGCAATCAAAGTGCTGGCCGAAAGCGTCAATCGCGACCCCGATGCCGTCAAGCGGTTCCAGCGCGAGGCGCGCGCGGTCGCTTCGGTCTCCCATCCCAACATCGCACAGGTCTATCGCGTCGGGACCTACGGCGATCTTCACTACTACGCCATGGAATATGTGGACGGCAAATCGCTCGAACAGTTGGTTGCCGAAGGCGGCCGCATCACCGGCTCGCGTTGCTTCAATCTCATGATGCAAGCCGTGAAAGGATTCAAGGCCGCGGCCGACCAGGGCATTATCCATCGCGACATCAAGCCCGCCAATCTGATGGTGACCCAGGACGGGACGGTCAAGATCGTTGACTTTGGGATCGCCAAGATGATGGCCGACTCGGACACCTTCCGCACGGCGACGGGGACAATCATGGGAACGCCTGCCTACATGTCGCCCGAGCAGTGCAAGGGTCAGGCATGCAGCGTCAAGTCGGACATGTATTCGCTGGGCTGCACGTTTTTCCAAATGCTCACCGGGAAGCCGCCTTTTGACGGCGACACCGTGTATGCGGTCATGACCAAACAGATCGGCTCGCCCGTTCCGGCAATTCTCTCAATTACCACCAACGTGCCCGACCGCATTTGCAACGTCATCTATACGATGATGGAGAAGAATCCCGACAAGCGCTATCAGAGCTACGACCATTTGCTAACGGTATTGGAGGCCGCACGCGAGGGGCGAGCAACAACCTTCACGGCTATGGTCGTCGAGGAAAAACCCGCGCTCGAGCCATTGGCCGCCGACCAGCGTCGCCGAAAACTGCTCTACCTCGCCGTGGGATTCGTGGTGATCGTGTTGCTTGCGTTTTTGGCTCAGTTGTTGCGTCGCAAAACACCGGCAGAAATATCTCAGGAGAAAGCCGGCAAAGAAGATGCTTCGGGGGGCGGCCTCCGGGACCTCGGCAAGACCTTGCGCGACATTCAGGAGATCCGCCGCGATGCTCGCAAGAACGCCAGCAAGACCGATTGACCCTATTGACCGGCGGGGTCGGTGTGTTTTGCTGCCGATAGCGGTATCCCACCGGCGCTTTCGGCCTCATGAAGAACAGCATCATACTTGTCGCGGGCAACGCGGGACCATTCGAGCATGACGCGGTTGCGCGCGACCGAGTCGTCCCATTTCTCGCGCGCCAGGGCCAGCGCCTGGTCTTCTCCGAGCGGCATCTCGGCCAGCCGCCGCAAGAGAGTTGGACGCCGTTCGGCGCCGCACCCATTGGCGGCGCGCCAGGCTCTCTTCAGAAGATCGTGATTCTCGATCACCAGACAGCCGATCAGATCGTTGAGCAACTTCTGGCGCACCGAACTCTTCTTTGAATCATACTTCAACGCCGGCTTGAGCCGAAAAGGATTGACCGCGACAAGGCTCTGTTCGCCCAACTGCTCATAGACGCCGGGAAGAACTGCCATCCGCGCGATATTGAACTGGCGGGGTCCGCCCGGCACGTCAATCGGCGTCATCAGGACGCGTTGTCCCGCCTCGGACATCACGAATTCGATAAACCGTTTGGCCGCCTCGACATTCGGCGCGCCTTCGAGGATTGCGATCCCATCGGGATTGAGGACCGTCAAACCCTCGGGCATCACATAGCCCAAGACGTCGCGCCCCGAAAGCGCCATTTGGACATAGGCGTAGTTGTCAATGCAAAAGCCGGCGGCGACTTGGCCGAGCGAAACGTCGCGCGGCACATCGCTGGCCAGACGCGTGAACGCGCTGATGTTCGCGCCCAGGCAAGTGATGATTTCCCAGCCCTTTTCCCAACCGTAGGCTTGAAGAATAATCTCGAAGGCCATGTGGGCGGTGCCACTTTGGCGCGGGTCGGCGCATCCCACCCACGACTGAAATGCCGGATCAGTCAGATCAGCCCAGGTTTGCGGTGTCGGCAAACCTTGGAGATTCAACACGCGCCGGTTGTAGATAATGCCGAAACCCGTCAACATAGTTCCATACCAGCGATACTTCTGATCATAGAGCGGTATGCCGCTATAGTTGGAAGGAATCGCGCGGAGAAGAGACTCGGGCAGAGGGTAGGGCTGAAGCAGGTTGCGCGCCGCTAGCTCGAAATAGGCGTCGAGGCCCCCGCCCCAAACCATATCTATCTCAACGCCATCGGGCGACCTCTGGAATTCATTATAGAGAAAGCGCAGCATCTTTGACGTGCCGCCCTGATCGAGCCAGACAATTTCGATCTCGCGGCCGGTTCGCTCGCGATACCAAGGTTGGAACGCCCATTGAAACTCATAGAGGGTTGTCTCCGGGTGAGGCGAAATCACAATCAAGCGGTCGCCGGTCGGTCTGCCGCGACAAGACCATTGCATCGCAATGGCGATCAGCGCCGCGACCAACCGGACTGCGAAGTCTCGACGCGGAAGGCCGAACGTTTTTTTGATAATGTTCTTCGATTCCATCATTGCAATACGATCTGTGTTTTTGATACAGCGTTTTGCGCCCGGAATCCCCAAGGGAGCAGCACGTTGCGCCCTTCATTAACAGCAGGAGGCAAGATGATGCAACATTTATTCGGAAAGACGAAAGCCTTTGGTGTGGTCGTGGGTCTGTTCTTTTTGATCGGCCTGGTCGGCGTCGGCATGTTGTCGTTTGCCGCAAAGGCCACGTCGAAAGCATCCGGCGGCGAAACGAACATCACCATCCGCACCTATCTCTGTCGCGAGGCGGCCAAAATCACCGACGGCGCTGTCCATGATTTCCCCAAAAACGCAAAAGTATGGCAGAGTCAACGTCCCCAAAAGCTCCGGCAGTATTATCAGATGATGGGCATTGATCACCTGATGGCCGAAGCCAAGCGCCCGCCGCTCAATGTCAAAGTCACTGGCACCTTAGACCGCCAGAACTACCGAATCGAGAGACTCTATTACGAGAGTTTGCCGAGACTCTATGTCACCGCAAACCTTTATGTCCCGAAAGGGCTGAAGGGCCGTGCGCCGGCTGTCCTCTATGTCTGCGGCCACTCGCCGGGGCAAAAGGTTCCCTATCAGCCCCATGCCCGCCGTTGGGCCGAACTGGGCTTCGTCACCCTGATCATTGACTCGATCCAGCTGGGCGAGATCAGAGGATTCCATCACGGCTGCTATCGCGAGGGGTGGTGGAACTGGTATAGCCGCGGCTACACTCCTGCGGGAGTTGAGTGCTGGGACGGCATTCGCGGGATTGATCTTCTCCAATCGCGGCCCGAAGTTGACCCCGACCGAATCGGCGTTACCGGCATTTCGGGCGGCGGCGCAAACAGCTGGTGGATTGGCGCGGCGGACGAGCGCATCAAGGTCGTTGCGCCCGTTTGCGGCACCGGAACGATCAAATCGCATGTCATTGAAAAAACTGTAGATGGACACTGCGATTGCATGTATCACATTAACTATTACGGCTGGGATCTCGCCGATGTCGGAGCGCTGATTGCACCCCGCCCGCTGATGGTCGCTTCGGCCAACCGCGACGGTCTCTTTTCAATCGAATCCATCCACGATTGTTGCGATAGGATCGAGGAACTCTATAAGCGACTGGGCGCGGGAGACGATTTCCGGTTTGTCGAAACCCCCGGCCCTCATTCCTACCATAAGACGTCGCGCCAGGCCATTTTCGCCTGGTTCCTCAAGCACTTGAAGGGCGAAGACGTTGACCCTGAGACGATCGCCGACATTGATGATCGAAACGAGGCCGAAAAAGACTTGCTTGTCTATGGCGACAACAAGCCCGCCGACGAGAAGCTGACCACCGTGCAGGATTGGTTCATTCCTCTGGCCCAGCCGCCTGCGATCAGCGATCAAAAGTCGCTTGAGGCCGAACGCAAACGGATTGTCGCAGCGTTGCGCGAGAGAACATTCCACGAATTTCCCGTGAAACCATGCCCTCTAAATGCAAGAGTGACAATGCGAAACGCTGAGGGAAGCTCGAATTCGCGTATCCTTTTCACGCCCGAAGAAAGATTCGAGTTGGTCGCGACTTTTTCCGTCCCCAAAGCCGCCCAAGAGCAAGCCAAATCGCCCTGTATGGTTTTCTTGCGAAGCCCACGTTCCAAACGCGGCGAAGCGGAAGGAATCGTCGGCGGTCTCAGAGGCACTTGGACGCGGCTGATCGTCAACACGCGCGGTGTCTGGGAGACATCCTGGAGCGAAGACCAACAATGGCACCTACGTCGCGCCGCGGCGATCTCGGGCCGGACAATCGCCTCCATGCGCGTCTATGATGCACTGAGGGCGCTGGAATTGGCGCGATCCTTGCCCGAGGTTGACCCGGCGCAGGTTGCCATCGGCGGAGACGGCGAAATGGCCGTCGTGGCCGCCTATGCCGCCTTGCTCGACGGCAGAGTCAGCGCCGTTGCTCTTTCCAACCCACCCTCATCGCTTGATTTGCCCAGCGCCAAAGACGGCACAAGTTCGGCCACCGAACTTCTCGGCGCTTTGCGGATCGCCGACATCCCCGTCGCCGCCGGCCTCGTCTTCCCGGCCCGCATCGCTTTCGTCGGCCATCGCCCGGCCACCTACGACTGGACATTGGAGCTCTATCGCAGCCTCGGCGCCTCCGACAAAATCGCCAGCAACTTCGGCGCCTGGCGGGAACCATAGACCAGATTCACAGACGGCTTATTAGAGCATCAGCGGCCCTGTCAGTATTTTTCCATTGGAGCGCCGGCGGCCCGCACGCACCAACCGGAGCGCACGCATTGCCTCGTCCTCAAAGATACTCCTTTTACCGTGCCGTCAGCGCCCGCTCTGCCACTTCTGGCAGCTCGATGGGTGCAAACATTGACGCCGGGTAAAGATAGCCGTCAGGCTCTGACTTGTCCTCGTCAATGACGCGGAGCATGTTGTGCGCCTTCGCCACTGCGTCCGGCAGCGTGCGGTAAACTTTGCCCAGGATCAGGCTTGCCGGATTGCTCTCATTGTGGATGCAGATCACAAAATCGCTCATCGAATCACCCTCTTGATTTTGAAATCCTTACGACCTATGCCGTGCGCTTCAAACCAGTGTATCTCGGCTTTGCAGGTTTCGCCGTCTGATAGTTGCACAGTCGCCATACCCTTCATCTTCCGCCAACGCCCCTTGCCGTAAGCGCGCTCCAGATAGCGCCGGATATGCACGCCCCGGCCTGTTGCGATTGTCTCAACGTCGCTGATTTCGCTGAGAATCTCAAATCCTATCATCAGCCATCGCCGCCCACACCCGCAGACCGGTTCCGAATGTTCTCACTGTTTGATCTCTGCAAAGCTACGATGGTCCGATTCCTTTGCGTCGCAGAAGATGCTCGTGTCGGCGTCCACAAGATTGGCCGTGCTGACCGATGCCGCGATTTTTCGGATGTTCACGCTTCCTTTCAAATCCGCCAAGAGTATGCCGCAGCCCCGCCCCGCACTCAAGTGCCAAAACATCTCTCGCATCCGTGCCGAACGCCAAAGACGGGACAAACGCCGCGACCGCACTAATGGGAGCCTTGCGAATCGCCGACATCCCCGTCGCCGCCGGCCTCGTTTTTCCGGCCCGCATCGCCTTCGTCGGCCAACGCCCGGCCACCTACGACTGGACGCTCGACCTCTATAAGAAACTGGGCGCCTCCGACAAAATCGCCACGGTCCGCAACCTTGGTGAGTGGAAGTAGGATGGAGCGCCAGCGAGCTTGTGGGTGCTTTTACTACTTCGGGGCCTCGGGTTTGACTTGACGGGCCACCCTGTGCAGTCAGACACTGCTACAAGAGTGCGTGGGAGGAATCATGAAAGCGGTTGAGCCAAGCCTTCTGGCAGAAGCGGTGCGGCGCCTGGTGGAAGAATTCCAGCCTGAGCAGGTCATTCTCTTTGGTTCCCACGCCTGGGGCCAACCGGGCGAAGACAGTGACGTGGACCTTTTGGTGATCGTTTCCGAAAGCGGCGAGCGCCCCGTCCGACGCGCTCAACGCGCACATCGCTGCTTAGGCGGGTTGCGATTTCCGAAGGACATTCTGGTCAGAACCCGCGCAGAGGTCGAACGCTTCCGCGATGTTTATGCCTCGCTGGAGTGCCAAATCCTCGAAAGCGGAAAAGTCCTCTATGACCGAGAGCAAACAAATCGTAGTTCGGACCTGGCTGATCAAGGCAGCGCATGATCTTTCTTCGGCGCGCATACTGGCTCGCGCCGAAGAACCGTTACTGGACACGGCGATTTATCACTGTCAGCAGGCTGGCGAAAAAGCCGTGAAAGCCTTTCTTGTGTTCCACGACGTTCGCTTCGAGAAAACGCACGACATCGAGGAACTCGTGGAGATCGCAGCTGGAGTGGACAAGCGGGTTGCCGCCTGTCTAGAAGCAGCCAAATGTCTTAGCCCGTACGCGAGCGAATTTCGCTATCCCGGCGAGCTGGTGGAGCCGGATGTTCCTGAGTTCGAAGAAGCACTCCGAAAGGCGGAGCAGCTGTATCAGTTCGTGCTTACCCTGTTACCGCGCGAGGCGCATCCCACGAAGGGGTGACATGTCAGCCCCCACTGGCTTCGGGGGAACAAGGGGACGATAAAAGGAGGGTCATGCAATGGCGTTGACGAGTGCGTATTTGACGCGAACCGGAAATTTGGGTGAAATGTTTGGCGCAATTCAGAGAGCGAAAGCACCAGAGAGATTCAACTCGACGTTTCTGACGGATCTTGGGTTTTCCAATACGAATGACCTATTACTTATCGGCGTATTCAAAGCGCTTGGTTTCATTGACGAGACCGGTGTGCCAACAGAGAGGTATTATCAGTACCTCGACGAGTCGCAGTCGAAGGCAGTCATGGCCCAAGGCATCCGTAAAGCTTACGCTGATCTCTTTGCCGTGGACGGTAAGGCCAACGAGATGTCTAAGGTTGAAGTTAAGCAAAAACTGAAAACCCTGACGCGCGGAGCCAAGGGCGGCAGTGTTCTAGAGAAGATGGCCACAACCTTTACCGCTCTCTGCAAGTTTGCAGACTTCGCAGCAATACCGGCGGCACCCAAGCGAGACCTTCCACCTTCAGAAGTGACGCCCAAGCCGACGACTCCAGAACTGCCCGTAGATGCCGGACGGGAACGGCGGCGGTTCGATCTGGCCTATAACATCTACATAGAACTTCCTCCCACGCGAGACCAAGCAGTTTATGATGCGATCTTTCGCTCACTGAAGGAGCATATCTTGTGAACACACTTGATTCAAACGCGAATACAATTGCTGGCTTTATATACAGGGGCCAGCTGGCCGGGGTGGCCATAGATCATCTTTCAGTACCTCGGAGGGAAAGTGGCGAGTTGACTTTTGACGAGGTCGCGAAAAGGCTGTCACTGGCAGACCTAGATCCAGACTTGGTTGCCTCAGCGACGAAGATGTCCGCCGTTTACATAGCCATCGCAAGTTTCGAGAATATGGTGAGGGAGCTCATATCGAAGCGGCTTTTGGAAGAGAAAGGCGCAAGCTGGTGGGACACTGCAGTGTCTGGTGACATCAAAAAGCGGGCCCAGGCTAGGATCGAAGAGGAGGAGAAGATCCGCTGGCACAAGTCCCGTGGCCAAAGCCCTATCTATTTTACAGAGTTGGGCGATCTTATCTCAATCATTCAGCAAAACTGGGGCCTTTTTGAGGATCTACTTCCAGACATTGCATGGGTGAGGCAAGTGATCAAGACTATTGAACGGTCACGCAACGTTATTATGCACAGTGGGGAGTTGTCCCTGGAGGACATTGAACGCGTTGGGGTGAATATCCGAGACTGGATTCGTCAGGTCGGCACATGAGAATCCATGACGTACCAGTTAGCACGGCGGTAGGGCTCGATACTATCCCAAACGGCCGACAGCAGTCAGTTTTTTCAGACTCAACGTGACTCCGGACGCGATTCTGCGCGGCGCAGTGCGGTTACGCGGTCAGGTAGATCCCTTTGCGGCGGGCGGTGAGGAAGAGGGGCGGGACGTCGTCGGTTTAGTAATGGCTGACGGTGACGCGCCAGGTTTCGATGCGGGTGTCTATGCCGATCCGAAGCAATTCCAACTCCGGCCAGAGGCGGAGAATCTGCTGGTCAGAGAGACTATCATCGAGCAACACGAGAACATCAATATCGCTCGTTGCTCGTGCGTCTCCTCGTGCGTGGGAACCGTAGCGAACAAGCCCTTTTGCGGGCATCTTTACCTCAAGAAGCCTCCTCAAATAGCGGCGGAGAATTGCTCGAGTTTCCCCAGAAGCCATTCCAACAACTCCTCGCCCGTACGGCCTTCCTTCCACTTATGCCCAGTCAAGGCGAACGGTCAGCGTTTGGCGTTCGTTGATTGTAACGGGTTGGTCGAAAACCAGTTTCGCGCGGCCTTTTTCGGTCGAGAGTTTCGCGCCAATGCGATCGGTTCCGAGCGTCACGATGGCACTGACCTTGTTCGCGTCTTCCGGCGCACCCAGCGTCAGTTCGCGTAGCGACAATTTCCCGCAGGCAACCGCGACGATGTTCTCCTGGTGTTTGAGCTTTCGGATTTGCGAGAGGTTGCCCCAAGCCTCAGCGGCCGTGAAAAAAGACTTGAACTTCTCCGGCGTAAGTTGAGGCGCGAAAGTCATTTGTCCGCGCGGGCCATCGTAAAGAAAACCTGATAGTGCCGGCAAAAGCGACCAGCTCGACATCGCTCGTGCGTAGTGGCCGCCGCACTCTTTTTCGTCCCAGGGATTGCGGTCGTATTTGGTTTTGGCCCGACCGTCATAGCGGTCGCGCGCGCCTTTGACAATGGCGAACGCCTCTTCGAGCATCCCTTCGGCGACCATGTGGGCCGCGACCTGATATTCGACACCCGTCCAGACCTCGTCGCAATAGAGAATTGGCTGGTTGGGCCGTCCTCCTTTGGGCCACGTGCAGCAAAGCAAGCCCTTGTCGGCGCCGTCGGCAAACCAGCGCTGTCTGTGCTGCCAATTGGTGAGATCGGACAGCCAGTTATATTTGAAGATCGCCTGCAACGCCATTTTCACATGTTCTTTGGGCACGAGATAGCCCAATCCCAACTGGTGCGCCCACCACTGACCGATCAACTGGTCGGCCAGACAGCCCGGCCCCCACTGGTGTTGCTTTTTCAAATAGTCTGGATAGTTTTGCTGGAAATATTCGCCATTCCAGCACAGTTCGACCAGCCGCTTCGAGCCACGTTCGAAGATTTCGCGAAAGCGCTTTGTGGTGTCGGCCTCACCGGCGCGTTTCGCCATTTCTTCTCCGGCGCGCAAGGCCGCCAGATAGTAACTGCCGAGAAACGAGTTTGGCCCGAAGGCCGCGACATCGTATGTGTGCCACTGTTCGTCCTCGATAATCCCGTCGGGCGGATTGCCGTCGCGCAGGATCAGATACTCGACAGCCTTCTTGATGTTCGGCCAGTATTCCCTGAACCACTTGTCGTCGGGAGACATCAGGACTTCGCGATAGGCTTTGAGGACGCAACTGCAATGGCCGTCCACAAAGGGTCGTTCGCCGCTTGGGCGGTCGGGTATCGGAATCTCAACGCGGTTGTTGATGCCGCCTTCAGGAATTTGCTGGCGCTTGAAGTCCACATAGCGCATCGAGCGCTCAAGATCGGGGAAAATGCGCGCGAGCGTTTGTTCGTAACCCCACACATGGGTACAAGTCGGCTGGCAGCAGTACCAGTCGCCCTCCCAGCCGGCGAAAATGCCGTTTTCCATCCAGAAGCAAACGCCCTGGACCCGGATCGTTGACATCTGGCTGGTGATGCAGTCGAGCAGCCAATAGGGGAGCGTGCTGTCGTAAAAGGTCTTGCGGAATCGTTGCGTCAATTCCTCCAGCTTGTCGAGATTGCGAGCGAGATCGGTTGCGACCGCCGTCGCGTCGGGCCAGAACTTGGCATACTGGTGGCCGATCCGCTGACCATTTCGGCTGAACACGTCGTTGGAGAAATGCCACGCGAGCAGAAAGGGGACGGTCGCTTCCGCGTTGGGTTCCAACTCGATTTCGGCGGTGAGGGCGACGCCTTGCGTCGTTCCCTGTCCGGTCGCTTGGCTTCGAGCGCCTTCTTTTGGCTCATGCAATCCGTCCGGCGAAGCGAACATCTCCATCAATTGCATCGGGCTGTCCCAGGCCAAAGCGGCTTTGCCGCGCGACTCCGGCGTGGCGACCACAAGTTCGCCGACCGAAGGATGATCCGGCGGCAGACCTTCGCCGGGTTTCATCCGAACGCCCGCCAGACCTGCGAGCAAGGCCAGCGCCCTCGAGCGGCGTCCGCTGGCCCACTGATTCGGCAAGAGCCGCGCCGCAACGAGAAAGACGAATCCATTTCCTATTCTGCGGCGCAAAATCAGCGGGGCTCCGGCCGGCGTTTTCAATACGACTTGGCCGTTGAGCAGAAGTTTTGGGTCTTTGTATTCGGTCCAACCATCGAATTGCAGTTCCTTCAGTCCGGCCGAGGCGAGTGCCGCACCGACCGACTTGACAGTCGCCGTGTCCGATTGCGCGCGCACGGGCTCGCGATGGTAGGTGATCTCGCTGAATTCAGCCGGCAACAAGTCGCGCAATGCTTCGGCCCATGCTTCCTCCACCGCATTTTCGGTGAAGACGATCTGATCCACATTGATGTGACCCCAGCCGCCGCTGGCTATGTCCACGATTTCAATCTGGGCAGTCTTGCCCATGAACTCGCGGACGTCCCAGACTTTCCATTCCAGGAGTTCAACATCGCGACCGCTGGCGCTGCGAACGATCTTGCCGTCCGCGACGAGGCGCATGGCGGTGTTCTTGCGGTCCGATCCGCCGCCGATGAGGAAGCGGATCAGCGGTCGTTCGATCGTGAAAAGGCGGCTGGTCATTTTGCCGTGCGGTTGATCGCCGCCGAGATAGCTGTTCACCAATCCCTTGCCCATGAAGCCGCTGACGGGCTGCTGGTTAGGCAGTGTGCCTGTGGCCGGCGCTGTGCCGAACGCTTCGCCTTCAACCGACCATTTGTCATAGCCCGACTCGAAGTCTTCGAAAACAATGTCGGGCTGACCTTTCTTTTCACTCGCGGGCAAGGCGCCGATGATCCGGCGAAGCAGTCGCGGGTCGTCGCCCGAAAAGACAACCGTGTCGCCGCCTTCGACGATTCGTTTTAGCGTTTTGAGGAAATCGAGGCCGGTTTCGTTCGGATTTTCGAGCCAAACGATGCGCGTGTCTCCTGGCGGGGTCGAGTTGAGTTGCTTCAGAACGTCGCCCGACGGCTTGGCGCGCGCCACGGTGACATTATCCGGTTTCTCGTGCTTGCTTGCCGACTTCCAGGCCCTGTCAAAGTCGCGATCTTCGCTGTGGATGAAGAAATGAACCGGCGCGTCGCACGCGGCGGCCTGGCCGGATGTCGCGCGCAAGCGGATCATGCGGAGATCGCCGGCGCGCGCAAACTCGTTGAAGTTGCCGCCATAGTTGGGATGTCGAAGACCCGCCGCGCTTTCGTTCGCGAGTCCAACGCAATTGGGCAGCGCAGCCATCAGGGCGACGCGCAGGTTTCTGCGGCTGGGATTCTTCAGGCGAAATTGGAAAACGGCGGCCGGATAGCCGGACCGCTTGCTGTCGAGCGGAACGAAAGGCGTATAGGCGGTCAGTGAAACCTGGACGGACAAAGCCGGATCCTTGTAGCGCAATTCGGCGATCGGGTATTCGCCGGTCATTTCGATGTCGGCGATCGCAGGCGTGTTGGCGGGTGCGTTGGTCGCAAGGACACGGACAACAGGCTCGCCTTTTTCGGGTGTCGCTCGAATGGCGAAGAACGCATCGCCGATGTCAAACTCGCCCATGCTGTTGGTGGCCGACCATCCGGTCATGCGGCCATCCACGCCGAGATAGATGTTGCCGGTTCCGATACCGCCGAGCGGAAAGCGGGCGTCGGGATTGCGTTTGGGAGTATAAATGCGCGGCGGTGTGAGATCGAAAACGTTCTGTTTCCATTCGGCGAGTTTCGAGGCCGGCAACTGATGCTCAATCCAAAACGGTTTGCGCTCGGCTTCGCCGGCAACGCCTGTCTTGGAGAGCGCCGCCGCGGCCGTTCCCGCCGCGACGGTTTTGAGAAAATCGCGCCGATTCACACCCTCCCGCTGTCGGCACGCACAGCGGCAATCGCACTTTCGCCCCGGTCGAGCCATCTCTCGTCTCCTTCTTTCTCGCGCAACACCGCAAAGACGCGAAAAAAAGATATGGCCTCTCTACGAAGGCACACGAAGTTGCACGAAGAAATGCTTCTGTTCCACAAATTGAAACCGTAAATCGAAAATCCAAAATCAAAAATGGTCACACTTGTTCCGGAACCACAAACGGCGGGGTCGGCACGCGCGTCAGCAGTTTGTTTGCCTCGTCGTCGCCAACGAACCGCTCGGTCTTGGGATCGAAGTGCAGCTCGCGCCCCACTCGATAGGATATATTGGCCAACTCGCACAACGCGCACGACAGATAGATTTCCTCGATTTCCGCTGTCAGGATCTTGCGGTCTCCTTTTCGAATCGCGTCGAAGAAATTGCGGGCATGATCTGTCTGCTCGAGCGATCCCATGTCGGGTTCCGGCTTTTTGCTCCCGCCCAGAAAAACCTCACACTTATTGTCGCTCACAAACATGTAGCCCTTGGAACCATAGAAATGCAGGCCGCCTTCTTCCGGAGTGTAGAGGTTGCGGATTTCGCAAGTGAGCAGCGTTCCATCGTCGTATCTGAATGTCGCCGTCTGTGTGTTGGGCGTCTGGGCCTGGTCGCGGTAGCCGAAACGCCCGCCCGCAGAATAGATTTTCGATGGGATACCCTTGTTAAGGCCCCAACGCAGAATGTCCGTATCGTGACTTCCATTGTTTCCCATTTCGCCGTTTCCAAAATCCCAGAACCAATGCCAGTTATAGTGAACCAGGTTCTCATGGTAGGGCTGTTTGGGAGCCGGCCCGCGCCAAAGGTCCCAATGAAGCCACGGTGGCGGTGGCGACGGCTGTTTGAAACCGATCGAGCCTCGGAATCCAATCAAAAGCCACCGAGCCAGATAGACGTCGCCAATGATCCCGTCGTGGAGCAATTGGATGGCCTTGCGGATGCGACCGACCGAGCGCCGCTGCGTGCCGCCTTGAACGATGCGGTTGTATTTCCGCGCCGCCTCGACCATCTTTCGCCCTTCGAACATGTTGTGCATGACGGGCTTCTCGACATAGACATGTTTCTTGGCCTGACAGGCGTAGATCGTCGTCAGGGCGTGCCAGTGGTTGCTGGTGGCGATCATCACAGCGTCAATGTTGGGGTCGTCCATAACCTTGCGCAGATCGGATTGGGTCGCAGGCTTTTTGCCGGTTTTCGATTCGAGTTTGGCGGCCCACTCGGTCGTGCGCCGGTCGTCGGGATCGCAAATCGCCGCAACCTCAACGCCCTCGATCTTAGCCGCTGTCTCCATGTGATAGCCGCCGCGCCCACCCATGCCGATGACGGCCACGCGGATTCGCTCGTTGGCGCCGGCCCAACTGTGCGACGTGCCGATCAGCGAGGCGCCCGCCGCGATCGCAGATGAACACTTGAGAAAATCTCGTCGTTTGATTTTCCTCATCTCAAGGACTCTCCTTTTTTCCCGCTCCTATGAAAATCGGTTTGGAGTTCCGCCTTCAGGCGGGAAAAGACACCGGCTAAAGCCGGGACTCCGAACCTTTTTCATTCCTTTCTGGGTGGCGCGAGGCGCCATGAAGGGCTCCTATGAAAATCGGTTTGGAGTTCCGCCTTCAGGCGGGAAAAGACACCGGCTAAAGCCGGGACTCCGAGCTTTTCACCTCTTTCCGGGTGGCACAGAGTGCCATGAAACGCTTTCACTCCAAGCCGCTAAGACGCCAAGAAAAGCCTCTCCCTGAAACCTGAAACGTGAAACCTGAAACCTGAAACTCGCCATTCAGCACTCAGGACTCAGCCCTGGCCTCATTTCTTCGGTCCCAGATTCTCGAACAGATACAGTCCGCTCTTGCCGGGACAGACGATGTCAAGATCGCCGTCCTTGTCAATATCCACAACCTCGATTTTCAAACCGCCGCTGGCCGTGCCGCCGAACTCGATTACGTGTTTGATAAAGCCGCCGTTCTTGCGGTCGGTTTCATACCAATACACGCCGCGCGGGCCCCCTTTTCCCTTTGGAGGCGGATCGCCGCCGCCGGGATCGCCGTCGTTGTGGGCGCGAAACCGTTTGCCGGTGATGAGGTCGGGCACGCCGTCGCCGCTGAGGTCGGCCAGCGTCAACGGGTGAACCTGCGACCATTCCTTGTCAATCTCGTGCTGGGTCCACGTGCGCTTGCCGTCGCCGCCCGGTTTGCCTTGTTCCATCCAATACAAACCGTAGTTATGGCCCGCGCCCCAAACGACGTCATTCAAACCGTCGCCGTTCACGTCGAGGGTCAGCATCGGGTCGTTGGGGGCATCGAGTTTCCATTCGCCGTGCCAGGGCCACGGGTCTTTGCGCGGATCGGCGGGACCTTCATACCAGCCATCGGGCGTCAGAACGTCCATTCGCCCGTCACCGTTGACGTCGCCATAGCCGATGCCGTGGCCGGTGCCTTGTTTGCCGATGACGTGAGTGATGAAGGCCGGTTGGCCCGAAGCGTCTTTGCCGATTTCGATCCAGCGCACCGGCTCGTTGTCGTCGGACAGAATGTCGGGTTTCTTGTCGCCGTCAATGTCCACCATTACGAGCGCTTCGACAAAATGGGGCGGCGAGATGGAATGAAACAGCCAGCGCGCGTATTGGTTCTGCTTCAACTTGCCATCCTTTGTTTTCTCCGTGGGATTTTCGGCCCAGCCGATGCCGGCATTGAAGAAGCCCGCGGTGATGATATCCATGAATCCGTCGCCATTGACATCGAACGGCCAATCGGCGCAGTCGTTGAGATACTCGCCCTCATATTTGAGTTCGCGACAAGGCCGCCGCCACCAGTCGGGGCCGACATACCAATTGTCGCCGCAGACGATGTCGAGCTGGCCGTCGTTGTTGACATCGAAGACAGCGCACGATTCCGCCGTCCCCAGATCAATCGTATGCTTCTTGAATTGGATTTCAACCGCACCCGCTGTGAGTGGAATGGTGAAAAGCAAAATACCGAGTGACAACAACCGCCCGTGATTCTTCATGGATTTCAACCTCCGAATGAACTGGTGTTGCGCCGTCAATTCCAAACGAATGCGCCACGGATTTCCAGTCAAAAGATGCTTGCCGTTCGGAATTCAGACTTCGGTCCGCATTCTCACTGCGCGCAATCCGTGAAATCAGTATCAAAACAAATGACGAAACACGGATTTCGCGAATGGCGCGGATTGCTTTCTTTTTCCACAGGAACAATCGTTCTCAACGGTAGTGAATCTTATTGCGGAGGATTTTGGACCGAAGCGAAGAATTTCCGCTGCAACATACTACGAACCAGAACCTAGGAATGCGGCCTGACCCGCCGCCCATCGTGGTGGCGGGGGATAGGAACGTCGCATTGGCTCAGCGATAGTGCCGCCATTTTCGGACGGTCGTCAGCGGTGCTGCTCCCAGAAAGGAACGGGAACAGCCGGAGGGATCAATCGGATTGCCCGCACGGTCGGTTACGCGGTTGTGGACGGTCAGCGTATAGGAAAGCGCGGGTCGCTGACAGGATGTGTAAAGGCAATAGTCCGTCTCGCTCCGGGGAATGACATGGAGAATCTGCAATCCGCCGGAGCCTTGGTAGCTGTCCGTCTGGTCGGCATTTCGGACTGGTTCATCGAAGCTGATCTCCAGGGTGACGTCATCGGTTGCCGCGACATTGCTCAGCCGCGGGCGCACCGTGTCTATGGTAATGCCGTCCGAGATCTCGGACCACGCTCCGATGAGACCCACTGCATCATGTGCAGAGACACGCGCGTAGAGAGTTTCACCGTGTCGTCCGCCAACCGCCTTCTCCAGCATATTCCCGACCAGACTATTGAGGCGATCCCACGACCCGGGAGTTGTCCCCACGTGCATTCCATAGTTGATGACGCTCGAACCGCTGTCTGTGGCCGCCGTCCAGCGAAATCTTACAACCGTGGACGAGGTGAATTGTCCATCGTCCAGAGGCGTGCCGGGAGCGGTCGGTGGGGAGGCATCTTGCCGCGACCAGACCACATTCGACCAAGCGCTTTCCTCCAAGGCCGCGTTGCGACATTTGACGCGATAGTAGTACTGTTGGCCGTCCGTCAATGCCCTTGCGCGAAAGGCGGTGGCCGTCTGCCAGCCGCTGTTTCCGGCGGCTGGCACGAAATCGCTATATCGGCTCCATTGCAGAAAGTAGTTCTGTGCGCCGACTATAGCGCTCCAGGCCAGATCATTCCATGTGCCAAGCGAGAAGGGCGGTTCGTCCGCCAGGACTGGCGACAACAACATCGAGGCATAGACCGCCTTGCGGACCTTGTCGCTGTCCATGACGACGATAAGAGTCAAACTGGTGCCAACCATGGTGCTTGTGCCATCCTCCCAGCCGCTGAAGGTCCGACACTCTGCCACCTGGGGCGCCCTCAGAACGACAGTCGTGCCCGTGTCAAACACGCGGATGAACGGTGTCGTTCCGTCGGTCGCGTTGTTGTTGTCTTCCGGAGCCACGCCAACCAGGAGGCCGAACTGCAGGTTCTTCGACTGGACCAGCAAATCCCACGTTCGGATCTGGTGAGACGTTTGCGCGAACACGGCCGCACTGGTTGGCTCCACCCAGATTGAGCCATGAGCCGGCGGCGTGACATTGATCAGCGAATAACTGGTTGGGCTGAGTGTGCCGCCGTGTTGCGGTTCAAGCTGAACCGGGAATGTCCCCATGTTCTTGATTCCCTCGCCCCCGTTGACCGCTCCAAAATAAGGGCCGGACACAGTCGTCACGGTCGTTCTGTGCTCAATGGTGCGGATGCGAGAAGGGACGTCCGCCGTTGCTCGGGCGTCTGCTACGGCCCCATAACTAAATTCGTCCCCGATTACACTTGCACTGGCGCCGACAGAAACCAGATCGCCGGGCAGTACAGGAACTCCGCCGGACCAGTAACCCGACCCACTACCGTCAATCTCATAACTTGCCACGATGTTGCCGTTCACAACGATTCCCGCCGAAGCAGAAGCGAAGGCTGAACCTTGGCGATCATCGGCGTCGAGTCCAATGGTCCATCGGAGATTGCCTCCCACCGTCGCGGTGGCCGCTTCGCTGTCCCACATGGGAGGGCAGAAAACAGCGGCCCACGCATGCGCGTCTATGTGCCTATACTCTGTCTCAGTCGTGGTCCAGGTTTCGATGGCAGTTCCTTTCACCGTCCACTGGCAGGTCTCGTAGGGGTAGCGCCATCCGGTGCCGGAGGCCACTGACACAAGGAGCACGAACGCTCCCGTGAACCCCGTCAGGAGTCCTCGCCAATGAGTCGCACGTACGAACATCACAGCACCTCCCCCCAAAGCACCTGTGCCGTTCTCTCCAATCTCATTCCGTAAAGAAACGATGTCATCAACTCAGGGGCAGAACCAGGAACTTATTCAGCCCAGAACTGTTGGCACTTTACGAGCTCCTTCTTGCCTTGGAGGTACCCTCTGTATGGAACAGCGCCTTGCCAAAGTCAACCCAAAATGGTGTTTTGCAGGACCTCTCCAGCCACTAAGAGAACAAGCCGCAGGAATCGCAGAGGACGCCGGGGCCGCACAGAAAAAAGGGAGACAATCATGTTTCACCCTTTGCTTCTTCCGTGCGCTCTCGTGGTTAGTTGCTTTTCCGCGGTTTTGTGGACTATAGGATTAGCGCAGGCGAATCTTGTTGCGGAAGATTTCGGGGCCGAAGCGGTGGATGTCGCCGCGGCTGATGGTGCCGTTCGTGGGATCGTAGAACATCGTCTCCATTGTTTCGTAAGGGTATTCCGGGACACCCGGACCGGTGTCGTCCCTGCCGTCCGGGGCGGAAGAATAGACTGACCAGCCTTTGGGCGAGTGCGGCGCGCAGCCGGTGGAGGCCATTTCGTAAGTGAGCCGACCCCATTGCGTAGTTCCGCCGCTTGAAGTGAAGTCCGCCAGTTCGCGGTCGAACGGATCGAGCGGGATGCTGCTCAGAAAGGCGAGGGGAGTGGTCAGCTTGAGAAGACCGCGATCGGGGCCGCGATAGCCGGCGAGGATGCCTTCGTCGCTCTTGTTGGGATAGTCGTTCCATTCGACGCAATAGGCTTCGAGGGCCACGGCGAGGGAGCGCAGATCGTTCTCCACGCGGCTGACTTTGGCGCGGACCTGGGCTTCGAGGAAATTGGGCACGGCAATCGCCGCCAGAATCGCAATGATCGCAACCACGATCAGCAGTTCGATCAGCGTGAAGGCTGACGGACGATTGAAAGGCCAAATCGCTGGTTGAATGCGCACTTTTCCCTGAGACTCTGCCCGGGTGTGGAACTGATGACTGAGATTTGGCCAACGCCGCGTGCCAGCTCAAGCGGAAATGATCGGACGACGGAGTGCCAGTGTTTCTACTTCAACGCGTTTCTCACCATCTGCGCGATCTGGTCGGGGCGTTGGGCGACGGGGATGCCGGCGGCTTCGAGGGCGGCGATTTTTTCTGCCGCTGTGCCCTTGCCGCCCGAGATGATCGCGCCGGCGTGGCCCATTCGTTTCCCAGGCGGTGCGGTCAGGCCGGCGATGAAGGCGACGACGGGCTTGCGGAAGTTGGCTTTGATGTAATCGGCGGCGGCTTCCTCGTCGGCGCCGCCAATCTCGCCGATCAAAACGACCGCATCGGTCTCGTCGTCGCGGGTAAACATTTCGAGCGCGTCCACGAAACTCGTTCCCACGATCGGGTCGCCGCCGATGCCGATGCACGTGGACTGGCCAAGACCGTTGACCGTGAGTTCGTTGACGATTTCATAGGTGAGCGTGCCGCTTCGCGAAACGACGCCGATCCGTCCGGGCTTGTGAATGTGGCCGGGCATGATGCCGACCTTGGCCTTGCCCGGCGAGATAACGCCCGGACAGTTGGGGCCGATGACGACCGTTCGGCGATGGCGCGCTTCCCAATAGACGGTCATCATGTCGAGCGTCGGGATGCCTTCGGTGATGATGACAACGAGCGGCAGACCGGCATCAATCGCCTCAAGTGCGGCGTCGGTGGCGAATGCGGCGGGCACATAGACGACGGAAGCATTGGCTCCGGTTGCGGCGATCGCTTCGCCGACGGTATTGAAGATCGGCCTTTCTAAACACGTCTCGCCGCCTTTGCCCGGAACCACGCCGCCAACCACGTTCGTCCCATAGGCGATCATCTGTTCGCCATGAAACTTGCCCTCATTGCCCGTAATTCCCTGAATCACCAACCGTGTGTTTTCATCTACCAGGATGCTCATTCTCTTCCCCTAAGTTCGCTCAGAATCTGGTCAACTTTCTTGATGGAGACTCCCCGTTTGTTTTCCAAGTACTCTCTGACGCAATTGAAGTCCGTATCTTCCGAGACCAGAATCTTGTCGGCACTTCGGCTGCAAACAGCCGCGAACTTCCAGTCTTTAGGGGAAAACCCAACGCGCACGAACTTTTCTTTGTCGTCAGCATAGGGCTTGCTTGTGTATCGCACGCAGCGATCAGCCTTGCTCGATACGTCTATCCACCATTTCCAAAAACGCCTCTCGGACTGCCCTTTGTTCTTGAATTGGCGCTGGTATTCCTGATGTATATGCTCCTCGAGGTCGAGTACGATTCTGTTCCTTCGCATATGGCCGTGAAGGAATTCACACGCGTCCGGATCTCCTTGCTCGATCGCATACACCACGACATTTGTGTCGACTGTGATCTCCTTCACGTGGGGCGGTTTCCTTTCGCCACGCTCCTCTGCATCTCGACCAGCTCTTGGTAGTCCTCGCTGAAGAACCCATCAGGAGCATTCTCCAGTGCCCCATCGTGCCTGATCGACATTGGTCTCAACGTTGCGCCTTCGGGGCCTTTCTCGAAGAAGTAAATCGCGACTTGATCAGGAGAAACTTTCCCTTCCCCCACAAGCCTTTGCATGCGGATCAACAGGTGCTCACTGTGCGTCTCGACTATGGATGTTACACCGCGCTTTGCACCCATCGAAAACAAATCGGCAAGTCTGGTCGCTGCGAACGGATGCAGGTGCAGCTCGGGCTGCTCAAGACAGACGACGGAGCCTTTGTTTGCGCTCAGCAAAGCGACCGCGACGGGGAGGACCTGCGATATACCAAAGCCCGTGTCTGGTAGATCGTCTTCCTCTTTATAAAGTCCTGTTATCTTGGGGCGGAAGTGCGTGCGGCCCTCGGGCGCGAAGATCAGGTTTTGACACAGATTGGCGAGCCGGAGCCAACTGTCCAAATCCTGAATCAGCTTGTCTCCCTTCTTCTTGCTGCGAAGATATACGAGCGGCAGAGCCTGCCCACCCATATAGCCAACGCTAACCGGCTCTCCGCCCCCACGGACGTACGTTCGTTCTGGGTAATCGCGCAGAGGTCCCAAATGAGTAATGTCGCTAAAGTCGCCATGGATGATCTGAGCCGCCAACGCCACGTGCGACACCCACTGCCACATGTACATCGTTGTCCTGTCTCGGCTCGTCATCCGGTAATACAGGTCCCCTGGTGGAAGAAAATGGTAGAGGTCTTTGTGTTTGAGCAGCTTTCGTGCACGGCTGAGACCCTTGTCACGAAGAAGATCCGAGTGGAGAGAAGAAACCTTTCTCGTGGCATCATACTGCACGTCAACAAAGCGCCTTTTGGCATCACCAATCTGCATCCGTGCGACCTGTATTCTCCCGGCCTTTCTGTTGTATCGGAGCGCCAAAGAGAAGTTGACCTCCTCGCCTTGGATGGTCAGCTTCGCTGGGTGTTTTCTTTTCTCACCGAGGACTAGCTCTTCGGATACAGGCTCTTCCAGCAAAAAACGAAAAGACATCTCAATCTCTCGGTGAACGTCGTGGCCATAAACATAGTCACTATAGTGGCCGAACTTGAACGTGTTCGCGTCTCCCACAACTGGTGAGGAGATATCCGGATCTTCCAGCGTCTGCCTGAGCAGGTACACCGCGTCCAAAAAGCTCGTCTTCCCGGACCCGTTCTTGCCAAATAGTAGCGTGACGGGCTTAAGGTCGGTGGGCCCTGTGTCTCTAAAGCACTTGAAGTTTCTTATCCTGATCGTTGTCAACATTTCGTCATCACCTCACAACCTTTCCTACAGTGGCGCAAACGGTATCAGAGGCGTCGGCTAATGTCCACCGCTTTCCGCGCGGCGTCGGACATGGTCGGCATCGAGATCAGACCGGCGTCTTTGAGCATCTCGCGCGCGATCTGCTCGTTCGTACCCGACAGGCGAATGACAATCGGCAGTTTGAGATCGAGTTTCTTTTGCGCGGTCAAAATACCGTCGGCCACGCGGTCGCAGCGCACGATGCCGCCGAAAATATTGAACAAGATCGTGTTGACGTTGGGATCGGCGGTGATGATGCGCAGGGCCTCGACGACTTGTTCGGCCTTTGCGCCGCCGCCGATGTCGAGAAAGTTGGCCGGCGCGCCGCCGAAGTGTTTAACCACGTCCATCGTCGCCATGGCCAGTCCCGCGCCGTTGACGATGCAGCCGATGTGGCCATCCAATTTGACATAGCTCACTTTGGAGTGGCGCGCATCGGTTTCCAGCGGTTCCTCTTCGCTTTCGTCGCGCAACGCGGCGATATCGGCACGGCGGGCGAGCGCGTTGTCGTCGAAATTCATTTTGGCATCGCAAGCGATCAAACTGCCATCGCCTGTGACAACAAGCGGATTGATTTCGGCCAGCGAGCAATCGAGTTCGGCGAAGGCCCGATAGAGGCCGCGGGCAATCGCCGTGAAAGAACGCGATGCCGTGGACGGCAGTTGGAGGAAATAAGCGGCACGGCGCGCGACATAGTCGGGCAGACCCAGGTGGCGCTTCAGAGTGACCTTGAGAATCTTCTCGGGTGTCTGGGCGGCGACTTCTTCGATCTCGACGCCGCCGGCCGCGCTGACCATCAGAACGATGTGCTTCGAGGCGCGATCCACGATCAGGCCGCAGTAAATTTCCTGGCGGATGTCCACGCCGCTTTCGACCAACACCTTGCGCACGATGCTGCCCTTGATGTTCATGCCGAGAATCGTCTGAGCGAGCTGGCCGACCTCTTCGAGGCGACGCGCCAGCTTGATCCCGCCCGCTTTGCCTCGACCGCCGACGTGAACCTGCGCCTTGACGGCGACGGGGAGCGTCAAATCACGCGCGATTTGCTCGGCCTCAGTAGCCGATGTCGCCATCTGGCCTTTCGGGATGGGCACGCCGTATTGCGCGAGAATCTGTTTGGCTTGGTATTCATGGATCTTCATAAGCTAACCCTATCTTCCCAATTGAGGGGCTATTGTTAATTCCAGATGTATATCATCCGTATGCGTATCGCAGGAAAAGTCATGTCGAGGCACTTTGTGGAGAGCCGGTTCACAACTGTCAAGACGAAAGCGAAATCGAGCCGTGGCACCCGAATCGCTTTCCTACGGACCAGACATTCATGTGAGGGTGGGCCTCCTCCAACGGAAGGTCGCGGTTGTCAGAGCGGCGAGAACGAGCAAGGCGGCGAGAGAGAGATAAAATCCAAGGCGGAAACTTGCCGGTCGAAAAGTGAGCGTGATTGCATGTTCGCCCGGCGGAACATAGACGCCGATCAGGGCATGGTTCGCGCGGATGACTTTCGCCGGCTGGCCGTCCAATGTGGCGCTCCAGCCGGGATGATAGGCTTCGGAAACGACGACTAAATCGCCGGCGCCCACTTGGACAGCGAGTGCAATGCGTGTTGGCGTCAGGCGGACGAAACCCACCGGTCGCGGCGAACCTTGCTCGCGCATTTGGTCCCAGTCGGGCGGCGGCTCCGATGCCAAAGCGAAGTTCTGCCAATCCAGGCCCGGCTGTGTGAGCAAGGCGATTTCTTCGTCGTCGGACAATCCGTCGGCGGGGTATGCTTGTACGGCGAATGCAGGGCCTCGGCTCGCGACGACCTCGTAGATATTCAAACCGAAGGATGTGCGTTGAGCAAGACGCAATCCTCGAATCGTCAGATTCTCATAGGAGAGAAGAAACTTCACGTCGAGCATGGAAAGAAACGACGGGTTGAGGGTAGCGCCCACACTCAGATAGCTGCCCATGGGGAATTGCGCTGGGCGCCCATTGAGAGCATTGATGAAATGGCCGAACCGCCCCAAGCAAAGCGGGAAATAGCCGCGCGCGTCGCGCAAGCCGGCGAGCGTTGCACGGTTGGCGAACAATTCCGGTTGGTTCTGGTCATTCCACCAGGCGTGAACATCGTCGGTAGCCAGGAAGCGGTGGCCTTTGAGATTAGCGGCCAAAAAGTCCACAAGCGGCGATCGCGGATAGAACTCGTCCACTTGACCTTGGCGCGTGCGAGTCGCCGGCATTGGGGCTGAGAAAGACAAGACATCGGCGAGCACGAGCAAACCGCCAAAGACAGGCAATGTTCGTCGCAGAGGGGGGTGGATTCTTTTGCCGGCGATAATCAGAAGGATCAACCAAGCAAGAGAGAATCCTGCCGCCCGCCAGAGGGAACCAGCCGTCCAGTTGCGCAATTGCAGATCGAGCAGCCGGCCACTTGACGGATCGAAATCGCGGAAATACTGCACAATCCCAGTCGCTCTCATGAGATCCGGCGCCGGCAAAGCGGCTAGGACTAGGAAAGCCACGAAGCAGCCCGCTGCAAGAATGGTCCGCTTCTTCAGAATTGGGCTTTCAGTCGGTTCGGCCCACAATTTTTCCAGAACGAGCGCCAGTAGCGTCGCAAGCGAGAATTGCCAAATGAGAAGCCAACGGCTGGGAACGCGAAAGCGATCGAAACCAGGAACCCATTGATAAAGCCACCGGTAAACAGGATTATAGCCACCGAGAGCCAAAAACAGAGCCAGCGCGGCAAGCGTCAGGTGGAAGGCCGAAAATGCCCGTGGCGTGATCTGTTGCGAAGGAGGGAAAGGACTCGACCGAGCGGACGGATGATTGCCGAACAGCGATCGCCACGAAAGGAAAATGACAAGAAGCGCTATCAGTGGACCAATGCCCGAGTAGCCGCAAATTTCCCAATAGCCTTCCTGGCCGCCCCAGTAAGCGCCTTCAATACGAGGATCGCCAAAGAACCTTGGCGCGACGGTCAGCCACAAGAAGCGTGGCGCCAGAGAGCATTCGCTGACGTATTCCCAGCGGGTTTTCCCACCGCGCTGGAGTGAAAGCGCTCCAAATTCATTCGAAGGGATTAAACTGGAGGCGCCCAGAGCAATGCCCAACGCCACGCCTGCGGCATATCGGAGAACAACCCCACCTGCGGAACGAAGAGCCAGTGCATGGTTGAATTCGGACCCATAGGTTCGGGTGAACGCTCCGTAGCTGCACCAGATCGCCTGGAGCACCACAGCGATCCAAGTGTAGAACACGATCTGCGGCGCTCCCGACAAGATTTGGGCGACTACGGCTGCGGCGAACAAGGCGATCATGGCTGGACTGGATCGAGGCTGTCCAATGCGCCAACCAATGAGAAGAATCCACGGAATCCAAGCGCCAGTTGGGGGAAAGACGACGATTCCGCTCATGAGGTAGCAGGGGAAAAAGCCTGCCAGGGCCATCGTTGCCGCGCCGCAGAGCGCCGGCCAGGGACCAACCCCGGCCGCCCTCCTCAAGTAAAACCACATACCGATGGCGCTAAAGGCAATATAGCCAATCATTAGGAATGAGAAAACCCTGACCGGATCGGCGACCAGAAAAAGCAAATTGGGCGGATAGAACCAGCGCAATTGTGGGTCGCCGACAAGCGGCCAACCGCAAAAGGTCATGGAGTTCCAGAGGGGAAGAACACCTCGCTGCAGCCATTCACGAGCGAAAACGGTTGGCGGCAGGAAAAGATTCACAAGATCGGGGCCGGACAGTACCCGTCCGCGAAAAACAACATCCCCACCCAAAATTGCCACACCGGCTAACAATAGCACGAATGGTAGTAGTGAAGGGAAACGCCGCAAGTGAATATTCTCCGCCACAGATTTCACCGATTTCATAGCGCTGCGGAGCCGCAACCAAATCCGAAAAACACTTCTCCAGTTCGGAGTCCAGACTTTCAGTCTGACTTTTTCATTGCTTTTTCCGATTGCGGCGGTCTTCACAAGAGAAAAACGGTTGCAAGAAACAAAGAGTCAGACTGAAAGTCTGGACTCCGAACCTCGAAAATCTCTCTCCAAGAACAAGAAATCGTGCAATAGTAGTACAGATGGCATGGATTGAGAAATGCAAATCTGTGAAATCGGTGCAATCTGTGGTTTCTCTAAGATTATGCATCATCGCCGGCGATCACCTGTAAGCCGAACAATCTGGCCAGATCGTTGGGCAGAGCGTCTCGGTTTTTCCACGTTACCTCGACAATAGTGATGTTACCGCGTCTTCGAATCTCGTCAGCAAAAGGATGCGGTCGGCTGAGGATGGTTCCCAGAACCGGCGCCGAAGAATCCAAGGCGCGCTGCACGGCTCGGTGAAACGACTCGGAGAACAGCTCCATTTTGCCGATCTCATCCACAACGACCAATCGGTTGTCGGCAATCGCTTTCTCCATCGCGGGCACGGCGGCCGTCTCAAATGTTCGAACATCCACGCCATACTTGCCGACACGCCACCGACCGCCGATGGCGACCGATGCGAGGATGTGTTGCTCGCCGCTGAGCAGGTTGAGCGAAAAGCCGAACCGTTGCCCCCCGCGGCGAATCTCCTGGGTGTAGAACCCGCCGGCGCCCACTCGCGTGCGGGCAAGAAATCGCTGAATGACGGTTGTCTTGCCGATTCCCGGCGGTCCGGTCAGAAGAACTTTGGGTGAACCTGCCATGGCAAGAACAGGCCTTTCTCGCCAATCCGGTGGTGCTTGTTTCGCGCACAGGGACGAAAAGTCAAGACGATTGAGGATCGAAGATTTCGCAAGGAAGAAAACGGAGAACGTTATCGAAGCGGCGAGTTTCTCGCGCGGGTGCCAAACTCAGCCCATAACACAGAACTTATCATTTCCATTCAGCGTTCATCCTTCATCGTTCCGCATTGCTCTCGTTTTCGCTGTTGATCAGTCAAAGTAACGGATAATCTGCCCCCCGCTTGCAGTCCCGTTGGTCGGATCGTATTGAATTCCAACCTGCTGGTATTCCCACGTCGGGAGTGGCCCCAACCCACAGGTGATGAATTTATCGTCATCCTTTGGAATGGGCCGTATCCCCAACCTCGCTCCCACAGTCATCCGCGGGTCAAAATACTCGCAGCCATGATCTCGACCCCCGAACATGGCGTCATCGTCAATGTAGAAATACACATAGGGCCGCACCTTGTCTTCGCGGATCAGCGTCCTATAGAAGGTCGCGATGATATCGTCAGTGGCAAATGGGTCCTCCGGGATTGATGTGATATAAGGGATCGGCGTGGTGAGGGGTACGAGAACACCGCAGGTGCCACCGCGATTGTCGTGACTCTGATTGGGCGTGCCGAGGTCCGCCAGCAACTGGGCAACAACTTGCGCGTTCTGGTCATCGTCCCAGAAATCTACGGGGGTTATGTGTTTGTCGGTATAGAGGGCTTGCATTCCAAGAGCGATTGTGCGCTGGTCGGTTTTACTGCGGGAAACCTTGGCGCGCACTTGCGCCTCAAGGAAGTTTGGTATGGCGATCATCGCCAGAATCGCAATGATGGCTACGACGATCAACAGCTCGATCAAAGTAAACGCACCGTTCCCTGGCCGATTCCTCATCATCAGTCTCCCTTCCATTCTCATTCTTCTTCGAGTATTTGGTTTTGGTGGGAATGAATGTCAAGTTTTTTTTGTGGAGAGATTTCTTGAAGCGCTCGGTTCTATCTTCAATGTTTTCAAAGAAACGGCCATGCAACCGAGAGCCTTTGTGATTTGCTTGACAGAAGTTGTGTCCGAGGGCGACAATTCGTGCGTGATTTGGAAAAGGGCGAAGGGGTGCTGAGGCGACATTGGAAGAACTGACCGAAGAGATTATTGAGCTTCGCCAGGAAGAGATTCTCGATTTCTGCGGTCGGAACGACGAGAAGCTTCACGAGATCGAATCGCGGTTTCAGACGAAGATCATTCCGCGAGGCAACGAGCTGCGCGTCTATGGCCCGCGCGACGATGTGGGGCGCACGGTGCGCGTGCTCGAAGACCTGTTGGCGGTTGCCCGGGGTGGATCGCGCCAATTGAGCGCCCGCCATGTGGGCCGTGTGGTCGAGGCCGTTCGCCGCGGCGAGTCCGACAGCGCTCAGGCTCTTTTGGGCTTGACGATCCCGACCGGCATTCGCCATCGCGTGATCTCGCCGATGACGAGCGGGCAAAAACGCTACGTCGAGGCGATGCGGCGATCCGATATCGTCTTCTGCATCGGTCCGGCGGGAACGGGCAAGACCTATCTGGCGATGGCCATGGCTGTTGCCAACCTGATCGAGGGTGCCGTGCGACGAATTATCCTGGTGCGGCCCGCCGTCGAGGCAGGCGAGAAACTGGGTTATTTGCCGGGCGATGTGGCCGCGAAGGTGGATCCCTTCCTGCGGCCTCTCTATGATGCGCTATATGAAATGATGGAAGCTGAACGAATCCGCTCGCACATCGAGAACGGCATCATCGAAGTTGCGCCGTTGGCCTTTATGCGCGGCCGAACTTTGAACGGCGCGTTTGTCATTCTCGACGAGGGGCAGAATTCAACGGTTGAACAGATGAAAATGTTCCTCACGCGGCTGGGGTTCGACTCTCAGGCCGTTGTCACGGGCGATATTACGCAGATTGACTTGGGCGGTGGGCGCGAGTCGGGATTGGTTCATGTTCAAAGGCTTTTGGCCGACATTCCAGGAATCGAGTTTGTGTATCTGGAGCGTCAAGACGTTGTGCGCCACGAGCTGGTTCAGAAAATCATCGAGGCTTATGAACGCGAAGCAGCGGCAAAAACAACGATGAATGACGAACGCTGAACGATGAAGATGATCTAAGGATGGAAGAAGCGAAAACAATCAAGAGAGGTTTTTGGTTCAGCATTCATCGTTGATCATTCTGAATTGTCTTGCTCGGTGGATAGCGACGGATGCGTCTTTTTTCACTGTTCTCATTTCTGAGCCGGGTTCGTTCGGACGAGGAACTGCAGTCGGCACTGCGGCAGCCCCGGAACGTCGCACGTCTTTTGTCCGCCGTGGTTGTGCTGGGAACCTTGCTGGTCCTGACCGCGCCCCAATTTCAGGTCAGTCTGGTGCACTTCAAGCCGGGCCAGGCCATGAGCCGGACGGTCGAGGCGCAGTTTCCTATCGAGGACCTGGTCCGAACCGCCGCGAAATTCGGAAGTCATCTGGCCACGGTTCCGAATGTCTATCTCTACGAGCCATATGATCCTGCCATCTTGGTGGACATCAGCAAGGCTCTCCAAGAAATGCAGCAATTGACCGAGCGGTTTGAGCGCGAGAATGAAACCAAATCGCCACGGGAGCGCGCGAGCTACGCTAAACTGGCGAACGACATCCTCGATAGAACGCACATCAAGCTAACCTCCTCCACGCTGCAAATCCTGTCGGGTCAGATCCGCGAGGCACGATTCGTCACATCGCTGAGCGGGATGTTGCGGGAGTTATATAAGGGTCGGGTGATTGTTCAGCCAAGTTACGCGGATGACTATGCCACCAGCCTCGTGCATGTCGCGACGGCTTCGGATCTGGAATTACCGATCAAGCCGCCGGAACCGGCTAAGACTTTGGTCTATTCCGGTCAAGTGCGGGAGAAATTGCGAAACTACGTGTCCGACTTTTTTTCTCTTAAGGACAGGCGCAGCGAGCCGGAGGCCGGCGAGGCCTTGCTGGATTTGGCGGTGGCTTTGGTGCGGCCCAATCTGACTTTCCAAATAGAGCTGACCAAGGAGCGGCGCGAGGCGGCCCGCGCCTCCATTAAACCCGTCTATTTGCAGAAAGGCGACACGATTATCTCGCGCGGCGAGGTCCCCAATGATCTTCAAGTCAGGATGCTGGAGGACTACAATCGCCGCATCCATACCTATCGCATGCTGCGCTTCGGTTCCTACTTGGTTCTGACGCTGGGAATGTTGTCTTTCCTGGTCCTGTATGCGCGCCGGTTTCGGCCTCTCGTGCGTTTTCGAACGAGCAGCATCGTCTTGATTGGGATTCCGCTGCTCGTCGTCTTGTTCGTCGGACGCGCCGCGATGGTTTTGCTGGGCGAGCGGTATGGCGAAGAGGTCGGTTACCTGTTCCCCGCCGCTCTTGTGGGAATGCTGGGAGGCGTTTTCTTGGATTCCGAGCTCGCCATCATCCACGTTTTGATGGGTGGCGTACTGATCGGCCTGGCGACGGACATGAGCTTCCATCACATGATTGTGGCTCTATTCGGTGGGATGGCGGCGGTTGCCAGTGTCTATCGGTTGCGCCAGCGAGGCCAGCTCTTCCGAGCGGCGATTTGTGTTGCTGTGGTGAACGTCCTGGCGATTGGTCTGCTGGATTTCATCGAAGATCCCACCGTGATTCGCTACAGCGCCGCCGCATGGGGCACAATCAACGCGGCTTTGTGCTATCTCTTGGCCACGGGCCTCATTCCGCTTTTCGAAGGTATTTTTGGCATCACCACCGACTGGAAGTTGCTCGAATTGACGGCCGGCCATCACCCGTTGCTGCTCGAATTGGAGGAGAAGGCGCCGGGCAGCTATCAACACAGTCTCAATGTGGCCAAGTTGGCTGAAGCGGCAGCGGAGGCGATTGGGGCCAACTATCTCTTGGTTCGGGCAGGGGCCTATTTCCACGACATCGGCAAAGTGCTGAAACCGCGCTATTTTTCCGAGAACCAACTGACGCTCGAAGAACGGCGCACACACGACAAGCTAAGCCCGTTCATGAGTTGCCTGATCATTCGCAACCATGTGAAGGAAGGGATGGAGTTGGCGCGGAGCTATGGTTTGCCCGACAAGCTGATTGATTTTATCCCGCAGCATCACGGCACTTGTCTGATCAGGTATTTCTATTCCGAGGCGGTTCGCCAATATGAAGAATCCGAGTCGGCCGAGCCGGTTCGGCAGAGCGATTTCCGCTATCCGGGTCCGAAACCCCAAAGCATCGAAGCGGCCATCGTCATGCTGGCCGACTCTGTCGAGGCCATTGCCACAAACCGCTTGACGCGGCCGAATATTGACGCGGACGACATCCGTCGTCTCGTCATTGATGCCATTCAGGACAAGTTCAGCGATGGCCAGTTGGACGAATGTCATTTGACCTTGCGCCAACTGCACGATATTCGTGAATCCATGGTCCACACGCTGGTTGGACGGTTCCATCATCGAGTGGACTACCCGAGTCCCGTGGCTGTCCCCACCAAGAAGTCAGCCAGAGAGTCGGCGGTGGCATGATTCGGAGTCGGCGGAGTTCCAAACATGCAGATTGCGTTTCTTCAGGTTGCACTTCACATACCCGGTTGCCATTCGCTGAAGGACAAGCGAAGCGTGATGAAGCGGCTCATCAATCAGGTTCGCACGCACCACAACGTGGCCGTGGCCGAGATTGGCGATCATGACGCCTGGCAGAGCGCCCGCTTGGGCCTGGTTACGATCAATAACGAGGCGGAACACACCGATCGCCTTCTGCAGCGCGTCATTCGTGACATCGGTCATTTCGACGGCTGTGAATTGGCGGACTACTCGATCGAACGACTTTGAATTGGAACGATGAAGGATGAACGGTGAATGATGAACAGGAGCGGGAACACTAAGAATCGGTGAGCCACAGCTGAGAAAAGACATGGTTTTCGTGCGCCAGTCCTTTTCTTATCGGTTTGGTTTTTGTTCATCATTCAGAGGGGATTATTTCGAATGCTTCATTCCAGAATTCAGCGTGTCAATCGTTCGTTGCGGAACGCGATTGGCGAAATCCTGCTCAATGACATGACCGATCCGCGGCTGCGTTTCGTCACGGTGTGTCACGTCGAGGTCAGCAAGGATTTGCAGAGCGCCCTTGTTTTTGTCAGTGTTTTGTCCGATAATCCAGGCGCCGGACCGGCCGCAATCGAAGCGCTCGAGAACGCCAAGGGCTATATTAAGTCGCTTCTGTCCCAACGTGTCGTGCTTAAGTTTCTGCCCGACCTAAAGTTTCGCCTTCATCAAGGCGCCCGCCATGCCGCGCGCATCGAAGAGGTTTTGCGTGATCTCGCGCGCGAGCGTCCGCCCGACCATTCGGAAGACAAATCCGAACAGTAAGCCGGATCGAGGTCTCTCCTGCATCGTGTCGGTAAGCCATCGCGGGCAATCGGGCGGAGTCACATCCGTCAGTCTCCACCGAAGAGTTCAAATCGAAGGCCCTGCCAACTGGAAGGGTTCCACGAGACGGCCAGCCCTTCGCCCCATTCGAGGCCGCCTTTGATGCCAAATCCATCGTTGTCGTTGACCACCAAGGCGAGAGCGATTTCGGTGCGTCCCCGTTGCCCTCGCGAAGCCAGAACGCCTGCCTTGCTCAGCCATGACCAGGGAAATGCCATCTCGTAAATGATCTCGTGTTCGAGTGGATCATAACGCGCACAGGTCCGATCCGGCGGCAGTTTCGGCCCTGCGGCCCAGCACTGTCCGGGTCCTTCGAGCGACAATGTCAGCGTCGGCATGTTGCGCGCGAACAACTCGCCGCGCAAAGCCACTTCGAGCGAGTCGCCGATCCAGGGGCAATCACTCCAACGATTCGGCTCGATGCGGTCGTCGCGCACGGCAACAGCCAAGTATAAGGCGTTCTCCCGGACACAAGCGCGCCATCGCGCAGAGCAATCGCCCGCCGAACGTTCGCCCCCCACCGGACGCCCGTTGCGGTCGGCGACCGGACGCCATGTGGAAATCTCCTGCCAGCCCAGGCGGACTCGCTCCCAATCATCCACCGCTCCGTCAATCCGAATGGCCTCGCGGTGAACAGGGAGTTCGGTCCACCGGCCCTCGTGGTCGCCACGGCCGCGCGCCACCACTTCGGCCAGCTCCGGGTCCTGAAATACAAGCTCGCGGATCACACCTTGATCATCCGCGAGGGCAACGATCAGACGATTGCCAAACGGCTGTGCCCAGACCGGCGTCCCACGGCGATTGTGAAGATATTGAATTGCTTTAACAACGCGTCCGTCTCGCATTTCATGAGCACGGAGTAGTCGGCCACTGAGGGAATAGAGGCGGCCCTTATAAAGGAAAGCCTCTTGTCCCTCGACCGTGGCGAGTTTGTCGCCTGTCTGCACGTCAATGACGCCCATGTTGCGTTCGTTCACCGGCTCGTTCGCGGCCACACTCCACACGAGGTAGCGACCGTAACGGCCTGGGAAGACAATCGGCCGTTTGTTTCTGTTGTCGTTGTCCAGTTGGCATTTCCAGAGACGCTTTCCGTCTGACAGGTTGTAGCAGTAAATCGCTTGGTTTTCGGCGCCGAGAAAGATCGCGCGGTTTTCAAAAGCGGTCCACACGACATTGCTGAAATTCACCGTGCGGACACGCTCGTCTGCGGCAACGCCCTGATTCTCGGCGCGCAGTTGCTCGCCCTGGATGCGAGCCGCCAGATAGATACGCTCGCCGGCGCGCCTATCGCCTAAGAGCCGAACGCGGTCGCCATCCCACGAATACATGCCCAGGGTTTGCAGCCCCAGGTCGGCAATCGGGACGTCGAAACCGCGTCGGGATCGCGCATCATGGCCGGCGAGATACACGCGCTTGGAACGACCCTCCTCCCGTTCGTATGTCCACAGAACCCGTCCTGGGCCAAAGAGCACTTTGCCAACAATGGGTCCCGTTTGTTTCCTAAACAACTCCTGGCCATCCTGCAGATTCCGAATTTCCAATCGGTCGTTGCACAGGATGTACAGAAATTTCTCATCGAATTCGATCGAGCGGACATTGCCCACAAATTCCCTTTGCCAACGTGGCTCGGTGGATCGGTCCGCCGAATAGCAGCAGATTCGCCGCGCTTCGGAGTCGTAAACCACCCATTGGGACGGCGCGTCGGTCGAGGGCTGGCCGATGGCCGCAAAGGATTCCCGAATGCTCCGGCGTGGATTAACTCGTAGATTCGGGAAGAAGCGCGACAGCACGTTCTCTTGTTCGGCTGTAACGGAAGCATCTTGAGATGGCGTGCGAGAAGGTGGCGGTTGGGGCGGGACCTGCGTCACAGGCAGTAAACCGGGCTTGCCGAACTTGCAGACAAAGTCATCCGCCAGCCCGATCACGCCTTCATTGCTTGCGATCAAATGGCCCAATGGACGCTTTTCGGGCCATGGTAGGCGATCGGCCAACCGCCCGCCTTTTGCTTCATATGCGTGAAGCGCGTTGACCGTTGGGACGAGCACAACATCGTCGGCGACACAGCCCGGACCCAGCGGCGGTTCGGCGGGATCGCCGTGCCACACTTGCGCGCCACCGGCCAGCGTCAGTGCGCGCATTTGCTGCTCCGCCACGAAGACGCGCGCGCCGTCGGTCGCCATCCAACGGACATTTGCGCCGACCGTCTTGGCCCAAACGCGTTGTCCCGATTGCCCACTCAGGCATTCGATTTGCGGTGAGCCTGAACGAGCCACGCAGACTCGGTCGTCGTCGGCCACACAGCAGCCGCTGCCCGGTCGGCCGAGCGGGTCGGCCTCCGCGCCTTCGATCATGCGGGCCCATCGGATTTCGCCGGTTGCGCGGTTGAGGCAATAGAGAGTCCCTCGATCTTCCAGAGCCCAGACATTCATTCCGTTGACGACCGGCGCGACAACTCCGCCCGGCGTGTCGTTTGCCGTGGGTGGCCGAGGCGACGGCAGCGGCGACCGCCATACGAGCTCGCCGGTTTCGAGCCGGAAGCAGACCACCGCTCGGTGTTCGACGACCAGGCGGTCGGGGCGAAATCGTTTCAACGACGAGACGATCACAAATCCGCAGTCGCCAACGGCAACCGGCGCGGTCTCGGCGCTCTCGGGTTCATCGCTCCATGCCACTTGCTGCCAAAGCAGCCGACCCGTTGGGCGATCGAGACAGCAGACTGAATGAACCGTTTCGGCCAGTTCGATTGGCCGAAGAAAAACGACATAACGATCCGTGATGGCGGGCCGAAGCGAAGTCGGCGACAATTGCTCGAGCCAGCGCTGGATTCCTTCAACGTTATAGCGGCTGGGCCGCTCGGGCGCCCAAGTCCATTGTTCCCGCCCGTTGGAGATTTCGACCGCTCGCAACTCGTTGCCATTCGTCGCATAAGCAATCCCACCGGACAACGAGGGCGTATAGAGAGGCATACGGTCGGGATACTTGCGGCGAAATGCCGCCTCGGCGGGTGGCGTATTGAAAGTGAAACTCCAACCCGTTGTCGTGCGGAGGCGATCCATTGAGAAGGGTGCCTTGGCCGGGCGTCGCTGCGTGGCGATTTTATTCTCCAGGCGATCGCAAAACTCGCCGATTTTGAAACGGGGCCCACTGGGGCCGTCCACCGTGCCGGCGCCATATTCCTTGCGAATTTGAGCAACTTTCTCTGCGGCCAGATTCAGGCATCCGATTTTCAAGAGTGACGTGGCATCTTTGCACGCCCAGATGGCCCTTTCTTTCGAGCCGGCGGACTTGTCCGTTGTCTGGAGTTGGGCAAACGCATCCGCCGCTCGCACAAACTCGTCCCGATCGAGATAGCCATCCGCCAGATTGCGAAGGGCTTGTCCCGCAGACGAAGCAAACGGGAAGCGATCGAGCAGCTGTTCGAGCGACTGCAATTGCTCGCCGCGCTCGAACTCGGACAGCAGCGCCTGGGCATTAAGATCGTACATGTCTTGGTAGGCAGCCGCTAAGTCGGGGTACTTTGCCAGTAGAGACCCGATCACGCCGCGTGCTGGCCAGTAAAGGGCGGCTTCGCGCGCATGACGAAGAAGAACCGCCGGCTGGCGCGTTAGGATTTCGTGGGCCGCGGCCGCGGCATCGCTCCAGCGCGAGTATCGGATGAACGCGTTGAGTTGCACCCAAGCATCCGCTGCCTGTTCATCGCCGCCAAAGATCTCTGCACGCAGCGATTCCGTGGTGCGGACATCTTGTCCGTGGAGAGATGAATCTTGCGGGTTGAGTTTTGAGGGTTGAGTTGCGAGTGAGGAAGGCGGAGCATTGAATCCGGTTATGGATTCCTTCGCCGTCGGTTCGCCGCCGGGCGCGGCCAATTGACCTGCAGAGGTCCAAAGCGCAATAAGCGTCCACACGGCAGCCACTGTTCTGTATGGGAGATGCGTTCGCATTTTATGTCTTTGGCACTCTTCTACTTCTGCTTTTTGATCAGCACCGGTTCGCCGAGAACGACGTGGGCGCCACAACCCCAATCGTCGGCCGCCTCGATGCGGATCCGAAGTTGCTTCGAACCGCTCAAACCAAGCGCAATGGATACGGGTTGAGAGACCTGGGCGAGGTCGTAGGTTTTCCAGGGCGCATCGCCGAGGGCGAACATGGCGCGCGCCGAACCCGCCTCGCGCGCCACATCCGACGCGAGTCCCAGGTCGGCCAAGAAGAATTCGCTGTCGTCTGCTAGAGCATATTCCATTTCGCACTCCGGCCGCAGGAAAAGTCCGAAAAGGTATTCGTGCTCGCCAATCCGAAGCGGCCTGTTTTCGGGTCCGCGGTCCACGAGGATCGCTCGTGTTCCCGCCAACAGTGGGTTCATCGTGAAGTGTTGGGGTTGGGTTTTCGAGAACACCTGGACGCGCGGCCCCAGGTGGATTGCCCGACGCAAAAGCGCCGATGGCGCCGTGGGTGTCCCGCCGCCAACCGCACACCGAAGCCGTCCCGCATCAATTCCCCATGACCGAGTCCACACCCTGTCGCCGTTGGCAAATTCGAGAACCCATGCACTCTCCGATTGCGGATTGCGGCTTTCGGATTTCGGAGTTATCGTGAACGCGGCCACCTTTTGTCGAGCACAGGTGATGTTGCCCAACTCGGATCGAAAAGCGAAATCGTCGTTCTCGATGCGGAGCAACCGGCCCATCAGGCGGTCGCCATCCGAGGTATAAAGCGCATCTTTGCCGGCGACACCGACAGGCAGGCGGGAAGGTGGCGGGTAGCCGCGGGTCAGCCCAACTATCGCATCCTCCGAGAGGTTGACCGTGCGAAACAGATCCGTCCACGTCAGCGCGCGTTGGGAGGGAATCCACTGCACCAGTTGGCCCGCGAGGCGCGTGCCATCGTTCAGCCAGAGTTGTTCGGCCGAGCCACGCGCCACGCGTTCGGCGCCAAATTCGATCTGCCAAAGTTCATCGGGCCGGTATTCGACAACGCGATCCGATACCAGACCACGAATCAGGCCTTTGTCCGGCGGCTCAAACTGCACATCTGCCAGTCTGATTTTTTCGATGCGTCCGTCCGAGCGATGGATCGTCGCGGTGGTTTGCGCAGCCACATTGGTCACGAACAGCGCCAGAAGAAAAGCCGAAGCGATTTTGGATTTTTGATTTCGGATTTTGGATTGCACAATCAAGGGGGCGGATTCTGACGGATGGGCTGCCAAACTGCCGTTCGTAGTCGTACGCTGGAAATCACCGCTTTGACGTGTTTCTCTCATTCAAGAATCCATAATCCAAAATCGAAAATCCAAAATCATCTTATCGTTGGTAGATCGGCAGGTAGTGATAGGGAATCGCCAGAGTCAGGACTGCCATGGCCGTTTTATACGGTTCATTGCTCCATTTTCCCTCCCGGCTTTGCGTTTTGATCAGGCGGTCGCGGATAATCGGATAATTCTTCTCCCAGGCGGCCCCGCCGATCTGGTAAAGCGACGCCGAGATATAGTAGAGGCCGTAATGTTCCCACTGGCTGTCGAACAGCCCCTGCTTTTCGAGAAACTTCAGTCCTCCCGCGATGCGTGGATCGTCGTATTGGCCGCAAACCTGAAGCGAAAACATTCCGGCGCCTGTTCGGGCGATTCCCAGGTCCCGGTTCGATTGATAGCCAAAACCGCCTGCCTCATGGGCGAGACTGCGCACGTAGGCGATTGCCCGCTCAATCGTCTTTTCGGGCACCTCGAAGCCACAGTTGCGTGCGGCGCGCAGGGCAACGACTTGCATCACCGTCACCGAAATGTCCTGTTCATCGCGTCCGGGAAAATAGCGCCAACCACCCTTGGACGATTGCGTGGTGACAATCAACTCGACGGCCTTCTTCAGTTTCTCGCGGATACTCTCGTAGCCCGTGCAACCCCACGCCTGCGTCAGGTAGAGGGTTGCCAGACCATGGTGATACATCGGGCTGCGCCGATTCTTCCCGATAATCATCCCGTTTTCTTCGACGTGGCTGAGGATGTATTGCAGAAACCGACTGGTCTGACGCGCATACTTGCCGCGTCCGGGAATTTCGCCGACGACCATGAAAGCCAGTCCGGCTGCCGCCGTATCGGCCGTGCTGTCGTCAATCGAGCCATCGGGTCTCTGCTCCCGAGCCAACCAGTCGAGCGCCTTCTGGATCGCCTGTTCGGCGGCCGGCGTCAGTTCACTGGCGCCCTGGCCGACGGACACATTTGGCGAGCATAAGATCGTAACGGCAACCAACAGTGCGACGACTGTCCGCAGTCCACCATCCGCCATCCGCCATCCGCCATCCGTAATCCTCGATCGTTTCATTTCTCGCTCTCCAGACGCGACAGGTTGCGATAGTAGCGGATCAGCGCCCGCTCATAGCGGGCCGGATATTTTTCTTTGAGGGCTTGGAGAACCTGTTCGCGTTCGCGCGGGGGCAAACGACTCCATGCGCCGCTTTCCAGTTCCCGTTCGAGATCCTTTTTCGGATCATAGATCGTTGGGCCGAGGCCGCGCATGCCCTGACCTCTGCCCGTGCGGCCCGGCTGGGTTGCGGGTTGATTCGTCTTGGCGGAGGACATGCTTTGGCCCTGTTGTCCTTGTGCGGCCTGCCGGCCTTGTGCCGCATGTTGTCCTTGTGCGGCCGCCGCAGCGTGGGCAAGTTCGGCGCCCACCTGAGCGGCCATTTCGCTTCGAGCCGCGCCGAGTTCAGCCGCCGCCTCGTGCATTGTTTGGGCGGCCTGACCCATTTGGCCTTGTTCGAGTTGTTGCGAAGCGCTTCCCATCATTTGCGAACCGCTCTGGATTTGGGCGGCCGTCGCCGGTCCAATGGGTGCCTCACTTGCCATCTGTCCCAGTTGTTGCGAAATGTCGCCTGCTTGTTGCGCCATTTCGGGCGCCGGCGCAGGCGCCATCGCCTCGGCCTGTCCCGCCATTTGCTCAATCTGCCCGACGATTTGGTCGAGTTTGCCCATCTGCTCCAACATTTCCATCGGCTGCTGCGCATCGAGGGCCTGCGCCATTGCTTCGGCCAATTGGCGTTCGGCCTCGCGAAGCGATCGAAGCGCTTCGCCTTGATGGGGGAGCGCTTTGCCCGTTTGCGACTGGCCGAGTTGCGAAGCTGCCTGGCCCATCTCGTTGGCCGCTTGGCCCAGCGGTTCGGCGGCAGGCGCCACGGCCGGACGGCCGGCGAATTCCTGAGTTTGGCTGCCGAGGTTGCTTTGCGCTTCCCCGAGTTCGGTGGGAGAGGCCGGAGCCTTGCCGCTTTCCTGTTGGCCTTGTGCAGGCTTGGACGCTCCTTGTTCCGCGCCAGGCGATGGTTGGGTTGTTGCACCTTCTGACGGAGGCTTTTGGCCGCCTTCGGCAGCGGGCGATTCTTGACCCGCCTCTGCCGCGTTTCCTTGTTGCTCGCCGGCATTTTGTTGCCCCTCTTGTCCTTGCGGTTGGCCCTGCATTGACGATTTCGCGCCCGCTGGAGGACTCGCTTGAGCGGCCCGTTGTGTCTTGCCCATCAAGCCTTCCTGGTTGCGGATGATCTCGGCGAGTTCGCCCAAGAGATCGTTCTGTTGATCGAGCACGTCGGCCAGCGCTTCCAGTTGTTCTGCCTGCGCATTGGCATCCAACTGTTCGCGCATATGAGCCAGTGCACTGGCGAGATTATTGATGGCCGACTGCTGCGACTTGCTTGCCTCCTGCGCACGAGCCTGATTGAGTTGATTGGCCGCCTCGGCCATGTTGTCCGATGCCTTGCCAAGGTCATTTGCCGCCGGCGACGACATCGGAGAAGTTTCCGGGGTTTGCGCCGGTTGCGACTTTGCCTCTGTCCAAGGATTCTCGCCCGGTTTCTGAGCCTCAGCCTTTTGGTCTTCCCCCTTTGCATTTTGCTTTGCTGATGGCTGATCGCTGACGGCTGGCGGCTGATTGGCTTGCGGGGCCTCGCTGCGCAAAGTCTGCTCGGCTTCTTGCGCGAGGTTCTTGACAAAGTTGCCCAATTGGTCTTCCGCGCGCGCCATCTCGTTGCGGAGCGGTTCGGTCAGGTCGCGACCGAAGGTTTCGGTTTGTGCGCGCAAGTCCTGCTGTTGGCGCATGGCTTCTTCGGTCTTTTCGATCAAGTCCTCCAATGCCGAGCGCTGTTCCGCCGGGCTGAGACCGCTGCTCTGGAGGATTTTCAGCAGTTCGAGAAAGTACTCGGCGAGCTGGCGCTGACCGGCCACGGCCAGGCCGAATCGCTGCAACCGGAGGTTCTCGCGTGTCTCGGCCAGACGCGGTTCAACCGGCAATTCCTTGGCCTTCGCCTGGAATTGCTTCAGCGTGTCAATGAACGGCAGGTCGCCGTACCGTTGGACCATGACACTGACTTGCTCGCGCACGAGAACCCAGTCGTGCCAAGCGGTGTCCTGCGTTTG
>Ga0315277_10000617_pt1 | contig 55904 bp, 78 predicted proteins | sample YL17G05_15_MG_FD_203695 | JGI IMG/M metagenome (GOLD analysis project Ga0315277, IMG submission 203695) | Sediment microbial communities from Yellowstone Lake, YNP, Wyoming, USA - YL17G05_15 | ecosystem: Environmental > Aquatic > Freshwater > Lake > Sediment | place: USA: Wyoming | collected... | reverse complement strand
ACTTTGGAAGAACCGCAAAAAACACATTTTCTGACCATGACAAATTACCTCCTTTTAATATAACTAAAGAATTAAGGGTATTTATATCATTCGTTTAACTGACAGTATCAGTTCATAGAAAAGTTTTTATATTTGTTTCATAGCTAACTGAATAGACAAAATGGGAATAACCTCGACTTCCTTTAAATTTGAGAGAGAACTTTTTGAATCTCTGAATATTAGTTATAAAAATCTGGAGTTGTGCGAGCTAGGGAATCAAAAATTGTCGTTTAAAAAGTTAACAGGAAAGCAATACTACACTTCGTTGGGTGTTAAACATACTTCTATAGATTTAAACAATAAAGATGGGGCGCTGCCATTAAACTTAGATTTGCCGCTGCCAGCAAGTTTTCTTAATAAGTTTAGAGTAGTTACTGATTATGGCACCAGCGAGCATGTAAATAATCAATACTCGGTTTTTAAAAATGTTCATGATATCTGTAAAAATGGGGGGGTTATGATACACGTTCTTCCATCTATAAATTCGCCGCAAGGCAGAAGCGAAAGATACTATTATTCAAGAGATTTTATGAAGGAGCTGGCCAGAAAATGCAAATATAAAATAGTGGATTTAACCGCCTATAAGGACGATCCTACGGCGTGCAATTCAAGTGAAGCTATACGCGCGGTTTTTATGAAAACAAAGGATAATCCCTTTATTTCAAAAAAGGAGTTTTATAGCATAAAGGGACTTAAAGACAGCGGAAATATGTTGTATACAGGAAACTACGAGAAGAATATCCTTCCATGGGTTATCTGGTATATTAGAGTACTAAAAAATCCGAGGAATATAAAAAGAAAATTTTCACAAATGTTTTTTAAGAATAAATAGCTTTATTTAATAACTCTTAATTTGGCATCTACTTTAGATATAAGCCCCCCGATAAATAACGATAATTTTTCCCTCATACTTTTCGGTAGTAATCTTCCTATTTTGGTTGGTCTAAGTACAATTTTTACAACTTCAAATTTTCTTTTTTTGTGTATTAAGTAGGGTTCTTTAGCAAAATTTATGAAGGCAACCTCAGAAAAATAATGTAAGTGAGTCAGGTCATCGTATGCTCCTTTATTGTTGTAATGCGGAACAACTATCTGGATAACTGCATTTTTCCTGCACGCCTTCCATAGCTCAAAAAGGGCTTCGTCTGGCTTTTCAAGATGCTCAAGAACATTATCTATATAAATAAAATCATAGTAGTCTTTTTTAAGGGGATATGGAAATTTATTAAAGTCAAAATTTTTATTGATCTTCTCGCTTCTCTGAAGGTCTACATTGTCCCATCCTTCTTTTATATCTTCCCCGCATCCAAAATTAAGCTTATTCATTAAGGTCCTTAAATTCGATTATTTTTAAAAATAGTTGTTTTAAAAAATAACCTTCGTATTAGTTATAAAATTAATTTTTAATTAAATCGTTAAGTTTAAAAGCTTTATGTAACTAAAATCGATAGTAGAGCATAGAAATCTTTTTAAACAAAATTTTTCATTACCTTTATTAATAAACACAAATGAAAATCAGTTTAATTTTGCCTTTATACAACAGCGAGAAATTTATAGACGAATGCTTAGAGGCAATAAAAAATCAGACTTTTAAGGATTTTGAACTTATCATAATAGATGATTTTTCTACAGACAAAACAAGGGAAATTTTAGACAAAAAGGGGTATAAATATTACAAGCATGAAAAAAACATGGGCTTCACCAAAACGGTTAATGAAGGGCTTAAACTTGCTAAGGGCGAGTATATAGTTCTTGCAGATCACGATTTAATTTTAGAAAAAGATTATTTGGCAAAGTTGCTGAAGGTGAATAAAGATATTGTTTCATCCCGGCTTTATTATTACAAGCAGAAAGATAAGATAAGGGCATTGAATATAAAAATTAACTTGTTTACAGGAAAGACTACTGTAATTGGCAAAGATCAGATAGATAAAGGGCAGCTTGATAATTTAGGGAAGTTAGAGTCCATGGGGGCAGCTTGCTTGTTGGTTAAAAAAACGGTTTACGATAAGATTGGCTTGTTTGATGAAGGCTTTCTTCATTTTTATGTGGATACTGATTTTTGTTATAGAGCAAAAGAAGCAGGTTATGAAATCTTCTCTTCTCAGGCAAAATCATGGCATAAAAAAGAAGAGCATGAAGTGTTCAGCAAAAAATTATTGGAAAAGTATTACCATGATAAAAAATTATTCCTAAAAAAACATTCTCCATATTATCCAATCTCACTAATTCCCACGAGTGTAAAAAAATTCATTCAGTTGAATATTACAAAAGAAGCTATCTAGCCTTTCCAATTCTTAACCTTCTCTATGATGTAATCTACTTCTTCATCAGTTAACGCATGATGGAGAGGAAGATTGACCAGTGTCCTGTCGAGTTTTTCTAGATTAACCAAATCCTTTCTTGGGCCGCCAAAAACAGAATAACCATCATTTCTTTTATTGTGGACCGCAACCATTATCCCATTAGCTTTCATATACTCCATAAACTTCTCTCTGTTTAAGACATGAACTGCAAACATCCAGTTTGAATTCACTCTGTCTTTCGCGTTCTCTAACAGAGTAACATTTTTTGCATCTTGTAAACCTGCACGATATCTCTCAACAATTTTCTTTCTTCTTTCAAATACGCTATCAAAATATTTCAGTTGTTCGATCCCGATGGTAGCTGCAATATCATTCATATGGTACTTAAATCCAGCTTCAATAATATCTGCGTCTCTTTTTTTCCTATCTATTCCATACCATCTCCTTCTTATAGCCTCTTCGTACTTTTCATTATTCGCTATAGCAAGCATGCCGCCATCTCCAGTAGTTATATGTTTTATGGCCTGGAAAGAAAAGCAAGTGTACTCTGATATGTTTCCTATTTGTTTGCCTTTGTATTTTGAACCAAGAGCTTCACAAGCGTCTTCAATAACTGGAATCTTGTATTTTTCTGCTATTTCATGAATTTCATCCATATCGCAAGGATATCCTCCCCAATGAACGCATATAATGCCTTTGGTTTTAGGGGTAATCTTTTTCTTGATACTTTCAGGACTTATATTAGCAGTCTCGTATTGCACATCTGCAAATACAGGCTCTGCGAACTGTTCAAGTATGGCCGTATTTGTAGCTACTGCAGTATATGGAGTAGAGATAACTTCATCTCCGGGCTTCACTCCGCATAAAACCAAGGCCAACCTTAAGGCAGACGTGCCAGAATTTAAAGAAACGACGTTTTTGACATTAAACTTTTCAGAAAAATTATTTTCAAATTCATCAACTTTCTTGCCCTGCCCAATATACCCTGAAAATAAGGTTTTTAACAGTTCATCTTTAACAGAAGCAGGCATATGCACTTTAAACGGTTCTATCATTAGATGTTTTGCCTCCTTTTTCTGAGCTCGATGGCTCGTTTTTACTAAACCATTCATCATGCAGCACAGACATTACAATCGAGTCTACATATTTTCCTTTTTTCAAAACTTCTTCTCTCTTTGCTCCTTCTTCTGCAAATCCTAATTTTTTATATAGGTTTAGCGCCCGGGTGTTTGTGGCAAGAACCTCTAAAGTTATTTTATGCAATTCGTATTTTTCAAGGATAAATGGTATAAATATTAGATATGCTTTATAAGCAAGACCCCTGCCTCTCCAGTCTTTGTGCAAGTCAGCTCCTACATAAAGATTCCTATTCACCTTTGAATAATTGGAAATTCTAAAGTAGCCAATCATTTGAACTCCCAAGGTAATGGCCCAGAAATCAGGTTTAGTTGTCCTAAACCATTCTAAGCTTTGTTCAACAGTAAATGTCCTTGAATCATGCAAATACTCTTCTGCGCACTCATTTCTAATTTCATTTAAGGTAGGGATATCTGATTCGGTTAAAGGCCTGAACCCTAGTTTTCCTTTTTCTGCAGTTTTCATTTTAAATTACATGATTTGATAGATGTTTAGCTATAAAAATTCTTCGTGTTTAATTGGTTTAGAGTGGTATTCTAATTCTCTATTAAGGTCATCATTTCTGCAATAATAAGGACAGTCACTAAAATCTATGTTATTAAAAACATCAATTATTCTTGAAGAGTTCATTATTTCTTTTATAGAATTTTTATTCAAATCCCCCATAACATATTTTGGGTTCTGTCTCTGATTTGCACAGGGATACATTTTGAAATCTGCAGTTACAACCGCATTAAAAAACAGGCCCCAACATTTTGTGTAAGGCCTTTTATCTTCATCTTGAAAATGAGCATATTTGTGATATGACGAAACTACCTTAAAATTTTCATCCTCATACAACTCTTTGCCTTTTTGTAGTTCTTCACCAACGTCTGTTTGGTCATATAGAAATGGTTTAAGTTGCCCATAATCTAATCCGCATTCTTTACATAACTTAAAAAAATTTAAAATATCTGGTTTAGTAATTTCACCAGTCAAGAAACTTGCCCCATAAGAAATATCTTTATTAGACTCCTTTTTAAGTTTAGAAAACATTTTCATGTTTCCAACAACTTTATCAAAACATTCTTTATTCATTCCGTGCGTTTTCTCGTAAATCTCTGGGCTTCCTGCATCAAGACTAATTCTGAAAAAGGAGCAGCAGTCAATGATCGCTTTTGCTTTCTCTTCATTGAGACTAAGCCCATTTGAATACACCCCTACTTTTAATCCTTTACTTTTTATGTAATGCAGAATCTCTATAAAATTCGGGTGAAGCAGAGGTTCTCCCCCTCCAGCTAGTATAAGCGATTTACCATCTATTTCAGAAAATTCATCAACAAATCTTTTTAATTGTTCTACTTTTAGCGAAACCGGGTTTTCTCTCTTTCCAGTACATTTTGGGCAGTTATTATCGCAAACATTTGTCAAGTCCAATTCAACAGAAACTAGAGTTTTATGTCGGTTAAAAAAATAACCTAGTTTATGATGATATTTCATTATCTTTTTAGAGCCTCTAAATTCCATTTTGTTTCTCCAGATTCAAGTAGTTACATTCTGAACAGTCCAAATAAAGATATACTTCGGATTATTTGGAAGCAAGAAGTTTTGACCTTTCCTTTTTTAGTTTATTATTAATAAGTAAATTTATTAACATTTTATTTTTAAAAATATTTGGTATTTAAACCTTATCTATTTTAGATACTGCACGACCATATTCATCTTACAGAAAGTTTAAATAGGGAATGCTTGCTCTAATAATATTCAACTTAAGTTAGGTCTAGAAAAGAGATTGTTAGTCAAAGCATCAGCCTTTAGGAGAGTGAATTAAAATTACATACATACTGGGAATAACGCCAATATTAGGAGAAAACCCCGCAGCAGCTTTAATAAAGGACGGAATTCTGGTCGCTGCAGTTGAAGAAGAGAGGTTTAACCGGATTAAGCATAGCAAGGGCTTTCCTTTTCCTGAAAAGAGCATAGAATACTGTCTCAACTATGCTAAAATAACCTTGAATGATGTTGATAGAATTAGCGTAGGTTGGGGTTCACCTGTTCAGCATTTTAAAAGAGAACTTCTTCTGGCATTAAGAAGGCCTATACTGCTGCCCAATTATAAAAATTGGACCAGCTCATACAAAAAAGAAAAGCAATACCCCCTTTTTAAGGATAAGAGGATTTCATATCATCTCCATCATCTCTCTCATGCGTCATCTGCCTTTCACCTTTCCGGATTTAAAAAAGCAAATGTTATTACAATGGATGGAAGAGGGGAATCTAGCTCAACTTTGCTAGGGGAAGGAACGGATGCAAAAGACATAAGAGTGTTTAAGGAATTTAGTTTGTTAAATAGTATTGGGGCGTTATACGAGAGCTTTACAGACTATCTTGGTTTTACAAGGCATTCTCATGAAGGAAAGGTAATGGGGCTAGCTTCCTATGGAACACCCCTTAATTATGACAATATACTGGTCATGAAAAAAAATGGTTATTCTTTGGAGACCTCTCAGAGATATCTAAGTATGCTTAATGGAATAAGGAGAAAATTAATGGGCAAAAAAGTCGATTCTCTTAAGGAGCTTCTAAAGGCTAACTATGGCCCTCCAAGAGGAAAAAACGACCCTATTCTAAGGAGGCATCAGGATATTGCAGCAACAATCCAGTTTATTCAGGAAAAAGTAGTCCAGCGCCTTGCAGAGATGTTGTACGATAAAACAGGAATAAAGAACTTTTGTTTAGCTGGGGGTTCTTCTCTGAACTGCGTAAGCAATGGAAAATTGCTGGAAAATGATTTTGTTCAAGATATTTTTGTCCAGCCAGCTTCTTCAGACTCGGGTACCGCTATCGGGGCAGCATATTTGGAATGGATAAAGATTACAGGCAAGCCAAGCAGTTTTAAAATGGAGCACGCCTACTGGGGCCCGGAATATACTGATGATCAGATATTAGCAGAACTAAAGAAAACTAAACTAAAGTATAAGTATTACAAAGATATTCCGGGGGTTGCTGCCGAGAAAGTGGCTAAGGGAAAGATAATTGGGTGGTTTCAGGGAAGGATGGAAATTGGTCCGAGGGCGTTAGGGAATCGTAGCATTCTAGCAAATCCTACAGACAAAAAAATGAAGGATAAGGTAAATTTGCAGGTTAAGCACAGAGAAAATTGGAGGCCTTTTTGTCCAAGCTTGTTGAATGAAGCAAGAAAAGATTACTTTGAGATGGACTACCCAAGTCCTTTTATGATTCTTAGTTTCAAAGTAAAAGAAGAAATGTTGAATAAAGTGCCTTCTGTGATACATGTTGATAAAACTGCTAGGCCGCAAACAGTTGAAAAAAAGCACAACCCGAGATATTACGATTTGATAAAAGACTTGGGTGGTTTGACCGGGCACCCCATAGTTTTAAACACTTCATTCAATGATAGAGAAGAGCCCCTTGTGTGCTCCCCATTAGATGCAATAAACTGCTTCAAGCGCACAAACCTAGACTATCTGGCGATTGGAAATTATTTAGTTGAAAATTAAGTTGAGGCTTAATAATGGAAAAAAAACATGATGATATTGTTATGCGGAACGTAGCTAAGGAGATTGGAGGTTTAAAAGGAAGCCTTTCCTTATTGGATGTTGGCAGCGATGAGGAGCATCTAAGGGAGTTATTGCCAAAAAATATAACTTATTTTAGTTTAGATTACAAGGGCGACAGGGACTATATAAGAGACCTTGACAAGCTGCCTCTAAAAATAAATAAAAAATTTGATATTATAGTAGCCTTAGAGGTTTTGGAACATACTCTAAGGCCAAATGAAGTTATGAAGGAGCTTTTGAAACTTTCTAAGCCTGATACCCTCTTTTTTTTATCTATGCCCAAGGAGTATAATTTTTATTGTAGGTTTAATTTCCTAATTGGTAAAAAGACTTCTGTCCAGGAGCCTTTTAAACTAGTAGAAAAGCACTTGCATCTGCACCAGCCAAGAGTAAAGGACGTAACAAATTTTTTTTCCCAATATATAAATATTCAAAAGGTTTTCTACTGCTGGTATTCAAGAAAATCTGAACATGGCAAGGGAATAAAGAAAAGTTTATTTATAAATTTGGACAAAGCTCTTAATAAGCTCTCTCGGTTAAGACCCTCTTTATTTACTAGAAATGTAATGGTTGTTGGGACAAGAAAAACTTCAGTTTCGCAAAATGCGGGACAATTGGTTGCACAACTTTAGGACTAAAATGAAAGTGAGTATTGTTAAATGTAATTCCTACAAAAGCGAGGAATTGAAAGAAGCACTTGAAAAAAGCCTGAAAAATCTTAATTTTGTTTTTAAAAAGAATATGAAGGTGTTGATAAAGCCAAACATTCTAGCTCCGTACCCGCCAGAAACAGCAATAACCACCAATCCCTCAGTGATAGAAGAGCTATGTAAAATATTAAAAAAATATAATGCAGACATTTACATTGGGGAAAGTTCTAGTTACGAGACAAAAAAAGGTTTTGAAATTTCTGGTATCGGGAAACTCAAAAAATACGCTAAGATAATAAATTTTGAAACTCAAGACAAGCAATTATTCGAATTTAAAAGCATTAAGGAAGTGCCCCTTCCAAAAATTATTTTTGAAATGGACTTAATAGTCAATGTTTCAAAATTAAAAACCCACGCATTTACAGGAGTCACGTTATGTGTAAAAAACCTATATGGTTGCATTCCAGGAATGGCTAAATCTTCTTACCACAAGATCTTTCCTTCTTTAGAGTCATTTTCAAAATTTCTTCTTGAGCTGCATGGAAAAATTAAACCTGGGCTAAATATTATAGACGGGGTTATTGGAATGGAGGGGATGGGCCCTGCATTATCCGGTAAGCCCATTAGAAGCAACATAATTATAGCAGGGAACAACGCAATAGCAACAGACATCATCGGATCAGAGATTATGGGTTTTGAAGCCGATAGTATTTACACAAACAGGCTCTCAGGAATAAAGAGAAATGAAATAAAGGTTATAGGTAAAGTTCCTTTACTTAATTTTAAAAAACCTCCGATGTCGCTATTTTTTAAATCTCCTTTTCTTTACCAGCTTGAAAAATTATTCCCTAAATCAAAAACAATCTTTGATTATAATAAATGTATGAAATGTCATTTGTGTGAGAAAAAATGCCCGGTACAAGCAATAAAACTGGGTCCTTTTCCTAAATGCGACTATAATAGATGTATAAGATGCGCCTGCTGTATCGAAGTATGCCCTCAAAAAGCGATAACTCTCAGAGAGCACTGGACTAAAACCTACACTAGAAAAATATTCAGAAAAATATTCAAATCATAAATTAAATTTTTTTCTTAATACACTCTGCGCTATTTACCCTTTTATTTTGGTAATCTACTTTAAGATTTTTTTTATAAGTATGGATTATCTTTTTCTTGAATCCTTTAGGGATTTTCCTATCTGGATAAGCGTAAGTTGGAGGATAGACATGAAAAAGGGGTTTATGGTTTATGAAGTATTTGTTTAAATAAGACTCGTCAAATATCTTGGATATTACGTTGTTTTTCAAATCAATTTCTACGTTCTTATACATCTCCTTAACCATTCTAATTACGTAATCGGTTTTACCTCCCCAAAAGCAACATTGGATATACTCAGATAAGTCTTCTCCAGGCACAACTGCCGCTTTTGAACTTGGATTGGTTTCAAAAGAGCCTTGCTTGCTTAAAAAATTAGGATGTCGGACACCGAACAGTGGTTTGTCATGGTAAAAAAATTCTTCTGAATTTAGCTGTTCTGGGACAACAATATCTGCGTCTATTTTCATTATATACTCAAAGTTTTTTATGTCCTTTATTTTAGGAATGTCTTTCAGATATTTAAGTAGGGCATAAATTTTCTCATTAGGTATCTTTACCAGTTCTGTATCTTCGTCTAATTCAAAGTTTTTATCTGTGAATACAAAGAACTTTTTAGGTATCTCTGGAAGAAAGTTCTTTTTTATGTTCTTACGGAAGTCTTCAAAATAATTAAAATAAATCCCCGTCCCTACAAATAATATTGCTATCGATTTTGGAAACTGCGTCTGTCTTTTTTTTATTTTTCCGTCTTTTTCTAGAATCCTTATCAGCTCTTTCCGGTTCTCAAGATACTTGATGTACTGCTTAAGCCAGTGAGGAAACGGCCGCTTGCTGGTTTTATTAATCGCTTCAATCCTGAGAAGCTTTTCTTTTAACCTTTTAAAAACCATTTTAATCAACCCTCTTAGCTCTTATAATTATCTGCCTCCCAATTCTGTGCTTTAAGAATCTTATTTTTTCTATTTTAAACCCTTCTTGTGCAAGTATTCTTTTTAATTCTAGAAGAGAGTATTGATATATTTTATATCCCGTAATCTTGAGTGTTCTCTGATAAAAATAGGCCACTATTTTCCTGATTATATTCTTTTCTTCGGCATCAAAAATAAGATAACCTTGTTTTTTGAGCACTCTTTTTGCCTGCCTTAATGCTCTTCTCAAGTCTTTTTCCTGCAAATGATTCCATACCCTCATCGTAACAACTTTATCAAAACTTTCAGGTTTAAACTTAAGGTCAAACATATCTCCAGGTATGCATTTAGCTTTTGGATTTTTCTTGCTGGCTATTTCAAGCATGCCTTCAGAGGTATCTATCGCAGTAACCTCTCCAAGATGTTTTGTAAGAAATCCGCTACTGCATCCTAGCTCAAGCACTTTTTCTTTATCTTTTTTGTCAATAAGTTCTAGAAAATGCTTTAATTCAAGGGCCCTTTTTCTCTTCCTGTACTCGCTACCTTCTCTTTGTGCATCATAGGTTCCAGTTACCCTTTTTTTCTGGTAGTATTCCTTAAATTTGTCAGTATCGCTTTTCCCATTCATATTCTCTATTGTAATAAATCGCTTTTAAAGATTTATGTATTAAGAGTATATAAAAAAGACTTTAAAATAGAGTATAAAAGTCTTTATAAACAACTGAAATGTCTTGTTTTTTATGAAAATAGCGCATATAAACATGTTTTATTACCCCACAATAGGAGGGGTAGAGCAGGTAATGAAAGAATTAGCTGAAAGGCAGGTTAAAGCAGGACATGAGGTCCATGTTTTTTGCTGCGATTCAGATAAAAATTCAAGAATAGAAAGAAAAGAAGAAACTGTTGAAGGAGTTCATATTCACCGGCTGCCTTACTGGTTTCGCCTTTCACTAAACACTTTTGTCTGGCCATCTTTATTGTGGAAATTTAATGGAAAATTTGATATAATACATTCCCACGTTTCAGGCCATGACTACATTTTATTTGCAGGCCATCTTGCAAAAAAGACCGGAGCAAAGCATATTCATACAACCCACTGCCCGTGGACCGATGCTTCTTTTCGCCCCTGGATTTTAAGGCCATTTATGTTTCTGAATAACCTCTTTGTTAATAAGATGATATTCAAGAGGGTAGATAAAATTGTAGCCATTACTCCCTGGGAACTCTCGATTTTAAGCAAATTCATAAGGGACAGGGAAAAAATAACTGTTATTCCAAACGGGGCAGATGAGATATTGTATAAAAAAGTTGAGAATAACAATTTCAAAAAAAAGTATAAAATCAAGGAAAAGAGTGTTGTTTTGTTTTTTGGAAGGTTAAATCCAACCAAAGGACCTGAAAAATTAGCTCTCGCTGCACTCGAAATATCCAAGAAGAGAAAAGACATTGCTTTTTTGTGGGTTGGGCCAGATGAAGGAAAATTAGAAGAAGTTAAAGAGCTGATTAAAGGGCAAAAAAATATGAAGTATATAGAGCCAATCAGAGATAAAAAGAAGATTGCAGAAATGTATCAGGCAGCTGATGTTTTTGTGATGCCGAGCTATCGCGAAGGCTTGCCCCTAACGCTTTTCGAGGCAATGGCTTCGCATCTTCCTATTGTAGCAAGTCCTGTAAACGGGGTGCCGTATGAAATGAAAGCTCCTGAAAATGGTCTTTTTGCAGACTATGGAGATATAGAAAAATTAAAAGAAAACATTTTAAAGCTTGTAGATAATAAAAAGTTAGCCCAAAAAATTGGCGAAACAAACTATAAAAAATCCCAGAATTACCGATGGGATAATATAGCTAAAAGATACGAAAATGAATATAAAAAATTATTGGGGGAAAAATGAAAATAACTTTAATCTCAACATCCACTTTCCCTTCTGACCAGGGAATAAGGACAGTATCTGCTGTTTTGAGAAAAGCAGGGCATAAAGTTAACCTGGTTTTTATGGCTTTGAGTGAAGATTATTCCAAAAATTACACCCTGGCTGAATTACAGCAGCTTGAAAAAATAGCTGAGGGAAGCAAGCTTATTGGAGTTGCATCCTATGCTTCAACTGCAAAAAGAGCAGAGAGGATAATAACTTACCTTAAGAAACTGAATGTTCCAATTGTATATGGGGGAGTCCATCCAACAATCTCGCCAGAACAGGCAATAATGTTTTCAGATATTGTTTGTGTTGGAGAGGGCGAAGAAGCAACTATAGAGCTCGCTTCTTCGATAGAAAAAAACAAATCCTTTGATAGAATAAAGAATTTATGGATAAAAAAGAAAAATAAAATTATAAAAAATCCAATAAGGAACTTAATAGAAAATGTTGATTCTCTCCCTTTTCCTGATTTTGATATTGAAACCCACTATCTTCTTGAAAAAGGAAACATCAGAAAATTCAAGGAAGAAGATTTAGGCGGAGGAATTTTCTTCTTAACAGGAAGAGGCTGCCCTTACGGATGCGATTATTGCTCCAATTCCTTTTTCAACCAGTTATACAAAGGAAAATGCAAAAAAATCTTAAGACTGCACTCTCCAGAGTACATAATAAAGGGAATTTTATCTATGAAGAACAAATTTCCTAGCTTAAGTTATTTTGACATAAGAGATGACACTTTTTCAATGAGGCCGTTGGAAGAGATTAAGAAATTTTGTGAAATGTATAAAAAACAAGTCCATATGAGGTTTAAGTGTTTAGGCGATCCTAAAACAATAACTGATGAAAAAATTAAGCTGCTTGTTGATGCTGGATGTACAGATATTATTATAGGGATACAGGGGAGTGAAAGTACAAACCATTTAATCTACCATAGAAATCAGACCGATGAGGGAGTTTTAAAGGCAGCAAAAATTCTCAATAAATATAGAGAATTAGCAGTAATGTATGACGTTATAACCTCTAACCCCTATGAAACCCCGCAACAGATAATAAGTCTTATCCGTTTGCTGCAAAAGCTTCCAAAGCCTTATTATCTTTCTGTAAACAATCTCGTTTTTTTCCCAGGCACACAATTATACAGAAGAGCAATGCAGGATGGAACAATAAAGACAGAAAAAGATACTGCCCAGTATTTAAATTACTGGGACAGAAGTAAGCACATTCTTCTTAAAGGAAAAAACATCTACCTTAATTTGATTTTGAATTTAATGAGGGGCCCTGTAACAGAAAAAAGATTCGGATTAATGCCCAGTTTTCTTTTAAACTGGCTGCTGGAAGAAGAAAGAGTTAAAAGAAACATAAAAAACCAGTTTCCAGCAATAACAGCAACACGCGTTCTTTACATTTTCGACCTGATAAGAGAAAGAATCCTAAAGCCAGCTTACAGAAGCATGCCTCTTTCATTTAAAGTCTGGTATGATAAAGTAAGGTATCATGTATAAATTAGAGACTCTTAACAACCGCGGGTATATTTCTTAAGTGAAACGTTGCATTAAAAAATAAACGCGCACATACACCCAAAACTGCTGCAGATACAGCAAATAATGCCACAATAACTACAAAATCATTCAATTTTATCTGCTTTGCAAAGATGGCTATGCTTATCCCTATAAAGTAAGTGAAAGCAATTATAACTGATGTAGAAGCAATGGTAAGGTACTTCTGGAACTGCAAGTCTAAAACGTTTTTCTTTTTTAATTCCTCTTCCATCTTAATCATTAAACGTCCAAGCTATTAAGATTACCCCTGCGATTACAGAAATCGTAGTTACAGCTAGCCAGGCAGCATACTCCCTGTTGAGAGTTAGAGGTATTGTAAAGATAACTCCAAATAAAGTAAGTAATACGCCTATAACTCCTAAGACAGTTTTATTTTTCCTTTTTTTTACCATTTTAATCCTCTTATCCTTTTGCTATGCATTTCTCGTTTATAAATTTTAGGTAACACCCAACTTTCCTGCTTTTTATCTCAGTTCAACGAGTAAGTTTATAAATTTCAATATCTTTGTATTTCTATGAAATGGAAGCTCCCTCCAAAAATAAAAATCTACGAAGCTCTTGGATGTATCGGAGACAAGAGAATAGAAGTCAGTGGAAATGAAGCGAAAGTTTTTTCTTCAAGCAGAGGAAAATTTTATTCTGTAAAGCATAGTGAAGAAAATAATGCAATTATGTGCAATGATAATGGCTCTTACTGGCAGGGATATTTGGGATATCCTTCAATTGCTTTCTTAATGCTAAAAGGCAGGATAAAATTCAATCAAGAATCTGCAGAAGCATTTAAGGATATAGAATGGAAAGACCTAAACACTAAGTTCAAGAGGGATTATTGGAAAACAGAAGAATTTGCTCTGGAAAAAGCCAAGGAAAAAGGCCTTGATGTAAATAAATTATTAGAAGACATAAACAATATCTACGAACAAATTAAAAAACTCGAGCTGAATTTATTCGGAGAAAAAACAAAGCCGCCTGAAGGATACTAGAGTATAATAATTTTTATAAACCTATTTTGCCAATAACGAAGAATGGATAGAGAAATGTTTATGCGAATGATAAATTCTGCAGCAAGACCTATAGATATATTTGAGCATGAGCCAAGTAAGAATAACGGGTTTGTCAGTTACCGTATGAACTTAGAAACCATGACAGAAGGGGGGGCATTAATTAATTCGGCAAATCCTCCCTTAGCTTCACGAGCAGTGCACGATATCGCACAAACAGAGTTGTCAGTTCCAGAAGAAGCAAAAAAGCTGGCTGTGCTTTCAAAAAGGCTCTGGGAACTTGCTATTGTAAAGTATCCCCCTCATCAACGTATGGTTGCTCCAAGAATAATTTCTAATAAGTCTGGAATAATTTATTTTGTGGGGGGGTTGTTATTTGATGATGAAAAATCTATTAGTTTAATAGATAGAGAATTTGGTAGAGATGTTTATGACGAGCAAGTAGAAGGGTGTATTCCAGAGGATAGCGGCTTAGTTCGTGTTTTCAGAGCTAAGAAGTTCTTAGATAGGGCAGTTCAATTTGCAGCAAGAGCAGAATGGGCAAGCCAGGAGGGTTACGCTCATTTATGTTTGGGATATATTCCGATTTAAGCTTATTGTTTAGTTAATTCTGCCCACAATATAACTCCATTAAGGATTTTATGTTCTTTAATATTCAATCCTGCTTTCTTTGCTATTTTTTTCATGTCTTCTGGGCTATATGATTTTGACTTTAAACCGCTTTCTGAATAAAATGTCTCATTTTTTTCGTCAATCTTCCTTATATTTACTCCAACGGTTTTATACCAGTTTTTTCTGTCCTCCAGCGTGCCTTTCAAATAAACTGTAACAAAAATGCTTTTTGAAGTTACTTTTGATATTTCTTTAAGCACTAAACTCTCTTCTTTCACATTTCCAAGAGTGTTCCAAACACAGATACTGAAATCAAAATGATTATTCGGAAATATTTTGCTTAAATTCTCCAAATCTCCCCTTACTATTCGGACATTTCTAAATTTTTGTGCGACCTTAGAGGATTCTTCAAGCATCAAATCAGCATTATCAATTCCAACAAACTCTTTTACAATTGGAGCCAATACAGGAATTAATCTACCTATTCCAACCCCCTGCTTCTAAAACCCTATTTGCCCCCTTTAATTTAGTTTTGAGTAGATTGGATTCTTGTTCTATATACTCTCTATATTCTTCAGGATAGTATTTGGGAATTAATGCTTTAAATTCGCCTTTTTTATAATCTTCTCCTTCAAAAAATCTATCTTTCATATATAATTTACTTAAACGAGTAATTTAAATTTTATTACTAAAGATAAATTAATAAATGATGCAAGATACTTATGTGGATGATATACAAATCTGAGTTGAAAGAAAATATTGAAAGATTAATCGATTTCAAAGCTTTGCCCGAGGGGCCTTATGAGAACAAACTTGAGGGTTGGTGGTTCTCTGATAAAGAAATAATAGAAGCTAATGAAAAAGAAATCATGCTAACCTTAGATTTGGATATTGGTAAAGCGTGCGACTTGAACTGTCATTTTTGTTTTGCAAATACTCGTTCAAAAAACTCTAAAAATTATACAACAAAAACAGTAAAAAGAATTAAGCAAATTCTTAAGGAATCTTCAGAGTTGGGTTGTAAAAGCATAAAAATTGTTGGTGCCGGGGAGCCATTAATCTTTCCGGGGTTAATAAAAATATTAGAATACTGCAAAAAATTGAAAATGACTCCAATAATATTTACCGGAGGCCACGTACTTGGAGATGATACAAGAGCAGAAAAGATATTTGGCGAAGACGGAATAAAATCAGGATTTGATTTGGCTAGAAAGCTAAATGGTTTAAATTGTTCGATTATTGTAAAATTCATGACTTTTGACCCTATGTTGCAAAATAAACTTGTTGGTGCTAAATTTGATTATGCTCAATTTAGAGATAGGGGTTTATTAAACTTGATTAAACTGAGATTTAATGGATATAAGCCCAGTAGACTGGGAGTTGACTGTTTATTACTAAAATCGACATATAGAGAAGCAGTCGATTTATTTTCTTTCTTTAATAAATATAATATCTTCTGTGTTTTAAATACCTCCTTGGATTGTGGGAAGACAGAATTTAAATTAGCAAACCCCGAAGTAATAGATAAAAAAGAAGCCTTAGAAATAGCTATCAAATTGTATATATATTGTATAGAAAATAAGATCCCTTTTGATAATAGGATTTCCCCTTATTTTTGTAGTCCAGTTTGTTCGCAATTGAATCATGGCATGTTTATCGGGGATGATAATGAAGTCAAGGCATGTCCTGGTGGCCCCACCATCGCCAGGTATTCTAAGGGAAAATTAAAAGAGATATGGAAAAATAATAAATTTAGAAAAGAGTATAAGGGAATTATAGGGCATGAATGTATATCTCGTGTTGGAAGAACGTATTATAAAGACTTTGAAAAAAGGGCAAAAGAAGCAATTAATTTGAACTAATTTTTCTCCTTCGCTTTTCTATAATCCTTCATTTTTTCTTTATATTTTGTCTTGTCTTTTACATCTGCCCAGTAAAATGCCTCTTGCCTCAGCCTGCACGAAAGGCAAGTCCCGCAATGCTCTTGTTTGTTCTTTGTGCCGATATAACAGCTATAAGTATCCTCTAATTTAACCCCCAATTCTTCCCCTAAGATAATAATTTCTTCTTTATCCTTTTTTATAAGCGGAGCAAGAATTTTACCATTTATTCCCGTAGATATACTTTTCAGTTCATTCATCTCTTTCACAAACTCAGGTGTTGTGTCTGGATACGCCTCTCTTCCCTCGCATTTAAACCCTGTAAAAATATCCCATATTTCCTTGTTTTTTATCTGTAAAGATTCTGCCAAAGCTAAGGCATAAGTCAGAAAAACAATATTTCTGCAAGGAACATAATACTTGTTGGATTCTTTTTCTGTGTTTTTCAGCTCTTTTCTCTTTATTTTTCTTGCTTTCTTGCTTTTGTTTATTAAAGAAGTTGAAATTTTTGCTAGTTCTGGCAGAGCAATTTCCATAAACTCTGCTCCTAGCTTTTCTGCTACCTTTTTGCTCGCTTTTTTTTCTTGTTTTAATGTTCTCTGATCATAGTTAAAGAACAAGATTTTTATTTTATTATAGTTGAGCTTTTTTTTAACAAAGTACGCAGTTACACTGCTATCGAGCCCTCCCGAGCATAAAACAATTGCATTTTTCATAGGTATTTTAATTCAATAATGTTTTTAAACCCCTCCTTGCTCTCTCATCTATCAAAAAAACCCAAAAAGGGTTTTTAGGATGCTCGGAAATGGAGTCCGGGCATAATCATTTCCGACATGAAAAAGCTAGCAAAAGACCTGAAGAAAGGAGAAAAAATAATCCTAGCGGGGCAAACATGCGTAGTTCAGGATATTGAGATTTCTGAGATAGGAAAACAGGGAAAAAGAAAAGTAAGAATAGAAGCTGCAACAGAAAAAGGAGAAAAAATAGTCATAATAAGGCCAGAAGATTTTCCTTTTGATTCTTCTTAATAAAATGATAGATATAATTATAACTTCATATAATGAGCCAAAATCAACTTTAAGAGCAGTAAACGCGTTTCTTAAACAGGAAATTCCAGGCGAATTCAGGATAATCGTATGCGACCCATTTCCAGAAGTTAAAACTTTTCTTAAGGAGAACGTCAAAGATAAAAGAGTAGGTTTTTTCCTTGACCCTGGAGAGGGAAAAAGCTATGCGCTTAACCTTCTTTTTGAAAAACTATCCGGAACAAAAGATGATTTTTTCATTCTAACAGACGGGGATGTTTATGTTTCTGAGAATACAGTTAAAGAAATTCTAAATGTTTTTGAGGATAAGGAAATAGGGTGTGTTACAGGGCATCCAGTTACAACTGATTCGAGAGAAACTAAATTCGGCTACTGGTCTCATCTTTTATTTTCAGGGATACACCGGGCAAGGAAAAAGTATGCAGAAAAAAAGGAATTCTTTGAATGTTCTGGATATTTATTTGCAGTAAGAAAAGGAATACTGACAGGCTTTCCGATAGATGCTTCAGAAGACTCTGTAATACCTTATTTGTTCTGGCAAAAAGGCTATAAAATAGGGTATGCGGAAAATGCAGAAGTTTATGTTAAAAATCCAGACAACTTAGATGATTGGAAAAAACAAAAAATAAGGAATATAAAAGGCCATGAAAATCTCTCTAAGCTATATCCAGACATGCCCAGGACAAAATCTTTTTGGAACGAAATAAAACATGGGGCCTTTTTTGCATTATTTTATCCGCGCAGTCCAAGAGAGTTTGTTTGGACAATGCAGTTATACAAGGCTAGGCTGGATATTTACAAAGAAGCATTTAAAGAACTGAATAAAAAAGAAGTTTATTCAGATGGCTGGAGAGAAACAGAAATAAATTCAACAAAGCCATTAGATTAGCTTTTTATAATATATTTTCTAAGATAATTATCTTTTAAAGGTTGATGATTCTGTCTTATGTATGGGCGCGCTGGAAAAATTCAAAGTAGAGGGATTTCAATTTGACAAGGGAGACTTTGCTTTATTTGTTAATAATGGGGGCCTGGCAAATCCAGGCTCTCAGAGGGAGTTGAAGCCTCTTTTAGTTCGTTGTATGGAAAAACTTGAAGGATTAGCTTCTACAAAATTTAATATTTTATTTTTAAGTGATTTTAGTGGAGGGTATGCTAATTTTGCAGTTATTGGAGCCTATCTTTCTCCATGGAAAAGATTCCCAAGAGCAGATGATTATCACGATCCTACTATAATCTTGCCTGATATAGAAGTGATTCCTCAATCAAGAGCCGAGCCTATAAGATATTTGGCAGATAGAGCAGTTATTGGCCTCTATGACATTAGAGAAGCTTTCAGAAAATCAAAGGAATTGGAATTATATCGCGCTTATGCAGATTTGATTGATTTGCAATTGCCAGAAAATCTTCGTTCAGGATTAGTTAAAGATGTTTTTAGATTAGCCCAGTCTACTTAATCTTTTTTATCTCTTTTATTCTACTTTAACATACCCGCCAAACTTTATATCTTCTCTATAAAGGTCTTCTTCTGTTGTTGTCCAATCTTCTGGAAAACAGGAATCAACATCAACTATCTTATAATAGTTCCAGCGTTTATGTCCTGGATTCGTTTTTCTATATTCGCAGTTCAATGTTTGAATTAGCTCACTTACAGAATCAAATATGGGATAAGCTAATACAGCATTATCCACAAGCCCATATTTTGTTTCGTTATTCTCCCGTTTTTCTAGAAGAGTGAAAACATGCCCCCCATTAAATTCAGAACCTCCTTTTTCTGCAACTGCAATAATCTTTCTGGGATAGCCGATTCTACCTGCTAAATATGCTCCTAAAAACCCTCTATCATCACAATCTCCATAGCCTCTTGTTACTGAAACTTTTGGGCTCATCCATACTTCTCCTATTTCTCTTCCATATCTTATACTGTTGTTTAAAAAGTTCCTTATCCCTTCTTCATTTTCTGGAGGGTTTGCATTAAGCTGCTCCCATCTATTTGGATTAGGCACAATTGTTCTGGCAAGATATTCCTGTGTAGGAGTTGTTTTACAACCAGAAACAATCGACATTCCAGTAAGAACAAGGCATAATAAAGAATTCTTAAGGTTCATTTATGTTTTTTAAATTTAGAGTTTTCAGCTCTTTTTCCAGCTCTTCCAAGCTAGTTACAATCTTTGTCGAATAGAGAATTATTGCGCTTAGATACTCTAAAGCATCTTTTGCAGGCTCATCTGTTTTTATTCCAATAGCCGGGATTCCTTTTGCATAAGCATATCCAAGCTCCCAGGCAGTCCCTGCTCCTACATGCAGTCCATTTAAGTCAACAATAACCAAATCGCAATCTTTAAATCCATTAGTAATGTCTCCCTCGAAGACTCTTTTAACGTCTTTCATCCCCCTGCACGGGCCTACATCTCGATGAGGGAGAAAAGTTTCTATTCCTAATTTTTCACAAATTTTGTCTATTTTCTCCAAAAACTCAACTTCAGATGCAGTGCATAGTTTTCCTGCAATGTACGCCTTTTTCATAAAGCTTAAAAAAGGGCTGTTATTATAAACTTTACTAAAGACAACTATGGAAATCTTAATTATCAAGTTAGGTGCAAAAGGGGATATTGTTAGGACCCTTCCAATAGCCTTAGCTTTAAAGAAAAAATACCCCAATTCAAAAATATCCTGGCTGACAAAGAAATCTAATAAAGAGTTTATCGAAAACAGCCCGTATGTAGACTTTGTTTTTGAAATCCCTTACGAAGGAGATAAGAAATTCGATATTTTGTACAATTTTGATATAGATGAAGAGGCTACTTCACTAGCCAATAACATTCAGGCAGAAAATAAATACGGCTTTTTTTCTCAGGATGGATTTGCTGCGGCTTTTAATATAGGAGCAGAGTACTACCTCAACACTCTATTTGATGACGAAACAAAAAAGACAAACAAAAAAACTTATCAGGAAATGATGTTTATGGCTGCTGAACTGCTCTATAATCAAGAACATCATGCTATTTTCCTCTCGGACAAAGAAAAAGGCTATGCGAGAGAATTTGTAAAGAAAAACAATTTAAAAACAGAGAATTTGATAGGCCTACACATAGGCTCTTCTCCAAGATGGCCTTCTAAATTCTGGCCAATAAAGAAAATTAAAGAATTTGTTTTGAAGTCCAGAGAAAAAGGCTATGAAGTCCTGCTTTTTGCCGGTCCTGACGACATTGATAAGAGAAAGAAAATTGTTTCTGATTTAGAAAAAAACCAAGTTAAAGTTTATCTAAACAATCCGGCAAATACAGATATGGAATTTGCTGCTTTAGTTGATTTATGTGAGTTTATGGTTTGTGGGGACTCCCTTGCACTCCATCTCTCTCTTGCTTTATCAAAAAAAACAATCGCCTTATTTTTCTGCACCTCTCCGGATGAAGTAGAAGGCTACGGCCTTTTAAAAAAAATAATCTCTCCTAGACTATACGAATACTTTCCAGAAAAACAAGACGCCTATTCAGATGAATTAGTGAACAGCATCTCTGCAGAGGAAGTTTTAAAAGCAATAAAATCCTTTGGTGAAAATGGAAGAAGTTAAAAAAGAAGAACCCCCAAAAGAAGAAAAAGAAATGGAAAGAAGAGAAAAAAAACTAGAATCTCGGATAAAAAATTGGTTAAAAGACCCTTATATTGCTTCTTTAGCCGGCATTTTAATTATAACGTTAATAATTAGAATCTATTATTTCTATATAACCAGAGATCAGGCAGTATGGTGGGACGGGCTTTGCTACGGAGCAATTGCAAAGAGCCTTTTGACCAATAGATGGGATAATGTTCCAATCATAATTAATGAGACTAGCATCCGTCCCTGGCTAATGTCGATTGTATGGGCTGGCCTTATGAAAATTGGAATTACGGAGATAGGTTCTAAGTTCATCCTTGTGTTTGTCCCATCTGTTCTGACAGTTATAGTTACTTATTTCGTTGCAGAAAAAATGTACAATAAGAGGATTGCTATTATCTCCGCATTTGTTCTAGCAGTTTCTTGGATACACGTGTTCTATTCTATGAGGCTGCTGACTCATATTCCAGGCCTCTTTGTTTCTATGGTTAGCATCTATTATTTTTTTAAGGCCTTAGAAAAAGAAAAATTAAACTTTAAGTATTTCACGTTCGCGGTTTTCTTTGCATTTGCCTCAATACTAACTAGATGGACTTATGGTTTAGCAGGGATTGTTTTTATATTCTATTTATTCTTAATAGAAGGATTGGGGCTTTACTTGTTCTTGGCGATTTTATTAGCAGGGATTACCAAATTTATACTCGGATTTTCTTTGATTATTGCCTTGGCGCTTTTTTTAATTCCACTAGCCATAGGTTTATGGTTTAACAAAAAAAATATAAAGATTTTTAATCAAAAAAGCTTCTGGATTGGGGGAATCTTGGGTTCAACCCCGATGATTCTCTTTTTTATTTTTAATCTTGTCAAATATGGAAAATTATTCCCTGCAATGGCTAATTATGCGGCAAGTGCAGCACAAAAAACAAGTTTCTTTTACGGCACTTTTGGTTTCTTCTCCCATATACTACAGCAACCTTTCTTTACTCTTTTCATAATAGGTTTAGTAGTTATGGCCGCCCAGCTTTTCTTGGGATTTGGCTTGATATCCAAGGTTAAAAAATTAGGCTCGCATTTTTTTATCCTTTCCTTGTTAATCTTAAACGTCGCTTTTCTTACTTTTTATATAAGGTATGCTGAAGATAGGTACATGTTTGAATGCTTCATCTCAATTATACTTGCAGTTGCGATAGGGTTAGACACTATTTACGTATACGCTAAGAAATATAACAAGCAGCTAGCTTTTATCTTGGTTATTATCCTGCTGTTGTCTGGAGCTTACTTTCAATACACCTATGGAAATGAGATAATACAGTCCAGAAAAACCTCTTATTACCAGATGAAACAAGCCTTTTTATGGATTAAAGATAACACTCCAGAAGATTCGATCATTCTTGGATCGGCGATTCAGCCTTATGCTATTTATTACGCTGACCGGATGCCGCTCGGGCATGATGAAATAGAAGCGAATCGTTCAAGGGAATTTGATTATGTCATTGTCCACGCGTTTACCCCGCACACCCAAGAATATAAGGACTTTGTAGCGTCAATTGAATCCAATCTTACAGTTGTTCATGCAGAATTTTTTGATGCGCAACAGCAAGAACCCGCAGTGATAGTCTACAAGTACAATAAATAGTTTAGAAGTATCTTTCTACTTCTTTAAATGTCTTTTTCTTTTTTATGAAATAAAGGTAAGCTATGCTTTTTTTAAGAATAAGATCTTCATATTCGCTATCATTAACTTTTCTTAATTTTTGTGTTCTTTTTCTAAGTTTTATTATATTTGATTTATTTTTTATTATCCAGCTTAAAGTTTTTATCATTGGAATAAACATTTTGGGAAAAACAAGGCCCGAGATAATTTCTAAGATTATTCTTTTTACTAGGTATTTCTCTAAATTTTTATCTGAATAATTTTTTATGAGGGCTATAATAGAATTTCTATGAAGTAAATAATCTTTTTCTGAGTTCATTCCCATTGATTTAACACTAAAACTTCCTAAATGATATATTACCGAACTCGGGACACAGTATATCTTTGCTCCAAAAATATTTGCTCTCCAGCAGAAATCAAATTCTTCAGAATACATAAAAAAACTTTCATCGAATAATCCTATTTCTTTTATTAAATTTCTTTTTATTAACATACATACGCCGCAAGCTTCAAAGATCCTTACAGGTTCATCATATTGCCCGGTATCTTTCTCAAGAACATCAAAAATTCTACCCCTATAAAACTCGTACCCATATTTATCAATAAATACTCCTGATGCGCCAGCCATCTCAAAATTCTCTCTTTCTCTTAAACTTTTAACTTTTGGCTGGCAGATTTCAGCATTATTTTTAATTGAAAAATTAACTAGTTCGTTTAACCAGTTCTTTTCTACCTCAACATCATTATTTAAAGCTAGAACGTAATCCGACTGGGTCTTTTTTACTAGGAGGTTATGACCACCAGCAAATCCCAAGTTCTTTTTACTTTTGAATATTTTACAGCCATATTTCTTAGCAATCTTTTCGCTATTATCTGTAGTTGAGTTAAGTAGAATATTGATTTCAAAGTTAGGATAATTGGTTTTCTTTAATGAATTTAGGCAGTTATCTAATATCTCTTCCCCATTAACATGAACTATATTCACTGCTACTTTTGGCTTGTTAATCCCTTTCATCTTAAAACATACATTGTGGTGAAATTAAGTTTATAAAACTTATTTTTTATATCTATTCATGGATTCAAGAGTCTCGGTTATTTTGCCAGTCTATAATGAGGAGGAGTCTGCAGGATATGTTTTTGATTCTGTTTTGGATTTCTCAAGAAAAAATCCCGATTACGATTTTATATTTGTAAGTGACGGCTCTACTGATTCAACCAAAAGAGTTCTTCAAAATAGGATAACCGAATCAAAGCCAAGAAAAATAAAACTAATCTCTTATAACGCCAATATGGGCAAGGGACACGCCGTAAGAAAAGGCGTTGAGAAGGCAGAAGGAGATTATATTTGTTTTACTGACGGGGATCTGGCTTACCCTCTTTCTTACTTAAAGGATTTTTCTAAAAGACTCGAAAGAGATGATATTGTGATAGGTTGGAGGGCTCCTTTTGCTGAAAACCTCCAAAATATGAAGGAAATAAGAAAAATAGCAGGAAAAACCTTTAATCTTTTTTCAAGAAAATTATTGGGCTTAAATTATCTGGATATGCAAGCAGGGATTAAAGGCTTTAGAAAAAAAGCAGCAAAACATCTTTTTTCAATAAACAAAATTAACGGATGGTCCTTTGACACCGAAATAATCTATTTAGCCAAAAAGAAAGGCTATAAAATTTCAGAATTGCCCGTTAAAGTTTCCAAGTCCAACCTGGAAGTAAAATCACAGGTAAAGCTAGTACGGGACTCTTTAAGGATGTTCTTTAGCCTGTTAAAGATAAGAATAAACTATCTCTCTGGGAAATATGGGTAAATCTATTTTATTAAGCTTTGATATCGAAGAATTTGATCTTCCTCAGGAGTATGGCCTTACAATTAGCCAGGAAGACCAGTTTAGGTTTAGCCTAAAGGGGCTTGAGCAAATAATGGAAGTCCTGGATAAGTTCGATGTAGTTGCGACTTTTTTTGTCACCGCAAGTTTTATATCCAGATATCCCTCTGCTATCCGCGTTATTTCGAAAAAAAATGAGATAGCCTCACATAATCTTGCGCACAGCATAAAGGAATATTCAGAAGAAGAGGTTATGAAATCAAAGAGAATAATCGAAGAAAAATGTGGGAAAAAGATATACGGATTTAGAATGCCTCGCGTAAAAAAAGTAAACTATTCTTCTTTGGGCAAGCTAGGATTCAGATACGATTCTTCTGTGTCCCCGACTTATCTTCCAGGAAGATACAATAATTATTTTGAGAAAAGGAGGATAACAAAAAAAGGAAGAATTCACGAAATTCCAATATCCACCCCACCTTTCATGCGCCTTCCTTATTGGAACTTTTTTAGGCTGTTGGGGTTAAGGTACCTTAAGCTATTAACAAAGATTTGCCTTAAGAGTCCGGGATTTGTCAATGTTTACTTTCACCCATGGGAATTTAACCAACTAAACCGTTTCAAAATTCCATTTTATATTAGGAAAAGCTATTCTGGAGCAAGGATTAAAAAAACTCTCGAGAGTTACATTTTATGGTGCAAGAAAAACAATTTTGAATTTATGACTTTTTCTGAATTTTTAGAGACTAATCTTTAAAGCTTATAATAAACATGCCCAAAAAGAACAGTATGTTGGAGAGAATAAGCATGAGCATGAATTGCATAAGAGATGCGTGAAAAAGAGATAACAGTATTACTTGGAGTACTGTAAAAAATATAGTTAAGTAGTTCCTTTTGGGTTTATTGACACAAAGGTTGTACAAAACAAATATATTCGTTAAAGCGAGGATGGTCATTGCAATCGAAGGATAGATCAAAATCCCAGAGACAACGGTATATTGATTACCGTAAAGGATGGAGATAATTTGTTTAGGAATAGTAAAATAAAAAAATAAGACTGCTGCAGAAATTAGAAGTACCACTAAGAAAGATTGTTCGAGAAGAGGAAATGCATCTTTCTTTTCATCATGTTTTTCAGAAGCTAGAGGAAACATGGCTCTGCTTATTCCCCATGTGCCAAGGAAAATTATTTTTCCTAGATTTGAGATTGCAGAGTAATATCCAACAGTATCTGCTGGAAAAAATCTTCTGGCTAAAATAGTATCCAGGCTAAAAAAGACCATTATAGACGCCAAAGAAATTAGAGTAGGCAGAGAGTACGAGTAAATTCCTTCTATTTTGACTTTTTTTCTCTGGGCGCCCAGTATATCTTTTAAGGAAAAAAAGGAAAGCACAAAAGCTGCTAAGATGCCTAAGATAACTCCTGTTATTGCCCCGTAAACTCCCCAGCCGATTACTAAAAGAGCGATGGCTAAAATTAGTTTTATTAAACTCTCTGAAACGTAAGTAAAGCCAAGTCCACTGAATTTTTTTGTTCCTTGTAAGATGCCTCTTGTTATAGGGATTAAAAATGTTCCAAAAAGGAAAATTCCCGTTAGGAGAATTAATCTGTTTTCGATAAATAAAAACTTTCCAATTAGTGAGGAAAAAGACGCGAAGATCAAGAAGCAAATTACAGACAAAATCGCAAATTTTTTTACTCCTTTAATCATCAAATTTTTAATTTTCCCCTTATCTTTTTCTACATTGAATTTAGTAGAAAACCTAGAGATAATAGTCTGTATGGCTTCATTAGGTATGCTGAAAATAAAGATGATGCTCATTAAAGTAGCCAAAATTCCATAATCTACAGGGCCCAAAAATCTGGCTGCCATGAAATTAAAAATGAGATTCAAAAAATTGAATATATTGAAGCATATGAAGAGAATTATCCCGCCCTTTGTTAGTTCTTTAGAAAGTTTGTTTTCCATTTTTATGCTAACAGGCTATTTTTGAAGATTATAAAACCTATCACTATTATAATTATTTGTATTCCGTGTATGAAGTAAACTACATCGGTCTCATAAACTTTGCCACTCTTTTTTATCTTCTTTAGTATGGAGATGGACAGGTGCTCTAGACCATATATTTTATCATAAGGCAAATCCAAGCTCCCGTCTTTTAAGGGCTTCCCAAAAGACTGTTTTTTAAGTCCCCCCCTTATTTTTAAGAAAGTTTCAGCAATGTAAGGGATAAAAAAGAAAATAGCAATCTTTTCAAAATTTCCGAGTATGGCAAATATAGCCAGCAAAATACCAACGGGGTAGGTTAAAACATCTCCAGGAAAAACCTGCGCGGGGTACCTGTTAAAAATTAGAAAAGCTGCCAGCGTAACCACCATGCACAGTCCTATTAATGCTAGCCAGGAGCTGCCTGTTAAAAAAGCTACTATGCTTAAAGAGCCTAATAAAAGTATTCCCTGACCTGCTTCTAATCCATTATATCCCGCTAAAAAATTAAAAGTAGTTGCCGCACCTATGACTCCTATCGGAAGGATAATTAAAGGATATAACAAACCAAGACCTACCTCTCCAATAAAAGGCAGCTTAACTATGGAATCTCCGGCATCTATCACCATCAAAGGCACTGCTGCAAGGAAAACTAAACAGATTCTTAATCTCGCAGGCAGTCCGCCATGCCTCCAGCCAAAAATATCGTCGGTTATAGCAATTATTGCAGCAATTAAAACTGCAGTAAGCAAGGCAAAAATTTGAACAGTTGTCGTATTTGTTTCTAAAATAAATGTCTTAATAGCAATGTAGGATAAAACTCCCAAAACAAAACCCATTATTACTACAATGCCTCCGGAACTGGCAACATTTCCAGGATGCCCGTATTTATTCATGTCTTCCCAAACAAAGCCTATTTGTTTTGCCTTCCTTATCCAATAGGGGAGCGCTATTAAGGTTACAAAAAAACTAAGGATGACAGGTATAATCAGTAAAGGTTCCATTTTACAATGTCCAATTTATATACTTAGTCCTATCTCTATCAATATAGGCCGGATTGAACTTCTCTTCTCCAGTGTAATTAATCTCCCAAATTTTTATAGGGCCTTGCACGCCCTGGAAATAGACAAAGTCATTTAACCCCATACCCTGGGAGTTTAAGTTCTCTACTATAATGTTCTGCTCGGTGTGAACAAGCTTAAAGTTGGGAAAATTATTAAGAGGGTCATCTAGTAGATATACCTGCCCCAAAAATCCGCGCATTACTCTTGGGGATATGTAGACAACTGCCCCGAGGTCGTCTTTTCTTACTTGCTGCCCCACTTGGTCTATCCTTTGAATAATAAAGGCAGTTGCATTTATTCCAGATTCAAAATCGATTAGCTTCCCATTAAAATATATGTACCTTAAAGGCAGTCTGGTTTGCTGCCCCTGGAAATAAAACACCCCTTCAGGTTGTTTGAAGGTTATGCTGTCGTTTTTATTATTTGTTTCAAAAAATATGCCGATTATTTCAGCGCTTTGTCCCGGTAGGAAAATCTCATTAGTGCTGTTCCCGGTCTTGTAGACTATGTCCTCATCTAAAGCAGCCCCCCCTTGATAAATCCTAATAGTGCCATCTCTTGTTTCCTGCATCTGTTTTTCATTGGTTACCATGGTAGGAATCCAAGAATACCTATCGTACACTTCATCCGACCCTATGCTCGAAAATGCAGTATATTTTCCTATATCGCTGGAGTCTATTAGAAAGTGAGTAGCATTATGGGAGTATAAAAAATTTAAAGCGTCGCTCTGATTAGGGGCAGTTAAAGTAAGCCTCCCCATATAGTAGTTCCAGAAAGAGATAGCATTACCCCCATCTGTAACCGTAGCCCTGTTCCCTATTGACTGTATCCAATACCCATAATCCCACCAGTGCGCGAAAACCGCATTTTCTGGAGTCTCATCTCTTACCCACCCCATAGCTTTTTGCCACTGTTGATTATAATAAGAAGGAACAAAACTATAAGACTCGCTTTTGACGGCATTGTAATAATTCCAAAATATAAATATGGTTAACACCAAAAATAAAATAGTCAAAAGACCCATTATTATTTTCCACGTTTCTTCTTTGGTCTTTCTGAATCTGTCAAATGACTCGACAACTAAAAAACTCAGGAAAATCGGCGCAATCGGTGCCAAAACCATGATGATTCTGACTGCGCTTCTTGCGCTGAATAAGCATAGGGCAAACAAAGAAAATAAAAATAAGTATTCGTAATCTGTATTCTGGAATCCTTTGTTTCCTTCTTTAGAATATCTAGTGTAGTAGTAAATAAGTGTACCAATCAGAAGCAAAGCGGCGCCATAATAGACAAACTTGCTTATGAAGTTCTCTCCATCAAATACCGCAGGATGGGGCGCGTATCTTGAAAATACCAGCCCAAAAAAGAATAGAACATAAAGGCCGGTTAAGATTAAAGAATCCTTTTTCTTTATGTTTACTAGCATCTTTTTAAATAAAATTACTGATCCAATGAAGAATAGCCAGAATAATATGGGTATATTTTGGATAAAAGGGCCAAAACTCGCAGCCCATTCTGTAAAATAAGGCTGCCTGTTTTCCGCTACTGTTATATTCCATCTTCCAGTAACCGGAGTGAAGAACATTCTATTAAGGTCTTTTAATTTGTCTATGATGAAGTCTGGCCCAAAAATTACAGAAGATAACAATATAATTAGGACTATGCCAATAATTATGGATAAGATATTATGCGGGATCTTTGTTTTTTCAAGCCTCTTGCTCTCTTTTAATCTCGTGTTCCACAGAAGAAAATCGATTAGCATTATAAAAAACATTATAAAAGCCAAACCAGTGTCTAGGGAAATAAAAAAGTCTATGGTCTTAGCCCTTGTGAAAATGTTGAAGAGATTCAGCAAAAGCGAGATTAAAAAAGGAACCGCAATCCAAAGGGTGTAAATTAAAAATTCTTTTTTGCCTACTTTATTCAATATAAATGCAAGAAAAGTCGCAATAGCTACTGTAACATATAGAAAACTTACTCCTCCCCAGACAAAATCCATCAGTGCAGTAGAAACTCCTGCCAGTACCCCGAGAATAAGGGCGTTCTTTAAATTCTCAGTTTTCCAAGCCCTGAGGAATAAATAGAATGCTAAAAACATGAAAAAGAACCCCGCTGATTCCTTTTCAGGAATCCCTGCAACAGTTCTTGATAAAAAAGCTGGAATGACAATCATGATAAAAGTCGATATGAGAGCAATAAGGTTCGCATTAGTTCTGCTCTCTTTGTCTTTTCTCATAAAAATTTCCCTAACAAAAAAGAAAAAAGAGAGGATAGTTAATGCGAACATAACCACTGGAAAAACAACCCCTGCAAATTCAACATTTACATTTGAATTAATAAAATGGAAGATATAATAAGTCCATGTAATCATATAAGAGAGCAGCATTGTTTCTTTTGCTGTTTCAAATCCCAAGGGCACATTTCTAAAAGTGTCTATTTTCGGAAGGCTTCCTTGTTCAACAATTGTCTTTGCATATCTTAAAAATAACCAGGGGTCTAGGTCGGGGCCAAGTGTCCAGGTATTTGTCGTTATATCCCAAAGTCCTGGCTTTCCACTAAAAGACTCCCAGGGCGTAAAGACAAACTTCGCCAGTGAAGGAAACGCCCCTGAATGATCCTGCATTGGCAGGCTTCGGATATAGACTCCTAAGATTATTGCTGCTAGCAGGACAATAACTACCCAAAAGCCAGATTTTTTAAAAAAAGCGATTAGCTTTTCTTTCCTTTCATCAATCAGTCCTTCCTCTAACTTCTCTTCTTTATTTTCTTCCATATTTTTATTTAAAAGTTTTATTGCAGAATTTTTTCAACATCTTTCATAATCTCTTCAGCAGTTTGTTCTTCTGCCACTGTCTTTTTGCCGCAATAGGGGCAAATCTCTTTAATCTTCTCACTTTCAAATTTATATCCGCATTTTTGGCAAAAATATCTTCCCATTTTATCCTTTTATAAAATTCTATGTTTTTAAACTTTATTCATTTTAAATATGCTTGAAATTAGGTGTTTTTAGCATTTTAAAACTTAAGAAATCCCTAAAAGGATTTCTGAGAGTGCTCAAAATCTTTTAGATTTTGACATACTAAAAATTTCTATTAGGAAATTTTTTTCATCTGAGGTATCTAGAATAAAACAGGGGTTATAAAGACTTCTATTAATGCAGCCGCAAATAGAACAATAACCGCTAGGATTATTAGGTTTAGAGAGTCTTGCAAAACTGACCAAAATTTTTCGCTTCTTATATCATGCCTTATTATCGAAATACTTATTATTCCTCCGGCCATGGCCCCAATAAAATAGGCCGCTATTTCAGGAAGACCATGAACCATATATCTTGCAATACCCAAAGGAAGACTGGCCAGATTTGATTTTGAGAAGATTCCTACTGCGGCCGCTATTACACTGGCATTCCAAGCCAGGACAAATATAGCGCCGGCCCCAAAAATCAAGGAAAAGATGAGCGTGAACATAAGAACATAAATGTTATTAGTGAAGATTGCAATCAATTTTTCCTTGGAGGTAAGGAATCCGGTTGTTTTTCCAGTAGTCTTAATGCCGTATTGTTCTGTGCACTCGTTGAAATTAGCAGGCCGGTTTATCATGCAATAAGTTTCAATCTGCGCCCGGAAATTATGCTCTGACGGAAAGACTACATAAAAAAATGAGAAAGCTATGATAAATCCTAAAAAAAGCCACAAAAATCCTAGCAGAGTCTTGTTGTGCTCCTTTAAAAGTCTAAATGTCCCCTCAACCTTAAAGTCTTTTTCCTCTTCTAACTTTATGGCATAATACATGTAAGGCATGGAGAACATTACGCAAAAAGTGACAACTAAAATTCCAGAATATTTTGCCAGAACGGCGTCCTCTCCAAAGATCCAATTAACTAGAATTATAGAGAGAGCTCCATACACTAATCCTACGATAAGCATCTCCCAGGACCTTTTTTGCGCTCTTTTTGGGTTGATAAGCATCTCTAGCATAGAACTTAAAGGAAAAAAGTATTTTTAAAAGCTTTGTTTAGAACTTATTTCAACTTAGTAATTCTCTCTGTCCTTTTTGCTATTATTATTGCAACAGGTATGGCTAATATCGCTGCTATTAATTTTGCCAGTATAACTGCAAAGATCATATTTTTGTTAACTCCTGCTATAAATCCCAGATGATCCCCTAGAATAAAGGCCCCGCTAACCATAAATGCGCAATTAATTATTTTTCCCCGATTGCTCATCTTTTTCATTAAGTGAAACATTGGGATGTTATTTGCCAAACTTGCTAATAATCCTGCAACATCATTTGCCCCTATGCTTAATAAATTTCCGAATTTCTCAAGGGGTTTTCTAAGAAAGTGTGTAATTAATCTTACTATTGGGAATGCTCCTAATAAAACAATTCCAATTGATCCAACAATCTTTAATCCATCACTAACAGGAGCCATTCCCGGAAGAATAACAACACCAGTCAATGCTTCAAATACCGCTGCAATCAGTCCTATCGTAATTATGATTATTATAAATTTTCCAAACATAGCAGCAAACTTTAAGATCTTATTTGGTAAAAATTTTAAAAACAACACCAGTATAATTGATAGAATCAATACAGGTATTGTATTAAGCAAAACTTCCTGAAAAGGAAATCCAGCGACCAGCCCTCCAATAAACGCCCCGATTGGAATAGTAATTAATCCTGCTAATAAACCCTTAATAAAAAATATCTTATCTTCTTCTTTGATTATCTTTAATGCAACAGGAATTGAAAAAACTAAAGTTGCTCCAAGCATTGACGCAACTATTAACCCGGAAAATAAGCCAGATGTTTCTGTCTTGGCTAGTCCCATTGCTAAAGGATATCCTCCCATATCTAATGCTAATACGCCTGCAAGCACAGATGGGTCAGCTCCAATTAATCTTAAGATAGGAGAGATTACAGGGCTTAATAATTTTGCAAGAACTGGAGCCAAACTAACCATTCCCACGACAACCAAAGCCAAAGGCCCTAATGCCATGAATCCCTCTTCAAATTCTTTCCCTATCTTGAATTTGTTTTTAAGAATATAATCTAAACCCCCAAGAACAACTCCAAATGAAATAATCCATAAAATTATACTATTAACATCCATCAATTAACAAGAGGCAGGTAATATTTAAACATTTTTACTTGACGAAAACCTTTTATATTCTTCAAATTTCATCTATTCATGAACAATAAAAAGAGGTTTGAAGAAATCTGTAAAGATATAAAGTCTATTAAGATACAGGGAGCAAGAAATGTGGCAGTTGCAGGATTAGAAGCCTACAAGCTTTTTCCAGCAGAAGAAACAAAAAGAAAAATTTTGTCTCTACGCCCGACAGAGCCGTTTTTAATAAACGTCTTGAAACAGGCAGATAATCTAACACTAGAAGAGCTTAAAGCAAGATTAAGGAAAAATCAGTCCATTATTAATAAAGATGTCTTTAAGCTCATAAGAAAAAATGATGTTATTTTTACTCACTGCCATTCCTCGACGGTAGTCGAGGCATTAATTTATGCAAAGAAAAAAGGGAAAAAATTTGAAGTCTATCTTACTGAAACTCGCCCTCTTTTTCAGGGAAGAAAAACAGCAAGAGAGTTAAGGAAAGCCGGAATTAAAGTTACAATGTTTGTCGATTCTGCGGGCGCGATTGCATTAGGAAGCGAGCAGGGAACAAAAAAGGCAGATTTGGTTTTATTGGGCGCAGATGCAGTTACTAAGAAAGGCACAATCAACAAAGTAGGAAGTGGAATGTTTGCCCAGATAGCAAAATACAACCAGATTCCAGTTTACATTCTAGCAGACTCTATGAAATACATAAAAAAAATAAAATTAGAAACTCGCCCGCCAGAAGAAATTTGGAACACGAAAAAAATAAGAATAGCCAATTTTGCATTTGAGCTCATAAAAAAGAAGTATATTAAAGGGGTAATAAGCGAGTTTGGCTTGCTCTCTTACAGGAAGTTTATAAAACAGGCGAAAAGGGGTTAAGAATTCAATCATAAACATTTTTTCTATGCCCAATTCTAATTACCATAATTTTATTCATAGAAACAATAACATCAACAACTGCACGATAATCTCCAATTCTTAATCTCCATAATTTCTCTCCTTGTAATCTTTTTAAGAATCTATATGGATTCTCTCTAATTGAATAGATCTTGTTTAATATAATCTCAGCATCCTTTTTTTGTAATTTTTTAAGAAAATCTTTTGTTGTTTCAGTTAATTCAATTTGAAACATTTTATTTTAGTGCAATTCCTAATTCTTTTGCAACAACCTCAATAGGATAAACTCGCCCATTTTTAACATCTTCCAAACCTTTTTGTATTTCATTAATCTCTTCTTCATTTAAACTCTCTTCTTCACAATTGTTTATTAAATTATTTAAGAGCTCATCATAAGATTGTCTTTCAGAGTTTTTTAGAGATTTCAATCTTTCAAGAGTTTCAAAGTTAATTTGTATAGTTGTTTTTTCCATGTTAAATTTGTAAAAATTTAATCAGACAAGAACTTAAGTTCTTGGATGTTATATAGTAACTATAACTGCTATATAAACCTTTCTATGTTGCAAGTTTAGCATTTCTAATAAAAAACTATGTAAATGAATATGTCTATTGCAATTAAAAATACCCCTAGAATTATCATTGCTATACTCCATAAAGGAGCTCTAACTTCATCAACCGCTGCAAAAATGTATCCTGATTGATTTTTACTGATTGTAAATTTATTAATATTAAGAGTGCCTGTTAATTTATACCTAAATCCCATATATGCTTGATGAAAGAAGAATAAGGCAATAAATAGCATAGCAATTCCAAGCCATGAAATAAATATCTTTCCACCAAGATTAGAATCTATTTGAAAAAATAACATTATTAAAATTGGAATAAATAATGCTGAAGCCATCCCGCCTAGAGCAACAATAGACAATAAATTATGGGCTATTCTAAATCTGTTAGCAATGTGTTCATTTATTTTATCCTCTTCTTTTAACTCTTTATTTTTGAGTTTTATGTAAGTCTTCCAATCTTCTTTGTTAATCCAGTAAGGTGAGATTCTTTTTGGTTTATTGTTTAATACTTTCATGTCTATTAATGAAATTTGTAGCTTAATAAGCTTTCCAGTTCAACTCCCCCCATTCAAGCACCACAACAATTAGTCATACGCTCTGTCGGAGCAACGAACTAAAATAGCTTATAATTATTCGGTTTATGTAGCTAACTTAACCTTAAGGATTAACTCCCCACGAGATGCAATCCCAAAAGGATTATTTTGAGGGACACTAGAAGTTATTGGCTTTTTTCAACACACTTACCATTAACACACTGAGATTCTGGACCAGGACCACAATCGTTAATAATCCTTGTACACTTATTCCAATAATTATCCATCTTCTTGTATAATGCATCACCCTCAATATCTTTATTGATATAATGATAACAACCAAATTCAACATACCTTCCACCTAAAGGTAAAACTTTGCAATCAGAATCTATAGTACAATAATTCGCAGATTTTAATTGATTATCTATTTGATTATATTGGTAAGAACAACCAACAGGACTAAACCTATTCATTAAAAACCAAATTAGAATTATTGCTAAAATAATTATTAGCCAAAACCACCATTTTTTTAATAGTTTCATATAAACATCATACCTTGGGTATTTAAATATCTTATTTTTCACAGGGACCGTGCCCCCTTTTCCTAAAAACTTCTTTATAGTCGGTGATAAAAAGGCGCCCCCACGAGGCATTAATTTTTTTTATTTAACTTCTTCCTTTTCCACTTCTTTTTCTGCCTGCTCAACAATAGCTTCCATCTGCTGCTGTAGCTCCTGTAGCCTTTCAATTATCTTGTTTTTAGCCTCTGCAATTTTAGAAAGCTGTTCTTCCACAACTTTTAGAGTGTCAGGAATATTTTTTTTCAAGAAAGTCTTGTTTCCAACATCCACCAACAGATTTTTATCTATAATCTCTGTCTTAACGAAGATGTTTTTGCCAATATTGGCATAAATTGTTTTTTCTTTGCTTTTATCCAGTTCATGAAGAGAATCCTGTATTGCCATTATTTCCGATGCTTGCTGGTCTAGCATCTGCATCTGCTCCTGAAATTTCGTAGCTTCCTGCTCCAGTGCAGCCAACTGCATTATGTATTCTTCTCTTCCCATAATTATAGTAAAAGAGGCAGCTTTTTAAGTGTTTGTATAAATTTAAATAATCGTTATTATTCTGTTGAGTATGGAAATTAGGCGAAGGTTAGCACTATGGGGTCTTAGGATTTTCTTATTAATGTTTGTCTATCTAATCATAGCCAGCCTGTTTGACCTGAATAAGATTTATGTTATCCCAATATTTTTTCTATGTATGCTTTTATTTAATCTGTCCCAACTGCCTTACAAATTCTCTAAAGAATCCTTGTTTGCATGGATTTTCTTTTTTTCATTCTTATTAGTTACTTTTGGAGGAGGTACTGCCTGCATACTAACCTTCATTTTTCAGTATCCTATGGATTCCCTGATTCTTGAGATTAGCGCAGTCTCTTTTATGTTAGGGGTATTCTTAATGATTATTTCAGGCGCCGCTAGAAAGTAAACGTCTTAAACTATAAACAAAAATATTCTTTCTAAAACCTAAATTGTTTTAAACTCAATCTAAATTAGGTTAGTAGTTGAAAAAAGAAGTAAAATGATAAAGCTACTTGAAAAATACAGCGCGGTTTCTTGGATTTTCGTAATTATAATTGTCATAATGATTTTCTATATCTCCTCTTTAACTTTTGGGGGTTCAGGAGGAGGATTTGGCTGGAAAACAACAGCCTACCATTTTCTGGCTTTCTTTTCTCTAGCTTTTTTTCTCTTGCCGGCGCTGGTCAAAGGAAAAACAAAAGGATTTATCTGGTTAGGCATTATAGTCGCTGTTTTATATGGAATATCTGATGAAGTTCATCAGTTATTTGTGCCAACCAGGCATTTCGCCTTTTCAGATATAATGGTAAACTCCTGCGGCATACTCTTTTCTTCTCTTATTTACACGCTTTCATTAAAATACAGAAAAAAGGATAAGAAGTCTAAAACGTCTAAGCGCCCTAAACAACTTTAAGTATTTTCTTAAAAATAGTTGAGAAAACAATAGAGAAAATAATATAAAACCAAATCCAGGATAAAAATCCAAGGAATTTAAAGTCTACAGTTGCAAAATAATCCCTAAACCATCCAAAGCAAAGCACAAAGAAAACTGCAGTGTACATGACTGGCCTCATTGTCAGCTCCATTGTTTTTGGAATAAACTCCATCTGTTTCTTGTTTAATTCGAGCAGCTTTTCAGGATTGTCCTTGTATTTTTTCATTTCTTCCTGAAGGATTTTCTGCTCTTTTTTAAGCTCTTTTAAAGTTGCCTGGTCTGTTCCATATTTCTGTACAAGAGTAGTTATAAGAGAAAAAATCATAACAATTATCAATAGGCCATAGGTGGCATTCCGATTTAAGAGACTACCAAATGTAGGGTCAAGAATAGCATGAACTGTCTGGTTGATTATAGGTACCTGGTTCCACAAAAGCAGGACTAAGGAAGAAAGTGCAAGCATAATGAACATGTATTTCATATATTTCATCATTTTTTATTGTCCTCTTTTATTAGATATCTAAAGTTTTTCAGTGTTTTTAAAACTACCCTAACTATCCTATGAATTTTTTCATTGCAGGATGCATATCAACTGCATGCTGCTGCGCTATATTCTGGTAAAACTGGAACATAATCATTATGCCAAGTAAAAAGGAAGTCCCGCCTATAATTGTGCCTAATAAATCCGATAGTGCTGCCAGTAGTCCGATTGCTGCTCCACCCATGATTGTAAGAGGCATTACATATCTTTTTAGTACAGCCTCCAGGATTCTTTCATCTTTTCTAAATCCAGGAATCTGCAATCCTGAAGCTAAAATATTATTTGCCTGAGCTTGGGCGTCCATTCCCGATGTTTTAACCCAAAATACAGAGAATATCGCAGAAAAAATCATATAAAATAATATGTGGCTTATACCCTGAAATACACGCATAATTTCTAGTGACCCATCAATTGCGCTCTCAAGTAAGGGACTTGATGAAAGCCAAAAAGCCAGCCCGCATCCTTTTTGAGGCAAATCAGGATTAAGTTGGCAAATCGCCTGTCCCTGAACAAAGTTTCCTAGTATAGTAGGATTGCCAGTTCGCTCTTGAAGCAAGCCGCCAAACAATTGTAAGTTTGCCACGAGTGCAGATACTAATATAACTGGGATAACTGAAGCGTAAAAAAATGATAAAGGCCATTTAATTCCATATCCTCTTAATCTATCAAAACTTAAGGGGACCTCTACTTTTAGCGATTGTGCCCATACAACAATTAGAAATACACCCACTGTTGCTAAAATAGCGACTAACGCACCAAATGCTGCTCCAGTGTCAGGAGTTGAAGAAATTAGAGAGAAGAGCAGTACAAAAATCTTTCCTACAGGCGCATTTGAAGAAAATGGCCAAGTTAACCCATTTGTTCCCAAAAGCCCGAATAATCCTGTGAAAAGCCTCCAGCCAACCCCTGCCGCAATAAATAAGCTTACTCCAGAGCCAAATCCCCATTTATGGCATACATCATCCATAAAAAATATTAACAGTCCCCCTAACATCATTTGTATGATAACTATCCATGCAAGGCCAGGCAGTGCTTGTATCCCCCCCATTAAAACATACACAACAGCTTCAAAAATTATAAAAAAGAAGACCATTAATTTCTGAAGTCCTGAAAAGTATTTTTTCCCTTCCTCTGTGGTCATGTCTATATTCAGGATTTTGCTTCCTACTAAAAGTTGAAGTATAATAGATGCCATGACTATAGGTCCTATTCCAAGAGTAATTATGGAGCCAAAATCAGTTCCAAGAATAATTTCTAAATATTCAAATCTATCTAATGCCCCCGCAGTTACCCCAAAAAGCTTGACATTAGCTAACACAAAAAAAGCAACAAGAACAATCAGAGTCCATTTAAGTTTTATGTTAAAGCCCAGTTTTTTTTCTGTTGGCTTTTTTACTTCAGGTAAATTTTTCAGTAAATCTTGAAAAGACATTTTAAGTTATTATAATGTCTCCGCCAGTTTTTTTAACTTTTTCTATCGCAGCTTTAGAAGCAGCTTTTGCCTTGATGACATACTTTCCTTCCAGTTCGCCATCACCGAGAATTTTATATTCTCTCAAATCAACTTCTCCTGCATCATATTTTTCTGCGATATTCTTGAGATTTATGAACTTTATTTTTTTCTTGTCCGCTTTCCTGCTTGTTTCTCCTTGTTTTCCAAAATATTTGTTCCCGTATTTTTTAATAACCAAGGATTTTTTCTGGTCAGCCCTTTTTCCTGTTCCAGACATTCCCTTTCCGCCATGGCTTCCTTTTCCTTTGTTGAGCTTTGCGCTATGCCCATGAGTTCTGATGCCCCTCATTCTGCTGTGTTTTGTTCTTTTTTTGAGTTTCATGATCTAACTCCTGCATTTTTCTTTTCGTATTCAGCTAATTTTTCGTCTAATTTGTCATACTCATCTTCTCCTGCATGGACAATTCTATGGGCATAACTTGATAAAAATTTATCTCCAGTATCTTGAAGCCCATCTCTTGTAATCATATAAGCAGTTTCTATAATGGCCTTTGATTCTGTCCTTGTTAAAGTAGAAAGGCAAGCGCCCTCTACTTCGCTTATAAACTCTTCTTCTCCGTCAATCTGGATTGCAGCCCCCACTTCAAGTTTAGATATTTTAACTCTCGGTTCGGTTCTTGTTTCAGTCATTACAGCATCCTCTCAACTAGTTTATTTATCTCCTTGTTATTTCCTAAAACTCCCAGCGGGTAGTTTTTCTTAGAGCTTTTTAATCCTCTCCTTGGAGAATTAAGCCTGAAAAAAGGCTTCATTTCCAGCTCTCCCAAAGTTTTTCCTTTTTCAAGGCCATCTGCAATTTTATCTGCGTCTTTGATTTCTTTTTTGTCCTTTCTTACTCCTCTTTTTTCAATCAATCTAATAAGCAAGCCTTTTTCAATATTGCCATAGCTAACGTAATTTTTGACTTTGTCCAGCATCCCCATACTCGTCGCATCTTTCTCATCAATCAATATGCACGAATACTTTCTTCTTAGCCTCATCCTGAAAAGAGTTTCTTCTATGTCTTTTTTTATCTTCACTTTTCCAGAAATTCTAATTACTACTATCATTGTGCCCCCCTGGCAAGTTCTGCAAGTCTCTCTGTATTTCTACAGCATTGATAATCTGCAAGTGCAGTAAAAATAGAAGGGTCCCCGCCGCTTTCCACTTCTGCTTTTAATACCCTAAGAGCTAGAGCCCCATTTTGTATACCTAAATCTACAATACCTTGAGAATCCATCTCTCTACTTGTCTCTATCACTCTTCTTATATCGTATGCTTCATCGTATAATCCTTTGGTTGTCATTTTTCTCCGCCTAAATTATCTAGGTTTTTTAAAGCATTCATGCAGGCTTTAGCAAGGTTAAAAGTGGTTCTTGTCTGTCCAAAAGTCTTGCTGTAAACATCTTTTATTCCAGCCAGTTTTAAAATTTTCTTGCACTGGTCTCCTGTAACAAGGCCAGTACCTTGAGGAGCCGGCAGTAGGATTATCCGTGAACTCCCACACTTCCCGCTTGTTTTAAATGGGATGCTATGCGGTTCTTCACACATGCAGTTAAAGCTTCCGCATCCTCTTTTTATTTTTATTACATTTAATTTGGCGATTCTTAACGCTTTTGCTCTTGCAGGTAGCGTTTCCTTTGCCCTTCCGTAACCTAATCCAACATAGCCCTGTCCGTTTCCTACAACAGTCATGCAGGAGAATGTAGGAACATTGCCCTCCATTGTTTTTTTCTGAGTCTGCCGCCAGGCTCTTCTTTTTCCACCGCCAAACTTGCCTTTGGCTTGCCCTATTGATAATAAATCTGATTTTAGGTTTAGTAAGGAATCGACTATTTCTGATTCTAAAATTTTATGCTTGTTGAGAATTTCGTCTATATTCTTTATTTTTCCTTCTTTTACCAGCTTCCCTAATTTGGTCTTTGGTTTCCAATTCTCAATTTGTCTTTTGACTTCAACTTTTTCTCTTTCTTCAGGGCTCAGTCTCTCTCTCCCGCGTTTCTCTGGCATTTCTCGTGCAACTTCAGGTATAACTTCCGGTATAATTTCTTCTTCCATTTTATTTCTTCTCCTTTAGGATATTTTCTTTGATTTTCTCAAAGTTGATTTTATTTTTTAAATGCTCCCCTTTTATCCTCTTTTCATCTGGAAAAACGGATTTGTTATGTTTTATCTTTATTCCAGAGTCCACAAGCCCATTTAAAACAGCATAAACTCTGCTCTTTTTAACATTTCTAATCAGCCCCAGGTCTAAAATAACTTCTTCTTTGGATTTTGCATGAATTTTCGTTCCCAAAAGAAGGCCCGTAAGATATCCGGCAGGAATAGATTTCAGGCTGCCGGCTTTTTCTTTTTCCCATCCATGCTCTAAGAGATCTTTTGAGCTTATTCCAAGGATGACTTTATCTTTTGATTCTTCACTTTGGACGTATTGCGCAATAATATACTTATTGGTTTTTCTAATGACTACTCTAGGCTTTCTCCCTTTAAGCAATATAAGCCGAGCTTTGTAATCTGTTTTTTTCTCTATTCTTCTTTTCTTAGTGGTTCTCATTTTATATCTTTATTCGGATTTCCAATTTTCATTTATTTTTGTGATTATCTTAATCATCTCAGGTTTAAATGATTTTATCCAGAAGTTCAGGGAGTTGTCAATAAATTTTGCTTCTTCTTTCCTGTCTTTAGTTAGCCCTATTAGGTTATTCCTGCTTGTTAATTCCATTGCTTGGCTAATTAATTTTAATATAGCTTTTTTTTCCTCGTCATTAAACATTTTGCTCTCGTTCATATTAAGCATATGCCCCGGATTTGGCATTACTAGGCTGTGTAAATAATTGGTCCAGCTCATATAGGTCTCTATAATTCTGGAGCAGATCTGTCGTGATAGCTTTTCACTAACAAAACGAGCCATCAATATAGAGTCTCTGATGAAAAAGACCTCATCCAACTCTTCTAAACTTGCTTTTAAGCCGAGCTCTTTCTTCATAATTTTAAATTTCTCTTCCAACTCTTCTAAAATTTCTTTCTTGTTCATTCTTTCTCAAGATATTCTTTTAATTGTGCTTTGCTTTTAAAATCCTTAGCTTTAATTTTCTTTCTTAGCTCTTTATATTTTTCATGATTTATTTTTTGACTATCTTTAAGACCTTTGATGTAACTTCTTAATTTTCTTGTTATTTTTACATACACTTCCTTTCTCCTGTGTACATTCATTTTTATTTTTCCAGCTCCCTTTTTTGTTTTTCTCTTTCTTACTTTCTTCCTTCCTTTAATCTCTCTGATTTTTATTGCTCCGGCTTTTTCAAGGTCGCGAATATCTTGTTTTGTTATTGCATCTTTAATCTCATCTAATCTATTTTCATCAAATATTATTTTTCCCTTACCCACATTTAATGCTTTAGCAGCCAGTTGTTTTTTCTTATCTAACTTCATTTTTTACTTTCCTGGATATCCTTGGTTAGATTATCCTTTTCCGTGCCAGCAGCCTCTTTCGCTTTTTCTTTATCTTCTTTTTTAGGCTTGGCTTTTTTCTCCTTAGTTTTCTTTCTTTCTTCTCTCTCTTTTTTCTTTAGCTGTTTTTCTTTCTTTTCTCGCTCTATTTTTTTAATGAACTTTTTTATGTTTAAATTTAATATTATTATTCCTTTTTCCTTGGCTTTTTCGATTATTTTCAGCTTGCTTTTTCGCCCCACTTTGGATAAGATAACCTGCTCTCCTTTCTTTAATCCTTCTAGTTCTTTAAGACTGTGAATAATCTTTATTTCCTTTTTCTGTTTTTCTTGTTTCTTGTATCCTATTGCTACTTGCACCGGGTTGCCTTTCAGTTTTTCCCTTATTTTATTGTGCCTCCCCTTGGCCTTCCTGTATTTCTGCTTGCTTTTTCGCCCTCTGCCTAGCTTTGAATATGTTCTCCACTTGCCTCTCAAGAATTTTTTTCGTACCATTATATCTTGTTTCCAGCTTGTTCTATCATGTATATTCCGTCCTGGAAAATCCTCCTGTCTTTATTTCTCGTTCTGGTTATTTTTTCGATATTCCCCGCCGTCTGACCAGCAGATTCTTTATTGGGAGATGTAACGATTATAATGTCTTTCTCTATTTTGACTGTTGAATTTTCTAAAATCCTTGCCTTTCTTTCTTTAACCTCTCCAAGGAAATTCTTTATTATTACCCAGTTATCTTTTACAGAAACATTCATTGGAAAGTGTACAGAGCATATCTGCAGTTTATAAGTAAAATCTCCTTCTAATCCTGCAAACATATTGCTGATGTGAGCGACTACTGTGTTGATCTGCTTCCTTTCCTTCTTTGTAGCCTCGGTTGTTTTTACAACTACCTTATTGTCTTTCTTCTCCAGTATTACTTTGGGCATTTTTTTCTTTATTTCTCTGCTTCCTTTTTTAACAGTAATCTCCTGCCCATTTATTTCCACCTCCACCCCCGCAGGTATTTCCTTTTCTTCTAACAGCGAGTTTAAGACTTTTTTCCTCATTAGAATACATAAGCTACGAGGCTCCCTCCTATTTTCTTTTCAATTGCCTCTTGATGGGTTAAAAGTCCTTGGCTTGTAGACAAAATAAGATAACCAAAATCCCTGGCAGGCAAGAATCTTCTAACATACCGGTCTATCTGAGCTACAGAAACATTAAACCTGGGCTTTATTGCCTTGCATTCGTTAATTTCTTTTATGTCTATGACTATCTCTGAACCCTCTTTCCTGTATTCAAGATAACTCAGCTTCTTCATTAAGTCCAATAAGCCGATAAGAAATTTGGAACTTTTTCTTATTCTAACTTCTTCTTTCCTGGCTTTTTTAGCATTCATTATCTGATTCAGTGCATCCGAAACAATATCTTGGCTCATTTTCATTAACTATATTTTTTAAATCCCAAATCCACCGCCATTTCACGAAAACATTGCCTGCATAACTGCAGGCCATATTGACTTAAGTGAGCGCCAAATCTTCCGCATTTTTCGCATTTTTTAGCTGCTATGCCGAATTTTCTTTCTTTCGGCTTGCAGTGCTTCAAAAATTTCTGCATAACTACCGGCTTATTTTTCAGCTGCTTTAATTCTTTTCTCCAATCGCTTGCTGTCATATTTGAATTAACCTCGTTAATTTAAATGCCAAGAAAACCTTTAGGTTTTCTGGATCCAGGAAATTCTTAATTTCCTTGGCTTGAAAATTTTTTTTAATTTTCATTGTCTTATTTTTTACCCTCCGTTATTTCTATATTGAACTTATCTTTTAAAAACTCGATTATTTCCTTTTTAGTTACTCTCTGTCTTTTTGGGAATCTGCCCCTTTTGATTTTTTTTAACATTACTCTTTTCCCTTTTCTTTGGAATACAACAGAGACATTCAGCCCCATCATCCCTATATCCCTTTGATATTCCATTCCAGGAATCTCGATATACTCTGCTATTCCAAAGGAGAAATCCTCATCATTTATCTGTTTTGATTTTAATTTGTTGCCCACTGATGCCAATAATCTTTTTAGGAACTCTTCTGACTTCTTCCCCCTAATTGTTACCATTGCCCCGATTTCTAAGCCTGGCCTGATTCCAAAAGAAGGAATTCTCTTTTTAGACTTGGTTTTTACAGCTTTTCTGCCCGAGAGTATGCTTAATAGTTTCACGCCTTTGTCCAATTCTGCTCCGGTCAAACCAACATTTAGTACAACCTTTTCTATTTCAATAGTTCTCATCTTATTTTCCTTCATTTTATTGCCATTATATCGCGGGTAGGAGTATTTATTTCTTCATTGTTTGAAAATAAGGTCGCTATGCCTTCACGAACTTTCTTAATCTCTCCTTTCTTGCCGCGGTGTTTTCCGGCAAAAACTGCAGCCTCTCTTCCAACTTCCAGAGGAATAACCTTTGCGATCTTTTTATCTTTTATAAGAACCGAGTCTCCTACTTTTACTTTTTCGCTGCTTAATATATTTTTCCCGTAGAGCAAGTTTAACTGTATAATTTTGTTCTTCAAGACTTTTTTCCCAAGTACCTTGAGAATCCTTTCTTCTTTGCCTGTTTCATTTACCTGGAATTTTCCCTTGTCTGAAAACCACATCTTATATGTTTTTTTGTTTATGCTGAGAATATCAAAAGGGAGCAATGAAAAATTGTCTTCTCTTACTATTCGGTCATTAACGCTTACCATGCCCTCGCTTAACATTTTCTTGATTTCTTTCCTATTCTTGCCTAACTTCATCACATCTCTCATGACAACAAGAATAGGAACTCCATTTTTCTTTTCATGGCTTGTTGTCACTACATATTTTGTTCCTTTCCGCTGTATTGGCCACGACTTTCCTATGGTCTGTCTTTTTAAATGCATTTTATTTCTTCTCCCTTATTTCTTCACTATCCTTCTTCTCTTTATTTTCTTTTTTAATGTTTCGCTCTAATGCTCCGATTCTTTCTTTATCTTCTAGTTCCAGTTCTTTAATTTGCAAATTGGAGGTGTGGAAGAACACTTCCACTTTAGTTCCGTCTTTTTTAGTCCTTTGTATTTTCTCTATGCTCGCTCTTGTCCTTTTAATATCCATTTTTTCCACTTTTCCTGTCTTGCCCTTAAAGTTTCCCCTCATTATTCTTACAGTGTCTCCTTTTCTTAAAGGGAAGCTTTTTCTCTGATATTTTTTCCTTAGTTCTTTAGAGAGGTTTGCTGAAACAAACATGTGCTGCAGATGAAGCGGAGCTCTGGCTCTATATTTTCTCTGTTTTCTTGGCTGTTTACTCGCCTTCCACTTTGTTGAAAAATTTTTCTTCATTTTAAACAATATATTTGCATATTTTACCTAATTGAGGCCATTTTACCGCCACTTCTCGTGACATTGGCCCTTTGATTTGTGTTCCTTTCGGATTGCCTTTTTCATCTTTTAATAATGCCACTGCATTGTCTTCAAAGGCAATTCTTTCTCCGCTTGCCCGCTGATACGGCTTTCTCTGCCTTATAAGAACTGCATCAAAAACCTTGCCTTTCATTTCTAAAAGCCCTTTCCTGACTGATACTTTTACCCAGTCTCCTGGCTTAGCGGGCTGCTGCCTTCCTCTCCTTCCTTTTCCCCCCTTGACTCCGGTTATCCTTACTATTTTCGCTCCGCTGTTATCCGCTGCCGTAGCTTTGCTTCCAATATTCAATCCCCAGGTTAGTCTTGCAGCTACTGCTTTCATTTTATCTCCTCAAACCAAATTCTAATTTGATAATTAGGATAAAGATTATTAGCATAAGACATGACCAATGCCTGCATTTCAGAAAGACTGGCTGTTTCAGGTACGCTATGAACAAATTGTTTGGGAAGTGTATATTGATGGTCCCACTCAATATCTTTATCCATATTAGGTGTACCATAAATTTGTCCTTTTACTTTAACTTTTGTTTCTTCAGCTACAAGCACTTCTAAAATGACTCTACGAGGATTTCCTTCTTCTTTCTTTCCTGTTTCCTTCATTTTTCTTAAAAGCCTCCGCATTATTTTGCCGCTTCTTGTTGAAGGCAAGGTCGTAACTGTTACTCTTCCAGTCATTTTCCTTCCTCCTTCTTGTTTACTTCCACGCCGTCTGCCGAGCGTATTTTCTTAAAAACACAAAAGTGTATTATCTTGCTTAATGGTCTGCACTCTCTTACTTCAATATAATCTCCAAGTTCAATATCCTGCTTCATGCAGTCTGGCAATCTTGCGTGAATCTTGGTTTTCTTTTTCATCTGCCTTTCATATTTCCGAATATAAATAATTCTCTCAAATTCTATTGCTACCCTTCTTGGAAACTTGCTTACTACATATCCTTTGAAGCTTCTTCCTCTAAGCCTTAAATACCCGTGAAATGGGCACTGCTTATCAGTACATTTGTCTTTATTTTCTGCTTCCATTTTCTTTTCTTTATTTTGCTCTTCCATCTTTATCTCTCTATCTTTCTCTTTTTCCTTTCTTACTAAAGAGGATTTTTAGTCCTCTATTGTATCTTCCGGAAAGCCCATCTTTACAAGCACAGGCTTGACCTTTTTCTTATGGTCGCCCTGTAGCTCTATTCTGTCGTTTTTTACTGTTCCTCCGCACGCCAGTTCTGATTTGAGCCCCTTTGCGATTTCTTTCATGTCGACATCTTTGCTCAATCCAGTCACCAGCGTTATTACTTTGCCGTATCGTCTCTTCTCGTTCTCTATCTTTATTCTCTGTTCTGTTTTTGCTATTTCTTTACAAACACATGCCTGTAAAGGCAATCCGCATTTCGGACATATATCCATCTTATGGTTTTTCAGGCTTTTTAGCCATGAACGTTAAAAGCTTAGCAATAGTCCTTCTAATCTCTTTAATTTTTATTTTTCCGGTCTTGTTTGCAGCAACATTTGCTCTAGTAAGCTCCATTTTTAATTCTTTCAGTTTTTCTTCTTTCTCCTTATCGGACATTTTGCTTATTTCTTTGGATCTTAAAATTGCCATTTTCTTATTTTTTCTCCTTGTTCTTAGTTTTTTTATCTTTTTCTTCAGGGATTTCTATTATGGCTTTTATTTTTTGCCTTATATTATCATCTATTTTTATCTGGTCATGGATCTTTCTGCCAGGAGGTAATATGGCTACCTTCACTCCAACAATTCCGGCCATCGTCTTGCCTGCCGACTGGGCTTTATCAACTATCTTAGCAGTGTCTCCCGTTTTTTTAAGATAGCCTGATGCAAATCTCCAGGTTTTGGCACGCTCGCTTGGCAGTTTTCCGCTTAAACGAATTTCTGCTCCTAATGCCCCTGCGTCAATTATTCTCTGTAATGTCTTGTAAGCGATTATTTTAAACTTAAGGCTTCCGAGTCTTTCTAAAGCCAAAGCAATTTCATCTGCAATCAATTGAGCATCAAACTCTGCTTTTATTATTTCTTTTATTTCTATATGCGGGTTTTCCAGTTTAAATTTCTTTTTTAAAAAAGAGGTAAGGTCATTTATTCTTTCTCCTCTCCTTCCGATAACCAATCCCGGCTTGTTTGTAGCAACGATTATTTTTTCTCCAACAGGCGTGTAGTCTATTTTTACCGAGCTTATTCTCCCCTTTCCAAGTGAATTTTTTACATATTCTTTTACAGCATATTCATCTTTCTTAAACTGGACAAATTTTTTCTCTTCCATGTTTATTGTTTCTTCTTCCTTCTTGATTTATTTTTATTCTTATTTTTAATCACGAGTTTCAGAGTTACATGAGTTCTTTTGAATCTCATACTGCCGAATCTTTTATAAGGCCTTGAAGCACGGTCTGCTTTGCATTCTATTCTTCCATTATCAATGTCCATCTCTTTATTCTCTGCGTTCGCAGACAGCTGTTTTAGCATCTTAATAAAATGTCCTGCCGCTTTTACAGGGTATCTTCCTGACATTATTCTGCCTTTTCTGTGAGGAATTTCTCCTTTCATAGGCACTGCTATTTTCATTTTAATAACTTTTTCCATTAATGGAAGAGCCTCTTCTATTCTTTTTCCTCTGATAAAATCACATATCATCATGCAGTGTTTCTTGCTTATTGGAAGATCTCTGCCATTTACTACTGCTTCTTTTGCCTCTGATTTTTTGCCTGTTGCTTTCTTAGTCTCCTTTTTCTCAGTTCCTTTCTCTGTCTTCTTTTCATCTTTTATAGTCTCCGCTACTTTTTTCTCTTCATTAATGTTTTCATTGTTTTGTTTTTTATCTTCTGCCATCTTATTTCCTTATTTAACCGAAAGCGCAGCGCTAGATCTTGTAGCTCCTATTCCAGGAGAACCATGCTGTACTTTGCTTCTCGTTACAGAGAACTCTCCAAGCCTGTGCCCGAGCATTTCCGGGATGATAAGTATTTTTGCATACTCTTTCCCATTGTGAATATTGATAGTTAAGTCTACCATCCCGGGTACTATAACAAGGTCTCTTAAGTGAGTCCTTATTGGTTTACCTGCCTTTTGCTTTTTTTGACATCTCAATATGAATTTTTCGATTTTATCGAACTGCCTTAATACGGCTCTTCTCTGGCGCGACTTAAGGCATTTTGCAAACTCCCGAGTATCCAATTCTTTTAGCTCTTGCATTGTCTTGCCCCTAAAGGTGAATTCTTTTACCATTGTTTTATCTCTTGTGTCCTGTTCTCCTTGGCCTTATATGCCCGACTTTTGCTCCAGGAGGCGCGTTTCTCTTGGCTATTTTGCTCTTTATTCTCTTTCCTCTTCCTCCTCCGAAAGGATGGTCAACAGCGTTCATCTTGACAGCTGAAGTATAATGCCACTTTCTGCCTTTTGCTTTCATAGCATAAAATCTTTTTCCTGCTCTCATCATTGGCTTGTCCAGTCTTCCGCTGCCTGCAATTACTCCCACTGTTGCCCTGCAGTTTTCATTTAATGCGATTGTTTTCTTGCTAGGCATTAATAAAACTACCCTGTTCATTTCTTTTTTTGCAACTTCTGCAAAGCTGCCTCCTGTTCTTATAAGTTTTCCTCCATCTCCCGGCACTGTTTCTATATTATAAACTTTTGTACCTTGCCCAAGTTCTTTTAATCTCAATATGTCTCCTTGTTTGATATCTTCTGATTTTCCAATATTTATCTCCTGCCCTTCATACGCATTTTGGAATGCAGGAATATAAAAGATTTTCCCTTTGATTTGTAATTTTAGGAGTGGAGCGGTATGTCCTGCAGAACGCATAATTCTTATTATCTTTGCAGTTCCGTCTGTGTTAGGGTAGCCTATTCTAATGCTGTATGCTTTCCTTCTTACTCTATAGACCTGGCTTCCGTGCCCTCTTGCTTGTGAAATAATTCGCTTTCCCATTTATATCATCCCAAGTTTAGTTGCAACATCGATTGCAGGATTTTTTTTATCCAATTTAACATAAGCATATTTTTTATTTTTCCTTATAAATACTTTAACTTTCTCTACTTTCACTTTGAAGAGTTCTTCAATATCTTTCTTTATCTCTGGTTTTTTAGTTATTCTGGAGGTCTCAAATAACAGAGTATTTTCTGCTTCAATTAATCTTACTGCTTTTTCTGAAGTTACTGGTCTTAACATGTTTAATTTTCCTCCTTATTTTCTTTAATCTTTTTTTCTTTTCTAATTTTCTTTTCTTTTTCCCCACTTTTTTCTTTTTTATCTTTATTTTCTTTTTCACTGCTCTCATCTTTATTTTTTACCCTTTCTTCTAAATCTTTAATTGCTTTTTCAGTGTAAATCGTTAATCGAGCTCCATTGGAAGCAAGGTCTTTTACTCTCACTTCATTTGCCTTTTTAACTTCTATTCCTTTAATCTTCATTTCTTCTCCTTTCCCGATTACCAGCAAAGCACCTGCACTTTTCCTGTACTTCCTTCCTCTCATCTTTCCTTTTCCATGCCTAACTTTCTTTTTTTGTATTGCCACTTCTGAAACCTCTCCAAAAATCTTTTTTACTAGGCTTAGAAATTCCTTTGTATTCAATTTAATCGCGCTATCCTCAACAACAAGGGGCATTTTTATTTCTATGCCTTTGCTTTCTAAAACAGGATATCTTTTTTTAAGGTGTTCTATAGATGCTGTTAAAGCGAGAGCAGATAAGAAAGCTAATTTTGCCTCTTTTTTGTTTATTTTCTTCGTATTAATCATTCCAAGGATTTTTGGAGGGTGCGCTCTTCTTCCGCCGCGTGTTCCTGAAACAGTTGCGCCTTCCCAGTAAAATTGAGTCCCTCTTCTCCAAAATATTTTTCTAGGCACTCTTGATATTCCCTTGCCTGCAGCTGTTTTCCATCTTCTTCTGCCATGCCTTATTTTTCCCATAGCAGAATACTGCTTTCCAGCAAGAGGAAAAGGAGAATAGGGCTGCCTTACTTTCTCAATTTCTGCAACCTTTTGGACAATATCTTCTCGAATTTTTCCACTGAAAATCGAAGTGTCAATTTCCTTTTTCTTATTCCCTTGTAAATCTAAAATTGTTATTTTCATTTTTAATATTTCCCTGTCAACGTACATTGGGTTGACATTATTAGCCGCAGGCTAATCTTTGATAAAATCTTTTTAAAGATTTTCATTTTGCCAGTCCTACAAAATCAAATTTTTTCTTAGCCTGCTTTTTTGTAGGCCTAAAAGGCTTTGTTAAGAGCAGCTGCCTTTTTGCAGGCCCCTGCAGGCTTCCTTTTATTATAAGATACTCTGTATTTATCTTTCCATAGTGCTCAAATCCCCTGCCAGGATTAATATCCTTTTCGCCTATTTTTCCAATTTCTAGTATTTTGTTATTATAAATGATTCTGCTGAAAAATCCCAGTTGTCCTGCCATTGGAACGCTAAACATTACTCTTGCGGGATGCCACGGCCCAATAGAGCCAACTTTCTTAACTCCTTTTTCAGATTTATGGAACCTATGGCTGATTCCAAATCTTTTTACAGGCCCACACAAGCCCTTTCCTTTTGTGACCCCTCTAACATCAACCAGTCCTTCCCTGAAAACCTCTCCTATGGGTATCTCCTTATTCAGGAAATTTTTTACAGTCTCCAGTTGCTCTTCTTTGCTTCCGCCAATTGCAATTTCAGTTAAATCTGGACATTTTTTAACAGAAGTTTTACTGACAAGAGAATAAGCAATGACTCTTATCTCTTCGTAATCTTTAAAATCCAAGTCCAGCTTCTCTTTTTTCTTTGCGGGCTTTAGCTTATTTTTTAATTCTTTATCTGCGCCCACAAACACTTCCTTGGCTGGTATGCCATTTTTATAAAACCTAACAGAAAGGATTTTCATTGGCGGGCATTCTAGGACTGTAGCAGAAGTTATAATCTTTTGCCCTTTGGTCATCGAGTGTTCTGTATTGTCTTTCAGCACAACAGAAGCCATTCCAACTTTATATCCAATAAATCCTAAAAAACCTTTTTTGTCCTTAGAAACAGCCTGCCAGTTCACACTAGGCAGAATTTTTTTGGCCCGTTTTCTCGGCCAAAATTGCAAACTTCCTCTTCTCGGTTGGTGATGTCTTGGCATTTGTCAGTTTTAATCAGCGGAAATTTATGTGAAACCATAACTAAGTTAAGCGATTTCATTTTAGACACTATCCCCTATTTTATGTATAGAAACTAGTGGTTTTTAAAGGTTATGGTAACAAAAAACCGCTAAAGGGACAGTGTCTAAAGAAGATGATAAACTAAGAGTTATATACTCTAACCAGAACACTCTTATTTTCTTCACTGTTATTAATTGATATTACTTCTAGAGTTTCATTTATGCCCCATGTTTGAGACACCAAAGAAGAATTTTGCCCCTCTTGCAGCATGAAAGAATCAAAATATTGTTGTGAGCCTTCAATATAGAAAACTGCTCCAAACTCTTCGCTTTCTACGTTCCCTTCTAAATCCCTTACTGTGCCTACAGAAGTAATCAAGTTTAAACGAATTCTCATATAGTCACAATATGCGCCCCCAATCTTTTTAATGTACCTAAAATCTCCTTCTTTTAAGGAAATTTCTTGATTAGGAACAAAAAAAGTTAGATTTTCAGAATATTCTTTTGGACAACTAGCTTCTTCGAAAAAAGAGACATTTAAGTCTGTAATCTCGGGATTATTTCCATTCTGAAAAGAATAAAGAATTGGAGCAATAAACATCAAGAATACAAATAATAACACCAATGAAAAAAGTATCATAAAAAAGTAGATAAGAAATTTTTTAAGTAAAACTTTTCCAATATCCTTCTTCTGCTGTTCTTTCATTCTATTATTATCAAAATTAGAAAACAGTCTTATGACTTCATCAAAGAAATCTCCTTTGATAATCCTTCTCAAAACCAGGAGCAATATAAAGAACCCCAGGTAAAAATTTATCATGATATTAAAAAGAGGGGGATCTTCATTAGGGATAAGTCCAGCAATGACCATCATTCCAGAGAGCGTCATTGAAAACCATAGAGCCATACCCCACCTAAAAAAGTCAGTCAAAAAAATCCAGAATTTCAAACCAATTTTTATAGCTCTGCTCTCTCCCTGACGTGCTGCAAAGGGCATAGTGACAAAAAGTATTAAGAATCGGATAATTATAAAGGCAAATGGGTAAATAAAAAAACTGCTGAATGAAGAAGAACCTACACCAAACACAAATGCCCCTATAGACACAGGTATAAATTCATATTGTGTAAATCCTTGGATAAAAAAAACTGCAGCAGCTAAGGCAAGAAAAATCGTAAAAATAATTTTTATACCCTCTTTCATCTTAATCTCTTACATTTTAATTAATCTAGATTTATATATTTATTGCCAATAAAGAATTCTTGATCAAGCATTCGAAATTAATTAACCTGTCTTTAAAAGACCATCAATAGGATTATTATATCCTGGGCTTAGTTCATCATAATATTTTTTCCATCCAGTATCGCCAGGATTCCAATCTTGGAAATGAAGCTGAATAGGTTTTCCAATTCTTATTGCTTCAACAACTTCTTGCAAGGTTCCTGGTGATACTCCAAACATCCAAAATTCATCGCACATATTAACTGCTCTTAAACAATATTCCATTGATTTAATTCTTCCAACTCTAGGATTTCCTTCAAATCTTTCAAAAGGAAAACCCTGAAATGGATGAAATGGCGCAAGCCCTTGGCTGGTAACAAAATCCATAATTGTTTCTTTATACTGAGTTAATCTGCCGGGTGTTGCGCAATAAATTAACTTGCTCATTTTTGTTAGAAAAGATTATGATTTATAATTATTGTTGTAATATAGTTACAGTGCTATTTTTGAAGGAATGGGCTGCTCCGTTACATCTTGAAAACTTCTTCAATATATCTTCTTTTCAGAGCTTTTGTTATTTTATGTGCAAGCTCTAAAGAGGGGTTATATCTCCCTTGTTCCAGGGAGATTATTGTCTGCCTTGTTACCCCGACTAGCATGCCAAGCTCTTCCTGTGTCATTTCCAGCTTCTTTCTTAAAAATTCAATTTTAGTTTTCATAGTTTCGCTTTAGTTTTTTCTGTCCAAGTAGATATTTGAAATTGCCTTGGCAACTATCCCAAAAGCCACTGCGATTATTAAAAATATGTCAACTCCGCTAAAATCCTGTTTAACAGCTGATGCTGCCACTTGGTATCCAAGTCCAATTACAAGCACAATCATCATTGCCCATAAGGCATTTCTCTCTGCAAAAGCTTCATGGATCTTCTCTCTTTCATCCCCGATTTTTACCATTATGCTTGTCACATCAACAAACATGAACAAAGCCCAAATTCCCGTAACTATAAGCCTTACTGTATTGCTCCAAAAAGGCAGTGCCATAAAAATTGCAAATGGAATAAACACCGCAGCCAGGTAGACCCATCCTTTCCAGCTTGTAGGCATTCCGATTCCCCACCCTCCGTATTTCCTTCGCTTGAACCATTCTGGTTTTCCTATCATGTTTTTGTACCTCCTTAATGTAAAATATATGTTACATCAAGTATTTAAATCTTTCGGTAAATGTAAAAAATATATTACACTTGAATACCATTTTTTCTGAGAAATGTTATCAACTCATTCATGGGAAAAGCAGTTAAAAATGGATACTTTCCTTTTTCTATGCTTTCAGCAAACCTGATTGCCCCATCTACTTCAAATGCCCCGGAAACTTTTAAAACAGGATATCTAGAGATATAATCTTTTATCTCATGCTCGAGAAGTTTTCTAAATTTAAGAGTATATTTTTCAGCAGTTGACAGCATTTCTTTTGTTTTTGAATTATAGACTGCAACCCCGGCAATTATCTCCACTTTATTCCCTGAAAATGAATTCAGCATTTCAAACGCCTCTTTTTCATCTTTTGGCTTTTCGTAAATTTGGTTATTAAAAACTACAAACAAGTCCCCTGCAATTATCAGAGCATCTGTTTCTTTTTCGCCTATCTCTCTTGACTTTGCTTCTGCTAATTTTTTTGCAAGTTCAGATGGATTTTCCTCTCTTATAGATTTTTCATCAAAATAACTTGGCTGTGTTTCATATTTTAATCCGAGGATGTCTAACGCCCTTTTCCTAAAAGGTGATTGTGATGCTAATATTATTTTCATGCTATTAAGAACAAACAGGAGCTTAAAAAATTTGCTATAGAAAAATCTTTATGCCAAAAGTTCTTTCTCTTCACTAGAAGGAACGCCATCTATCTCCATTTTCCTTATAATCTTGCCTTTTCTTTTCGCCATTTCTCTTATCTTGGCAAAATCTTTTTCTCCTTCTGGCAGGATTATATTATCTATTAGGATTGTGTGCGAGATTTTTTCTTTTTTGCATTCAGCAAGCATAAAAGCTTCTTTTATTTGAGGCCAGTATTTTAAGTCCGCCTCTATCTGGCAAAAACCATCATCAACTTTTCCTTCTCCTTTTCCTGGCTTGGGAAGCTTCTTTTTGGTTTTTAAGCTCAGCTCAGGGCTTTCAGCATTTAACAGCAGGCAGTAAGCTTTATTATAGGCTTGCCTTACTTTCTCTGCGCTTATGCCCTGCACTTCGTATTGCACTATCCCTTCTTTTTTCTTTTTTAAAAACTCGCTTAATTCCGGGATTTCCTGCTTGCTTAAAATTGTTCCAGAGAAACTTGATTCTTTAAGTTCAGACGCAATACCTGCAAAATCATTTGCCCACTCAAAACTCCCTTTCAGCTTTATTTTTGTTGTCTTTTGCAGAACTAAAAGCGCCCTATTTTCAAACTTTCCTTTAGAAAATCTTACAAAATACTGGTGAGCTTCTTCCCCTTTTCCTTGCCAAACTTTTTTAATAAAGCAATCCATTTACTATTTTGAGTTTAATTGCTTTAAAAATTTATCTAACCACTCTTAAATAGATTCCTTAAATTAATGGGACGGGATTCGCTTATCCTCGCTTGATTTCTTAGAACCAGTTAACTTCTTATATAAGTTTTCTGCTGTACCTATGTAAAGAACATACTTTTGAATTACTCTTGTACCTTTTCTAACTGC